>Ga0302325_10006469_pt1 | contig 26311 bp, 19 predicted proteins | sample Palsa_T0_2_FD_201948 | JGI IMG/M metagenome (GOLD analysis project Ga0302325, IMG submission 201948) | Peat permafrost microbial communities from Stordalen Mire near Abisko, Sweden - Palsa_T0_2 | ecosystem: Environmental > Terrestrial > Soil > Palsa > Peat permafrost | place: Sweden: Abisko... | reverse complement strand
GGACACTTATCTTGCTGCCGTCAAGACAGCGGACAGCGGTGATCCCAAGGCGGTGGAAGAGCAGACCAAGCTGCTGGCGCGCAGCCTGAATATCAAGGTCGATGCGCAGTGTTTCGATAAGCCCACGGAGCAGCAGGCGCCGTGCCTGGTGCAGAACCCTGACAGCCTGGTGCTGGACAACGGCCGCAGCGCGAGTGTGGTGCAGCAGTTCACCTCGGGGGCGGCCGGCGACATGCTGTCGCAAATGTCCTACACCCAACAGGCCGGCAGCGGTTACTACAGCGTGTATGTGGGCACCGTGCTCGACATGGCGAAAATCCTCGACAGCTTTCACACCGCGGAGTACCAGTACCTGCCGGCCCTGGCCATGCCCCGGGGCGACACCCTGGAGCTTAAGCTGAACAATCCGCCATCGTTTCACAAACCGCAGTCGGTGCTGGTGGTGGGGCTGCCCCCCGTTCAGGATCCCGATTTGCCGGCAATGCACGCGGTCAATCCCAAGGACACGCTGTGCGCGCAAACCAAACCCCTGGTGCTGCCGGTGGTAGGCGCGCCCTATGTCTATGCCACCAGCTACGCACACGACTTCGTGCTGCGGGTGCAGAACAAGTCGGGTCAGAACGTCGACATCCCCGCGACCCCGGACCCTCTGCAAGGCGGCTTTGTGATCGGCGCCAAGGCGCTGGAGGTGCAAAGCCTGCCCCCGGCTGCGACGGGGACTCTGCGCGGCTTTTGGGGTTTTGAGCCAGTCGAGGGTCCTAGTTTCCAGCTGGCGAGCGCTCACCCCCAGCAGTGGACGTTAGCTGCTGCGGATCAGCATGCGTTAATCGTGGGCCGCAAAGATACCGTGCATCTTGATGCGCCGGCGGACGCGGCGTGCGTAAGCGGCGTCACGGTGAAGGATGCGGAAGGCAAAACCCTCGATGCAACCTGGAAAGCAGTGAAGCCGAACCAGGTCCAGATCGACATGCCGCTCGACGGCGAGAAGACGGGTCCAGTCACGCTGCAGGTAAAGCAAACAGGATTGGAAAAGCCCGACCAGGTTTCCCTGCATACCTACTCCGAGCCGGCGCGGCTAGACAGCTTCCGCCTGCATGCGGGCGATAATGAAGGGCTGTTGAAGGGCACGCGGCTGGATGAAGTGGCCACCATGACGGTGAACAATGTTGTCTTCTCGCCCGCCGCCGCGCTCACGCACAGCGGTAGTATCGATTCGCTCGTGCTGGCCGCTCCGCAATCCGCGTCCGCCGGTTTTCATGCGGACGACAATGTAGCGGTTAAGGTCACTCTAAAGGACGGGCGGGTTCTCGACCTGGACTCGACCGTGCAATCGCCGCGCCCCAGCGTAAAGCTGATGAATAAGAGCGTCCAGCCCGTTGGGCCGGCTTCGGTGGTGCAGCTGAGCAGCCAGGATGAACTGCCGGATCATGCGACGTTGAATTTCTTTGTGCAGGCGGCAACTGCTTTCCCTCGAGAGCAGACCATTGAAGTAGCCAGCAACGATGGTGGATTCTCCAAGGTGCTGCGAGTAGAAGACGGCGGTATTGTGCTGCAGGACAGCAAGACGGCGTTGGTGACGCTCGATCCAGGCAAAGCGTTTGGCGGGTCGGCTTTTGGTCCGCTACGCTTTCGTCCGGTCAGCGCAGAGGGCGTAGCAGGGGACTGGCAGCCCTTGGCTACCTTAGTGCGTGTGCCTGACTTGAAGGAGCTGAAGTGCGCCGCCGGCGCACCCTTGTGCACCCTGGTGGGCACGAATCTCTTTCTCCTCGACCAGGTTGGTGCGGACGCGCAGCTGGCCGATGCCGTCAAGGTGCCGGAGGGTTTTGGTGCGACCACGCTGAGTGTACCTCGTCCCAACGGGACCCTTTACCTCAAGCTGCGCGATGATCCCGCGGTGGTGAATACAGCGGTTTTGCCCGTAACTCCAGAGGCTGGGCAATCCGCGGCGGTGGTGCCGATGGCCAGCCCAACACCGCCGCCAACGCCGCCCAACTAAGGCATTCAAGATTGCCACAAAGGACGAATCACGACCGAACACGCCTGCAGTAGATCCTGAATATCCTGGTTGAAGGCATTCGGTTCTTCCGACTCAACATCAATCGTGCCGACGACGTTTTTTCCGTCCGCATCGAATACCGGAACGATGATCTCAGAGCGGGTTGTGCAGAAGGCCGTCAGATAGCGCGGGTCAGCCATCACATCCCCAACATTGACGATCTGCTTCTGGGCAATCGCCGCGCTGGTCAGTCCCTTGGTGAGAGGGAAGGTGGGATGCTCCGGCGCGCCGGGACCGCTCCAGGTTACATTTCGTACCAACCCGGCCGAGTGATCCACGTCGTACAGACCGACCCAACGGTAATCTGCGGAACTCCGTATGAGTGCGGCGGCGCTCGCGAGCGCCGTTTGGCGGGGGCGAGTCGTCAAAACAATATCTTCCAGCGCCGGCAGAAGCGCATTCATTTTTTCAAGATAGCAGGTAAGCTCTGGCCATGAGGTTTCGCAACGCCACCTCGAAGGATGTACCCGAAATTCACGGGCTGGAGACGCGGCCCGAGTACACCATGGTTAGCTCCTGGCCGGAAGAGCGGCACCTGAGAACGCTGGCCGAGCCCGATGCGGTCTACATCGTGGCAGAAGACGAGCAAGGACAAATCGCCGCCTTCGCAATTCTTCAGGGGCTGCAGTCTGAACACAGATCAGTGGAACTGAAGCGCATCATCGTCCGCACTCCTAATCAGGGCATTGGCAGCAAGCTTCTGAACATAGTTGCGGAGCGCGCGTTCGGCGAATATGGCGCACACCGGCTTTTTCTGGATGTCTTCGTGACGAACGATCGAGCGCGGCATGTTTATCGGAGCTTTGGTTTTCGCGAAGAGGGCATCATGCGCGAGGTGTTCTATCGAGACGGCGCCTACCATTCACTGGTCCTGATGTCGTTGTTAGAAAGCGAGTATCGAACGATGCAAGGCGGCAGGAATGGCTAGATCCCGGCTGCTCGCTGTCGACGGTTCACCATCACCACGGCGAGGATACTGAGCAGCGCCATCCCCATCAGGTAGAAGCTGGGCGCGGTGTTGTTATGGGTGGTCGCGGAGAGCCAGGTGAAGATGGCCGGGGCGAAACCGCCGAAGAGAGTGACCCCCAGGTTATAGCTGAGGGAAAGCCCGGTGACCCGGGTGCGCGCAGGAAAGAGGCTCGCCATCACCGCCGGCATAGCCGCGGAATAAGCAGACGCAATCACCGCATCGCAGACCAGGCCGGCCAGCAGCGTGGTGAGACTGGGGCGGAGCGTGATCACGACAAATATGGGATAGAAGGAAAGCAACATCAGGATCGCGGCTGGGAGCATCATGCGGGTGTGCCCGACGCGGTCCGCAATGTGCCCCGCCACCGGGTACAGCACAATGGAAAGCAACGCAAGAACCACGGACGCGATGTAGCCGGTAGATGCCGGCAGGTGCAGACGGGTCGTGGCGAAGGTAGGCATGTAGATGCCGAAATAGACGCTCGCGGTGCCGACGGCGACCAGTCCGGCGCCGAGTGCCAGGGATGTTTTCTCGCTCGAAAAGATCTCCCGGACCGGCGTGCGGGTGGGTGTGGTCTGCTTGAACTCCGGTGTCTCCTCCACCTTGCGGCGGATGTACATCCCGACCGGTCCAACCAGCAAGCCGAAGATAAACGGGATGCGCCATCCCCAGGCGTTCAGTTGATGCGCGCTGAGGGTGGTGGTGAGCCCGATGCCGAACAGCGCAGCCAGCAGTTTCGCCGCTTGCTGGCTGGAGAACTGCCAGCTGGCGAAGAAGCCTTTCCGGTGGGTGGAGTGCTCGATCATAAAAGCCGTCGAGCTGCCAAACTCTCCGGCGACGGCGAAGCCCTGCAGCAGGCGCGCAGCGAAGACCGCGATGGGTGCGATCAATCCGATAGAGGCATAAGACGGCATGAGAGCCATCACGGCGGTGCCGATAACCATCAGCCGGATGGAAAGCGCCAGCGCTGCTTTGCGCCCGGAGCGATCGGCATAAGCGCCCAGGACAACAGCTCCGATGGGCCGCGCTCCGTAGGACAAGCCAAACGACCCGAAGGTGAGCAGCAGCGAAACTACCGGGTTGGAGTTAGGAAAGAAGACGTTGGCGATGTAGGGCGCGAAGTAGGCGTAGACCAGAATGTCAAACCATTCCAGCGCATTGCCGACGGTGGCGGCGGCGATTTGCAGAGCTCCGCTGGCCGGCTTCGGGGGCACCAGCGGATCGATCGTGGCGGTGCTGGACAAAGGGGCACCCTTTCAGAGGTTCTCAGGCTTTGACGGCCGCCGCGGGAGCGCTCACAGTATTCAGTTTTTCCAGGGACGCGTGGTCCAGTTTCAAACGGGTGGCCTCGATCAGATCGGTCAGATGCTCGTCTTTGGTCGCGCTGGCAATAGGAGCGGTCACGCCGGGTTGCTCCATCAACCACGCGAGCGCCACCCTGGATGGTGTGGAATGGTGTGCCCGGGCAACTTCTTCCAGAGCGTCCACAACGTGGAATCCCCAGTCATTGAAATACTTGCCCACTTTCGCGCCGCGCGCCTTGCCATCGGCGTCCTGTTTGCTGCGATATTTGCCGGTGAGAAAGCCGGCCGCCAGCGAAAAGTAGGGAATTACCCCGAGGGTATGTTCCAGGACGACAGGCAGCAGGTCGGTCTCGAACTTCTCTCGTTCTACCAGGTTGTATTCCGGTTGCAGAGAGATGTAGCTTACCAGCCCATTATCTTTGCTGGTATGCAAGGCTTCTGCCAGCCGTGCGCCGCTGTAGTTGGATGCGCCGATATGCCGCACTTTGCCCTGGCGCACCAGCTTATCGAAGGCGGCGAGGGTTTCTTCGAGCGGTGCGTCTTTATCGTCGGTGTGCGCCTGGTACAGGTCGATATAGTCGGTCTGCAAGCGACGCAGGGAGTCTTCGACCGCCTGTTCGATATAGGCGGGTTTCAGTCCCTTCTTGCCGTCACCCATATCCAAGCCAACCTTGGTGGCGATGATCACGTTGCTGCGCTTATTGCCCTTGGCCAGCCACTTGCCGAGGATCGCCTCGGACTCTCCGCCTTGATGTCCCGGCGCCCACCGCGAGTACACGTCTGCGGTGTCGATAAAGTTGAGACCTGCCTCGAGGGCGGCGTCGAGTTGCCGCAGGGAATCGGCTTCCGGAAGGGTCCACCCAAAAACATTGCCGCCAAGACAGATCACGGGAACTTCCAGATCGGATTTACCAAGCTTGATGCGCTGCATCGCGAGCCTCCTTGTTCCTCTACTTTAGAGGAAGGCCCCCTGAATCTCCAGCCAACGGCGTCAGCAAAAGCACAAAGGCAGACAGGATGGATCTTCTCAACGCGCTAAGTCCTCGAAGCGAGAATCGCTCTCCGCCAAGTGTAGAGCACGGAAGGCAGGGAAAAGGGAATAGGGAACAGACAACAATCCACGGCAGTAAATTGACAATCCCTGCCCTGCAAAGCCACGGCAAAGAACGGCATTCGACGGCAAAGCAGGGAAAGGCTGGTACTGCCGCACCTTACTGTTTGAAGACGCTGAACAGATGTCCGATTGTTTCCATGCGTCAAGCGAATCTCAAACTGGAGGTCTTTTATGAAAAGCAAAACCCTGGCTTCGGCCGTACGCGTGTTTTCACTGATCTTGTTGGTTTCAGGCACCTGTGCTTTGGCGCAGGAGAGCACGGCCAGAGCGGACGGGAATGAGTCACAGGGCCTGGAGGGTACCTGGCGCTTACAGGTGACCCCCGTCTACTGCCCCGGTGTCACCACCGGGACGCTCGCGCCGCCGTTTCAGGGTCTCGTCAGCTTCACGGGCGACGGCACTTTGATCAACACTTTCAACAACGCATTGTTTGGATACGATACTCCCGGCCACGGCTATTGGTGGAAGACCGGCCACGACACTTTCAGGGACGTTTTCGAGCTCCTGATCGTCGATCCTCCTACGACAAGTCCCTATGTTCCGGGCACGCAGAAGGGTTTCGCTTCCATTAAGCTCGTCGATGAGAAAGAGCTTAGGGCGCAGCTTATGTCGATATATTTCAACGCTTCGGGCGCCGTCTACTTAACCAAGTGCAGCGAGGTGGCCGGCACACGGATGAATGACAGCCCAACCGAACCCTAGTACGGCGGTCGGCCACGCTGAATATAACCATAATCGGTGATCAGACGGGACTGACACTCTGCAAATTGGAGGCTGGGAAGAGCCATTTTCCGGTGAAAGGTCAGTTCCGTCAGGTCACGAATTGCCTGGCTTAGCAATCGGGCGGTTATGCGTCCCGTGGGCTCATAGCATTCGTTCTGTCTCCTTTCAGCGCGGGGAATGTGCGGAATAAGGGGAATAAGAGGAATAAGGTCGGTTGCTCACCCCGCTGGTGCATGGACTGAAGCTAATTGGTGTGTGAGGGCGCCAACTATCGACCAGCGCCCCAAAAAATGATGCGCGATAAGCGCGATAAGCGCGATAAGCCCCTTTTAGGGTGATGCTGCTAAGGCCTTTCCCGAGCACGGGTTCTCGGGAAACGACAAAAAGGTGCGTGATAAGCGTGGTAAGTCCTCCTGCCGGAGCATTTTCTGTGTTCCTGGAACTCCTGGCAATGCTGAGGCCCGCCAAGGGGTTGCGGTTCTCGGGAAATGGCTAAAAGTTACGCACTAACGCACTAAGTCGGTTTCGCAATCGTTTTTCGCCTGCTAAAGGTCGCGAGGGATGGTTTCCATTGGACCACCTTGGGCAGAGAAGGTCGGCGCACTGGCGGCCTCCGCTTCCAGCTTCACGGGAATGGAGGACGCTGCTGAAACCTACCATTGAATTTTCAAACATCAAGGTTGGCTAGCCCTGAGGCTGATAAGTCCTTTGTTTCACCGAAGGCGGCCCAAAGTTTGCGGGCTACGCCCGTACTGACATTTATATAGATACAATTCGCAGCGGTTTTAAGTCATCGGAATTGCCTTTATTCTTTACATAAAGACGGCCACCGGCACGCAGGAAACGGTCCTTTGAGCCAAGGCAACCCTGTTCCAGCCGCCGCAGCCTTAGATAAATGTACGAACTCGAGACCCACGACTAGATCCTGGGCTACTCTCAGGTCGTCCCTGCGGGACTGAACAAAGGCTGGCTGATGAGCCCCGGCACCGTTATTGCGAGGGACCAGCGTGGGATGCGGCACCTTTCCCAAACCTTCGATGGCAGGCGATGCCGATGAAAACGGCTGATAGAATTCCCCCCAACACCGCTCTTCATTCCCCGACGGCCCTACCCACATGCTTTTCCGTGATCCTCGTAACTCGCGTGCGTTCCCCAACCCGCCTGAATGGTGTGCCCATGGTGGACTTCTCCGATCCCAAGCCAACTTCCTTCGATGGCAAGATCGCCTTGCAACTGCACGCCGGCGGTCACGGCAACATGGAATTCACTGACATCTGGATACGAGATCTTTCCGCACCGCTAGCTAATTCCAGATGAGGCCTTTTTCGGTTGGGACATGTCCCGGAAGGTAGGAGTGTATCTGTTCCGGAATCAGCCTTTTAGCTCGTCATGTAGGAGAATCTAGAAGTCAGGGTCAAGTCCGCCTCGCGCCATTTTGATCCCGTGATATTCAGCAGAACTTCGGTGCATGTCAAACCGAAGCTGCTCCATTCTCCTTCTCTTCCTGGCCCTGACCGGGAACGCCAAAACGCTTACAGCCCAAGCCTCCGCCGTCCAGGTAAAGGTCTACGATTACGCCGATTTGAAACCCGAGTCTCTGCACAGAGTGGTTGCGCTCACCCAGCAGATTCTGGCCGGCGCCGGTCTCTCAGTCCGGGTACAGCTTTGCCGGGGAGATCTTGCCGTGTCCTGCGAGGGCCAAAACGGTCTCGTCCGGAGCCTGGTAGTCCGGGTGGTTGCCGGGGGATCCAAAACCAAGGACAGCGTACTTCGCGCGCCGCTCGGCCAGTCCATGGCCGATCATCAGGGCGGGATCTACGCATCGATCTTTATGGAACGGATCCAGGACGCGGCTGCCGAGGCAAACGTTCCCCGGGATACCGTTCTGGCTTATGCCATCGCCCATGAGGTTGGACATTTGCTCCTGGGCTCTGACGCCCACACCCCTCGGGGCGTGATGAAAGGGAATTGGGACCGTAAGGACTACGAAGCAATGAACCAGAATCAATTCCACTTCATCGAGGGGCAGGCTCATCAGCTGGCAAGTCGTTTTGGCGGTTCTTCCTCAGCCAATGTACCGTCGGCGCTGGTTGCACCTGGCCAGTAGCGCAGCGCGAGCTGTTTACGACATCTACTCTATCTGCGTCATCCAGATGTCGGCCCGGAATTGAGGCAGATTGACCAGCATCTTGTCACGGGCGACGGTGAGATCCGATGAGGATATGCCTTGCCCATAAGGTAAAAGATCTCGTTGCGCCCAGCTGTGGAAGTGCTCATAGCCGATGGGGGCGCCCACCGGCCGCTTGGTCGCAGGATCCAGCCTCTGCGCCCAGATGCAAATGTAACCATCCCGAGTGCTGGATAGGAAATACACCGTGTTCCCATCGGGAGAAAACTGGGGTTTATCGTCGTTGTACTGTCCGTCTGTGACGGCGATCCACTCCGCTTCCTTGCCGGGAATGCCGTCCCGCACCGGAGCAATCATGATTTGAGCCTTTTGTGGATCCAAAAGCTTTTTGAACACCACCCAGCGGTCGTCCCAGGAGAAGTATGGGTGATAGAGCGCTTTATTGGGAGTACTGAGGAATTCCTTCTCGGTTCTCGACCTCAGGTCAACCGCGGCAATCGAGTCAGGTGGTAGGAAGCTCTGGTTTTGGGTGTATTTCTGGATGAGAACCACAGAACCGTCGGATGAGAATCCTCGCGAAGTGCAGAATTCACAAACCTGCTGCGGTTCTCCGCCCGCGGCTGGAATCATGAAGCTGCAGGGGAGAGGTCCCCCGTCGTGACCAAATTGCCCGCTTTTGCAATCACGTTCGAACACGATTTTCGATCCGTCCGGTGAGATCGTGGTTTCCATATTTTCGGCTTTGCGCCCCCGGTCGTCGAGAATCTGGTCAGCGCCGCTTCTCAGGTTCCGCAGCCGGATAAGGTTTGATTCGCCGAGGACGGCGTTGTACGCCAACCAGCTGCCGTCCCGGGAAAGCGAAGGCGAGCTGTAGTCAACTCCCTCGGGAAGTGGGAGTTGAGCGGTGGGCCCTGATTTCCGGCCTCGGCTGTCGGTCGGGATCTCGTAGATCGAATTTGTGAACGTACGGGTTGCGTAAACAAGCTTGCCATCCTCCGAAACGGAAAGGCCGTAACCGAGACGCACAGTACCGGAAGTGAGCAGTTCCGGCTTCCCGGAAAGCTGGCCTTGCGCAGAAATGCGAACGCGGAACAGCTGCCAAACCTCTTCTTTCACCACCGAGTAGATGATCCATTCGGCGCCATCTTTGCCGCGAATCCAGGCGCGAACGGGGTCCGCCGAAGGACCTTGCTCCAGGCCAGGCAGGGGTACGGATCTGGCTTCGCCTCCCGCCAGGGGAGCTACCCACAACTCGTCGGGCTTGTCTGGCTCTCGCTTGCTGACACCATAAAAGAGGATTGCATCACCGTCCGGGGACCAGAGCGGCCGCCGGTGCACCAGAAAGTCTCTATTCACGTTCAGGGAGGTGGGCTCGCCGCCGTCAACGGAAACGGTCATGGCATTGTTGCCCTCCCAATAGAGAATCTTCTCGCCATCCGGCGAGAAACGCGGGTAACCTCCATGGGCCTTGGCGACCAGCTTTGCTTCGCCGGAAAGAGTCGGTGAAATGTATATGCTTCCGCTTCCGGAGACAAACGCGATGTGAGTGCCATCAGCAGAGAAATCCGGCCCAATTTCTCCTTCAGAACCTCGGGTTACCTGGATCGCCTGCCCCCCTGCGGTTTGTTGCACCCAGATATGGATCACACCACCGCCGGCGCCGGATACGTAAGCGAGCAGCTTGCCATCGCGCGACAGCGTCGGGCAGCAGTATGCAGCCGATGCCATGTGCTTGGTTTCCGCCGGCCGGGTCTTCTCCGGCCGTCTCCCCAATAAAAAGGTGGCGATCCCGAGAGCGACCACCAAGAACGCAGCCAGTAAGGCGATGGAGGCGATGCGCTTCCGGTGAACTGCAGGCTTAGCCGGCGCCGCCTCGGAAACTGGACTCTGCAGCGGCAGAGGTTGTCCCATCGGCAACCCGGTCACTGGCGCGATAAACCGGTATCCCCGGCGCGGAACTGTTTCTACGTATTTAGGTTGGCCGGCTTCGTCGTTGAGCGCCTCGCGCAGCCGGTTGACTGCCTTATTCAGCGACTGTTCGAAGTCGACAAACGTGTCTTTTCCCCAGACCCGTTCTTGCAGCTCCTCTCGCGTGACAATCTCGCCCGGCCGCTCCACCAAGGCCGCCAGGATCCGGAGGGGCTGTTCCTGCAAACGGATCGGCGCGCCATTTCTACGCAACTCCATAGCGTCGCGGTCAAATTCAAAGACTCCGAAGCGGAGTATGCCCGGCATTCAATCACTTCCGTGTCGGTTTACTCTAAATCAAGCGCGGGTCGACCGGGGCGGGACTACCCCGCTGGTTTAGTCGAGCATGTCTACTGTATCTGCGTCATCCAGATTTCGCCCCCGAATTGGGGCAGGTTGACCATCATCTTGTCACGGGCGACGGTCAGATCCGATGACCATAGGACGTGCGAATAAGGGGAACGATCTCGCTGCGCCAGGCTGTGGAAGTGCTCATAGCCGATGGGGCCGCCTACCGGCCGCTTGGTTACTCGATCCAACCTTTGGGACCAGATGCAGAGATAGCCATCGCGAGCGGCGGAAAGGAAATACACCGTGTTGCCGTCGGGAGAAAACTGGGGTTTATCGTCGTCGTACTGTCCATCTGTGACTGCGATCCACTCCGCCTCCTTACCGGCAATGCCGTCCCGTACTGGAGCGATCATGATCTGACTTTTGAATCGATCGAGAACTTTCTTGAACACCACCCAGTGGTCGTCCCAGGAGAAGTAGGCGTGATACACCCCCTTATCGGGAGTAACCAAGAATCCCCTCTTGGTTTTCGAGTTAAGGTCGACCGCAGCAATCGAGTTAGGCGGTTGGCTGCTCCCGTTGTGGTTGTATTGTTGGATCAGAACGACAGCGCTGTTGGATGAAAATCCCCGCGGGGTACAGAATTCACAAACCTGAGCCGGTTCCCCACCCACGGCCGGAATTATGAAGCCGCAAGGGAGGGGCTCCCCATCGGATGACCATTTGCCGCTTTTACAGTCACGCTCAAAAGTGACTTTCGATCCGTCGGGTGAGATCGTGGTCTCTCCGCCTCTGCCAGCTTGACGCCCCTTATCGTCGAGAAGCCGGTCCGCACCGCTGATTAAGTCTTTCAGGCGGATGGAGTTGGTTTCGCCCGCAACGGAGGAGCCGTATACTAACCACCTTCCGTCCCGGGAAAGCGAAGGAGAACGGTAGTTAACTCCTTCGGGAAGCGGGAGTTGAATAGTGGGGCCTGATTTCTGTCCCCGGCTGTCAATTGGAATCTCGTAGATCGACTCCGTGAAGGTTTGGATTGCGTAGACGACCTTACCATCCTCAGAAACTGAAAGACCGTAGCCAAGGAGGCCTGTACCGGAAGCGACCAATTCCGATTTCTCGGAAATCTGGCCCTGGCTGGTTACACGAAGACGGAACAGCTGCCAAAGCTCTCCGTTCGCCACTGAGTAGATGATCCACTGCGCTCCATCCTTGCCGCGAATCCAGGCGCGCATGGACTCCCCGGAAACACCTTGCTCCCCGCCAGGCAGGTGTAAGGGCCTGGCTTCGCCTCCCGTCAGTGGAGCTATCCACCACCCGTCCGGCTTGTCTGGCTCGCTCTTGCGGACACCATAAAAGAGGATCGCATCCCCATCTGGGGACCAAAGCGGCCGGAAGTGCACAAGGAAGTCGCGATTTACGTTCAGGGAGGTTGGCTCGCTGCCATCGGCGGAAACGGTCATGGCATTCCCCGAGGAGGGGATATGGCCGAAGTTGTTGTTGGTCATGGCATTGTTGTCCTCCCAATAGAGGATTTTCTCGCCATTCGGCGAGAAAAGCGGGTAGCCTCCATGGGCCTTCCCGATTAGCCTCGGTTCACCGGAAAGAGTCGGTGCAATGTAAATGTTTCCGTTCCAGGAGACAAATGTGATGTGGGCGCCGTCGGGAGAGAAGTCCGGACCCAATTCCCCTTCAGAACCCCTGGTTACCTGAATCGCCTGGCCCCCTGCGGTCTGTTGCACCCAAATATGGACCACGCCGCCGCCGCTGGATATGTAAGCGAGCAGCTTGCCATCGCGTGAAAGCGTGGGGCAGCAGTATGCAGCCGAAGCCAGGCGTTTGGTTTCCACCGGCTGGGTCTTCTCCGGCCGTCTCCCCAACAAAAAGGTGGCGATCCCGAGAGCGACCACCGAGAACGCAGCCAGTAAGGCGATGGAGGCGATGCGCTTCCGGTGAAGTGCAGGCTTAGCCGGCGCCGCCTCGGTGACTGAACTCGGCGACGCGGGTGGTGGTTCGGCCGGCAGTCCGGCAACTGACGCGATAAACCGGTATCCCCGGCGCGGAACTGTTTCTACGTATTTAGGTTGGCCGGCCTCATCGTTGAGCGCCTCGCGCAGCCGGTTGATTGCCTTATTCAGCGATTGCTCGAAGTCGACAAATGTTTCTTTTCCCCAGATCCGCTCTTGCAGCTCCTCTCGCGTGACAACCTCTCCCGGCCGTTCGACCAGGGCTGCCAGGACGCGGAGGGGCTGTTCCTGCAAACGGATCGGCACGCCATTTCTACGCAGCTCCATGGCGTCGCGGTCAAGTTCGAAGACTCCGAAGCGGAGTATGCCCGGCATTGGATCACTTCCGTGTCGGTCTACTTTAAATCAAGCGCAGGTTGACCGGGAGTGCCGCATCCTCGAGATGAAAGGACGACGGTCGCCTAACCTGTCCCTTGAAAACAGACCGCTTGAGAGCCCGACGATGGGTGACCGGCCCGTAGGACTCATGCCGCAGAAAAGTCCGTCGATAAACGAGTGAGAGAGTGTCCGATAGCGCCAACGACGCCGAGCAGTGAGCCTACAAATCCAAGCGGGTCGGATCGGCCGGAAAAGTTGCTGATCCAATGGCGAGCCGATCTTCAATCGTTGACTACCGGTCGATTCACTCGCCGGCTTTTCGATCTTACTGGCTTCGTGTCATTGTTCTGGCGCTTGGCCTGCTATCGACGGTCGCGGCTCGGGCCGGTAACACGAACGCGCCGGCGGCCGAACGAGAAGCTGCGGTCACCCAGGCCCGGGCCGGCGACGCTGCGGGTGGTCTTGCTCTATTGCAATCGTTACTACGACAATACCCCGACGATGCTCGCCTGCTTGCAGACACCACAATCGTCGCCGGTTGGGCCGGAAACGACTCTCTGACGCTGCAGCTCTATGGTCGTCCGGAAACCCCGAAAGACGATCCCGGCGTGAGCGAAGCTGCTGCCCGCGCGGCCCGTAACCTGAAGCAATACGATCTTGCGATCGAACTCTATCGGCACAGCGAAGCGCTGGCGCCAGAGCGGTGGCTGCCTCGTCTGGGAGAGGCGATGGTCCTGGCCGACAAGGGCGATTACACTCCGGCGTCAGCCCTGATGCAGCCCCTGCTGCGCGAACACCGCGAAGAAAAAGAAGTGATGCTCGCCCAGGCCAATCTATGCCGCCGCCAGGGAGATCTTGCTTGTGCCCTCGCTATGTATGAACTCCGTCTCGATCAATCAGCCGACGACGTTGAAACCAGGTGTCTTTTGGCTGAAACGCTCTCGGAGTTGGGCGGTGCAAGCTATGCCTTGCGGCTCTGCGACCATCGGGGGGCAAGTGAAGAATGGCGGTTGAGCGCTGCCGCCGCGGAAAACGTGCGCTGGGGCGAAGCCTACGCGCCGACCCACGTACAGCAGCAATCGGAGAGTGAACTGGCATTGGCGCGGCTGGACGGCGTGATTGCAGGCGCCACTCCGCGGGACGTGATCTGGCAACAGGCACAATATGATCGGCTGCTGGCCCTTTTTGACCTGCAGCGGACGCGGGAAACCACGCAATCCTACGAGCGGCTACGCCGGCAAGGCTTCACCGTGCCGCCCTACGCCAGGGAACCTGCCGCCGCCGCCTACCTTGCTTTGCACCAGCCACGAAAGGCAGAAGATCTCTACCGCCAGATCCTCGAGCAATCGCCCGAGGATGGCAGCGCGTGGAGCGGTCTGGCGTATGCGCAACTGGAACGCGAGCATTTCAAAGCAGCCTTTCGCTCTATCGACGATGCGTACGCGGATTCTCCCGCATGGTTGCGAGCCCCCCGCCTGAGAGTACCTCAAGCCAACCTGGTACACGCGGACTTGGGATTGCAAGCCGCCAGGATGCGCGGCTATGCCGATCTGCTGGCCGAAGAGCAACGACGAGTCACCTACCTCTTAGGGCTCGCGCCCGCCAACGCAGAGATACGGCGTCAGTTGGCAATGACCTATCTTGCCCGGGGCTGGCCCCTGCGCGCGACCGAAGAAGTGCGGATCTCCGATAGCTATGCGAATCAAGACGAAGTTCCCGCTCTGCCGAATGTTGAGATTGACCAGGCGGCGGGGCGCCGCGACGCTGCAGATGCCCTGCTGCCCGCTCTGCGCGAGCACGAAGGAAATAGCCCCGGACTGAACCACTTTCTACACGCTCGCGCGCTCGAGCGCGGCTGGCAGCTCGACACAGAGAGCATCTCCGAGCGGTCGAGCGGCAGCTACATCGGCTCCGATGACCAGCACACCGAGGGGCATCTGTATACGCCCTTGATCGACAATCGCTGGCGTGTCTTCGCTCATGAGCTGCGCGACAGCGGCTCTTTTACAGAAGGCGATGCCGCCCGCACACGAGCCGGCTTAGGCGCGACTTACGACTATGACCGCCAACTGATATGGGGCGAAGTTGCCGCCGATACAGGCACCAACGGCACTCACGCCGGCGGCAATTTGGGCGGCAGGTTCAGCCTGGGTGATCGATGGACCTTACGCGCTGAAGGCGATAGCGACAGCTTCAGCGATGTACAACTCAAAGCCGTTCTGGCCGGAGTTCACGCTCGCAGCGTTGATCTAAAATTTGGCTGGCGTGCCAGCGAGTTGGCTGCGGTCCATATCGGCCTGCAACGCGTGCTCTTCAGCGACGGCAACCAGCGCGCCGCTCTTTCCGGGGCGTGGGATCAACGAGTATGGACTTCACCCCGTCTGCAGGTCAACCTCAGCCCGGAAGAATGGGCGTCGAGCAACTCTTTGGACGAGAACCGGCTCTACTTTAACCCCAGACATGATTTTTCTCTTGGACCCAGGGCCACCTTCCAGTGGCTGACGTGGCGTCGTTACGATCGCAGCTTTCACCAGGAATTTAGCGTGTACACCGCGCCCTACTGGCAGCAAAACCATGGGACAGGCGGGGCTCTCGCCGCGAGCTACACCCAACACTGGAAACTTGGCGAAGGCCTGAGCTTGCAGGCGGCAGTTACCTGGAACACGCAACCCTACGACGGCAACAACGAAACTTACACCACCCTCAGTGTAGGGCTCAGCTGGGGAGACCAATGAAGCGTCTGCTGTTTTCGTTGCTGCTTGCGTTGTTCGCCGCTCCCATTACCCGCGCAGCCGATGTACTAGTCCTCTGCTATCACGATGTGCGCGATGACGTTCAAGGCGTCCCCCTCCAGACCATTCCTCAGGTTGGCCAGTTTCCGCACGTCACCCCCGGCATCGCTGCCCACCTCGACGCCGACCAGTATGCGACCAGTACGCGGAATCTGGCGGCAAACTTCGACTGGTTGAGTGCTCATGGCTATCACGTCATTAGTCTGCAGCAGCTGATCGATGCGCGCAACGGACATGCCGATTTACCCAATAAAGCCGTGCTCTTGACCTTCGATGATGGCCTGAGGAGTTCTTACACCAAGGTGTTCCCGTTACTCAAGGCCTACCATTATCCAGCCGTGGTGGCGGTGGTGGGAGCCTGGGTCGATCTGCCCGCGGATGGCAAAGTGGATTTTGGGCCGAGACTCTTCACCCATGATGACTTCGTCACCTGGGAACAACTGCGCCAGATGCAGGCCAGCGGGCTGGTCGAGGTTGCTTCCCATACCTACGACCTGCACCGTGGCATCGTGGCCAATCCGCAGGGCAACGAAATTCCCGCCGTCCTGGTACACGCCTATGATGCGCGGACAAAGCACTATGAGACAGACGACGAATATGGTGCGCGCCTCCACGCCGATCTTGTTCATAGCGCTACGGAAATTCACGCGCAGTTGGGACGCGCGCCACGTGCCGTAATGTGGCCTTATGGCGCGTACACCGAGGTGAGCGATGCCATCGCCACTTCGCTCGGCATCCCCATCTCCTTCACCCTCGGTATTCCGCTCAGCTTTCCCAATAAGCCTTTTGGTAATGCCGGCCTCGAAGCCATCCCCCGTATGGTTCTCATGTCCAATCCCACCGCCGCGAATCTGGCATGGTCCATACAGCATCCTTTTGTGAAGAGTGACATCCGGGCGGTTCAGATAGACCTTGACTCTATCTACGACTCCGATCCTCTCCAACAGGAAAAGAACCTCGGCGCTTTGTTGGACCGCATCAAGACTCTCGACGTCACCCAGGTATGGTTGCAGGCCTTCGCCGATCCCCACGGAAGCAATGTTGCCGCCGAGGTGTATTTCCCCAATAGTCATTTGCCCATGCGCGCCGACCTGTTTTCGCGCGTGGCCTGGCAATTAAGAACGCGTTGCGGCGTAGAGGTGTATGCGTGGCTGCCTGTGCTCGCCTGGCAATTACCGGATTCGTCGATGCAGGTTCGGCTTCAGATCCCACCGCGCCCTGGAGTACGGGCCGAGACGCCGCTCCGGCTCAATCCCTTTCTTCCCGAAACTCGCAGCATCGTCGGCGATCTCTATACCGACCTCGCGCGCGCGGCGCCGATCGCCGGCCTCTTGTTTAATGACGATGCGATCTTGCGCGACACAGACGATCTGGGTGCTCAGGCTCCTCCTCCGGGACCCGCGCGCACCCAGGCCCTGATTGCGTTCACCGGCGAGCTCAAGACACGGGTTCAACGCTGGCGTCCGCAGGTTGCAACCGCGCGCAATCTATTTGTGGAACCGGTATTGCATCCGCAAAGCGAATCCTGGTATGCGCAATCGCTCCCCGCCTTCTTATCTGCCTATAACGAAGTTGCTTTGATGGCCATGCCGCTGCTGGAAAACGTCAAAGTGGGAAACTCCTGGCTGACTAAACTCGCCCGCCAGGTTGGCGCGGTTCCCAGCGGATTGAACCGAACTGTATTCGAACTGCAGACTGTGGATTGGCGAACCGGCCAACCGATTACTTCAGCCACGCTTGCGGGTCAGATGCAGTTGCTGCAAAGTAAAGGCGTTCTGCACCTGGCTTACTACCCCGACGACATACAGAAGAACCATCCGGATATCGCGATATTGTTCCCCGCATTCTCCGCATCGGACTATCCCGCGAGGCGGCCGTGAAGGAACTTGAAAGCCTATGATCCGAAGCCTGATGCTCGCCTACTCCTTCTACTACCCGCTCACCATGTCGCTCTTCTGGATTGCCGGCGGCATCATTTATTTTCTGCGCTGGGAACGCCGGGCCGCAAAGCATACCGATCCGCCAATCCTTAGCCAGTGGCCCAAGATGACTCTGGTAGTGCCGTGTCATAACGAGGGAGCTCAAGTACGTGAAACCCTCGAATACGCCGCCAAACAGGACTATCCCGACTACGAGATCATCGCCATTGATGACGGCAGCTCGGACGATACCGGCACACTTCTTGACCAGCTTACCGGCGTGTACCCACATCTTCGTGTGCTGCACTTTCCCCAGAACCAGGGCAAAGCCATGGGATTGCGTATGGCCGCGCTGGCGGCAACCAGCGACTTCCTCATTTGCATCGATGGAGACGCCCTGCTCGACCGCTACGCCGCGCGCTGGTTGATGTGGCACCTGGCGACGGGACCGCGGGTAGGCGCGGTGACCGGCAACCCACGCATCCGTAACCGTTCCACCCTGCTGGGCCGTTTACAGGTGGGTGAATTCTCTTCGATCATTGGCCTGATCAAGCGCGCTCAGCGCGTGTATGGCCGCATCTTCACCGTATCCGGAGTCATTGCGGGCTTTCGTATATCGGCCCTGGATAAGATCGGTTACTGGAACACCGATATGGTTACAGAAGACATCGACGTCAGCTGGCGCCTGCAGATGGACCACTGGGACATTCGCTACGAACCGAACGCGCTTTGTTGGATCCTGATGCCGGAAACCCTGCGCGGCTTATGGAAGCAGCGTCTGCGTTGGGCTCAGGGCGGAGTTGAGGTAGCCGGACGTTACATGGGGAGCATGTGGCATTGGCGCCGCCGGCGCATGTGGCTTGTGCTTATCGAATTTCTGTTGAGTGTCCTGTGGTCCTACGTGATGTTGGCGGTGCTCCTGCTGAGCCTCTGTGGTCTCGTAGTCGTCCTGCCGCCGGCACTTCGCATGCCGGGGCCCTTGCCGGGATGGTATGGCGTTATATTGAGCGCCCTCTGCATCGTGCAATTTGTCGTCAGCTTGATGATCGATCGCCGTTATGAAGAGCAGATTGGCCGCCAATTCTTCTGGATTATCTGGTATCCGCTGGTGTTCTGGATGATCGGCATGATGACAACCTGCGTCGCTTTGCCCAAGGTTCTGGCCAGGAGAACCAGAACCCGAGCGGTATGGGAAAGTCCGGACCGAGGTATCGCCTGATGCGTGCTCTTTCGCCGTTTATTATTTCTCATCCTGAACGGCAGTCTGGCGCCCAGCATACGATGTTCAGCGCACTTACTTTAAGCGTGTGGGTGTTGTGGCTCTATCTCTGGCTCCCACTGATCACCACAATCCTGTGGATGGTCGGCATCCGGTGGACCTACATTCAGGTATTCCGAGCAAGCCGCGGTGTCAGCCTATGGGTCATCTTATGGATCATGATTGGGACCGCGGTCATCCTCGGCTCCTGGTCCAGTTATAACCACCGCCGCTTTGCGAAGAAGACACAACGGCGGCAAGCGCAAGCTCTGGCCAAATCGTCCATCGGAACAAGCTTCGGTATCAGCAGCACCATGCTGTCTGTCTTGTTGCGCGAGCGGCGCCTGAACCTGTATTTCGATGATGCGGAGCAACTGATTCGCGCAGTCGCTGTGTCCGATGATCCGTCTCCCTCCGCGATATCTCTCGTCGCAAGGATCACGCCTTGACGAGTTTCATCACCAGCAGCGTCATATCATCGTGCTGTTGCGCTCCGGCGGTAAATTCATCGGCTGCGCGGAAGATTTCATGGAGAACTTCTGCTGCCGAAGCAGTGGGCAGCCGCGGCACTGCTTCCAGCATACGATCCTCCCCCCATTCCTCGTCCTCGGCGGTCATGGCCTCGCTGATTCCGTCAGTGTAGGCAATCAATAAATCGCCCGACGCCAGAATCAGGGACCGCGCTTCGTAAGCAGTGAATGGAAGCATCCCGACCACTGGGCCACAAGCTTCGAGGCGCTGAACTTCTCCGGATGCCGCCCTCACCAGCACGGGCGGATTGTGCCCAGCATTGACATAACGGAGTTCTCGATTGTGAGGATCGAGCGTAGCAAAGAAGAAGGTTGCGTAGCGGCTGCTCGAAGAAGCCTCATAAACCAGCCGATTTACCTTTTGCATCATCTTGGCGAGATCGCCAGGATCGTCAAGGATGAGGCCGCGAAGCGAAGCCCGCAGGCTTGCCATGATGAGTGATGCAGAGATGCCTTTTCCCGAGACATCGCCTATCGCAAAGCCGAGATGGCCGTTTTCCATCTCAATCAGGTCGTAGTAGTCGCCGCCAACTTCGGAAGCGGGACGGCACATTCCGGCCAGGTCCACGCCCGCAACCCGTGGGATACTCTGCGGGAACAGTCGCTGTTGCACTTCGCGGGCAATCTCGATCTCTCGATTCATCCGCTCGCGTTCTGCTGCCTGGTTTGCGAGTGTTCGTACGAGTTCGGCAACTTCGAGTGTCAGTCCAGTTTGCGCGGCCACCGATTGCAATGTGCGCAGGTCCGTCGGGGTGTAGGGCTCCTCCGACTTCTTTGGTCCTAGCGCAATCAACCCTAACAGATCCGCGCGTCCGGACATGGGCAGCAGCAACTCGGCATTGATTTCCCGCAGCAGAGTTTTCTCTTCTGCACCGGCGTCCGTGAACCACTCTTCCGGACGGTCAGGGTACACGGTTGCAGGTTGATTGGTTCGCAATAGATTCTGGATAGTCGCCGACTCCTCGGCAAGCGCGACCGGGCCACCGAAGTCCATGCCCAGCGCCTGCTGTAGATGGAACACCTTGCTGCCGCGCAGCAAAATGGCAATTTGCGAAACGTGCAGAACCTCTGAGATGCGCCGAAGAACGATGTCGAAAAGCACTTTGGTGTCCGTTAGCTGACGCACCTGCTGAGAAAGTTCGCTAAGCACAACTTCGCTGTTGTACGCCTCGCGAAAGAACTTGCGGTCGAGCCAGCGCTGTAGACGCTGACTGAAACTGTCCCGCAAAACAAACACCTGAAACAAAGCGGCAATGCAGACCGCAAGCAGGACCAGGTTCACAAGTTGATGTTCTTTGCGCTGCATCATCGGAACGATAAATCGCAGGATGAGGAAAGCGACAAGTGCTATCTCAGCGGTCGCTACTGTGGCGCGGGCCAGCAAATACTTCGTGCCCATGCGAAGCAGGATGCGGACATCCATGGCCCGTTGAACGATCAGAACATAGGCCAGGGTAAGTGGAAAGATCGACACCACCGGGACGTTTAAGGTGAACCAATATCCATGATGTGGATCCATTCCGAACAAGGGCACCACGGCGAAGATGATGATCAGGGGTCCAAGCGACAACCCACTGCCAATGGCCAGCACCCGCATGCGCCGCCGTGCGTCTGCCGTGGATGCGGAGCGCAATTTGTCAAAAACCGCGGCGAGGAAAAGGAGAAGACAGGTCAGGGTAAGCCAGTTGAAAAAGTGATCGGTCCAAATTTGCAGGCGCAAAAGGGAGTGGAGAGATCGGACAGAAAAGTGTTGCGCCGCAAAAAAGCCACGTTCGAAAACAAAAGCACAGGAGCTCGCCGCCAGGATGGCGTACTTGAACCAGGGCAGGCGAAGGTCCACTCTCCAGCGCTCGGGAAACAGGAACCCAAACCACAACAGCGCGGGGAAGACGAAAATTTGCACGATCGAGTACCACAGGCCCAGCAACATGTACCAGGGTTCTGGCCAGAAGCTCCAATCAAGATTGCCGTAGGCCGTCTCCGGAAAGGCGAGCAGCACCAGGACCAGCCATGCATTCAGATCGTGGGGACGAGCAACAACTACCCAGTATCCAATCAGGAGCCCGAGCAGGGGCACGCCCAGAATCGGGGTGAGAAAGGCAATGTAGCCGCCAAGAGACCAGTCGGGCCCTTCGACGGGGGCCAATCGAATCTTCGCCTCACGTACCTGTCCGGCCCGTGTGCGAACGGATACGCCGATCGTTTCGCCCGGATTGCTACGCACCAAGAGGTCGTGGATCTGAGCTTCGCCTGTGAACGGAACCCCGTTGATTGCCAGGAGGAAGTCCCCGTCGGATAGGCCGGCGGTAGTGGCTTCTTTGCGAAGATCTCTGAGGGTTTGCCCGTCATCGCGGAAGTTAAAGGCCGCGCGGGCATAGCGGCTGGCATGGAAGAACTCTTCCCGCAGTGCGACGTCAGCAGCACATACAAACCTGCGTTGGCCTTGCTTTTCATGCGGAATGCTGTCCGATTCTTTGATCAAACCCTAGCCGTCGTTCAGTTGTACGATTCTATGCCAGGCGCCTGCCGGATCTTTAAAAACTGGCTGCGGGAGGAGGGAGGCCGGCAATGAACTGCTCACCCGAGACCATGCGCCTCGCCCGGGAGATTCACTCCCGGATAAGGCGCCTGCCGGTGCCCAACACCCCGGCGGTGCGCGCCATCCGCAGGGAGTTCTCCCGTCGCCTTGCAAGTGCGGCGCCTGACAGTGTCGTTCAATTGGCCTTGCGTTTGCTCGCGGAGAACTCAGTTCTTCTGCGGTTTTTCTCCTATGAAATAGTCAGTCATCATAGGCTCGCCTGGGAACAACTCACGACGGCTGATCTCCTGAAGTTCGGGAAGGAGCTCAACAGTTGGTCTGCGGTCGATAGTTTCGCGATGTTGCTTTCTGGCCCCATGTGGGCACAGGGCAGACTCTCTGATAAATTGATCGCCACTTGGGCTCGAAGCAAAGACCGCTGGCGGAGACGGACAGCGCTTGTCAGCACCGTTGCGTTGAGCCGGCGCGGAGATCCCGACGACCTTCGCAGGGTGGCACGAATCTGTACTCTGCTTGTGGCCGACAGGGACGACATGGTCGTCAAGGCTCTCTCCTGGGCCCTGCGAGAGATGGCGAAGAAGCATCCGGATGAAGCCGGAGGTTTCCTTGCAGAGCATAAGCTGGCTCTCTCCGCCCGGGTGACCAGAGAAGTAAGCAACAAACTTACGACAGGCCTGAAAACCCCTCGACGATCCTGCGCCGTGCGGAACCCTGTACAGTGAATATCATTGAATTTTTAACTACTTATAGCCAGGGGAGAGATGAGTGTTCCTGCCGCGTGGAAATGATTTCTGCAGCGGCCCGGCGTGCCTTTGTACAACCAAGGCGGGGGACCTACACCCAATGAACCTGCCTGAACAACGGAAACGTTCACCGCGACCGTGCAGCCTGCCTGAGAGCAAGACAGCCGGGCGCTAGTCACGAATTCCCGGCAACCAACGATGAGCAGGAGTGTGCTGATTCATTGCCCAGGAGCTGGCGTCATCGAGTCCTGGAACGCCTTCTTGATTTAGGCAGCAAACCGGTAACGGAAAGGGGCGACTACAGGTTACTTTTAGAGGTGCCTCCTCCGTCCGGTCCCTCTTTCCGCGCTGCTAAAAATCCTTCTCCTATTCTTTGGATCTAAATATATTTTTTGGTTGCATAACTATCGGCTTTCCTGTCTTATTCGGTGTGGGCCTGACAGAGCTATTCCAAATCAGGCGTGTGCAATCCATCCCCCAGACAAAAACAATTTGCTTCTCATTAAGGAGATAAATGCATGCTAACTCAGGTAAGGTTCGGTAGATGTAACCTGCTCTCGATCGCAGCTGTGGCGGGTTTGTTGAGTGTAGTCCCACTTCCATCGGCTTTTGCCGCAGAGGGCTCGGATCAAGCCGTTGACCAGGCGGAAGTCCAGGCGCTTCAAGTTTGGCGCGAAACCATGCACGATCTGAGCGCACCCGAGAGCGGCTGTTTCCACGCCGCGTTTCCCAGTACTGAATGGGAAAAGGTGGAATGCGACGCGCCATCAGCCTATCGGCCAGTGCCACGAGAAACGGTCGGCAACGGCTATGATGTTGTCGCTCAAGCGCCAAAAGGGCATTTTTTCACCTCAGTGAAGGGCAGCTTCCCAGCAATGCAAGGGGTGAAATCTGAAGAAGACGGCGGTAGGGCCAACCAATATACGCTGCAGTTGAATACGAACTTCCACTATACCGCGGCGTGCGACGGCTACTCTGAGTGCCAGGCCTGGCAGCAATATGTAATATCTTCGGACTTCTATCCGATCGGCGGTCATGGGCCAACCGGGAAAACTGAAGTGTTTATACAAGATTGGCTCGAAAACTATGGCGTAGATGAAGGCGGCGCCAACATTTGCCCGAAAGGGTATACAGACTCCGGTAAGGATATCAACGGTGGGGCTGGGGACGACTGCTTCGCAAATAGCCCGGCTGCCGTAGTGTATAAGGGGCAAATTCCAATCACCAAATTGACAGAGCTGGAACTCTCGGCTACAGCTAAGCAAGGTGGAACGGATTCAGCCACTGCCGTTTACGGTAAGGACGCTTATAAAGTAAGTGTCACCAATAGCCGTACGGATATCGCGAGCGTTTGGAGCGACGCGGAGTTCAATGTGTTCGGCAACGGCGGTGCATCGGGAGCGGAGTTTAACAGTGGTTCGGAGCTTCTGGTGAAAATGGCCCTGACCTATGGATCCAAAACTGCGCCGAAGCTCCAACCGCCATCGAAGCGTCTCGGCACGACCGGCGAAACCAATAATCTAACGCTCATCGAAGGTGAAGCGGAAGGTGGATCGAAGCCCTTCGTCGAGTTTCTCGAGGAAAACTAAGCACAGCAAGCGGGAAATGGATCACAGACGGGACGTTATCTTCGCAATAGAAATCGTAGCAAGTAAGGTAGCGTCCCCTCTGTACTCTCTCTCGCACAGAAATCAGATGGCAAGATTTTCGTCGATGGTTCTGTGTTGCGTGATTACGTCGAGGTCACGCAGGAATGCCTCAAGTCCATCGCGGACGCCGGGTTCATGGCGCACCTGATTTGCAGCAACGTAGTGCGGGATCTTGCTGTGGTCTCCAGCGATGTGAACGGTCTCGTAGTAATCCCGGATCAGAGATTTGTTCTTCTCCGTGTCCTCTGAGAGTTTTGCCTCAGTCGGACCGTCCATCTGAGTGTGCCCGCTCTTATTGGGCGGGGCCGCTTCGGCCGAGAAGGCCCAGTGCTCCACGATCAGACCGTCCTCGAATCTGAAAATGTCGAAGAAGACGTTCCTCCCGGAGCGCTGCCCCTTCACCTGGGTGACGACGTAACAGCCATCCTGAAATGCCCGGACCATAGTCAGTTGGAGTTGGTCACGCGGCGACTGAGTGATGAATTGCGTTAGCCCCTCCACACCGTCGGCCGCATACGGATTGTGTTGCACAAACCGCTTCTGGTGGACGTACTTGGTTGCAAGGCTTACATCCCCGGCACTGATGCCGGCAAAGACAGTCAGGACCTTCTCGATATCACTCTTCGCCATGGGAAGCTCTCCAGTCCTGGGTTTAGTTGAGTACGCGAAAGTGCGTCTGGCCGGATTGCTATAGACTAAGCTTGATTAGCTAAGGAGAACCCAAGAGTACAGTTACCATTCATCAGGCCAAGACGAATCTCTCTAAGCTGATTCAAAAGGCTGCAGCGGGAGAAGAGGTAATCATTGCGACTAAAGTTCGCCTCGGCAAACTGGCGACTGCAGCCGAGCTCGTGGCAGATTTTTGCGCGCAGATTGACCGCGAGGGTTTCCATTTCCTGGCTATCTCCGCGGAACATGGTATCCGGGGCGGCCTCTTGCCGGGTCCTCACAAGGGTCCCTTTGACCGTATGCTCATTGCCCAGTCACAGGCAGAAAACATTCCTGAAATTAGCAATAAAAGGGTATTCGAAGCTTACGGTGTCAGAAGGATGTGGTGATTCGCCTACCGCGAAAGCCTAATATATCCGCCCTTATCCTTCGCGTCAGGGGCATTGCAAGGAAGGGGATCATGGTGCGCCCGGAGAGATTCGAACTCCCGACCTAACGCTCCGGAGGCGTTCGCTCTATCCAGCTGAGCTACGGGCGCGCAACTTAAGGATACAACAGGTGCTGCTCCAAGGCTCGCCGCACTCGTTCGGTCGCCCAGGCCGCTGGCGCTATCCAGCTTGCTCGCTCTTTAGCCGAAGCTGCTCCATGACCGACTGAATCAGTTCCTTCGCCCCGCCAAGCTCCGCCAAAACCGCTTCCAGATCGAGCGCGGGTTTCGCGGGATTGCGCGTCGAAGCACAATAAACCCCGTGCTGCCCGATAAGGATCATGGCATCGGTGAGCATGTCGAGGGTCACGGCCAGACGTCCACGGTCGGTCCCCATCATGAACTCGAAACGCTCCAGATCGTCGCGCCGTTGGGCTATTGCGGTCTCGGGTGCCGGCATTGCTCCTGCTTTCAGGTGGGTTAGGACTTATCCCCAGGCCGCTTGTAGCGAAGCACCGGGTTACGCGCTGCTCTCGTCTCATCCAGCCTGGAGATCCGGGTGGCGTGCGGAGCACTCAGCACCACCTCGGGATTCTCCTCCGCTTCGCGCGCGATCTGCCGCATAGCGTCGATAAAAAGATCAAGCTCCTCTTTCGATTCGCTCTCTGTCGGCTCGATCATGAGCGCACCGGGCACGATCAGCGGAAACGAAGTTGTATACGGATGGAAGCCATAGTCAATCAGCCGCTTGGCAATGTCCCCGGTCTTTACACCTTTCTGCGTCTGCCGGCGATCGCTGAAGACCACCTCGTGCAACGTCGGCGTCCGGTAGGGCAGCTCGTATACGTCCTCGAGGTTCTTGCGGATGTAGTTCGCGTTCAGCACCGCG
>Ga0302325_10006468_pt1 | contig 26313 bp, 24 predicted proteins | sample Palsa_T0_2_FD_201948 | JGI IMG/M metagenome (GOLD analysis project Ga0302325, IMG submission 201948) | Peat permafrost microbial communities from Stordalen Mire near Abisko, Sweden - Palsa_T0_2 | ecosystem: Environmental > Terrestrial > Soil > Palsa > Peat permafrost | place: Sweden: Abisko... | reverse complement strand
GCGGAATCGCGGTCCTGCGCGTGGTGCTGAGCGCCTGCCGGGCCTCCGCCGCAGTGAAGGGCTGCTCCAGCCCGGCCAGGATCGCGGCGGCGGCGGCGTCGGCGCCCGGAGCCAGCACTACCTGATCGCTGATGCGCATGAGCTCGCCTGCTCGCACCGCGGCGGCGATGCTCCGCGTGTCGAGGCCCAGCTTGCGAAGCCGGTCAGCGTCCGGCGACGCGAACGGGGCGACCGCGAGGTCAGCCCGCAGCACCCGGACGGCCGCGAGCAGCGGCTCGGGCAGCCCCGGCCCGGCGTCCCGCCCGGGGTGCCTGGCGATGTGCAGCGCGCCGCACGAGATCCGGAACGGCGGTCTGGCCAGCGCGATCACGAGCCTGCGGTCCGGCAGGTCGAGTGCCGCCCTGGCGGCGTCGATGGGCATGCCGGCGGCGAGCGGCTCGGCGGCCGCATGGGTTGCCAGTGCCTCGCCGAGCTGATGCCCGAGTGAGCGCCAGCGCTCTGGGTCAGCCAGCCACTCGCCGGTGACCGGGACCGGGTGGTCGGTGATGCCCATGGCGAGCAGCGCGCTCGCGCGCAGCAGCCCGTGCCGGGCGAGCAGATCAGCCGCACTCGGCTGGTCGGGCCAGGTGGCCAGCAGTCTCGCGGCGGCGGCGGCGGCGCCGCGCCGGGCGAGCGGCGGAGGCGTCACGTCGAGCACGACTGCGCTTGCCACTGCCGCGACTGCGCCGCGGCGGCCGCCGGTGTCGCGCAGCAGTACCCGGTCGCCCGCCTGCAGCGGCAGCGGGTCCGTGAGGCTCAGCCTGGCCAGGCCGGGCCCGAGCGGCCGCACCCGCGCGATCACGCGGGCCGAGCCGATGTGCAGGGCGGCGGCGCGGGCGAGCTGACCGGGAGTGACGGTGTCGCCGTGCTGGTCGCCGTGCTGGCTCCCGTGCAGCCAGCCGCCCCCGGGCGACCCTCCGCCGGCGATACGCACGTCGATCAGGTCCGTGAGCGTCCAGCGACCTGGCTGCGCCAGGGCCATGCCCCGGTGCAGTGGCTCGCGGCCGGTGCCGCGCAGGTTGATGGCGACGCGGGCCGGACCGGACGCTGCCCGCACCGGCACGCCGAGAGCCTGCAGGTCCGCGACCCTGACCGGCCGCATCGACGGCGTGATGACCAGCTCGTCGCCCTGCCGCAGCGTCCCGGCCGGGAGCGTGCCGGTGACGACCGTGCCGTCCTCAGGCACGCTGGCCGCGCGGTCGATCCAGATCCGGACTGGCCCGGCGGGATCCGGATCAGCCGGGCCGCGCCCGAGCGCGCCGAGAGCGGCGAGCAGCTCTGGCAGGCCCGCGCCGGTAGCCGCGCTGACCGCGATGGCCGGCAGCTGACCCAGGCTCGTCTGCGCGATCTGGGCCGCCGCCTGCGCCATGGCCGGTTCCGGGTCGGCCAGGTCAGACTTCGTGACGACGAGCAGGGCGCGGCTGATGCCGATCGCGACCGCCACGGCCAGCTGCTCGGCGGCCTGCGGCAGCCAGCCCTCGTCAGCTGCCACGACGAACGCGACGGCGGGATCCGGGCCGGCGTTGCCGAGCACCGTCGTCACGAACCGGTCGGCGCCGTACGCGTCCAGGATGGCCAGCTGATCGCCGGACGGCAGCGTCAGCCAGCCAAAGCCAGGGTCAGTGCTGACGCTGCCGCGGCGTTCCCCGGTTCCGCGGTCGGGCTCGGCGCCGGTCAGCGCCCGCACGAGCGCCGTCTTGCCGTGACCAGCCGGGCCGGCGATGACGAGGACCTGCATAGCGCTCATTCCCGGTCCGCCTGCGCTGGGCTCGCCGCTGCGACTGTCACCGCTGCGACCAGCTGCTCGTCGTCCGCGGCAGCGACGGAACGCAGGTCAAGCAGCAGCCGTCCGTCCTCGATCCGGCCCACTACCGCCGGCAGGCTGCCGCGCCGTACCGCCGGACCGGCCCGCAGCCCGGCGGCGAGCGCCTCGGGCAGGCTCACCCCGGCACTCGGCAGCGCCACGCCCGGTGCTCCGCCGCCGCCCACGGCGGCCTCGCAGTGCACCGCGTGCGCGTCGATGTCGCCGGCAGCGAGGCTGTCCGCGATCGTCCGCGCGCGGGCCGCGAGCCCGGCCTGGCCGGCTGTCAGCTGCCTGGCCACCGGCGGCGGCGGCCCGGTGAGCGTCGCCTCCAGGGCGGCCGCTGTCAGCTTGTCGACGCGCAGTGCCCTGGCAAGCGGATGCCGGGCGGCCGCGGTAACCAGGTCAGCCCGCCCCAGCAGCAGGCCTGCCTGCGGACCGCCGAGCAGCTTGTCGCCGCTTGCCGTCACGAGGGCGGCGCCGGCCTCGAGCCAGCTGGTGGCGTCTGGCTCATCCGGGAGCAGCGGGTGAGGGGTCAGCAGACCGGAGCCGATATCACCCACGACGGGAACGCTCAGGCCCGCCAGCTCGGCAACTGACGCGCTCGCGGTGAATCCCTCGATCCGGTAGTTAGAGGGGTGCACTTTGAGCACGAACGCCGTGTCCGGCCCTATTGCCGCCGCATAATCGGCGGCTGTCGTGCGGTTTGTGGTGCCGACCTCGCGAATCCGGGCGCCGGTCGATTCCAGCAGTTCCGGCAGCCGGAAGCCGTCGCCAATCTCGATGAGCTCGCCCCTGCTCACCACGATCTCCCGGCCGGAGGCAAGTGCCGTCGCCGCCAGCACCAGCGCGGCGGCATTGTTGTTGACGACGTGCACGCTCTCCGCCGCCGGGACTGCCGCCGCGAGAGCGCTGAGCATCCCCCGGCCCCGGCGCCCGCGCAGGCCGGAGGCGAGGTCGAACTCGAGGTCGGTGCTGCCGGCGGCCACCTGGATCGCGTCCCGCGCCGCGGCGGACAGCGGGGCCCGGCCGAGGTTCGTGTGCAGGAGAACGCCGGTCGCGTTGATCACCGGCGTCAGTGTCGCCGCCAGCGACGGGAGGCTCTCCGCGGCAGTGTCGGCCACGCTGGCGGGATCGATCTCGCCAGCCCGTGCCAGGTCCTGAGCGCGCCGCACTGCTGACAGCACGATGCCGCGCCCGAGCCGCTGCTCGGCGGCGGCAAGCCGGGCGTCGGACAGTACCGCGTCGGTACGGGGGGTCAGCCTGCGGACGTCCACGTGCGCGACCATACCTGCCGGCGCGCATCCGGAGGCAGGGCCTGAAGACCTCTTCCGAGGCGATTTACCAGCACTTTGCCTAAGGAACTCACCAGCGAGCGCAGCGCATGTGCAAGTCTTTAAAGATCCGATTACGCAGAGAGTGAGCAGACATGAACCGTCAAGGCCGTATTCCGCGCAGTCGCGGCGGAATCTGCGGTGTCCTGCTGATCTTGCTCGGCGTCTGGGGCGGCCTCGGCCCGTTCGTCAGCCCGTATTTCCACTTCGGCTATACGCCGGACAAGACCTGGTACTACAGCACCGGCCGCCTTTATTTCAGCATCATTCCGGGCGCGGCCGCCGTACTCGGCGGCCTGCTGGTGCTCGCCACCAGGCATCGCGGCGTCGGTATCTTCGGCGGCCTGCTCGGCGTGCTCAGCGGCGCCTGGTTTGTGACCGGAACCAACTTTGTCGCGGATGTGCTGCACCGGTCGGTTCCATTCGGCGTCCAGATCGTGCCCGCCAGCCTGTCCGGGCAGGCGCTGGTGCTGCGCGGGTATCTCGAGCTCGTCGCGCTGTTCACCGGCGTCGGCCTGCTGCTGCTGTTCGCCGGCGCGCTCGCCATGGGCCGGTTCTCCATGATCGGTGCCAGGGATCTGGCGGCCGACGGTGCCGATGGCTACTACACCGACTTCCCCGCTGGCCAGCCGCCGAGCCAGGCCGACGCGGCCTCGCCCGCCGGGCAGTACCCGCCGGCGACGCAGTACCCGGCGGCCACCTCGTACCCGACTGCTGCCGGCCAGTTCCCCGACTCACCGTCCGCGTTCCCGGACACCACGACCGCGGAGTTCCCGCCGGAGGCGACCAGCTAAGCGCTCAGGCGACTCGCCGCGCGCCGGGCCCGGGCTCCGGCTTGACCTCGCGGGCAGAGCCGAGCGCGTGACCGTCCGCGCAGGCCAGCTCGACCCCGACCGGCGCGCCGCAACCGCGGTGCGTCAGCCTGACCGACGGGCCGGCCGGGCTGGCCGCGTACTTGTCGCCCCAGGCCAGCAGCGAGGCGATCACAGGGAACAGCTCGAGCCCCTTGTCGGTCAGGCGGTACTCGCTGCGCTGCCGCTGGCCCTCCTCCTGGTAGGGCGCCTTGCGCAGGATGCCCTCGGCGACCAGCCGGGAAAGCCGGCTGCTCAGCACCTGCCGCGGCAGGCCGGTACGGCGCTGCATGTCGTCGAACCTGCGGATGCCGTTGAACGCCTCGCGCAGGACAAGGAACGTCCACTTCTCGCCCACGATCGACAGCGCTGCGCCAATCGTGCAGTTCGCCGTGTCGTAGTCCAGCTGCCAGGGCCTGGTCATAACCAAAATGCTAGGTCTACTTGACAGACTTAGCAAGCGCGGCTCAATCTGGGTCTATGAAACGAACTCCGGCCAGCGGAACGGGGCCGCCGGCGCCAGCCGGCGACATAGCCCTGGCGCCCGTGCGCATCAGCCCGGCGGACGGCCTGCTCCGCGAGGTGCGGCCGGATGACGCCGACGGTATCAGGGATCTCGTCTGCGGCCTGTCGCCGCAGGCGCGGTACTTCCGGTTCTTCGCCAGCGTCGCCCCGCCGAGCACCGGCCTGCTGCGCGTTCTGTGCGGCAGCACGGGAGCGGACATCCTGCTGCTGACCGATCCGGCCGGCCGCATCATCGGGCACGGGATGGCGGCCGACGCACCCGCGGACGCCGCGACCGACATCGGCCTGGTCATCACCGACCAGTGGCAGGGCCACGGCCTGGGCGCGCTGCTGCTGAGCACCCTGCTCAGCCGGGCCGCCAGCCGGGGCATCGCGGCCGTGGTCCTGGACGTGCTGCCCGCCAACACCCGGATGCTCGGCATCATCGACAGGCGCTGGCCGGACGCACCCCGCACCAGGACCCGCGACGCCATCGTCATCCGGGCCGGGATCACGACCAGGCAGGCGGCCGCATCGCGGCCCGTGCCGGCGGCCGTCAGCCTGTGGCCGCGCCCCGACGAGCAGTCAGGAGACCTGCATGCAGCCAGCCGGCCTGCAGCCTAGCCAGTCCGCCCCGCCCGCCAGGGACGGCCAGCCCGACTCCGCGCGCACCCGGTGTTACAGCTGGGCTGACCCGGCCGCAAGCGCCGCGGCGGCGCGGGAGCAGGACGGTACAGCGTTCCTGCGGGGCATACTGGCCGGGACCATACCCGGCGCCCCGATCGCCGCGACGCTCGACTTCGCCCCGGTCTCGGTCGAGCCGGGCACCGTCGTGTTCGCGTTCACCCCGGCCGAGTACCACTACAACCCCATCGGCTCGGTGCACGGCGGCGTGATCTCGACGCTCTGCGACTCAGCCTGCGGCTGCGCCGTCCAGAGCATGCTGCCGGCCGGCAGCTACTACACCAGCCTCGACCTCAGCGTGAAGTTCCTGCGCGCAGTCAGCGCCCAGGCCGGCGAGCTGACCTGCGAGGGCACCGTGATCCACCTGGGCGGCCGCTCGGCACTGGCACAGGCGCGCCTCACCGGCCCGGACGGAAGGCTGTACGCGCACGCGACCAGCAGCTGCATGATCTTCCGGCCGGCGGCCTGATCTGCCGAGCGGGCCGGCCGCCGGCGCCACCCGGATAATCCGGTGCGCAGCCTGATCAAAGCGGCTACGTTGCGGACGTGACCAGCGAGCCTGACTCCGTAGCGGCGCATAACCGGTCTGCCTGGGACCGCGAGGTTGACTCGGGTAACGAGTGGACCGTCCCTGTCGGGACCGAGGTGATCGGGGCAGCCCGCGCCGGGACCTGGTCGGTGGTGCTGATCGGCTACGACCCGGTGCCGCGCGACTGGTTTCCTGATCCCCTCGCCGGCGCGGACGTGCTGTGCCTGGCCAGCGGCGGCGGCCAGCAGGGGCCGGTGCTCGCCGCGGCAGGCGCGACTGTCACGGTGCTCGACAACTCGCCCCGGCAGCTGGCGCAGGACCGGATGGTCGCCGGCCGCGACGGCCTGGAACTTACGACGGTCCTCGGCGACATGCGCGATCTCAGCGCGTTTGCCGGCGCCAGCTTCGATCTGGTCTTCCATCCGGTCTCGAACGTGTTCTGCCCGGAACTGGCGCCAGTCTGGCGGGAGTGCTTCCGCGTGCTGCGGCCTGGCGGCAGCCTGCTCGCGGGATTCATGAATCCGGATGTCTTCATCTTCGACGCGGATGCCAGCGAGAATCGCGGCGAGCTCATCGTCAGGCACGCGCTGCCGTATTCCGACCTGACGCACCTCAGCGCCGAGGAGCGCGAGCGGCTGTGGGGCCTGGACGCACCGGTGGAGTACAGCCACACGCTGACCGAGCAGATCGGCGGCCAGCTTGATGCCGGGTTCGTCATCACCCGTTTCCGCGAGCGCCCGCATCACGTCGGGCCGACCGCCAGCTACCTGCCCGGCTACTTCGCGACCTGCGCGGTGAAGCCGGGTTAGTGCTGGGTTAGTGCGGCTTGCTGTCAGCCCGCGCTCGCGTACAGCGCGTCGATGACGTCCGCGTACTTGGCGTGCACAACCCGGCGCTTGAGCTTGAACGTCGGCGTCAGCTCCTCGCTCTCCGGAGTCCACTCCACCGGCAGCAGCTCCCAGTACTTGATCTGCTGCACCCTCGCGAGGCCCGCGTTGGCCTCGGCGACCGCGCGGGCGACCTCGGCCAGCACCACCGGGCTGGCGGCCAGCTCGGCCAGCGATCCGGCCTCGATACCGTGCGCCCTGGCCCACGCGGGTGCCACCCCGCCGTCCAGCGTGAGGATCGCGACCAGGTACGGCCGCCGGTCCCCGTAGGCCAGCGCCTGGCCGATCAGCGGATGTGCCACGAGCAGGTTCTCAACCGCGGCCGGCGACACGTTCTCCCCGCCGGCGGTGATGATGAGCTCCTTCTTGCGGTCCACCACGCGGACGAATCCGTCGTCGTCGATCGACCCGATATCCCCGGTGTGCAGCCAGCCGTCGGCGTCGATCAGCTCCGCCGTCTGCTCGGGCAGGTTCAGGTATCCGGGCGTGTTCAGCGGGCTGCGCGTCAGGATCTCGCCGTCGCCGGCGATCATGACTTCACTGCCGGGAACGGGCCTGCCCACCGTGCCGAGCCGGAAGGCCTGCGGCGTGTTCGTGGTAAAGGCGCCTGTCGTCTCGCTCATCCCGTAGACGTCCATGATCCTGACGCCGAGGCCGCCGAAGAACGCGCCGACCTCCGGCGGCAGCGGCGCTGCGCCGCTGACCACGATCTCCGTCTCGCCGAGTCCGAGCAGCGACCGGATGGGCCGCAGGATCTGCTCGTCCGCGGCCGCGAAACGCGCGGCCAGCTCCGCCGGGGTGCCCTGGCCGTACTCACAGCTGTGCACGTATTCCAGGCCGGTCGCCATGGCCGCCGCCACGGCGGCCTTCCTGTCCTCGTCCTGCTCGCCCGCCAGCAGCGCCTGGATGCCGGCCATGACCTTCTCGAAGATCCGCGGCACGCCGAAGAATGCAGTCGGCTTCACTGCGGCCATCGTCGGCACGAGCTGGGTCGCCGCCTCGTGGCAGAAGTACGTGTGCGTGGCGTTGCCGATGGCGATGTAGAGGGTGAACATCCGCTCCGCGATGTGGGCTAGCGGCAGGTAAGACACCCAGCGAACGTGCATAGGCGCGTTCCCGCCCGCCCTGGCCGTCTCGAGCTCATACAGGGCGTTAGCGTGCGTGATGATGACGCCCTTCGGGTTGCCGGTCGTGCCCGAGGTGTACAGCAGCGTCAGCGGGTCCTCCGGCCTGATGGCGGCCACCCGCCGCTGCACGGGACCGCGGTCCTTCGCCAGCCGCTGCGCGCCCAGCGTGACCAGCGCCTGCCAGCTCAGGTACGCCGCCTCGGCCGGGCAGGCGGCCGCGTCCCTGACGATGACGCGGCGCAGCGACGGAAGCTGAGACAGCACCGGCTGCCAGCGGGCGAGCTCGCCGGCGCCGTCGATCACCGCGATCTTCGCGTCGCAGTTGCCCGCCATGAAGGCAATCTGGTCCGGGGCCAGCGTCGCGTAGAACGTCACCGGGACCCCGCCGGCGTGCAGTACGCCAAGGTCGGCGAGAACGTGCTCGACCCGGTTCGGCAGCATCAGCGCGACCCGGTCTCCTGGCCGCAGGCCAAGCTCGATGAACGCGGCACCGAGCTGCAGGGCCAGCTCGCCGGTCTGCGCCCAGGTGAGCGTCTGCCAGTCTCCTGAGTCCTCGCGGTCGGAGTACGCCGGCAGGCCGCCGAACTGCTCCGCCGTGCGGGCCAGCACGTCGCAGATCGTCTGACCGGCCCAGGCCTGCTGCAGGGCTGTCCGCTGCTCGGCTATCTCACTCGTCACGGCCTGCCTCCGGCTGTCGTTCCCTGCGCCCGGCTGAATTTCCGCGGCGCGTGCCTACCAACACGCATGGCACCATGCGGGCGCTGACTTCGCAAGACCAGCCCGGACTAGAGTTCGGTTCATGACCGTCGAGACGAACGTGCGCCTCACCCAGTACGCGCGCGGGGGTGGCTGTGCCTGCAAGATCCCGCCCGGCGAGCTGGAGGAAGCCGTCGCCCGGCTGATCCCCGAGCGCAGGCCGGCAGACCTGCTGATCGGCGTCGAGCACGGCGACGACGCCGCCGTGGTGCAGATCTCCCCCGGCCGCGCCGTGGTCGCCACCGCGGACTTCTTCACCCCGGTGGTCGACGACGCCTACACCTTCGGCCAGATCGCGGCGACCAATGCGCTGTCCGACGTGTACGCGGTCGGCGGCGAGCCGCTGGTCGCGCTCAACCTGCTGGGCTGGCCGCGCGACCTGCTGAGCGCTGACCTGGCCGCGCAGGTGCTGCATGGCGGCCTGGACGCGGCGACTGCGGCCGACTGTCACGTGGCCGGCGGCCACAGTATCGACGATCCCGAGCCGAAGTACGGCATGGCCGTCACCGGGCTGGCCGACCCGGCCCGGCTGCTGCGCATCGACGCCGGGCAGCCCGGCCTGCCGCTCTCGCTCACCAAGCCCATCGGCAGCGGCGTGCTGAACTCGCGGCACAAGGCCACCGGGGAGGTCTTCCCGGCGGCCATCGAGGTGATGACGACGCTGAACGCCGGGGCCAGCCGCCAGGCGCTAGCGGCCGGACTAACATGTGCCACCGACGTGACCGGGTTCGGCCTGCTCGGCCACTTGTTCAAGCTGGCCAGAGCCAGCGGCGTAACGGCAGTCGTCGACAGCGCGTCAGTGCCGCTCATCGAGGGCGCTGCCGATGCGCTGCGCGACGGCTATGTGCCCGGCGGCAGCCGCCGCAACCTGGACTGGGTCGCTCCGCACAGCGACTTCGGCAGCGCCAGCGAGGACATGCTGCTCCTGCTGGCCGACGCGCAGACCTCAGGCGGGCTGCTGGTCGCAGGCGAGATTCCCGGCGCCCCGGTGATCGGCGAGCTCGTCGCCCGCGGTCCGGCGACGCTCGTCATCCGCTAGCGGTCCGCGGCTGGCGGGGCGGTCCGGCCCGGTCCGCAATCGCGATGATCCGGATGAAGCCGACAATTCCCGGCCGGCGCTCTGGCAGCCGCACGGGAAGCGGTTCACTCCGGGCGGGTGATGACGCCGGGGACCGCGTGCCCGACTGTTGGATGAGGCGGGGCGCTCAGCGCGGCCCGCCTGGCTGGCCGGATCCACGGGAGGTCCTTGCGATGCAGGCGGCACTGGACGCGAACTCAATCGGGCCCGTAGACGTGGCCGTGATCCGCTTTGAGGGGAACGAGTTCAGCGGTGACGTGGCTCCGGCGCTGGCGGAGCTGGACCGCAGCGGAACCGTTCACATCATCGATCTGGCATTCCTGCGCAAGGAGGCGGATGAGTCCGTCTCCTGCCTCGAGGTAGGCGATCAGGGCGTCGCCGCGTCCTTCGAGGGCCTCGCCGACAGTCAGTTCGACCTGCTGAACGACGAGGATCTCGACCTGATCGCCGACGGGCTCGATCCCGGCTCGTCCGCGATGGTGGTCGTCTGGGAGAACACCTGGGCCGCCCGGCTGGCGGCCGCACTTCGCGGCTCGCACGGCCAGGTGGTCGCTCAGGAGCGGATCCCCCGTGACAGCGTGGTGCGTGCCATCGCCGCACTCAACGGAAGGTAGGTGCCGGTCATGCGCAGACGACCGATGGTGGTGGCGCCGCGGCGGATGGGCCGCCCGGGGCTCATGGGGACCATGGCCCGGACCGCGGTGGTGGCCGGTACCGCCACTGCCGTCGCCGGCGGAGTGTCGCGGCATACCGCGCAGCGCGCTGACCAGCAGGCACAGAATGACGCGGGGCAGCAGCAGCAGGCCGCTGCCGCTGCGCCGCCGGCCGGCCAGGGCCAGGCAGCGACCCCGTCCGCAGCCGACCAGCTCGCTCAGCTCTCGTCCCTGCACCAGCAGGGCGCGCTCACCGACGACGAGTTCGCCGCGGCCAAGGCGCACGTACTCGGCAGTTAGCCGCCGGCCGGGCCGTCCGTCACCGGACGCTGGCTGGCCACGACGTACTTCGGGTCCGCCGCTGACGCGACGCCGGCCCGGAAGACGCCGAACCTGGTCGCCAGCGCCCCGCCCGTGAGGAGGCCGGCGGCCGCGACCGCGGCGATCCTGCTGCGGCCGGCGGCGAGCGCGACAGCGCCCCCCGCCGGAGTCAGCCAGCGCGCCGCGCGCAGCGCCTGGCCGGCGCTGCCCTCGCGATACGGCTCGCCGGCCAGTCCCGGCCGGTGCTCGAGGCGGGACACGGCCGCCAGCTCGAGTGCCGCGCCCAGCACCGCCAGCCGGATCGCAGGGCCGCGTTCGGCGCCGGCGTCCAGGGCCGTTCCGGCAAGGCCCGCCGCAGCGGCCGAGGCCATGGCACTGCCGGCGAACAGCAGCGGCAGCTCGCGCCGTGCCTCCCGCCAGCCGGGCACGGCCGTGTTGGAGAGCAGCACGCCCGTATAGGTCGCGAGCAGCGGCCCGGTGACCGCCGATCCGACGCCCGCGGCCGTGCCGATGGCTGGCAGCCGCCCGGTCACCTCGGTGGCGGCCGCCGCGCCCGCTAGCCCGGAGTGCGCGGCCAGCAGCCACGAGCCCATGCTCATCGGCGAGGTCGGCTTGGCGACCCGCAGCATATGCAGGAACCGCTCGGGGCGGCCGAGCTCCGCGATGAGGAAGGCGGTGCCCCCGAGCGAGGCACCGGCAGACGTCAGCCGGCCGGCCCTGGCCAGGCCCGCATTGCCGGCAGCGGCCGCTGCAGCTCCCATGGCCGCGGACGCCCCGGACAGTCCGCCGAGGAACAGGTACAGCGGCAGGTGCGGCTCCTTCCATCGCGGCACCTTCAGGATCGGCTGTCCGTAGTAGGACTGAAAGTCGGCTGGCGGGACCTGCAGCTGCTCGGTCATGACTGCTTTCCTGACCATGGGCTCCCGGCGAACGCGACGGCCACGCCGGCGGCCAGTACGGCGGCGGCTCCGCCGGCCCAGCGCCAGGCTGACGCCAGGTCCCTGGTCGGCACCACCGGGTCCGGCGGCAGGCCGTACACCTCCGGCTCGTCGAGCAGCAGGAAGAAGGCGCCGGTCCCGCCGACGCCGTCGGCCGGGTCCGCGCCGTACAGCCGGGCCTCGGAGTGGCCCGCCGCGTGCAGATCCGCAAGCCGGCCCTCGGCGACCGCGCGCAGCTCGTCCAGCGGGCCGAACTGAATCGAGTCGGTGGGGCACGCCGTCGAGCAGGCGGGCTCGAGCCCGCCGCGCAGCCGGTCGTAGCACATCGTGCACTTCCAGGCACGCCCGTCGCCCTCGCGGCGGTCAATGACACCGTACGGGCAGGCTGACACGCAGTACGCGCAGCCGTTGCACACGTCAGGCTGCACGATCACCGTGCCGAACTCGGTCCGCACGAGGGCGCCGGTCGGGCAGACATCGAGGCAGCCCGCATGCGTGCAGTGCTTGCAGACGTCGGATGACATCAGCCATCTGGTCGTTCCGCCGTCGGCGATCTCGGAGATCAGCGGGGAATCCAGGCCACTCGGGTCCGGGGTCCCCCCGGGCAGCGCGGTGGCCCCCTGGGCGGGCAGAGTCTGCTCGACGAAGGCGACGTGCCGCCAGCTGTTCGAGCCCAGGGCACCGGTGTTGTCGTAGGACATGCCGGTGAGCAGGAGCGCATCCGCGTCCGGCTCGGGCAGCCCGTTCCACTCCTTGCAGGCGACCTCGCAGGCCTTGCACCCGATGCAGACGCTGGTGTCGGTGAAGAACCCGACTCGCGGCGGGTGACCCTCGGCATAGCCGGCGTCGCCCGAGACGTCCGCCAGCGGCCCGTACAGGGAGTTGCGCTCGCCCTGATCACTCGTCATGATGCCACGTCCCGCCCGGCGCGGCCGGCCCGCTGCCTGTGTCCGGTTCGGTCGCGGAGTCCGACTCCGCGCCCTGGGCCCGCCCGGTGGCGGGCCGCTGATCCTCATCCTCCAGCCCGGCCCGGTGCCGGTAGGAGTTGACGAGTTCGGTCCTGGCCGGGCCGCGCGGGCGGCGCCCTGGCCGGACGTCGCAGGTGGCGACCTTGCTCTCCTGGATGAACACGTTCGGGTCGAGCACCAGCGGCAGCAGGTCATTGACCGAGTCCCCGGTGACCAGTCCCTGGCTGCCCCAGTGGTAGGGCAGCCCGACCTGGTGGATCACGCCCTCGCCGGGGATGCGCAGCGGGCGGAGCCGCCGGGTGACCAGTACCCGCGCCTCGATCGCGGCGCGGGCGGTGATGATCGTGGCCCAGCCGCCGTTCTCCAGCCCGCGCTCGGCCGCCAGCCCCGGTGAGACCTCGCAGAACAGCTCCGGCTGCAGTTCGGCCAGCCGGGACAGCGTGCGGCTCATGCCGCCCGCGGTGTGATGCTCGGTTAGCCGGTAGGTGGTGACAACAAAGGGATACGTGACGTCATGGCCCGCGACCTGACCGCGGGTTGGCCGCCGGTTCCGGTACTGAATCGACACCGGGCTGGCGTCCTGCTCGTAGACGCGGTTGCGCTGCGGCGACTCGGCCGCCTCGAAGTGCACGGGCAGCGGGCCGTCCTGCAGCCCCTTCGGCACGAACAGCGCGGCCTTGCCGTCCGCCTGCAGGATGAACGGATCAGCGCCGCCGATGGCGGCCGGCCCTGTCGCTCCCGCCTCAGGGACGAAGTCGGGCCGCTTGGTCTTCTCGAAGTCAGGCACGTCCTTGCCTGTCCACTCGCCCGCCTCCTCGTCCCACCAGACGTAGGCCTTGGCCTCGCTCCACGGCCGGCCCTCCGGATCCGCGGAGGCCCGGTTGTACAGGATGCGCCGGTTCGCCGGCCAGGCCCAGCCCCACTCGGGCGCGACGTAGGACTGCTCCCGCCAGGGCCTGCGCCGCGCGGTCTGGTTGACTCCGCCGGCAAAGCAGCCGGCGTGGATCCAGCTGCCGCAGCGGGTGGATCCGTCGTCGGCCAGGCCGGCGAACGAGGCCAGCGGCGAGCCGTCCGCGGCATACCCGTTGAGCTCGGCCAGGACGGCCGCGGCCGACACCTCGCCCTGCTCGTCGACCGGGTAGTCCCAGGTCAGGTCGAGCACCGGCCGGTCGGAAGGGTCAGCCGAGCCGGCCAGCCGGGCGCGGATGCGCTGACCCAGCTCATACATGAACATCAGGTCGCTGCGCGCGTCGCCGGGCGGGTCCAGCGCCTTGGCGTGCCACTGCAGCAGCCGCTGGGTGTTGGTGAACGTGCCGTCCTTCTCCACGTGCGACGCCGCGGGCAGGAAGAACACCTCGGTACCGATCCGGCTGGTCACGAGCTCACCGGTCGCGATCTCCGGCGCGTCCCGCCAGAACGAGGCGCTCTCGATCATCGCCAGGTCCTTGACCACCAGCCAATCCAGGTTCGCCAGCGCCAGCCGCTGCAGGCGGCCGCCCGCGGACCCGACGGCCGGGTTCTCGCCGAGCAGGAAGAAGCCCCTGACCTTGCCGTCGATCATGTCGAGCACCGTCCGGTACGTGCCGTGGTCGCCGGTGATCCGCGGCAGGTAACCGAAGCAGAAGTCGTTCTCGGCCGTCGCGGCGTCACCGAACCAGGCCTTCAGCATGCTGACCAGGTACGCGCGCTTGTTACCCCAGAAGCCGGTGTCCGGCATCCGGGCCAGGTAGGTATCCAGGTCCTCGCCCGGGCCGGGCATCGGCATGTAGCCGCCGAGCAGGTGGAACAGCGTCGGCACGTCGGTGGCGCCCTGGATGTTCGCGTGCCCGCGCAGCGCCAGGATGCCGCCGCCGGGCCGGCCCATGTTGCCCAGCAGCGTCTGCAGAATCGATGCGGTCCTGATGTGCTGGACGCCGGTGCTGTGCTGTGTCCAGCCGACCGCGTAGACCCAGGCTGTCGTCTTCTCCCGGCCGCTCGCCGCGACGAGCATGTCCGCGATCCGGCCGAAGTCCGCCGGCCTGATCCCGCAGACGTCCTCGACCAGCTCAGGGGTGTACCGCGCGAAGTGCCGGCTGAGCACCTGGAAGACGCAGCGCGGATGCTGCAGCGTCTCGTCCCGCTCGCCGGTCGGCTGCCAGCTGGAGTTGTCGTAAGTCCGGGTGTCCGGGTCGTAGCCGGAGAACAGGCCGCCGCCGTCCTCGGCGTCGGTGTACTCCTCGGGCAGGATGTCCGCGGCGTTCGTGTAGGCGCGCACGTACTCGGTGAACTCGTGCCCGCCGGACAGCACGTGATTGATCAGCGCGCCGAGGAACACGATGTCGCCGCCGGCCCTGGTCGGCACGTGCAGGTCGGCCAGCGCGCTGGTGCGGGTGAACCGCGGGTCCACGTGAATGACCGTGGTGCCGCGGGCCTTGGCCTCGATGACCCACTGAAACGCGACCGGGTGACACTCGGCCATGTTGGAGCCGCAGATCACGATGCAGTCGGAGTTGACCAGATCGCGCGGGAAGGTGGTGGCGCCGCCGCGCCCGAAGCTAGTCCCCAGACCGGGAACTGTGGCGGAGTGTCATATCCGCGCCTGATTCTCGATCTGGATCGCGCCGAGCGCCGTCCAGAGTTTCTTGATCAGGTAGTTTTCCTCGTTGTCCAGCGTCGCGCCGCCGAGGCTGGCGAACCCGAGCGTGCGCGCCACCCGCTTGCCGTCGGCTGTCTCCTGCCAGGTGGCCTTCCTGGTGGCCAGGACGCGGTCGGTGATCATGTCCATCGCCGTGTCCAGCGACATTGGCTCCCAGGCGGTCCCGTGCGGCCGCCGGTACAGTACGGTGGTCACCCGGCCCGGCTGGGTGACCAGCTGCTTGCTCGCGGCCCCCTTCGGGCACAGCCGCCCGCGCGACACCGGCGAATCGGGGTCGCCTTCGATCTGAGTGACGGTGTCCAGGCCGTCCACAGTGCTGACGTAGACGCGCTGACCGCAGCCGACGGCGCAGTACGGGCACACCGAGCTCACGACGCGGTCGGCAGACTGGGTGCGGGGCGCCGCTGCCTCGGTGTGCGGTGACCGCACCGCGTCACCGCGGCCGAGGCGGTCCCGCCCGGTCACCTGACGGAAGACCGGCCAGTTCTCGATCCAGCCACGGGGTTGCGACGGCACCGTCCTATCAAAACGGACGTAGCCTGCGAAGGGCAAGCCGGGGTAGGCCTAGCGCAGAAGGCAGCAGGCGGGAGGGGCCATGGCCGGACGAACGACACGCAGGCGGATCACCCGCGTCATCGGCGCGGACCAGGCCGATGACACTGCCGCCGGCGCTACCGCAAGCGAGCGCGCCGATCTGCTGGCGACCGAGGAGCCGCTCGGCATCAGGATCGGCGGTCAGGCGGTCAGCCTCACTATGCGCACGCCCGGTGACGACATCGACCTGACGGCCGGCTTCCTCGTCAGCGAGAGCATTATCACCTCAGCGGCGGATGTCGCCGCCATCCGGATCTGCGACGGCACCCAGTGCGGCCACGACCACGCGTCCGGTGAGCTGACCGGCAACATCGCCGACGTGACGCTTCGCCCGGGCCTGGAGCTGCCGGCCGGGCTGCGGCGCAACTTCCTGACCAGCAGCGCCTGCGGCGTCTGCGGCAAGGCGAGCATTGCCGATCTGCTAGTCCCCGGCGGTGCCGGGCTGGCCGCCGACCAGGTCCGGGTGAGCGCCGGCGTGCTGGCGGGACTACCGGACGCGCTGCGCCGGGCTCAGCGCGTCTTCGACAGCACTGGCGGGCTGCACGCGGCCGGGTTGTTCACCGCCGCGGGCGAGCTGCTGGCGATTCGCGAGGATGTTGGCCGGCACAATGCCGTCGACAAGATCGTCGGCTGGGCGCTGCAGGCCGGCCGGCTGCCACTGCGCGGCTGCGTCCTGCTGGTCAGCGGACGGGCCTCGTTTGAGCTGGTGCAGAAGGCGGTCCTGGCGGGCGTACCGGTGCTCGCCGCGGTGTCGGCACCCTCGTCGCTGGCCGCCGACCTCGCTGCCGATGCCGGGCTGACCCTCGTCGGGTTCCTGCGCGGCGGCACGATGAACGTCTACGCGAGCGCACAGCGGATCGCCGGGCTGACACCAGCGGACTAGCCATGCCCGCGCGGCGCGGCGGCCGGGCCGCTCACGCGGCCCGGCCAGCGCAGCTACGCTGCGGCCGGGTCCAGCAGGCCGCGGCGCCGCCGCAGCGCCAGATCGGCCTTGGTGAAGATCGTGTCGACGACGAGGCCGATGATGAGGATCACGATGAGCATCGAGGAGGCGGCAGCGAAGTCAAGGTTCTGCTGATCCACGCTGATGGACTGGCCGATCGAGAACTGGCCCACGATCTGGACGACGATCTCGCCGGCCATCAGGCTGCGCCAGGCGAACGCCCAGCCCTGCTTCATCCCGGCCACGTAAGCGGGCAGCGAAGCGGGCAGGATCAGGTAGCGGTACAGGGCGGCCCCGTGCAGGCCCATGGTCTTGCCGGCCCGCAGCAGCAGCGGCGGGGTGTAGTCCACCCCCGAGATCAGGCCAGCGGCAATTGACGGGGCGGCACCCAGGATGACGACGAACAGGATGGCCGACTCGCTCTCACCGAAGATGATGATCGCGAAGGGGACCCACACGATGGAAGGCATGGTCTGCAGGCCGGTGATGATCGATCCGACCGCCGCGCGCAGCGGCAGGATCCTGGCGACCAGCAGCCCGATCACCGAGCCGATGACCAGCGCCGCCGCATAGCCGACGATTGCGGTCTCCAGCGTGAACCCGATGATGCTCCACAGGGACGGGCTGCCGTGCAGCATCTCGTTCCAGAGGTTCGAGAACACCGGTCCCGGGCCCTTGAGCACATAGTGCTTCCACCCGGTGAGGGTGACGGCCTCCCAGACGACCAGGATGAGCGCAATCGCCAGAACCTTGGGCCAGAAGGCCGCCCAGGCCTTGCGGGCAAGCCGACCCGGATCGCGCGTGCCGGGAGCGGGATCCAGCTCCAGGTTGTCCAGCCCGCGCAGTGCCTGATCAGTGACCATGCCGCCCCATCTCCTCGCGCAGCCGGTCGGTCAGCCGGGCCGCCACCTCCGACACCTCGGGCGAGTCGATCCGGCGGTGACCTGACCGGGGCAGGCTGTACTCGTCGATAACCCGGCCGGGCCGGCTGCTCAGCAGGATCACCCGGTCGCCCAGCCGCGCCGCCTCCCGCACGTTGTGCGTGACGAACAGCACCGTCAGCGTCCGCTCCGAGCAGATCCGCTCCAGCTCGTCGTGCAGCAGGTCACGCGTCATCGCGTCCAGCGCGCCGAACGGCTCGTCCATCAGCAGCACGTCGGCGTTCTGCCCGAGCGCCCGAGCCATCGCGACCCGCTGGCGCATGCCGCCGGACAGCTCGTGCGGCCGCTTGCTGCCGAAGCCCCGGAGCCGGACCGTCTCCAGCAGTTCCTCGGTCTCCGCCCGCCGTGCTGCCCGCGGCACCCCCCGTGCCTGCAGCGCCAGCTCGACGTTCCTGGCGGCCGTGAGCCACGGGAACAGGGCCGGCTCCTGGAACATCAGGCCGACCTTGCGGCCGCTGGTATCGACCTGGCCCGTGGTCGGCTGGTCAAGCCCGGCCACGAGGTTGAGCAGCGTGCTCTTGCCGCAGCCGGAAGCGCCGATCAGGCAGACGAACTCACCGTCGTGCACGGTCATCGACACGTCGTCCAGCGCGTGCACGGCCCGGCCGCCGGTTCCGTAGACCTTGGATACGCCGGTCAGCCGGACCGCGACACCCTCGGCACCGGTCGCGACCCCGGACCCGGACACGGCGGGCGCCCCCAGGGACATCCCTGGGGGCGCTGCCGGGTAATCCGCGTTGCTCACGAGCTGACCTGTGACTGCCCGTCAGCGGCAAGCAGCTTGTTCAGCGGCCCGAGGTCGTAGATCGCCGACAGGTTCTTCACCGGGCTCAGCAGGCCGACCGCCACCGCGTGCGCCGCGTCCGTGATCAGCGACGACGCGATGGGGTCGTTGGTGAAGGTGACCTGGGCGAACGCGGCCTGCAGGATGGGCGTCTTCAGGCTCTTGCCGCTCAGCGTCGCCAGCTCGGCGTTGGCTGCCGTCTCCGCCGCCGACTTGTTGCTGGCGATGAACGAGTTAGCCTCAATCTGGCCCTTGAGCAGGTCGCTGACGACCGTCGGGTTCTGCGAGATGAAGCTCTGCGTGGCCACCAGCTCGGTGGTGACGAACTGCCCGTTCGGCCACAGGCTCGCCTCGTTCACCAGCACGTGACCGCCGTCGGCGACCATCTCGGCGTCGTACGGCGCCGGCTCCCAGCCGCCCGCGATCGAGCCGGACTCGAACGCGAGCACGGCGTCCGAGTTGGGCGTGATGGGCGTGATCGGAACGTCGCCACCGCCAGTCGAGGTCGTGGTCAGCCCCTGGCCTTTCAGCCAGTACCGCATCGACACGTCCTGGGTGTTGCCCAGCGACGGCGATGCCAGCTTCTGGCCCTTGAGCTGCGAGGCCTTGGTGATGCCCTTCTTGACGACCAGCTCGGCGCCGCCGGACGCCGCGCCGGAGATCACCCTGATGAGCTTGCCGCCTGAGGTCTGCCAGGCCTTGATAGCCGGGTTCGGGCCGACGTAAGCGGCATCCAGCTGACCTGCCAGCAGCGCCGTCGCCTCCTCGGTCCCGGTACTGAACGGGTACAGCTTAAGTGTCACGTTCTTGCCGAGGTTCTTGGTGAAGAAGCCTTCCTTGATCCCGACCAGCGCGCTGGAGTGCGTGATGTTCTCCAGGAAGCCAAGGCGCAGCACAACCGGCTTCGCCGCGGTGCTCGAGCCAGAGCTGGCAGCTGACGAGCTGCAGCCCGCTGCCAGCACCGCAACGCCGACAGCGGCAAGCCCGGCGAGTACTTTCTTCATCGTCCACCTTTTCCGATCACTTAACTTGGGTTTAACCGATCGGAAGTCTACAATATCTACGGGAATTAGCTAGAGCATCGCGCGATCTCCGCCGTGGCCTCCCCGGCCTTTGGCCCGGACCGGTGTGCTTAACCGCAGGTCAGAGCGATTTCCAAAGTCTGGGAACGCGCCGAGAAATTTCCTCAGCGGAACATGCTTCCGCGTCCGGGCGGGGCCACCGGGCGGTCCGGGATCAGCTGCCCTCGTCGCCGACATCCTCGGGATCCACGCCCTGGACGGACGGGAACTTCTGCAGGCACGTCTGCAGCTGAGCCAGGTTCGCCGGGCTTGAGTTCGTGGTGTCGTAGCGGACGCCGTACATAATGTTGATCACCGAGTGCTTGGCCGGCAGCGCCATCGGCGGGGTGTCCTGAACGTGCGAGCAGGCAGCCCGGACCTGCAGCGCGGTGCCGACTGTCGTGCCGGGATTGAAGTCGACGACCATCCACTGCTTGTCCATGGCCGCGTCCATCTTCGCGCAGCCGCTGACGCCGACCAGGGCGATCATTCCGGCGGCCAGCCCTGCCGCGGCCGTCAGGCCGCGAGATCGCCCTTTCCGGCCGGCTGAGACCGCCATTCGCCCGTGCACGCCGCCACTCTACGACCAGGCGCCGGATGGACTCGCAGCGTGTCACGCTTAGGGTCGAAGCAACGCGGTCGGCGGCTCCGGCAGCCGGCGGCCGCGCCACGCCCGGACATGGAGGCTTCAATGACGAGCCTGATCGAGGATTACGCCCTGATCGGCGACATGCAGTCGGCCGCTCTGGTGAGCCGGGAAGGCTCGGTTGACTGGCTCTGCCTGCCCAGATTCGACTCCGACGCCTGCTTCGCGGCCCTGCTGGGCGACGAGCGCAACGGCCAGTGGCGGCTCTGCCCGACGGTCAGCGACGGCCCGGTCTCCCGGCGGGGCGAGGTCCAGCGGCAGTACCAGGGCGATTCGCTGATCCTGGAGACGACCTGGACCACGTTCAGCGGCGTGGTAAAGGTGACGGACTTCATGCCGCCGCGTGATCACGGGGACCCGATCCTGGTCAGGATGATCGAGGGCATCAGCGGCACGGTCGAGATGGAGTCGGTGCTCCGGCTCAGATTCGGCTACGGCAGGGTCGTCCCCTGGGTCATGCGGCACGGCAACGACATCCGCGCGATTGCCGGACCGGACTCGGTGTGCTTTCACGGCTCGGTCCGCAGCCGCGGCCAGAACATGGCTCACCAGGCAACCTTCGACGTAACGGCCGGCCAGCGCGAGTTCTTCGCGCTGGCCTGGAAGCAATCGCACCTGGACGCTGATCCATGCGTGATCGCGGAGGTGTCACTGGAATCCACCCGCGCCTTCTGGGCGGACTGGTCCACGCGGTGCACCTACTCCGGCCCGTACCGGGACGCGGTCATGCGCTCGCTGATCACGCTCAAGGCGCTCACTTACGCGCCGACCGGCGGCATCGTGGCCGCGCCCACGACCTCGCTGCCGGAGGACATCGGCGGCGTGCGGAACTGGGACTACCGGTACTGCTGGCTGCGCGATGCCACGATCACGCTGGAGGCACTGCTGCGCACCGGCTACACCGCGGAGGCCGACAGCTGGCGGCAGTGGCTCGGCCGGGCGATCGCCGGTGATCCGAAAGACGTCCAGATCATGTACGGGGTGGCGGGCGAGCGGCGGCTGGCCGAGTGGGAGGTGAACTGGCTGCCCGGGTACGAGCGGTCCGCGCCGGTGCGGGTCGGCAACGCGGCCGTCGACCAGCGCCAGCTGGACGTCTACGGCGAGGTCATCGACGCGCTGACGCTGGGCCGCCAGGCCGGGCTCGACTTCGACAAGCACACCTGGAGCCTGCAGCGCCAGCTGCTGGACTTCCTGGAGAAGCACTGGCACGAGCCGGACGAGGGCATCTGGGAGGTCCGCGGGCCGCGGCGGCATTTCGTGCACTCCAAGGTGATGGCCTGGGTTGCCTTCGACCGCGCCATTCACCTGGTGGAGCAGGGCAATCCGGGCCCGCTGCAGCGGTGGACGTCCATCCGGGAGGAGATCCACGCGCAGGTGCTGGACCACGGCTACGACAGCGAGCGCGGTGCCTTCACGCAGTACTACGGCAGCAAGGAGCTCGACGCCTCGGTGCTGCTCATTCCCGAGGTCGGCTTCCTGCCGGCCGACGACCCGCGGGTCGTGTCGACCGTCCGGGTGATCAAGCGCGAGCTGATGCGGGACGGCCTGGTGCTTCGCTACACCCAGCCGGCCAAGGCCGCCAACGGCGCCGGCAGGGCCGATGTCGACGGCCTGCCCGGCGCCGAGGGCGCGTTCCTGGCCTGCAGCTTCTGGCTCGTCAATGCGCTGAACATGATCGGCGAGCAGGACGAGGCGACAGCTATCTTCGAGCGCCTGCTCAGCCTGCGCAACGATCTCGGCCTGCTGAGCGAGGAGTACGACCCCCGGTACGGCCGCCAGGTCGGCAACACGCCGCAGGCATTCAGCCACGTGCCGCTGATCCAGGCTGCCCTGAACCTCGAGAACCACGCCGGGCACCACTGCCGGCGCACCGGCGGGCGGCGCCGGTCAGCCGCCAGGCGCCCGTCCTGAGCAGGGCCGGCAGCACGGCCCTGGCGGGGCCGCCGGCCGGTCCCGGCCGCCTTCACCGTGGCTGGCCCGCGCACGGCACGGGCAATGCCACACTGATGGGTAGTCATGCCACCACGTCCGCACATTCTGGTCGTAAACGGCCGTAAGGTCCGCCAGCCGGTCTTCGTGATCGGCGCCCCGCATTCGGGCGCGGACCTGCTCGGGCGCGCGCTGAAGCAGTCGGCGGGCTTCCACGTCACGATCGGCCAGGAGGCCGTGCAGAGCGTCGTTTACGCCTTCGCCCGCAGTCCGTCGATCCCGCGCGGCCGCGGCGAGGCGGCCGCCACGGTGCTGCGGGACGCCTTCGCCCAGGCCTGGCAGGTGACCTCGCACGGCTGTCTGACCTGCTCGCCGTTCTGCCGGGACGCCGGGCACGTCAGCGGGCCGTCGTGCTGTGTCGAGGAGCGCGAGATCACCCGCTACGGTGACGCCAGCCCGGACCTGATGTACTGCGCGGACGCGCTGCTCGATGCATTCGGTGACGCCCGGCTGGTGCAGACTGTCAGGGACGGCCGCGACGTGGTCGCGGCGATGCTCGCCGACCCGCAGGCGCTGGCGTGGTTCCGGCCCGGCATCGCCAACGTGGAGACCGAGTTCCCGAACCCGTTCTTCGGCATCGAGACCGAGCATGACCTGGCGAGGTGGCCGGACCTGACCCCGGCGGGCAAATGCGCGATGCGATGGCGCGGGTCAGTGCGGGCCATGGCCAGGCTGCGCGCGTCGCTGTCTGCCGAGCAGCTCACCACCCTGCGGTACGAGACCATGCTGGAGCGGCCGGCCGAGACCGCGGCAGCCGTGTCCGCGTTCGTCGGCGACCCGGTCGGCCGGATCGAGGTGCGGCCGGGACGCGAGGGCCGGCCGAGCCCCGAGGCAGGCAGCTGGCGGCGCCAGCTCACCACCTCCCAGATCGCCGAAGTCGAGTCCGTCGCCGGGCCGGACCTGCGCCGGGTCGGCTACTTAGACTGACCGGCCGCGCGCATGGCGGCCCATGAAGATCATCGGCTCGCTACCGCGTCGTCCGGTGCCGGCACCGCGCTCTCCTGCCGGGCGAACTGAGTCTGGTACAGATCGGCGTACAGCCCGCCGGCCGCCAGCAGCTCGGCGTGGCGGCCGCGCTCGGCCACCCGGCCGCCGTCAATGACCAGGATCTGGTCAGCCTCCCTGATGGTGGACAGCCGGTGCGCGATCACCAGCGAGGTCCGGCCGGCCAGGGCAGTCTTCAGGGCGCGCTGGACGGCGACCTCGGACTCCGAGTCGAGGTGCGCAGTCGCCTCGTCCAGCACGACGACCGACGGGGCCTTCAGCAGCAGCCGGGCGATGGCGATCCGCTGCTTCTCACCGCCGGACAGCCGGTAGCCGCGGTCGCCCACGACCGTGTCCAGGCCGTCCGGCAGCGCGGACACCAGGTCCCAGATCTGGGCTGCCTGGCACGCCAGCACCAGCTCGTGCTCGGAGGCAGCTGGCCGCGCGTACAGCAGGTTGGCCCTGATCGTGTCGTGGTACAGGTGCGCGTCCTGAGTGACCACACCGACGACATCGTGCACCGAGGCGAGGGTGACGTCTCGCAGGTCCGAGCCGCCGATCCGGACGACGCCGCTGGTCGGGTCATACATCCGGGACACCAGGTGCGTAATCGTGGTCTTGCCGGCACCAGACGGCCCGACTAGGGCGCTCAGCTTCCCGGCCGGGGCGGTGAAACTGACGTCGGTCAGTGCCTGGGTGCCCGGCCCGGCCCGCTCCGGCGCCGGCAGCGCGATTGACTCGAGGGAGGCGAGCGAGACCTCGCTCGCGGCCGGGTACCGGAAGCTCACGTGATCGAACTCGACCGCCGGCGCCGCGCCGCTCCGGGCCGGGCCGTCTCCGCCGGCCGCTGCGGCGAGCGGCTGCGCGCCCGGACGCTCGTCGATCAGCGGCCTGAGATCGAGTACCTCGAAGACACGGTCGAAGCTCACCAGGGCCGTCATGTAGTTGACCTGGACGTTCGACAGCGACGTAATCGGCCCGTACAGCCGGGTCAGCAGGGTGGCCAGCGCGACCAGGCCGCCGATCTGGAGTGTGCCGCGGATCACCAGCTCGCCGCCGAGCCCGTACACGACCGAGGTTGACAGAGTGGCCAGCAGGCCGAGACCAGTGACCAGGGCGCTGCCCCACAGCGCCGTGAGCACGCCAATGTCGCGCACCCGCGAGGCGCGCCCGGAGAACAGGTCAAGCTCGTCGGCCGGCCGGCCGTACAGCTTGGACAGCATCGCGCCGGCGACATTGAACCGCTCGGTCATGGTCGAGCCCATCTGGGCATCCAGCTGCATCGATTCCCTGGTCAGCCGCTGCAGCCTGCGCCCGACCCGGCGGGCCGGATACAGGAAGACCGGAATCAGCACCAGCGCGACGACGGTGACCAGCCAGGAGTAGAAGAACATCGCGGCGAGCACCAGCACGAGCTGCAGCACGCTCGAGACCACTGACGACAGGGTCGAGGTCAGTGCCTGCTGGGCCCCGATCACGTCGCTGTTCAGGCGGCTGACCAGCGAGCCGGTCTGCGCCCTGGTGAAGAACGCGATCGGCTGCCGCTGCACGTGCTCGAAGACCTGAGTCCGCAGGTCGTAGATGAGACCCTCGCCGACCCGCGAGGTGAAGTAGCGCTGCACGACCCCGAGGAAGGCATCGAAGATCGCCAGCCCGGCGACGATCGCCGCGATGGTCAGCACGACGCGGCTGTCCTTGGGCAGGATGCCCTTGTCGATGACGATGCCCAGCAGCACCGGGTACAGCACGGTGACCACCGCGTCCAGTGCGGCCGCGATCAGGAAGATCGCCAGGTCCAGCCGGTACGGCCGGGCGTAGCCGACAATCCGGCGCACGGTGCCCGGTTTCAGCCGCTGCTTGGTCACCGACGGATCACGGGTGAACCCGCGCATGGCGTGCCACTGAGTCTGCATGCTCATGACGGGTGAACCTAGCAGTTAGCCCTGATCATCCCGGCTTTGCTGAGGGCGAACCGGGCCGGGCGCGGGCGGGCGCGCTCAGCGCGCCTGGCGGGCGGCCAGCAGCGCCGCCTGCGCGCTGCGCTCGGCGGCCGCCTGCTGCTCCAGCGTATTCCCCGGCGCCTGCGCGAGCAGTGCCTTAGTCGCCCGCGCGGCGGCCGCGTCCGTCGACAGCAGGGCCGCCACCAGATCGCTGACCGCGCCGTCCAGCTCGCCGGCCGGCACGACCAGCTCGGCCAGTCGCAGGGCCGCGGCCTCGTCGGCGGCGATCGTCCTCGCGGTCAGGCACAGCTCAATCGCCCTCGGCAGCCCGACGATGTCGACCAGCGGCTTGGTTCCGGTGAGGTCGGGCACGAGGCCGAGTGCGGGCTCCTTCATGCAGAAGCTCGCATTCTCGGCGATGACCCGCAGGTCACAGGACAGCGCGAGCTGGAAGCCGGCGCCGATGGCATGCCCCTGGACCGCCGCGATGGAAACGAACGACGGATTGCGCAGCCAGGTGTAACCAGCCTGGAAGCCCGCGATCGAGTCACCGAAGCCTGGATCGGCGGCGCTCGGATTGCGCTCCTCCCCCGGCACGCCCTCGGCCGTGAACATGCGCAGGTCAATCCCGGCACAGAAGGACGGACCGGCGCCCCTGATCACAACGACACGGATGTCGTCAGGCAGCGCCGCGCCGGCCCGCGCGAGGCCGCGCCACATCCCCGGCGTCATCGCGTTGCGGCGCTCCGGCCGCGACAGCGTCACGGTCGCGACGCTGCCGTCGATGGTCAGCTCCAGCCCGGTGCCGGTCAGGTCGGCGAGGTCAGCAGACACAGCTCCCCATTCTGGCAGGCATCGTCACGGGTGGCCGGCAGGCGGCCGGGCTCAGCTCTTGGCCTTCGCCTTGCCCCTGGTCGCGCCGCCGCGGCCGCGCAGCGATACACCGCTCTCGCTGAGTATGCGGTGAATGAAGCCATACGACCGGCCGGTCGAGGCGGCCAGCGACCGGATGCTCTCGCCGGCGCTGTAGCGCTTCTTCAGGTCGCCAGCGAGCTTCGTCCGATCGGCACCGGTGACCCTGGTGCCCTTCTTGAGAGTCTCGGTCACGCGAACCTCCCGGGAGCTGAAGTGACCGCTGCGTTACCGTATCTCGCCATGATCACCCATTAGCTCGCGATCGGCTACCCGGACGACCCCGAAAAGATCAACATTTTGCGGCTCAGGCGGGCAGGAGCCCCGGCTCAGGCCAGCGCCACCAGATCGGCCAGCTCCGCGCTCCAGGCGTCCTCCACGCCGTCGGGCAGCAGGACGACCCGCTCGGGCTGC
>Ga0302325_10006467_pt1 | contig 26314 bp, 25 predicted proteins | sample Palsa_T0_2_FD_201948 | JGI IMG/M metagenome (GOLD analysis project Ga0302325, IMG submission 201948) | Peat permafrost microbial communities from Stordalen Mire near Abisko, Sweden - Palsa_T0_2 | ecosystem: Environmental > Terrestrial > Soil > Palsa > Peat permafrost | place: Sweden: Abisko... | reverse complement strand
CGCCCAGACTTTGGCCGTAAAGGATGATGGGACAGGATCGGAGTTCCTCCCTGCCAAAGATATACTGCAAACTTGTCTCGGCATCAATTTTCAACCCTTTCTCAGACGGCGATCCCGTGCTCTTGCCATATCTACCGTCAACTGAGTCCACATGCATCAACTAAAGCATCCCAACACCGTCTCACACCTTCCCCCCAAACCCACCAAACCCACAATGCACAAACCCACAGGACACACCCCAGGGCCAGGGACGAAGGGGATGCATACCCACGATACGAAAAAATAAAAACATTCCACCCAAACTCCTTATAAAACTTCGCCGCAATCGGCACCCGATGTCCCATATTGCCCGCATTCGCATGACATATAAACACCATCTTTCTCCCGCGCGGTTCGCGCTGCAGCATCAGGTAGGCGTGCAGTTTCTCGCCGTCCGGGGTCGGGAGGTACAAGTCTTCGTAGTCGATGTTGTAGGTGTCGCTGGGGTTGGGGACGTCGGTGCGGGAGCCGGCGGGGAAGTTGGAGGGGTAGGCTAGCTTTGGGAGGTCAGTTGTGGTTGTGAGACCTTGAGGAACAGGGGATACGAAGGTAGGGAAGGATGGGGAAGGGGGTGCTAGGATAAAGGGAGTAGAGGAGGGAGAAAGGCTGACGAGGTGTGGAATAGAACGCATTGATTCAGGACCATAGCACGAGTTTACTATTAAACAAGTGTTCCATGGCCCAGAAGTAAAGCGACCATAACCCGCAGTGAAGATAAGGCACGCTAACTTGCAACGGCCTGGGACTGGGAGCATACCTGTCGTTGCCCCCCCCAAAGAACAAGATACCCAATCACGGAGAGAGACCCAACGCCTATGCCTACAGCTTTCGCCGTGGAAGCAACATACTGCGTCATATTTGTGCGTTGTGACGGAGCCAAGATTGTGATGCGGACTCTGGAAAAGTTGGTGGTGGTGTGCAGATCGGCCTTGCTTGGTGTTTAAATTGGCGGTGGGTGCGTGGATTTAGGTTAGGGGTCGTGTGGTGGAAGGGGGGCTGTGGGAGCGCTATGTCGCTAGAGGAGTTGTGGGAGGAGGGATTGCTGGGAGGGAAGGTTGGTGGTGATGGGGCTGGGGAGGGGTATGATCGGGAGGAGTGGGACTGCAGCTGGTGGATGAAGTCGTACACCTAGTATACTGTCTTGGTTGCTGATTGATCGGATCACATAAATATTTAGATTGGACTGATCTGCATGAGCGAACTGAGGCAGTTCGGTATTTAGGCGTCCTAGTCCAAGTCAAATGATATACTATACCACCCTTTGGGAAAAAGTTTATTGTTTAATAGCACTACCCTGAATGAAAATATATGAGGAAGCTTTACAGGGGGCTTCAAAAATACATACCCCGACAATCGAGGCAGATTACTTTGCTTTCGGGCAACCTGGTGGTTAAAAGCAGGATAGACCTCTGTAGAGAAGTGGTAGACCCAAGAACGGACAAGTACATGTACAGCTGCACTCTCTCGTCACTCCAAAAATCGCACGACGAAACGATAGTTGGTAATCACAATAACATACGACTTTGGCTGTAACCACGTAAATCATTGCACTCGAGATATGATTGGTATCGCCATCCAGAGAAGGCCACAGTTCAACAGGATGATCCACTGTTACTGTCTTCTGCGCTCTTCGGAGAAGTATTCCTCCGGATTGCAAGGTTGTGCTTCGAACCGGCCAAGCGAGTCGCAATTTCGGTAATTTCAACGAGTCTATTTTTATCCTTTAGGAAGTTGTATGCGCGAGCGCCATTTCTTCCCCTTTCCAATCCGATTTACTCGATACATCCTTTCCCTAGTAGTATCCACACGTGTAGCGGCGGAACAAGGATAAGAAGATGAAACAACGGCAAGGCCGCGCATAAGTGCGGACATGTGTTAAATGAGCGAGCGATCAGTACAACAGAATTCAGGGGCTGGCGAAGGTGCAGGGCCAATCAAAACCGCAGATGTCTCTGCAAGTTGATGTCAGCGCGCGTTAAATCACACAACGCTTTGGCCCTCTGCGAGCAGGCGGCCGCCGCTGGCACTGAGCGCACACACACAACCACAGCGACTAACTGGTGTGGCCTAACAGCCAAGGGGCCGAAAAACGCAGGACACGGACTTGCTGCAGGCTGCAGAGCATCGCTGCAAAACTCTGTCTGTCCGCTCACACAGGTTCGTTAATCTTGCATATCCCATCCTGCCGGAGTCTCAATCGCACCTGACTGCCATCGTCCTACAAAACATTGACGGAACGGCCCACTCGGTCTGCTGCTGGCCTCCCGTATTATTGATGCGGTGAGACATCGATCTAAACAGCTCGCCCCATGGCAACGGTAGTATCGACTTCAACGTCGTCTGCTTTTGCTGCTGCTGCTGCTGCTGCTACTACCTCTCGCGATCCTTTCTCCAGCGGCACACCTGTGTCTCACACGTTCCCCTACAACCACAACCGAAATGCTTCGAATCAGCTGCCCATCCCACGCATGCCAAAGACACAGCCGCCGAGAGCGCCTCCTCCATCTCTGCCCACCTACGACTTCCAGGTAATCCCACTCACTCACACTCACCGCCGCTGTTTCATGCTAATCTGCGTAGCTGGACGACGTGCATGCCACACCATCGCCCTTCAAGAAACGCGACCTCATTGCTCGTACTCCCGATCATATTCTTGCTTACCCTCGAGGGGAATGGTCGTCGTTGACTCCCAGTCATGGTAGTGCTGCTGCCTATCCTCAAATGGATCCGTACAAACGACCCGATGCGCTGACACCCGAGAATTCATCAGAGGAGGATCGCGAGGTCGAAGAAACGCCAATATACCTGCGGAGTGAGAGGTTCAGGATGAGTCAACTCAATGGGCGATATACTCCGAATTCGCAGGAAGAGGACTACGATGCCGATAGTATCCTTGGAGCATATAAGGATAGCAAACGGTATTCATATGCATCGGATAACATTATCCACTCCAGGATGGCGTCGCCACCTCCGGAGGATATGCAAACATCCGATGAACCAACTTATCTTCAACAACAACGGTCTTCCTGGCTCGGTCGTCGCGATATCACACCTTCTAAAATCCCCATATTCCATGCCTCCCCAAAACCTATTCCTATGGAATACATCTTCCGGTCGGCTCCTCTTCATCGATCCCCGTCTCAGCCAATGGATGAAATAATCGACGACTCGTATAATCTCAAAAGAGTTCGAAGCGAATCTCTCCTCGATTCAAATAATCTAACTCCCTCGCGAAATAATTCTCCTACAAAACGCAAATACTCTACTCTTCCTCGTCCCCGATCACGGTCACTTTCCTCGATGCGGCCTCACAATACGCCACGATCTGCTTCCTCAAAGTACACCCCCTCGCCAGGCAAACGGCCTCCTTCCGCTAAAGGCGAACCTCCGTGGATTCAACATACCTTCTCCCCGTCTCCGTACTTGCCGCCTGAGGAACAATTAATACCAACGGTGGCTAAACGAATGGAGCAGGAGAGATTAGAGAGGGAGAAGGGATTGGTGACCGTGTGGGACAGAGATATGAGACCTCTCGAAGGAGATCGACGGTAATATCTGTCAGATGATATTTATTAACGATAGGATACGTGAATCAAGAGTGAAAACACACAAAGAAGCGGATGATATGCCAACTGGCACGTTATTAGTCGAACAAAAGTCGTTTGAGAAAGAAACATGGCCATTGAACATTGATCCGAAGAAGGCTAAACACAACAGCTTATCAGTGGTACCCCCCTTATTCCTCTTGTCTAATAAAAGTATCCACCACAACCAATCTCCCCCGGAGGTCCTGTACGAGTAGATGCCCATGCGCTGAGCACAACTCTAGGCCCCATGCAACGCTTCGATTCCGTTCATGATCGCGCCCAACGAGAAAAAGACGACGTCACGAAAGGATGTTGTTGTATCCTCATGTAACATTTAGTATGTTTGTTTTTGTCATGTTATACTGGGAAGCGTATATCCAAAGTTTATTTGCTGTTAGGGCGTTGGATTCATTCGTTATTTGGGCGTGTAGCATATTCGAGAGTTCATGTAGTGGAAAATTTGCATAGATTTACACATTTCTCCGTTTTTCCTATGGGAATCTATGTATGTCTAGAGGGGAGTTTGAATAAGCTTAAAATAAGTGAATGGTTATCTCCCCGGGTGTTCCGAGAGGGTGTGTGCTGTCGACGATTAGATGGCTGTGGAGTCGCCGTCGTGTTTCTCGATCTTTGAGGTGGCGGCAATGGGAGGCTCGTCGGGTTCCTTGCGAGGGACTAGTCTTCCAAATCCAGATTCATCGCCCAGGATTTTGGAGAGATCGACGCCCTGGGATTAGAAAGTGTGTCTTGGTGTGATACCTTTGTAGGATATTTCCTTGGTCCGATGAGCTTCTCCACATCTCGATAAGTGAGCACTTCGAAATCCATGAGTTGCTTAGCGAGCTTAATAACATCCTCACGATGCTCCGTCAAAAGCTCATGGGTTCGCTGATATGCCTCCATAATAATCTTCTTGACTTCCTCATCCTACATGTCAGTCTAGCAGATTAAAGACATACGATAATCTTGGCGGTCTCCTCGGAGAAGGGTTTCTGAATCTCGTCGCTTGAAGTCGCGTAGTATACTGGACCAACACGCTTACTCATTCCCCATGTCGTAACATACGTCGTTGCCCACGATGTGACCTGTTGTCAATCAAATCAAGAGGGAGACATACCTTGCGGAAATCATCGCTGGCACCACTTCCAACAGCATCATCGCCAAAGAAAATCTCCTCAGACACACGACCAGCCAAAGCCATCACCATTCGATCCAACACTTTCCTCTTCGACGTCATATACTCGTCCTACAATTAGATAGAAAGACTTGGACATATACCTTTGGAAGATAGCTCGCATAACCCAGAGCTCGCGCACGTGGCACAATGCTGACTTTCAACAAAGGATCAACCCATTCGAGGTTCCATCCCGCGACAGCATGACCAGCTTCATGGTATGCTACTTGATTTTTATCTTCCGGTGAAAGAACACGAGACTTCTTTTCCAATCCAGCGGTAACACGTTCAATAGCCTGTTCGAAATGTTTCAACGCAACCGCATCGGCTTTATAACGTGCGGCAATCAACGCAGCTTCATTGCACGCATTTGCAATATCTAAATTAGCAAAGCCTTGTGATGAGAAATACCAGCTCCAGTAAAACCAGCGGTAAGAACCGACAAACGCTCTGATAAGTCTTCCGGCGCATCCGCAAGTTTAAGTTTCCTTAAATGAACTTCGAAGATTTGTTTGCGGCCAGACAAATCAGGTCCATCAATCGCGATATGACGATCAAATCGACCGGGTCGCATTAAAGCAGGATCCAAAGTGTCGACTCTGTTTGTACCAGCGAGCACGACAACATACTCGGTTGTTCCAAATCCATCCATTTCCACCAATATCTGATTCAGGGTTTGTTCCCTCTCATCGTTTCCGACTCTGAACTTTCCTCGGTCCCGAGCTTTTCCGATCGCATCGATTTCGTCGATGAAAATGATCGATGGCTGATTTTTACGGGCTTGAGCAAATAGATCACGAACTCTCGCGGCTCCAACACCAACAAACATTTCCACAAATTCCGATCCCGAGACTGATAAGAAAGGCACGCCAGCTTCGCCGGCGGTGGCTTTTGCCAATAAGGTTTTACCGGTACCAGGAGGACCCGACAGAATTGCTCCACGGGGAATTTTAGCACCTAATCGCTCGTATTGCTGTGGCTCCTTGAGAAACTTTACGAATTCGACGATTTCCTCCTTGGCCTCGTCCAAACCAGCGACATCTTTAAATGTCACATTGATTTTCTGGTCGAGGTTGAACATCTTGGCTTTGGAAGAGGAGAAATCGAATAACGAACCTTTGCCGCGCCCGCCACCGCCCATTGCTCCTCCGACTCGTCGAGAAAGCCAGGTGATACTTCCTATTACGATGAGCAGTGGCAGCAGAGAAGTTAAGATTCCAGCGTAAGACACTTCCTGGGAGTAAGCGACCGGTATGCGATCCTTAGATGGAATTCCAAGTTCTCGTTGAGCCTCGTCCAGACGTCGCTCGAAGGCTTCAACGCTACCGATAGTGAAATGGTACCGTGTGGTTCGTTGGTTTGCTCCCTCCGGATACATTTGGCCCGTTGCATTCGAATGTAATGTTACTTTAACTTTATTGTCATTGACGACAGTAAGTTTATCGACAAGACCTTTGTCGAGGAAAGCCGTACGGAACTCTTGCCATGTGATCTCTCTTGAATCTCCGGCCGTATCCAGCACTCGGTACAAGATATAAGCTAATGACAACGACAGCCATAAGTTATTGAAGTTGAAGATATTGTCCATCGGCGATTGAGGTTTCTTCGGCGGTGGTCGTTTCCCATCTCCTTTGTCTCCCTCGTTTTCCTTCCCTTCGTTTTCCTTGGTCGAGTCTTGATTTTGCTGCCGCTTCGACGGCTCCTCCTTGGACTCTCTTATCATCCGCTCTACTCTAGCTGCCACCGACTCCTTCTTGTCCTCCTTGTGGTTTTCATCGTGCTTCTCTTTGTCTTCCGCCTCCTTACTCTGCTCGTCCTTGCCACCAAATTTATTAAAAAATTGTCGAAAGGATGTTCCCTCAGACTGAGGTGGTTCCTTTGGCTCTTCCACTTTCGTCTCCTCCTCCTTCTTCTCCTTCTTCTCTACTTTTCTATCGCCGTTGGTTCTCCTGACATATCCTCTCTGCCAAGGCTGCAAGCATTGTATTCTCACACGCAGCGCTGGTGCCCCCCGAATTGAGACTTGACTTTGCAACAGGCGGGAGGAGACGGGTAAGCGGCGCACAGCGCGGAAGGTTGCGCTCATGGGCGCTTCAGTTCAATGGACTCTCTACACCGTCTCTCGAGGTGTATATCCGAGAGCACTTGCGATGACCGTTGCGATGGTTGGGAGGGAATTTGTCGGTGGTGAAAATGGCGTGTTCGAGACGATTTCCGTGCGATGACAAGGCTGATTAGGTCAGCCCTCTCGGGCCCGGTTTAGGAAAGAGTTGGGATTTCAAACTGGGTTCAGTTGCTGTTGAGTGAGCCTCCTCTTCTCAATACTTTAATTGAGCAGCTGTATAGATATATACACTTCCCACTAGATATACCCAACAGAATAAGAATCGCTTACTCTCCCTTCGAATACACCCCTACTTCAGGGTAACCAAACTTGGATCCCAAGACCGCCAAAGGAACAATCGGCAGCCCTCAGACAAACGAAATAAGAAAAAGAAATGGAATACACTTAACTCGCCGTGCATGAATCAAATGCTCCCAATCCCACGAAATCCCAAATCACTTTTTCTCCGGTTGGCGAGACGGACCCGCTACCGGTTTACTGCCCTGTCCCGATGAACTCCCCTCTGTGACTGGACGCTCGCTCCTCGACGACTTGCGATACTGCGAGTTGTTTTTATTAAACTTGTTATGCTTTGGCCTCGAGTATGGCTTGTCGCGATGTGGATAAAACACGTCGCTATCGTGCCCATAAGCTGGGAGTATCAATGACTCCGATTTTGCCTCGTAATTGACATACGGAAGACCATTTTTGTCCCGTTTGATGAGATTGGGGACCACTCCTCCTTTTGGCCGGAGCGATGGCGAAAATTGGATCTTGTACGCATGAGGATGCCGATTTGGTGTACGTTGTGGAGTATGTGGAAATTCGCGATCGATGGCTTCGATCCTCGTTTTCGCATCTGGGGTATTGGTATGACTAACAACGTCTGTAGGCAGATTGATTTTCGGGCGGGCCGGGGTATCTATGGGAATCTCCATATCTCGCGAGGAAGTGTAGAATTGCTTCGGAAGGGATACTTTGACAGCACTCTTAGGAAGAGGCTCCTCGTCCATGTCTCTGGTACTGATCTCGAGGTCTCTATGCGACGATATCGCCGAGATACGGATAAATGGTTGCGTATCTCTGTCTACAGGATCGCTATCCACCCGCGTTTGCGTTTGAGGCTCCAACGAGTTTGCAAATGGCCTTTCGACCGGCGGCGACAAACTCAACTGCGGCATGTCTTCGTGCTGATTTGGGGTAACGTCTTCTTTCGTTGGCGATTGATTACTACCTTCTTGGTTCGACGTCTGAATAGTTTGGCGAATCCGTTCCATTACTTGGTCAAATTCTCTAGCAGTCGGCATCTTGGTGACAAACTTTAGAGATGCAGGCGGAGGTGGCGAGTTCAGATTCATGGGTATCGAATGAGAGAATGCGTTTCGAGGCGTTAGGCCACCGCCAAGTTGTGGAGCGGCTGCTAAAGACTGTCCTGGTGATGCTTGTGGACTTTGTCCGAATTGGGCGAACTGAGGCATGTATTGTCGCTGAGGAGTCGGACCAACTGAGTTCGATATTGGGGACATCGGTGTGTTCGAGCTGGACGACGACTTCGTAAGCTCATCGAAGGAGGAAAATATAGAAGGCGGAAACACTGATTTGTCGGGTTGGGATGGCTGAATTGGATGTACCACTCGCGGTGACATATCCACAACCGTTGAAGACGGAGATGGGAAGAACCTTGACCTATCCCGGCTTCCCGGTGTCTTTTCGCCGATTGTCCCCTGGGTAGGAGTCTGCAAGCCCAATCCTGTTGAAGGAGAACCTATAGCAGGAGATTTAGAACCAATTAAAGGAGTGGAAGTCTCGGTGGCCAAAATATTGGACAGCCCAGTATTCCCACCAGAATCGACATGCTGATTTTGTGGAGGGATTGGTAGTTCCTTCACTTCGAGATTCCCGGACGAATCCTCCATATATCCACTCTTGAGAACGCTCACAACTGTTCGACCGGCCACATCTCCAGCATTTTCGGGCTCCTTTATTTCCACTTTCTTCCACTTGTCCACTAAACTTGTTACGCGGGGACCTTCTGCAGCCTTCTCTTTCTCGATTCTCTCCCGCTCCCGATTTCTCTCCTGCTGTTGCTCCTGATCATGAGCTTTGCGGGTCTCCGAGTTTCCAGCAAAGGTGGCCCATCCTTGAAGCGATGGAGGCACATTCGTTGGATTAATAGGTGCACGAGGTGCTTTAAGAGCATTTCTCCCGCGTCTCGGAGCATCGCCACCGATAGTATGATTGATCGCAGCCAGAGTATTGGGGTTGGTAAACAGCCCATTCTGTTGATGTTTATTTGTGCCAGTCTGTGAACTTCCAATGGCGCCCCAGGCTGATCGCTTTGGTAGGGCTTCCTCCTTCGATGGCGACTCTTTCCGGATAATCTCCTCTTGATCTCGGTCGACGGTCCATACTCCTGAATCGCTCCGGACCATTTTTTGCTTAGGATGCGGCACATCAGCTTTAGTATCGGGCTTGGCAGTTGCTGGAAGCGGGGATGTTTTTGAAGGAACGGGCGAAGCTTTCGCGGGAATTGGAGAAGCGGTTGGTGTTGTGGATATGTTCGTGGTTACTTCAGGAGTGGCTTTAACAGCAAGTTCTGCAGCTTTTTTACGTGCTCGCTCAGCCGCAGCAACACGTTCTTCCTCGTCTTTTGCGCGTCTCTCCATAGCCCTTTTCCGACTCTCTGCCATCTCCTTTTGTTGGAGGGCAATCAAATCGAGGGGATTGAATTGTTCTGGTGCTGGCGGGTTATCTACTCCAGGGGAAGCGTTTGACATCGACCGATCGGCGTCGCTGATGCCAGAGTTCGATAGGAAAGATTCACGTCTTCTTTGGAGTAGTGGATTTGCAATATCTCGTTCAGCAAATGACGGCCTTCGTTGACTTGAGGGTGAGATTGTCCGGTTGTCGAGCGGCGCTCCTCTGGCCTTTTCCTCGTTTTTCGCAAATGATTCGCGTCGACGGCCTGCACTACTGCCTCGTCGTCCTTGATTACGTTGCATAAGTTCAACGTTCCTTCGACTGTGGCGTTCCTGATCTCGTCCTGCCTGGGGTTGTACATCCTCAAACCTACCTAGCTTCGGATTGTAAATCTGGCGCTGCCCATGGATATTTTCATCAGGTGAACGCGTGCCTCTTCGGTCATATGTCACGTCTGCAAATCGCTCGTTTTTGGATACAATGATCGTCTCCTCAGGCTTATCAGCAAGTCGGCCTAGAGCAGCGGACTCCAGTAGATGTGGAGCTATTGGCATGGGAGGCTCATCCAACGCATTCTCCTGCGACCGAACATCCTGTGATTCGAATGACTCCTTCGTTTCTTCTACTTCCTCCTCAGACCAGTCATCGTCCATCTATAATTAGAGTATTCTTGTGAGGTAATATACATCAGCCCATTTGTTTGCATCATCGCCAGTCGAAGCCGTCAATCTCGCAGTCAAATGAACTCCTTGCTTTTGTAATTCTTCTTCGGAATACTCCTTGGCCGGAGCCGGCTGTCTTCGCCATGACCATACATCACTTCCCGAACCCGGACGACCAAAATTGGGACTGCTTCCCCTTCCTGATTTTGGCGTAGATGAGCCTGATCCTTGGCGTTGCATAGAAGTGCCACCCATATTTGACAAGCGATTTCGTACCATCGGCTTGATTGCTTTCGTCGCAGACGACACCCCTTTTGCTATCGTTAGTTTAGATAAAATGACGAGTACCTTTGTCTGTTGCTAGGGGTCTGGGGGTGTTTGGTAGTGGTTGTGATCCGCTGTTCGATGGGAGCACATTTTTCAGAAAATCTTTATTGAGGCTGGACTTTTGCAAGCTCGCTGATTTCTTGAATACGGACGGTTTCGCCGGGGTGGATCGAGGTGTTGGAGGTGTTGAAGTGCCATCCGATATAGGCGTGCCTTGGTCAGGATTGCCTTCCTCAATATGCTGTGGTACTACTGTCGAATTCACGGCTAGCTGCTCCTTGTTACCACTTTGTTCATTCTCCTCAGACTCCTGACAATCAGAAATCAGTAACACAAGATACATACTACCGGAGGTGGAGGGGTATCTGGAGATTGAGGATTGTCGGCAGTGCTCGCGGTGGGAGGCTGACGAGTGTGATTCGAAGGTTCAGGGGTTGCCGCCGACTGCTTTTGCACAGTAGAATCATCCGACTCAGTCTTGTCAATTGCCACTGCATCGTTCGTGTCCTCTCGTGAATCCTTTTCGTGAATTTCGTCTTTTGGAGGCGTCAAATCTTTCTCCTGGGCCGGAGATTCGACGGTTTCATGGTTGCCCTTGTCTACTCCGTCGTCCTACGCGTTTGGTATTAGAAGAATGGTCACGGAAGAGGGTTCTGGGCTCTTACCAACGGCGGCTGCTTGCCTTGGTCCTGGGAGCTGATTTTGTTGTCAACATCCACAGGTCTGTCCATACCGTGTCTCTCCTCAGCAGACACTTTCTCGTTCATTAACACCCAGAAGAGGGTTAGGGTCACCGCATTCGGTCAAAAAGGTTGGTGATCTGTCTGATCAGGCTCACCCGTCAGATCTAAAAATCGGAAATATCTCAATCTATCTATATCGGATATCGGATGAATTAATTACTTGAATCCCTAATAAAAATATGTATGCTTATGATGCTTATACCTGATCCCCGCTACGATTTATCTTAATCAATTCTTCTCGCTCCATGGTTTCGTCATACTGAGCAACGACCTCAAGAATCTTGTCGAGACGCCACTTCAAATCCCCCTCCACCCGATGCACAGATTCTGGTAGGCCCAAAAGTTGATCCCGCGATCCTTCTGGCATAGTAACACAGAACTCATTCGGAAATCGAATCCCTCCTCCGTGCCACCGACCGTGATGCGGTACCCAACCCTCAGGGACGATGTATTGAGCGTCATCGGCTCCTTTGTATTCCGTGATGGCATTGTTGAACCACAAGGGCTCTCCAGTTGACTCGAGGACGTGGAGCAATTGTAGTGTGCAGATCTCTTCTTGATCCACAAGTTCGTGGCCGTCTTCTTTCGGATGTGTTATTCGTCCAATTGCTCCAGAATATCCCGGTACAAAATGATAAGGGGTACTGGTCAGCGCATGAGAAAGCCAGTATGATTCTTTGTCGCCATAAGTTTTTCGATACGTTATCTGATCTCTGAATTTCTGAGTGTTCATATGACACGTCATCAATGCACCCGGTAGATTCCGCACTTTGTCAACCACTACCGCACCACTTTCAATCAGCGACATTCAAAAAGTCGGTTACCTCTCCATCTCATAGAAAGTCTCGTGTTTGAACCACCCTTCATTCGTGACTTTGTCCATGTGTTTTGATTTCGCTGCTTCTAGTAACTCATCTACCCATTTGTATGTTTCACTTGGAGCAGGTGCAAGAATGCGATCGTGCCAGAAAATACTCCCAAACTCTTTAAAAGTCACTTCTTCCAATACTACTCGCGGATCTTGGACGAATATTGTATCGGCATCGGCGAGGATAGCTGTCTTGAATGAAGATGCGAGAATTGCAAATGGTCTCATTGCCCATCCGCCGGGAAGCCCAAGCTTGTCATCTGGATCAGGAAACTTCTTGGTAATGTCGACTGTCTTTATGGATCCGGTGTTGGGAAATGCGGCCTCCAAGGAGGTGATGAAATTGCGATACCTCTCCGGCAAATCGTTGTCTCCTCCATAAAACACTTCAATAGGTAGCGTCGAGTTCAGAACCGCTCGAAGAGTCACGATTTGATGAACCGCCCAGCGAAATCCGCCGTCTTTGCCCGTGCTGATCACGATGCCAACATCCTGCTCGTAGGAACCAAGTAAATCGAAAAACGAGTCGTACGTCCGATTGCCGTCTTTGGCTTGCGTTATCCACGGATACAGGACTTGCTGCATCGTCTCGATGGTATGCCGAAATGCCGCTTGTTCTTGTTGAAATTCTCTTGAGGTTGAGGGTATTTTCTCGTATATCCGCAACAAATCTTTCATTACCGCTGTTTGTCGAGCGAGATGTGCGACGTCCATGTCCCTGACATCCTTTCCATCCGGGCGGTACTGCAAAGCCGCATCGATGACGATGTTATTCAAAATCTCATCCAACGTCGTTATCGATCCCGGCTTGAGGTCAACTGAATCCGGAATGATAAGGCGTACCTGAGGCAATGAAGGCAAGTCATGATGAGAGTCTCCGCTGTGCACCACTCGGATCTCTTGAGAGTCGTTGATGCTGCCGCCCAGCAGCAAAAACAGGAATGCCGAACCGAGGACAAAGGACACGAACACGATCCCGTTGGCCCGCCATCCTCGCGACGAGATGCGCCGGAGACTGTCAGGCACATATCGCCATGCCAGCGTCCTCATGCCGTTGACATCGAGGAACATACAAAATGTGCCTGGTCAACCGACCTGGCAGCGCAAATCTGGATTAAAAAGGGGATGCGTGGCGGGTCACAGGCGATGAAACAAGGCCCATGCACGGAATTTCATTGTGAGTGCAGGGAGCCTAATTTGCCAAGCTTTCGCCCAGCATACCGAACTGGCCGGGAATTTGCACAGCCAGATTGGAAAGCTTAAGCAGAAACTAAAAATCACCAACTTTAAGACAGATTCTTACCGTGCTTCATCGCCAGACCGTTGTGGGCAAACTCGACTGCATGTATCAATTCAGTGATTTGTATCAGAAGCTAACAGCCATACTATACTGGTTACCAGACATTGAAAAATTCGCCGACAGCTTCGGCAATCTTGATTCGCTAGAGACTCGCTATTAAAAAATGATCCAAGGGACGATTTAATATAACGCGGCATTTTGTGCCCCACTACAGCTCGAGGATCACTTCATCAACATTCCGTGCAGGCATTGAAACGCTCTCTTCTTCTAGTGACATTCATGCTGTTCTCTTCGTGATTACTTCCTCTCAATTACTTCAAGAGGGTCAGACAGATAACGCGGAACGGGCGCGGTAGTTATTCCCATAATGCTAGTCGAAATTTGTACGCATTTCCCATCCAGGCAGTTCATCGGACTGCACTGTTGTCTGCATTTCTATACATGCCAGAAGAGGAGCGCTGACTTACTTTTCGCTGCTTATACTCGTCACTAACATTATGACTCTGAAGACTTGATGTGGTAATTTCGTCGATCCGGAATTTTCCGAGGAAACTTCGGAGTTGTTCGGAATAACGTAGGGCTTAACATTAGCCCTAAACCTTTGCACCGGGAGGAAGCAGTCACAAATTGAATATACGGTTGTTCAGGACAGGCTAGTTCCACCACCAGCTATCGACAACAACAGCAATGGTCCGCTCTAAGAAAGAGAAGCCAGCGAAGAAGTCCGCCATCCACGATGTCGTAACTCGTGACTACACTATCCGTATAATCCCTCTCTCTTGCTCTCTCTAACTGTAGACCTACACAAGAAGGTATCGCCGCCAACTTCGAATGAATGTCGCAGGTTTTTGACACTTAGGTCTATGGTGTGAGTTTCAAGAAACGAGCTCCCCGAGCAATCAAGGCGATCAAGGAGTTTGCCACAGAGCACATGGTACTGACCCTTTATAATGGCTCTTTTCTGGCTGCCTTGTGGGAGCAGTGGCTGACGAGCAGGGCACCAAGGACGTGCGAGTGGATCCTCAATTGAACAAGAAGGTTTGGGAGAGGGGAATCAAGACTGTTCCTCATCGCATGCGTTTACGTTTGTCGCGAAAGAGAAATGACGAGGAGGGCGCCGCGGAGAAGTTGTATACCTATGTCGAGGCGGTCAATGTCAAGGATGTCAAGGGTCTTCAGACTGTTGTTGTGGAGGCATAAAATACTTAAGGCTGACACTGCAATGAGTAGTTGTAGCTGAATACATGGCATTGTTCTCAAAGAATGTTTTTGGCGAAAAAGTGAGTATTTTACTGTGGAAGATCATCACAAGCTGGATATGCTTCGCGCATCTCTGGCTATTGCCGGGTGAGAATCACTGCATTCGAGGATACAAGCCGAGAACCAATTTTTACATACGCACAAGACTGAGGAAAGCGGAATCTGACTTACGGATATATCGCCATGCGGAACTATCGCAAGACCCGAAATACAAATACAACAACACCATTTGAGCATGACCCCCACGCAAAACTAAATTCCAAAACCGTCCCTCCCTCAAAAAAATCCCACACACCCACCCATCATCCCCTTCAAAACCAATCTTCTCCACCAACTTACACCTCCATTGATCACTATTCCATTACAATTACTTTGAATATGCTATCTTCCCTTTATGCCCCATGTTGTGTTTGAGTGTGTCCCTCGTGATAATAATCGTGTGTGTGCCACCAAATAAACTCCGTCAATGATATCGTTTCCCTGTATGTGCAGGCTCGTCTTGATTGCCGCCGCCACCACCACCACCGCCGGTCCAGGAGTTGGCTCCTCCAAGCGAGGTTCCGGATGATTTTGGAAGGGAGAGGGTGCGGCCTCGAGAATCGCGGAGGATGAATGTACTGCCGGCGCCGGCTCCGGATCCCTCATCGTCCGACTCCTGTGAATCATGTCGTCGACCGTTTGCTTGGTCGTAGGATTGTGGTGCCGGTTTCTTGTATACATGATCTTGATCAGATGAGGGGCCTTTTGCCGATGAGGGAGGTTGATAAGCCGCATTTCCATAACCGTTATCATCAGATTCATGCCCGTGAGGCACAGACTAATGTCAGAAAGCAAGACCCAGAATCATACATCATCTTGGTCATCCTCATACTGAGAGCCATAATAGTCCTGATTATAGTAATCATTTTGGTCGTCTTGGGAATAGAAGACATGTTCATCGGATTGAGAATCATCGTACGTTTCTTGAGACTGGGGTTGCGGCTGGGGAACTTCCTGAGGCTGTGGCTGGGCTGCTTTATTTATCAAATTCAAGTATCCGTACATAAAGTTACTCAACAACACCTGTTGCAGGAGTGGTCGACGGGGGTTGGCAAGTTTGATATGTGACAGTCGATAGATCGCTCTCTCAACGTGGATTGGAAATCGTGTGTAATAAAAGTTCAGAGGCGGAGCAGCGTCCATTGATCCATTGCCGCTTTCGCCCCATCCACCAGGACCATTGCGCTGGGATTGTGAGCGATCCCGAGCACCAGATTTATTGGGTATCGCTGGAGTGTCGTTACTTTTTGACTTTTCCTTTGGTTCTTGCGATTTCTTCTTCGAACCAAATATCGATGCAAACAATCCGGATTCTTTCTTGCCAGACTGTTTCTGGGGTGCTTGCGCAGGTGTAGGAGGAACGGCAGTAGTAACAGGTGTTGCTCCAGGGATAGTTTTACCCCGCTCCAGATCGACAGAAGCCTTCCCATCTTGCCGTATTTCTGTTGGCTTGGGCCGTTCTGAAGTCGAAGCTGCTTTCTTCATCTTCGACTTTCCTTGAGACTTCTCCTTGCTTGGGCCAGCAGCATCGTCGTCCGAGGCCGACGTGAATAATCGACTCCATGCACCTTTCTTAGGGGTTGCGGGTGTTTGGGATACTGACGCAAGTGGTTCTGCGGGAATAGGCAGGGTCGGTTGCGATGGAGGCAACGGCGGGGTGGGTTGAGGCTGTGATTCTAAAGATTCCCGGCGCGGTGGCTCGGGTGTTGGAAAAAGTGGGGAGACGGGAGATTTTTTGAGTGTTTTCTCAGGGACGTTGTCTTTTGGTGGCAAACTTGGGGTTTGCAATGATGATACTAACTCTGGCGCTTCTATGGTTTGTCTTCGTAGAGGCGGTCTTCGGAGCTGTCTTGGTTGGACTTGGCCTAGCACGATTTCCTCTTGTTCAACAATTGGTTCTGGAGATTGATAAATATCGGGAACAAGGGGTGCTAAATCCTGGAAATCGAGTTGTAGTGGTGTTGAGACAGCGGAGGCGTTCGCTGGATCCGTAAGGTCTAGAGAGACCGCCTGTCCGTATACGTCATTTCTTGACGTGTCGTACAGGGGCAATGTATCCTGTGGTATCTTAGTAGGCGATATCTTAGGACCATCAAATCCTTCAGGGCGTAAAATTGCCTCGTCGTCAGAGACGGACGCCTGCGACATCCGTGCATTATCCTTCTTCGGTTCTGACGATCTACGCGCGGTCCGAACTGCAGATAATCCCCCTCTCCGCACGTTTCGCATACTTGTATGTGCAGATCTCTTCAACGTGCCTTTCATAGGGATCAGGGGCGGAATATCCTCTGTCGGTGGTGCTATATCTGCAGCCAAGGGAGGCAATACTTCAAGTGTCTCAATTCCATCTCCAGAGATCGGTCGTCCAGGACGTTCCAAGGCGCCTTCCTTTATCAGAGATTCCAGCTTTTCTAGCTCCGAGACGGTTATCATAGGCCGTTCAGTTTGTCCAGACTGGTCTCTGTGCGATCGTTGTTCGAGCTGCTTATGACCTGCATCGGAATACTTGGAATATGTATCCTCATCCGAAGGGTCAATTTGCCTTGATAGTATTGATTTCGCTCGTGATAAGCGGCGTTGCGAACTTCCCCCACTAATCGACTTGACACGACTTATTGTCCCAGTTGATTTAGTCTCCTCAACACGCCGTTGAACGAAATCCTTCCAGTCGTCATTGGCTGCAATTTCAGGATGCAGATGGGCTATGATTAATAAAATTCACGGGAAAGAAGTTACCAGGAACCCATAATAGCCTCGCGGCATCTTGATCCACTCCAGCCTCCATTAATTCCGAGAAATCAGGGATCGACATTCTGTTTTGAGAGGGCAGATCAGGATCGGAGACCTGATTACTGACATCGAGTGACATCCGCTTGAATGCCTGCAGGTTGGAGAGTTCTTTGGCGATTTCCGCCGGCGAGTTTGGCGAGGACCCGTCATTAGTGCCATTAAGGCCCGATAACGGTAATTGTGTTGATAATTGAGGTGGTGGTGATGGTGCCCTTAATCGCGGTTTTGTTAAAGTTGGGCTTCTCCGCTCCGGGGATATGGGTATGCCGTCAGAAGAGGGACTTCGTGGATATGAGCCTTCTGAGGGGTTATTCGAATGTAATTGTGATGAAAGGTTCGAAGGAGAGGTTCTAGCATGCAGAGAAGGCACTTCCTTCTTCCGCGGCGGTGAAGGGGCGCTGTGGTTTGTGTGTTTCAGAGGAGGAAGGGATTCTGACGAGAAATCCGAATAGTACATTCCGGAGATATAATCCGTCGCATGTTCGCTTGCCTCGTCAAAGGACCGGACACTGCTCGTGGAAGCCTGTCCTCGCTGATGGGCTGGATTCATTATCAAATCAGCGACAAAAATACTCTCCAGCCAACAGACAACATTCCATCCAGCTGTGTCTTTGTGGCCGTGGATCTGAGGGTGATCCCCCCGGGGTTGATTGTGAGCAAAAGATCGAGAATGATGCAAGGATATTGATACAGAGGATTGACTGCTAGGAGCAGGAAGGGGCTATCGCAATAAGAGCTCAGTGCATGTGTCGTGGAACAATCGATCGAAGAATGCTGGACACGAGCGTGGTGCTGGTTGTTGTGCGAACAATCGTGCGTGTGGCTCCGCGACTGAGCGAGTGGAAAGAGGGACGATGGACGTGCCTGTGCGGAAGAGGATGGCCCTGCGTACGGCTGCGACTGGGACTGGCGTCGGTGGGCGACGTGTCTGGGGGAGGGAGCGGTTTTGGTGCGCACAAAAAGGGGTTTTGCTTCAAAGGTGGACTGTGCTGCTGTCGCTTGAAATGAAACGAGAGGCAACTGGCTCGAAAACCGCTGACTCAGCCGGCCTATAGGAACTTTTAAACGACGGCAACCGCGTCTGCCCCTCGGACTTTTATAGAGTCGTTCCGCTGTGTTTTATCGCACTAGGAATTCCTAGCTATGGCTCCTCGCAGCCGCGCCAGTCTTTCGCGTTGGGGTTGTTGTGTCCTCGGAGCCGTATTACGAGACCGACCGGCATCAGCTCTAGCTCAATGCCGGGGTTCTGGATATGGGCCAGCAGTCAACAGAATCGCAAACCAGGAAGTCACAGCAGAACTTTTGTCAAAGAACGATACCGGATGCTCCGAGAATCATTGCACTGAAGAACACCCAATCTCCAGACTTGCTGGCTGGGATACTGCCGCAGCCGAAAGAGCTCAAATCAGCAAAAACAAGATCGCACCATTGGCCTCCTTCTCCCAAAGGCACCACAAAAGAGCTTTGATTCTTTCAAGAATCTCCAGGCATCACATTCACACCATATACGATATCATGTATACGGCAACATTGCGCGGCAACTTCGAGACCTGTTATACGTACCAAGTTGATATTGGAGTTGCATGGTTCCTGTTGAAAATTTGTTCATGTAAGACGGCTTGCCTTTCTGCTCTTCAGATGGGTCAGCCTGCGCCAGGTTACAGCTTTGTATGATGGAGGCTCGTGGATTTTGTTTTTGAGTTCGCGATACAAAGATGCTATAACCTGGTGCCGGCAGACCCAACGGAAGAACAGAAATGGCGAGCCGTATGACATCAATAACATTTTCAAGAGGAACCATAACTCATGCGATGGAGGGTTCTTGATGCCTTTGATCAGATACAGTGTTTGTAGCTCTCCAGAGGCAGATAATGGATGATTTATATATTCTGGACTCAAATGTCGTATCAAACGCGTGAGAGGCGATCTTTTGACACACTTGGGTGACTTTTGGCATTCGAGCTATCGATTGAAAACCGAGTTGCTTCTACCACAGGGAATAATGGACAGTTGATACTCAAGAACACTGTGAATGAGAGACGGAGGAGAATACTCCAGCTGCTATTTCCCCGAGTCGATTGGGTTTGATTTATCATCTTTGAGTATGTTTTTGGTTGAACTCTTTGATATGTCCCCGGAGTAAACCCTCTCCCTGTCATGGAGCAAATAGTATTAGTACCGATAATCTTTCGCCAAAACACTTGATGCATATGCTTCGGGATTTTATGGACAGTCTGAGGGATGTATCATCCTTCCTATATCTTTTTGGGGGCTCGGCGTCTTTCTGGCGTTAGTGCCCGATCACCGAAGACAGGCGATCTCCAAGGGGGTTGAAACAGCTGTCACCGTAAGCGATTCGCAGATCGATAAGAATAGATAATGATAACAAACACTTTTGGAGATACGAGGTATTCATAAATAGCAAGTGAAAATATTTGAAGTTGCTTTTGTACGCTACATTTGTGCTTCGCTGAGAAGTATTCCCAGATGCGATGGTATCTCCAACTCTTCAATACTTTTCATCGGACCCCGTTGAGTCGTAAGATACCCCTGATACTCTCGATGAAACATCCCAACCGTATCGAAACCCGTAGTAGTATCCCCTTCCATCGGCACAGGCAATAACTTGACATGCGCATAATCAATCTCAAACCCCTCCATAAACATCCCCACCCTTTCCACTCCCAGCGCAGTCTTAAGCACCCCAGACACATGACACGCAGCTTCCACCAGCGAAGTAAACTCCTCGTCCCCGAGAGAAAGGATATCAGACGACAAGTGCCGCCGGGGAACCACGACCGTCAGACCCGGCAGATTGGGAAACGGGGTCAGAAAAGCGATGTGGTGATCCGTTTCCCAGACCCGCCATTGCGGGATTTCGCCCCTCACGAGTCTGGCGAAGAGGTTGTTGTCGTTGGGGTCTTGGAATGCGAATGACGGGGATGTCCAGCCTGAGACGCGGGTGATGCGGGTTTGTAGGGAGAGGAGGGATTCGGCGGCGGCGTGAGGGCCGCTGTTGGTAGTTAGGTAGCCTGGGTAGCGTTCGTTGAAGGGTTTCTCGGCGGCTCTAATCGGGTGCCATGTCTGGGAACTTGTGATGAGGGGGAATATGTGGATCGAGTTCCCTTCGTCGGTGCCTACTCCGTAGCGGATTTTGGTGTCTGCGCCGGCGTTGATCCATGAGACTAAGTCCTTCACTTTGTTCCATACTGAGATCACTTCGGTTTGTGAGGATGACAGGGGGTGCTCTAGCTTCAGGGTAGTTGGCCTTGTGTTGTGGGCTGGGGACTTATTTCGAGAATGAAGGAGGTTGTTGATATTGAACCGCTCCTCAGCATCAGAGAGCGCACTGAGCTAGGTTGTTGCATGTGTTTATAACCTCTTCATCCGCTCCGAAGAACAGCGGCGATCCCACCCTATCTTACCCAACCTTCTTCCTCACCCTTCCTCCCTCAAACAAACTCAAACCCGTAGCGCCTTGTGCGTCCACAGTTCACAAGCCGACGTCCTTGGCCAACATATACTGTGAAGCCATGGCACAGCAACGATCAAGATCACAAAATTTTCATTTCAACAACCGATGAATACATTCATCGCCTGCAGAAAAAAGGACAGCCCAAGAGAGGGCAGAAAATCAAAAATGAAAGCGTTACGCCCGCCCGAAAGCAGACGTACACAGATCGACCAAGCGCTGTGCAATGCAAGGCCTCTCTGCGCAACTCCGTCTTTATGATCACGGAAATTGGCGCTCAGGTAAGTGGTTTGAATTTAGTCTACTTCCTACATTAGATAGTCACGCCGGGCAAGCCCTAAGCATCGTAGACCCTTTCCATATTTGACCAATGAAATGACTTGACCAATATCCAGCCTTAATCCGTTCCTTTTACTAGCGCATTCCAAATCCATTTCACGTGTCCTCTTTCCGCTAATACCTTGTTCCCCGTAGTCTTCGTGATCATGAATCCGTTTAACTGAATACGGAAGGCCTCGCTAGCCCTCAAACGCGTAGAAATGATTGATTTGATGCGGTTGACTTCAATCCGCCGAGTATTTGTCCTCGTGATCTTTCGTTGTTCTTATCCCTGATGTGATGCCACGATACCGCTTGAAGGCAGTCTCAATCGACCAGACCGTCCCCCGAATACTTGACGCGGTAAGTCATTCGCCGGGTATTTGTCCTTGTGATGATGTGATGCGACGATACCGCTTGAGGGTGGTCTCAAAAGACCAGACCGTCCCCCGAATACTTGACGCTGTAAGTGGTTTGAATTTAGTCTACTTCCTACATTGAATAGTCACGCCGGGCAAGCCCTAAGCGTCGTAGACCCTAAGTGTTCAAAAACAGCGTATTTTCAACCTGATATACTTGCGGAAATTGTTCGTTGCTTTTAGTGGGGTAGTTTGAGCGGGTATTAGGTGAAAGGATAATTGTGGGCCACTCGTTCCAGCGGAGTTTCGAGAGATCGGTGGGGGGGAGGGGGGTGTATTTGTGAATCGGAGATCGAACCTTAGAATAAATTGGTCCGTGCACCAAAACAAACAAGGGTTATCCTAGTAACCTTGCGGCCAGCTGATAACTTGTGCATCCGACCTGATTCCTAACAACTCTCTGAACGATCGTCTATCCAGAGATATACTATTCGACCAGCAAACTCTTCTGGGAAGATAAACAGAAAGATATAAAGATATTCTTCCTCTGTTTTTTCGCCGAGGTCATGGTTCTGTTGTCCCGGCGCTCACGGACCTCTTTTTGACATGTGCCGGTGTTATTGTGCGGAATACAAACATGTATCTTGAAACTAATTGGTGGATAACTTTCGAATCAAAACAAACAACGAAGCGAACGCGTGCATGGGACTTTGGGATTCTCTACATTTCCGCGCCGTCTAGAATGGATCTGAGCGTACACGGGCTGCATGGAAAAGTCTAGAAAAAGATAGTCTTTCACGAATTGGCGTGCCGTAGCAGTCTGCTTAGCCTCGTGCACGTTACACCGTCAGGACCCAGGGGGCTGCATGTTCTCATGCTTTGGCAAGTTTCAGATATATTTGACATATTTCAATGTGTCTCCATACAGAGGGATGGCGAAACGCTAGGTTAAGGAACTGATGCCAAAAAGGTAATTTGTGAAGTCAATCAACTCAGGGAGCTGCGTTTAGAAGGATCCCCGATGAGTCGTTGTACATCGCTACACTGTTGCATCCACTGTTGGGTTTCCGCAATAGTTTTCAATCTCAGAAGAAATCAGCAGAACTCGCTATAGGTCATATTTTCTGTAGTACATAGCCAATTTTATGGGCCCTTACTTCCTTTTACTTCGGAACAGGAGGTGGTAGGTTGAGCTGAAATCGCGAACGTCGGAACGAGGAACGAGCTACGAGAGCAGACACACCGTACACGAGACTTACGGGAGAGAACGGGAGACACATTTGAGTCCGGCTGAGATCGTTAATTCTCCGACGGCTAGATCGATAACGAATCACTCTACTGTTCAAATCCGGACTAAGGAGAGCGAGTTGCAACACGCATTTGACCACCGATCACAACAGTGAACGCAGGTCCACACCTCACCGCTTTGGGTGGCCCTCTCACGACGTCCGTGCAATCCCTCGAATCCCTGAGACACGAGATGAACTCTTCAGGACACCGCTACCGAATCCGATCGCCGTTGCAGTCGCCCAGAGATCGCTCGCCAAGCAACAGCTCGACCTTTGACAGAGCACCCCTGCTTCCGGCGCCCAACCTCGATGCCTCGGACGATGGAACAGATTCTGACAGCGACACGGCCGTCGAAGACTCTGGACGCGAGGGATCGTCCACGCCAAACTCGCGGGATACGTCTGTACCGCCACCCCATGAACCTCCCGCATTTGCGGGTCTGCGTGATGAGGTCCTTCCTGACCAGGCCCTTGCTGCGACTATACCCTACGAAATCATCCTCAACATATTCCGCTACCTCGAGCCGTTTGGAACGGACCATTACAACTGTCTCTATGTGTGCAAGGCATGGGCGAAATGCGCCGTCGAGCATGTCTGGTTCAGGCCTTCAATAAAGAATGTTGCGACGTTTTACAAGTTGGCTTCCATTTTGGGTCCTTCAAATCGCAAGTTTAGCACACTGTTCCCCTATGCACAGTTTGTTAGAAGGCTCAATTTGTTGAATGTCGCCAAGGAATTGACACCGCGGTATTTCGACGTGTTGGCGGACTGCACACAGATCGAACGGTTGACTATGGGTGGTGCAATACATTTGAATGATGCTGCTGTGGGAGACGTCATTCCGAACTTCAAGAGACTGCTGGCACTGGATTTAAGTCAGGTTGATCTTGGAGACGGGGGATTATGTGCTATTGCTGAAAGTTGTCGATTGTTGCAAGGACTGAATGTTTCACAATGCGCTCGGTTAACCGACATATCGATCCAGGCAGTGGCTGAGAATTGTCATAACCTACGACGAGTACTCCTCTCCTATTACTGTACTGATGAAGTTAAAACTTTCGGGTTGCCAATTGGTGACGGATGCGCCTTTGACGGTACTAGTGCAAAACGCACGGTATTTGCTGGAACTCGACTTGACCGGCTGTATCTCCGTGACCGGATCGTTTCTACCACCACCGCCAGCGAATAAGGGAAACAATCTCCTCACCCGACGTATGTCAATGGAAAGTTTCACACCGAACAAAACCCTTCCTGTTCTTCGCGAACTTCGACTGGGCGGATGCATTTCCCTCGACACCAGAACATTTATCCCTCGCTTCGCTTCCCAGGAATGGGCATCACTACGCATCCTTGACCTAACGCAATGTACTCGCCTCCGCGACCAGGACCTCGCTACAGTCATCGCCCACGCCCCTCGCATTCGAAACCTTGTCCTCTACAAATGTATCTCTCTCACGGATCGAGGGATCCTGTCTCTGGTCTCTCTCGGGAAATATCTCCATTACCTCCATCTTGGTCACTGTGTTGAGATTACCGATGTTTCAGTCATACAACTTGCCAAACACTGTACACGATTGAGATACTTGGATCTAGCCTCCTGCGTACGAATTACCGACCTCAGTTGTCTGGAACTGGGTCTTCATCTCGAGAAATTGAAACGGGTCGGTCTGGTCAAATGTACAAATATCAGTGATTCCGGGATCATTTCTCTTGTTCGAGGAAGAGCCAATATCTTCACCGTCCTCGAAAGAATCCATCTATCATACTGTCATCGACTCACTCTCCATGTATCTACTCCCTCTTGGACAAAGCTGATGATGAATAGTCGATCACGAATATAATCCATTACTGCACGAATTTGACACATATTAGTCTGTCGGCGATACCGGCGTTTCTTAGACCGGAGATTCAGGACCTAAGGAGACCTGTTCCGGATGATTTCACGGACGAGCAACGTGCTTCTTTTGCGGTCTTCTCGGGAAGTGGAGTGCTTAGACTGAAGAGGGCGCTGTGGGCTATTGCGAGTGAGCAGGAGGGATTTCATGATGCTGAGTTTTGAAAAGTTGGAATGGGTTCATGGGTGTTTGAGCACTTTGGAACTATTAATAGGGCTTCAATAGCATTGTAGTACTTTGGGATTTAGCATACTAGCTATTATTTGAGCAGTGGTTGGAGTAACTAACAAATGGATACTCAATCTCCCTCAGAGATGTGGTCCGGACGGTATCCCATCCAGCATGACCCCCCACAGGGACAGCCGGGATATCTTGCCTGGCAAATCATCCCCCGTTTGAAGCTGGTCGCCCTGCTGTCACCTGTCCAGTATGTCCTTCAACGATATGAACGACCTTGAGGCTCAGCCTACAAGTTACTCTGACCAAGCGACATCGTCTCCCGAGTTCGCCAGCCTCACCAAGTCCATTTCCCAGAAGATCTTCAGCATCACCTCAAATGTGGCCCTCGTGCACCGCTACATCGGCCTCCTCGGCACGCCACGCGACACCGACAAGATGCGTGCCTCGCTCATGGACACGCTCAGTAAGACCAAAGACATCACAAAGGACCTGATCCCGAATATCCGCAGTCTAAGTCGTTGGGATGCTGAGGAAATCGGACCGAGCGGGAAATACGAACAACAGAAGTTGACGGGCGATTTCCAGAAGGCGGCGATGGATTTCCAGAATGCGCAGAGACTGGCGCTAGAAAAACAGAAAGACTATGTCAAGGATGTGAAGGCTGCTATTGAGGAGGACCATAATGCGGACCAGGAGTCACCTAGGCTGCAACATCATGAACAACAACAACAGCAGCAACAGCGTCTGCATTTACTGGACAACTCTGAAATCGAGTTCAATGAACAGCTCATCGAAGAGAGAGAACAGGAGATACAGGGGATCGAACAGGGTATCACGGAACTCAATGAAATTTTCAAGGATCTTGCTACTATTGTCACGGAACAGGGGTCTATGCTTGGTATCGTCCGGTGTCCAGCATGGTGCTGACGGTAGATAATATCGAGGATAACGTCCAAATGATGGCTGGACATACTAGAGCTGCTGAGCGGGAACTCAGGTCCGCGAACCAGTATCAAAAGAGTGCTCGGAAGCGTGCCTGTTGGCTCACACTGATTCTTGTCATCATTTTAACTGTCGTTCTTCTTGCTGTATAACCACCTTTCCATCTAAGCTTACAGTAGGTATTGAGTTAAAATCTGGAGTTGGCGTTGATATCTATAATTTGGTTTTATATGTACATATAGATTGGTGTTGGGGAGATAATGAG
>Ga0302325_10006466_pt1 | contig 26319 bp, 23 predicted proteins | sample Palsa_T0_2_FD_201948 | JGI IMG/M metagenome (GOLD analysis project Ga0302325, IMG submission 201948) | Peat permafrost microbial communities from Stordalen Mire near Abisko, Sweden - Palsa_T0_2 | ecosystem: Environmental > Terrestrial > Soil > Palsa > Peat permafrost | place: Sweden: Abisko... | reverse complement strand
CTCACGGAACAGTTCGTGTCAATCGAGAATCTGGAGAATCAAAATCCGCTGCAAGATTCCATTTACGAAATCACAAAGACTTGTTCACATCCACTGCTGGAATTGATAACGTTTTTCGACAAGTTAGCCAGCATCTTCATTCCAGAAAGGCCAGTGCAGCCAGCAATACTGGATCCGAGTCCCATCCTGCCGCTGCGTCGCTGTTAAGCCCAAATTCATATCTTACACCTTTTGGTACATCTTCGACCATGGATTTGAATCGTCCACGACCTCAGTCAACCAAGCCCTTATTCTCTACCGAGGTCCGGAGCGTGTTCTCTGACGAAAGTTCTCATATTGAAGGCCACAACAGTATGCGGGGAAGACTTTCCAATTTGAGGGCTCGGATTGCCGTTTCCCATGTGGACAGGACTGGATCTCAGTCATATGACGATCTCACATGGAGAAACAGAAGTGCCACAGGGGCTGGAATACCGAATTATAAGAGATCCACTTCGAACTTGCATACCAGTAGGGAAAGCACCGAAAGCCGACCACTGCGACGTTTTCCCGGGAGGATGCAACACAGTAGATTGAAAGAGAAAGTGCAAGGATGGCTCAAGGAGGCCCGATCCGCTATCGTAGCTCGTATGAAGTCACGAAGCACCACTGGATCTGGTCAGATTGAGGTGCGGGGATGAAAGGGACAGTATGTGTGAAGTGTGCTCTTGTTTATTGTTTGGGTTTGATTGAAGTCATTGATATTGCACTAAGGTAGTTGTTGTTTCTTTGTCTAGGCTGGGCTGTCAGACGATCTGGAGCTACCAGGTTGTGGGGTGCAGGGGCGCTAGGAGTTGCTTGCGTCCACAGGGCTGGACTAGCGACGAAATTAGGGGCCTTGAATTCTTAGCTGGCCCCAACTTATTAATGCAATGGAATCTATCGCACTGACATGGCATCATGGAAATAGCTTCCTCTCTACATTGGCGACGCCAGGCTCATTGATATAAGTTCTCCATGGCTCCCACCTCGCGATCAGTGCGTCCTACCTGACCCGCTTGAAGTCGACCAACAGAACTAGGTGAACCAAAAATACAACGTGAGAAGCGCTGCTTGTAGCTAATTGGACGATTGACAAAGTAAAACAGCGAAGTGACCCTTTTCAATGACGAGTGGAGTTCATTGATAGTTAACGCGAATGGATATAACGTCTTCTGAGAAGTCCTACCGCATGAAGAAACCTCTTTCCCCCCTCGGAGACTGACGCCCCATACTAGTACGTACCTGAGCAGTATATAAACCTTTTAGAGTGGTCGACCGACCAACTAGCTCCAAAATTCGCACAAAGCCGTCACATTCAAGCTTCCGCGCCATAATACTCTGACGAAAAGCAAATGTAAAAGTGGCCTGTCCACTGACAACACATATTAGGACCTGACCCCTCGCTTATATCTAGTCTTGGGTACAAGTTACACATTGCAAATTTTCCAATATCCTCCCGGACATTGAATCATGTAAGAGCTCTACTACTCCTTTGCGAAGGGAGATTGACAATAGCTTCAATAAGAACTCTTTGGATCCTCACTACGTCGGCTCTGCCCCTCATCGCAGGTACAACATCAACTTCGGCGTCATGGAGGAATACAATGATCCCAGTGCAAAGAGAGCCGGTAGGAGGCTGTTTGGTGCTCTGCCCCCACTGGTACGGTCTAGCTCCGTCAGCTCCGTGAATACCATTCATCATGTCAATGTTCAATATGTTGACACAGAATATGGAATATATGCCAACACTCTAACGTACACTTCTCATCCATCGGACCCCGTCGAGCAAGCGCCCGTCCAAGCGGAGAGCACAACAGAACGCTCATCCTGGAAACTCAAGTTGTCAATTCCCTCGCCGACCTTCAAACAGGACCCCGCCAAGAAGAAGCGATATACGGAGTTGATAGACGCAACACCCAGTCCTAACCCCGGCGCGAAAGGCTTCTTCCAATCGTTAATGTTCAACCGACGACCGTAGTTCGTCAGAAGGAATGCGTGGATGGGTAATTGAAGAGAAGAGAACAAAGAGAATGAGATGACTATTGCTGAGCAAATCACCGCTTCTGAGATTGAACAAGAATTAGCGGCCACGGCCACGGCTGAGCGCCGCCCAATTCATGTGAGTATCTCCCAAGATGAGAGGCCCAGAAAGAGGGCTAAGCTTTCATGCGCTTCTTAAGTCCTTGAGCATTTCAGTAAGTTTGATTTTGTCTGCATCTTGAGCATCTCATCTTCGCGAGTCCAATGACCGGAAAACTCTGAACATTAGGTATCTTAAATGATCTGTACGGTGAACCAGGTTGATTCTTCGCCTATTTTCATTTCAAAGTCATTCGTTGGCCTGTCCGACAGGTGTGCTTAGCATGTGGCTGCTGATTCCAACTGCTGGACATTAACCTTTTTGGGTAGGTATGTATATACATATATTGGTCAAATTACAACCGTTATTGGATACTGTATCTCTTGATAATCGTGACAAAACCCATGAAACAAGCCAGGTGGAAGCCGGTGCTCACTATTGACGAATAATCTTTTTTTCATCGGTTATCGAATTTTGAGCAGAGAATGCTATCGAGCCAACATGCTTACGAGTGCTCCACTGCAGGTCAAAGAAGAGGTTGCCGCGCAGAATGCTGAATCGAGGTTGATGTTGAAAGGGTTCACCAAGCCTTTGCCCTTGAAGACCAAGTCGAGGCTATTTAAATTTTCTTTTTGGGATGTCTAGAATACAGCGCCGCCAATTATAAAGACCCTTTCTTCCTCTCGCTTCACCCATTGAATGACTTTGTTGGCGCCTTGGGCTAGTCCCGCCCTTGAGGCATTTGGACCGGCGACGCAATAGAATTCGAAGACGGGCGTCGTCCATGCGAGGGAGATGCTATCGCGGCTCACGCAATGGAGTAATTTGAGGTGTGAGTGTTTGGCGTGGGTTGAGGCATGCAAGTTATGGTAGAGAGTCATAAGTCTGTTGCGTTTTGTCAGCCTCGAGATTGATGTCTTTCGTTTATGCCAAGATAGAGCGAATTGATGTATGACTATTATAAACTAACGTACCTTCGTCGAGCAAGAATACTGCTGAAGTGAGGTGAGAATGATGGCATGGTAAATTGAACATTCGCACGTGATTTATAAAGGAAGTGCTTCAGCTGAGTTCCTGGCACGATATCTGTCGTGCTTGGACGTCCTTGACGCACAGCCGTCTTGATGATCTCCATACTGCCATTCTTTTCCAGCTGCTTGACTACGTCATCTCGCATTTGTTTCAGCTCGAAGAAACTCTCCTTATCTGCGCTGATGAGAAGAATTGCGATCTCATCTTCTCGACTCGTGCTGCGGGCTGTTGAGGGTCGCTCATTGCTGTCTCTATCATCATCGAAGGCGCTCAAGAAGCTGACATACATGTAGAGATACCCTCTGTTGTTGAAACCTGGAAGACATACTGGGATCCAATTTTCTCCGCCTCCGGCTTTGACGCTTCCTGCTTCGAAGAGCATGTTGAAAATCAATTGTAGGTCACTGGGATGAAGAGAATGTCTTTTTGGTCGAATCACGCTGACGAGCCTCCCACCGGCTACGATTAGACCGTACAGAAGCTTGTCGGTGCGCGCTTTCAGGAGCGTGTTATTGACTACATGACGTTGGGATTTTCTAATCTTCAGACATTCAAGAGCGGAGAGCAACGCAGATGGGGAGCCTTTGGTAAAAGTGTCTGCGAGAGAGGATAGCAGAGTCTCGGTGCCTTCGAGGGGTCTGCGGAGATCGGTATTAGGCCGGTTCGTGAAGAGTTGGGTAAGTGTTGGGAGGGTCAGGGTAGAGAGGATCTGCATGTATAACGCTTCTAATTGAGCCCTGAGCTGCGCATCGCTTTCCCCGAGCTTGCTTATAGCAACGAAATAAAGTGGCCCGTCTGTCGAGACAACAAATCTTGTTCTCCCGGCTGTGAATCCCATGAGAGGATCTTTCGCTCCTTGGAAGAATGAGATAATTGTTTGTATGATCCCGATGTAGCCATTGATGAGATTCTGATCTCCGTGTCTGCTGTATATTGGCTTACCAGCAGAGGAAAGGATAAGATAGTGCTTCAGTTTTGATTTCCACTGAAGCAGAACTTCTTCTGTAATAGATATTAGACGAATTCCTTCCAAGATAGATCGGAAATATTACCTTCATTGCCTCCTTTCTGATCCACAGCATCTATCTCATCAAATTCGTGGTCGAAATTGGCCAATGACAAGTCCTCGTAATCTACCTTCTCAAAGGGATTCACAGTCTCGGCTTGTGAACTCAACAACTTCCACGCAGGGCTCTGTGAGCTCAGGCCCTCATCTAACAAACTTGCAAGATCCCCATTTGCCCTTAGTGTGGGCGCATAGCTCATAAGGCTTGTGCTATCGTCAAACTCGCTTCCATTGCGACTGGCTTTCCTGCTCGGCGTACTCTGTCCTCCAGAAGTTCCAGAGATAGACACTGATTCCGAAACTGACCGACTGGTCGGAGTCGAGAACGTCCCCCTTGAGCCATCTGGGAAAGATAAGGTCTGTATATCCACGGATGAAATCGCTGTTGTAGGCTTTGCTTGCAACGATGGCCCTTTCGCTGTAGTTAAGGGAGTCGGGAGGTCTGTAGCCTGCAGGAGGGACGGCCTCGGAGGCAGAGGAGGGGGCTGTTCGTCCTCTTCATCATGATCTCCCCTTATGATAGTGGAGCTCGAAGTTGCCGGCCGGGTTTCTTCCGCTCGCTGTGAAGCGTTATTATCGCTATCGCCGGTCATCGAATCGCTGGTGCCATTCTTCGACGTTACCTGCACCGTCGGCGTTGCGCCAGTTGCCGCAAGTACAAGTCCTCGGTCATGGGGAGATGAGCTCGAGGTCGGAGGATTTCCCATACAGTAAAAGCAGCCGTGCTCAACTGTAATCGCGGGACGTCATTAAAAGTACTGCCATTGCCTTGCATTGGAGGGTTGTGCAAGGGTGCTTGATCTGGAATTTAGCGAATGGCAGGCGGCCTGGAGCTGCAGGGAGAGGCCACGCACAGCAGTACAAGAGCGAAAGCTTTCAGCCTTGAGCAGGAAGACGCTGTCCGGTGACTATGCGGCAAACACACTTAACACTCGAAAGATGCAAATGATAGTCTGTATTCCTTCGCACTTGAAACCTTTCACACAGCATGGCTCTTGAGGCGGGCCGCCAGTCGGCCTCACCAACCAGCTCCGGAAGAGCCTCCCCAATTTCGAGGAAATGGAATAGCCAGATTGCTGCTGGTAGAGTCCTCCTTTACTCAAACGGACTATTTTGCAGAACTGACTTCTTGGTTAGATGAGCCTCCTAGCAAGGACAAAGCCTTCCGTAGATATGCTTCTGGTGTCGAGAGATCATTGTCGCTGTTCGATACAGCCTTGCAGGAATGGGCGGACTACATTTCCTTTTTAGCTCGTCTGCTGAAGGTACCAAGGCGGAATCAAGGGGCCTTCTTTTCAAGAATGAAGCAGCTGATTTCAGCTATAGTCCCTGCAAGCACATCCTGCTACGATTGTTGCAGTTCCATCGAAAGCAATCGTCGCAAAGCGTCTAGCTCAGTGCTTGAACCCGTCACTTCCTTCCGGTGTGCATCAGAAAGCCCTCGAAGTCTATGCATTCATATTCTCAATGATAGGCAGAGATGCGCTCTCAAGAGACCTTCCCCTATACCTCCCAGGCCTTTCCTCCACTCTGTCGTTTGCTTCACTCTCCGTGCGAGCGCCCTTCCTTGACCTTCTTGAGAAGCACCTTCTAAAACTTCACCCCCGTGCCCTTCGGCCAGCTTTGAAAGCTATCATACTCGCGTTATTACCCGGCTTGGAAGAAGAAACTAGTGAAGAATTTGAGAGAACGCTCAAACTTCTTGACGGATTCAAAAAAGCTATCAGACCGCTGAGTGCTGAGGATCTTGGGCAAAACCACAGCAGCGGAGATGAATATTTCTGGCAGTGTTTCTTCCTAGCAGCAATAACAAGCAATGGCCGACGGCTTGGTGCGTTGGCGTATATGGTTCGAAATCTGCCTAAGCTCGGGCAACCCCTTTCAAGCGAGTCCAAAAATACGCCTGCAAATGGGTCGCATAAAGGGAACGAGGGTGAATCAGCTCTCTTAGCGGAGATAGTCACTTCTCCTGAACCAGGTCTTTTGCTCAGGTGCTTTGCTGCCGGTCTAGCTGATGAGCAACTCTTGATACAACGTGGATTTCTGGATCTTCTGGTTACCCATCTTCCCCTGCATTCCCACGTGCTTCAGAAAAGGGTCAAGACCGAGGACCTAGAACTCCTTATTTCAGCTGCCGTGGGAGTAGTTTCTCGCAGAGACATGAGTTTGAACAGGCGATTATGGACGTGGCTATTGGGACCCGAGCCCGTGAACAATGAAACTGAAGGTGGCCTAGAATCTCCGACATCTGTAGTTGGAGATCCCATGGGATCAGTGTCATCCTCGAGGACCCGTTACTTCGAAGAATTTGGCCTCCAACCTTTGACTCATGCCCTGTTGAAAATGATTGCCAGAGAGTCATCCAATTCAGTTGAACGAGCAAGACCATTTCGAATTTGTCTATCCTTGATGGACAGATGGGAGATTGGTGGTCTTGTTGTACCAGATATCTTCCTACCTGTCGTCGATAGCGTTCGGAAATTTAAGGGTCAGGCAGTGTCGAAGGCAGATTTCTCTGAGGTCCTTCGAAGTGCGAGTGTCTTTTTCGATGGCGTTGAAAGTGGTTTGATCTGGGGCGAGATCATTGGATTGATCGCCCAGGCAATTGGACAAGGAAAACTGTCCACCGCAGAGAGAATCGACAAGCTTTCACTAGTGAACTTTATCATTGCGCATTTCAATGTGCGGGAAGAGGAGATGCTGCTGATACACGCTCCGTTGATAACATTGACCATCTTGGCCATGCTCGAGGACGCCAAGGAGAAGGCACAACAACAACAACAACAACCACCAGGAGACGTCGGTACGTCCGAAAATGTGTCACGATTGGCGTTAAGCATTGCTTTGGATTTGGTTGAACTCATCCCTGAGCGCGCTTTTCAAACGCGACCATCAACAAGTCAATCTACATTTACTATCCATGACGAATTCCATGTTAGAAACCTAGCCAACTTCGACATCCTGCAGAAAATCAAGACGTTCTACGTCCAAGGCCAGGGAAATCTCGATGCATTTCCACCTCCGTACTCATTTCGCGATGTGAGCGAGCTTCTTTTACGGGAAGCTGGCCGCATTACTTGCCAAAGCTTATGTGACTCGGTGTCAAGTGCTGACGCTGGTCTTAAGAGCAAACTTTTGGTAATGATGCTGTCAAAGGTACCTAGCGTCAGCAGCTTAGATTCTGCAAAACTACTTCTTTCGATGCAGGAGAGGTTGACTGCCCCATCCCAACTACCGTTCTTGGCCTTTACATCAATTGTGTCGCTCGCTACTAGCTTATACTCAACGTCGTATATTTCAGCAGTAGAGTTATCAGATCTAGTTGAGCCTCTGGTTCGCCAAGCATGGTTGTACCTCTCAGCTTCCCAACCAAAGTATCATGTCGAAACCGTCCGGTGCCTCTGGCAACTCCAGACAACTCTGACGTTGTACAATCACGAGATTGAAGCAGCTATCTGTACTATAATGATTGGGCATGACACAAATGGAACATTCGCCATCCGTGATGCTGATCCTGGAAAGAGCTTCAGCATCTTGTGGACTCACACCCTCCAAGATAACGCAGGCCACCTGGACCGTAGAGCATCTAAAGCATCTACCAACGAGGCCAGGATGTCCGGGATTGGCAACTATGAGGTTATGCTTGCCAGGCCATTGTTTCTACTATTGGATGCCCTGCTTGATGAACGTACTCAGCTTTTTATGACGGTGAGAACATGGTTACAGAGCATGGTAGGAATTGACAAGTATGCGGTCTGCTTGTATTTACTGGCGGAAGGTGTGCTAACGAAGACTTAGACTTTTCCATCTCTTCGTGGCCAAATTCTCAAGCTTCAGCTTCCTACAAACACCCCCGGAGGAGGGTTTACTACCTATGAATAGTGATTTGCAGATATATGCAAGCGAAGATGATTTAGATCGATGCTTGTATTATCTACGGACATTGTCGAACATGCTGCGATGGTCATCAGATGGTATGTGGGCAGCACTTGCTCAAAATAGCATTTCTACGGATTCAAGCCACCAATCTCTGTATAGAATAAGTAAGTCTATTATTCCTGAATACACATGCACATCTAACATCCCTAGCTGGCCGTGATGAGGAGATTACACTTCTTGAATTCTTCCTGCACGTTTGCTTGCGGGCAATCGCTGGGAGTTACGACCCTGGAAATTCAGACTTGGAACCCCGTGTCAGCCAGTTCCATCGGACGGCCTTGACTACACTTCACCAAATTCTACTGAGCCCATATTCTCTACCTCTCGCAGAGCAAGAGCTGGAACACATTCTGATTGATCGCCTAGTCCAGTCGCTAGATGATCCTGACCCTTTTATTCAAGTATTGCTCTTAGACGTTGTCTTCGATGCCCTCAAGATACGGAATGCAACTAGACCAACAGCTCCCCCAGTATCTCCTACAACAGAAGTAAAGCGACCAATGACTCAAGAGACCTCGCAAAATGCGAGACTTTCAGTTACCACAGAACGTCGCGAAAGTTTTTTTAATCTTCTACCACCCCCAGGGTCACTTGTGAAATGTCTCCAGGCTGGTTTCGCGGCTCAGAGCAGTCGCCCTGTTCTGGATAGCTGGGTTAGCTTTCTCACGGAATGCCTGCCCCTTTACTCGGACAGTATTTTTCAGATCCTTATTCCGCTCGTCGAGACCTTTTGCTCCCAGATTGGAAGTACCTTTAGGGATCTCCAGAAGACTTTCAAAGATTCGGTGGCAATTGGCGAAGGTTCGGCAGCACCAGAATCAACACTCATATCACTCTTGAACGGTCTTGAACACGTTCTAGCAAGAGGACATGATCGCCTCTTATTGGATGAACTAAAATCACCAGTTACCAAAAGTCCAGAATTACCCCAAGGCTTCTTTGGAAATATGGTTTCTGGTGTATTTTCATCAGAGACACCTCAAGCTAGGAGTGTCACCGCCAACAACCGATTGACGGTGCTTCTGTCCTTCCAAGATGCTGTTCGTATATGTTTTCTAATTTGGTCTTGGGGAGGAAATGATGGGAGCTTTCAGGATGCAGAATCCGCCGCCTCATTCAACTATACTTCTCTACGAATGCGAAACCGTGCTCGAAGACTTCTCGAACACCTTTTCGCGGCAGAGGCTCTTGAATGTCTGGAAACTGTCGTCGAAGTCTGGCAGAAATCCTCTAGGTCTCCTAATGATTTGAGATCCCCGATTGTCTTCAACCTTCTCCACGTTCTTGACGGTTCAAGGCCCAAACATACAATTCCAGCTATCTTCAACGCAATATATAGCCGTACAAACCCCTCTGCCCTGGACCCATCTCGAAAGTCGACTTTGACTTCGTCGCTCAACGATACAGATTTGGTGATATTCTTGGTTGAGTATGCCCGCTCATTGGAAGACGATGCAATGGACGAAATATGGACGGACTGCATGACTTTCTTGAAAGATTTATTGGCCAATCCATTCCCACATCGGCAGACCCTTCCCAGCCTGCTGGAATTTGCCGCAATATTAGGTGAGAAGGTAGATAACACAAACTTTGGGGAGCAGCGTCGAATGAGAAGGGAACTTGGGGTAAGTAAGCAGCGATTCCTGGGGCTTTTAAGGCTGATCAAACACAGGATCTCTTTCTTCGATTACTCACCGCAATTTTTACAACCAGACCAATGGGCTTCGCTGATATTGCATCCGACAATGATGAGAAAACAAATTCGTTGGCACAACGTCAAGTTGCAAGATCTGATGATGTAGTCGGAATTCTGGCTTCTATTGCACCGAACCTTCCTAAGATTCTTGTCGAACCTGACCGCATGCTCACGGCCGCGAACACAATTTCTACAAGCGTCATTGGACCTACCTTCAAATCAAAGTCCTTTCCTGAGAACGTTTCTCGGAGTACACTTATTCTTCTGCATCAATTAGCGAGGCTTCCAAATACCCAGAAATCATGGCGAAAAGATTTGGGGGATGCTTTCAATGACGCCAAGTTTTTCGGGAGCACTGTTTCTCTGGTTGACAGCGACTGGCTTCCACTTTTGAAGCAATGGACTCTGAGCGATAAAGAGCGAATGCCTGAATTGCTTTCACGCCTATTAGCCCCAACTACAGCGGGTATAGTCTTTGGCGTAGGGGCAACCTCAGCCAGATTAGAGGCAGATCGGAAAACACAATTGAATCTACGCCGTGCAGCGACGTTGATCCTAGCTACAATGAACGATAACTTTGTTACAGATTTACCAACGATACAAGAAAAGGTTGTTGAACTTCTCACTGCAACAACGACCTCATCACCGTCATCAACAACTAGAGCCGATGTCTTCCTTCTCCTTCGAGCATTAGCTCTAAAGACATCCGCCGTCCATCTTGCAACTTTATGGCCAATTGTCAATGCAGAACTTCAGGTTGCCGTCTCCTCAGTTGTCGCCGCCGACCATAGCGCGGCTTCGGAAACCTACAATAATTACTCCATTCTTCAAGCCTGCAAACTCCTCGACACATTACTCTGCCTTGCTCCAGATGATTTTCAGCTCCACCAGTGGCTCTTCATCACAGACACAATCGATGCCGTCTATCGCCCTCCTCAATTCCAACCAATAGCCCTCATAGACGAGCTTTCCGAAGAACTAGGCTCAACAGCTCTTGCTTCTACCACTCAAACGGAATCAGCAGCCATGCAAGCAGCAAACAGTACGAGCCGTAGACCGTTGATACGGCCTGGCGGTATCAATGACGAAGGCAACTGGGAGCGAAAGGACGAATTGGTGGGCAAGGTGCTAAGGCCGTTCTTTAGTCAGCTGAGCATTTTCGCTTTCGAGAGTACATACTCGATGAATGTGCCCGATTGGGAGGCTTGCAAGATGAGTCTCTTGAGGGATCTATTTGATGAGAGGAGCATAGTTAAGGCACTGTAGAGGGATTTAATGAGTCAGTTGAACAACGGCTGCCTTCCGCTTGCCTGTAGGCTCACGCCTATCGCTTCCCCGCGAACAAATCCTATGTCTCATCTTTCGCGTTGAAGCTACTGAATGACTTCGGATTTTAAGATTGATTTTGCAATGATTGTGACTTTCTTACTCCGTAGATGCTCCATAATTGCTACGTGGGGTTTTAGCTAATGCCAGCCTGCCTGAGGAAGACAAAGCCGCGATATGCAACAAAAGTCAGCCCACCCGCTCTCAGGAGCCTCCGCCGTCAGGCGTCAAGGCACAAATTTTCCGCCGAAGCTATTCCTTGCCAAGTTTTCTTCCATACTCCCCCCCTTTTCCCATTTCATGATGTTGCCGGGACGGTGGCGGGAATATATGCAACTAAGGCTTTACTTGCGCCTTCCATACAGTATTGTACCACTTCGATTTTCTTTTCTCCTGGTGCTAGTTTTGCAATTTGTCGAATATCGCTATTTCTTGGGAGGTAGAGCGCAGAATCCATCCCTTTGCATGCCTCATAGATCTGCTTGATTGAATATGGCGACATAGTGTTGAGATCGAAAATTTTGTCTGTGGTGTAGCCCGGTCCACCCCATGGAGGAGAAGCGAAGATCACGGTCTTGGAAGGGTCAATTGATGAAGCATTGAACTCAAGGTAAGAGAACGAGTCGTCATTGATCCAGGTGATTTGTTCGTAGACACCATAGATAGCAGCGTTGTGCTGTGCGCATGCAATGACTGAGGTGTCTTTCTCGAGGGCGATTATGGTTGACCAGCGATTTGAGAGGGCGAAGGCTATGACGTTGCCACCAGCACCAGCAAACATGTCGATAAGGACAGTTTTTGAAAGAGCTGTTAGGTCCCCCAGATCCTCGGCTACTTTACTATTTCTTGTCAGGAACGAACCCGTTTTAGGGCAGTAGATTTCATACTTCGCAACTGGTTCGGGAGTAACACCAAACCATGCATCATCCGTCATATGTATGCCATCATCATATAAAGAGAATATGCTGTACCGTTGGGCCCAGTACCTGAACGAAGGTTAGAATTGCGATAGCTATTTGACGAAGGGTACTTACTTCTGGATGTCCCAATCCACATCACTTCGACGAGTATAATGGTGGCAGTTTTCCGTCAAAGGAAATATTTTAGTGCAGTGCGTGTTTGCATCAGTCATATCGTGATCAACTGAAGTCGAGCTCTGCTCCTCCTGACTCTTCTCTCCATTGGTGAATGATTCTTGCGCCATAGTATTTTCTATCTTTGATGTTGAAGCCACAACTTCAAGCTTTGCGGCTCCTACAGACGAATGATTTGTTGTAGGCGGTTGAAGAGTTGGAAATAGCTCCTCAACGATTGGCGTGTTTGAGAGAGTCTGGCCGCTTTCAAGTTCTGAAGGCGATTGGAGGGCTTCAGGTTGAGTAGATGCTAGACCTGGCTCTTGACGTCTGGTCCAGCGAGAGGCTACGGACAACGGAGGCAATTTCGACCGAAAGCTGAGATGGTTATTGCCCTTTCGCGACGACAAGAGTAATTTTTCTGAACGTATCCGAGCCACCGTCACCTTTCGCAATGCTTTCTTCAGTCCCCGCAAGATCCCAAAATCTGACTTGCTTGCTCCGCTGCCACTCTCTTGCCTGATTGCCTACTCTATAGCTCGTAACTATTTCCCGATTTTCTTATCTGGATTAACACTATGAGGGACCAACTTTGAAGCGGGTTGATTGTGACTGGACGTCGAGATGCGAGATTTGGATGTTGTTTTTGTTGCTGATGATACGAGTTTCCTTGGCTTTGCGGACGATTGCTAAACGACGCCTTTGTTGAACGACCCTTTAAGCTGAACGACTGCCGATTCTCCAGGCTCGCGTTCACAGTCCGAACCCTTAGATAGAGTCTCTTTCCCTGGCTCCTCCGAAGGACCTTCGGCTGCCCTGTCCGCCTCGGTCAGTAGCTGGGGTTCCTGAGGCTTGGATTCGATGACAACTTCGATGGATCCCGGCCTTGCCTTTGATTTAGCGCTCTGCTGCCGTGCCCATTTACTAATTGAATCGCTGAGTGAAGTAGCGTTGGGTAGGTCTATACTAGCTGTCTCTAGCAGCATCTGTAAGTTCTCGTCGCTTGCGTTCTGAACATCGACTTGCTCGTTCTTCCAAAATGTCTGTAGCAAATTTGGACCTCGTTTTCATTGATGATGAGAGCCGAATCTCTTTGAGACTTTTGCGGTTTGGGCGCTGGAATGTCCGAAGAGTCAGGGACAATATTTTTGCAGAGGTGGGAGGGTTGTCCAAGATGATGAGTCCAATTTGACAGAAATTATCCGGAGTGTTACAAAGTCAGGACACCGGTTAACATAGCAAACCCTTCATAGAAATGAAATTTACTACCTTCAGATCATGCTGAGATGAAGTCCATCTTCAACAGCAGCCCATCGTTGTTCTCAGAATTGGGAAATGCTTGACTTCACGTGATGAGATTCTTGAGGTGAATGCTGAGACAAGGCTGACGTAGACGCAGGGGTGGCTTTCAAGTTGAGCTGCTAGACCGCACCACTTCATAATTCAACTTCGACCACTTTACTTCAACAGCAATTCATTTACTTTGGATACCGTTTACTTTCAAGCGCCATGTTCAACGCTTTGAACCGTTTTATTTCGCGTCTTGACTCCGATGCTCCAGCGCATCAGTCGAATCAGGGCGGTTTTCAGGTTCTTCGCAACAAGTCCCCAGAGCTCGCTGTTGAACCCTGGTTTGACTTCATAGTCGGAATTAATGGGCGTATGATTGTATGTTGACTATCTCTCTGTGTGAAGCTTTATTGATTATCTAGGATGATTCTGATCCAACCCTCTTCTCACAAGAAGTCCGCAACTGCGCAGGTAGTACCGTGACACTGGGAATGTGGAGCGCGAAGGTAAAGCAAGCTCATAATAATCTTTATACAGTGGCTGATGATATATCTAGGGCCAAAGGACGCGGACAATTCACATTCCAGTTCCTCCAAACAACCCTTCCCTAGGCCTCACTCTCCAGTGGACGTCGATCTCCACGGTGTCCAACATATGGCATATTCTTGATGTCCCAGCCAACTCACCAGCCGACCTTGCAGGACTTCTCCCATACAGTGACTATATTCTTGGAACTCCTGAAGGTGTATTGCATGGTGAAAGTGGCCTTGGAGAGCTTGTAGAGGATCACATTGGCCGACCTTTACGATTATACGTCTATAACAACGAATACGATGTCACGAGAGAAATAACCATCCATCCAAGTAGAGACTGGGGCGGAGAAGGAGCACTGGGGTGTGTATTGGGCTACGGAGCATTGCACAGATTACCTGCACCTTTGAGTGAGCCAGTTGCAGGGCCTGGGGAGACCTTATTCGAGACTGAGAATGCCCGCTTTTCGAATGAAGCCAGACCTCTTTCTGGAGATGCCCCTCAATTCTTCGTCCCGGCTGCAGTTTCCGAACCTGGCGATTTCTTAGTACCTGCACAATTGGCGAGCGGTCCCCTCGTGGCTACGCCTGGCAAGAAGAAAGACAAAAAGCATGGCCATAGCCCCAACAAGGCGTTTATGGATGATTACTTTAACGAAGGAGAGAAAAAGAGTAGAGAATTGGATCACGCGCCGAGTGCCAGAAGCACACCACCACCTCCTCCCCCAAAACAAGGAGGTCCTCCAAAGGCTGGCGGGCCACCGAAAGCTGGTGAGATAGAGAAGAGGGATGCGGACGACAGTGGCGTAGACTAATCGGTAAAAGCTCCTGAGTTTCTACACAATACAACACCATGTAATGCACCTCATATTTGTTCAAAATCTACTGTGACTGCTGAAACAACTTTGTATAGCTTTTCTATTCCTACATCCCACGACCTTTTATGCCACCCAATTTGACGTATACAGCTTAGTTGATGAAGTTAACACAGAAGAAGTGCAGAATCAGGCTTCCGAATACGTAATCCGCAAAGGCCCTGAACATTCATTAGCACAATCTCAACAATATAAAGAACTTTTACTTACCTCTCTGGCGATACCTCTCCGAAATCTGCCTTGTTCTCCACATTTGTCTGTATCCGTAAAGAAGCTATAGCCAGTCAGTGTCTGTTTCCCCTGAAAAGGCAGCACACGTACCCGTCAAAACGAACTGTCCCACCGTCGCCGAGAAACCCGAAAGGAAAGCATTGAATGGCTACGAATCCCACATTAGCATCTATACTCCTAAGTCACTTCAATAAGGGACACATACGTAGTTCCCAGCAATAACACAATACACAAACTGCAATACTCCAACCACAACCAAGAACGCCATGAACACATCAATCAGCTTTGTCCTCTGTGGCGTCGTATCCAAATAATTCTGCCATATTCCCAGTGCAATTTTCTGTGGGCTCTGATTACTGCTCGACTTATAAGATGCCTTTGATGGAATTGAAGAGACGGAACCAGCGGAGGCTTGTGTCGTTGTCGTTGAGGAAGGCGTGGGCTCGCGGGCGTTGCGTTTCGGTGCCATTGTATATTTTGAAGATATTCGAAGGAGTGCAAAGTGATTGCGTACGGCAGAGTGAGGTTGTCGTGAAGTTGTCGTGAAGTTGAGTCTGTCGTTTGGCTGGTACCTTTCTTGAGGCCACGAAGCTCGGCAGTTCTCGCCAAGCGGCCAGGGTGGAAGGCGCGGAGTCTGCGGAGGTAGATCCCGATGCAGAGGGGTGCAGTATTCAGTGGCTTCGAGCCTGAGACGTTCACATCTTGGGATGTAAACACTTAACGTCTTGCCTTCTACAATCGAAGAAACAGCTTTGTAGAATTACAATATTTGAAATTGCGAAACAACTAGACGACATAAGAAGTCACAATCGCAATCATGGTGAGTATTGATTCTCCCAGACTCTCAGGCTCGTTCAACCTGTCACCGTTCCAGCTAACAGTTCAGGGAATTGAAATTCCAGCGTACATTCTCGGTGCTCTCACTGCTGGTGGTGGAACGTTCGGGTACATCAAGACGGGTTCAGTTCCATCTATCGCAGCTGGTGTTACTGTTGGCGTATTGGTGAGTAGTTATACATTTATGTCACAGCCGTATTTCGAAGCACAAGACTAATAAAACCCAGTATCTCATTGGTGGCTATCGCATTCAAAACCGACAGTCATATGGCGTTGAATTCGCACTCCTTGCCTCGATCGTCCTCGCTGGTTCCTCCATCCCAAGAGCCTTGAAGAGTCAGAAGCCTCTGCCGACTGGTTTGAGCCTACTGGCGCTATATGGTCTATACACATACGGAAATGCGTATAGACAGAAGCTGTGATTGGTTGAGAAGTAGTCAAGGCTTTGCATGAGCTGATGGGCAAAGTAGACTTGACTTTTGATATGAAACCTGGTAGCAATGGACTCGTTGATGAACGAGAATTGCTTTTCCGCTCGGTGACTTTGTGAGCCTCTCTGACTGATAGCTGAGCCTTAGATTGGAGTGATAACCATCATCTCCTGTATTATACAATACAACGCCGTGCCAACGCCGTGGCGTGATTCCGCGGAACGCCAGCATATGCCCCTCAAGCCAAAAATGCTCCTTCCTGTACCCCATTTCGTTCATCAATTGCTCCAGTCCCTTCATGCCTCCCGAACCCTTATGAATTTGCATCAATTTCGGCCCATTTTGCCCTGATCTCTTCGTTCTTTGCCTTTGCAGCCTCTCGATTTGCCTTGGTACGCTCAAGTCTTTGGGCTCGTAGACACTTATTGACTTCAGTCTTTGCTCCATTGCACATGCCAATGGCTTTCCACATGAATCCTCTTGCATGGCATTCGTCCAGGATGTTCATAACTTCCTCGCATGCTATAGCAAGTTAGTCCTGCGTGCCAGAGCAGCAATTGGAGAATGAAAATCATACCGCGGTTGTCTTTTGTATGCAAATGAGGATGCATCTTGGGCAATTGAATTTGTACTCAGCTGGGGCTGGAATCTGTGACGTTTTCTTGAAGATATTCGTTCCTGCTTGAATCACAACGCGCTAGTTGAGGAATCTCGGCAGACGGAAGTTGCCATTGTTGGGAGCTCCCAAGAAACTTCTTGGACATGCGACCACGCTCTTCACAACACGATCATGGCGCAACAACTTACGCAAAGAAAGCAGCAAGGTCAGTCATGGTCAATATATTGACTAGATGGTCAGACACGTTAACAAGATTCTCAATGCAGAGCTACAACTACAGTACACCAACTACAAGAATGGCCTACAGCAGATAGCTCAGAAGATCGGCGACGTTGAGCAAGAAGCAGAAGAACATAGTTCGTGCTAAGTCTCTTTTCTACTGCATTCTAAACATATCCGGCCTCAAGCTATTCAACGGCACAGTTCTAAGTTTTCTTTTCTTGCCAACTTTTGATCCTCTACCACACCGCCAGAAACCCCCGCTCACCGCTATTGTGTACACACAGAGCTTGTCCTTGAAACCCTCGAACCGCTTCCGGCAGACAGGAAATGCTTCCGGATGATAAATGGCGTCCTAGTCGAGAGAACGGTGAAGGATGTTGTACCGGCGCTGAAGACGAACTCGGAGGGTCTCCGGAAAGTGCTGGAGGATCTGGTAAAGCAGTACAATAGCAAGCAGGTTGAGATGGAGAAGTGGAAGGTACGTGCAAGCGGGAGAAAAGAGCATAGGTCTCATCAGCTGACTGATATAGAAAAAGAATAATATACAAGTTGTCCAACAATGAGGGATTTGTCACGGGACAGGAGGCTTGGGCTGTGGCATCGGCAGGCGTCTTGAAGGCTTTTCTTGGAGTATAGGAGTTACGTCAACTTTGAGGCATGGCATGTAAGGCTTAGGAGAGTCGGGAGTCCAGTGGTCAATCGGCGGGTCTCAGTCCTTCATGCCCAAACACTCAAATAGGTAGACGGCAAGGCGACCTGGATTTCAGATATATCCTTCTCCGCATCACGAGGTTTGTGCGACATCACTGTGTCATGATCGCGGTGGCCGATCTGATTGATGCGTTGTCCGACCGAGCCACCACAAAAAGTGAGGCAAAGCGCGCTTGGGCAGCGAAGCATCGGCAGGATTTGGTTTGCCAGCGCATCTCCGCAGGGCTGACAATCTACGGAGTACAGTAAACAATCCCCTGTTCATGCATATGCATTGGATTGTGGGAGGAAGTGTGGAAGCTGGTTTGTACTGTACAATGTCCTTGAATTCTGCGAGCCTGCGAGAATAAAAAACAGTTAAGAAAGAATTTCAGATAGTACAATAATGCGTACAACGTACTGCGTCATGGTTGCGGCCCTGTTGACCTATCGGAATGATATCCAGTGCACTGAATGCTTACTGGATCTTGTGTCCATTATGTTTTGGTTAGTAGTACTGTAATGTAATGAAGACCCTCTTGAAGACCAACTTCCAAAGGGAAAACCAAAGGCCCCGGCAGAGATGTTCGTCCGGACTCTCTGGAGGGATGGGCATTTTCGGTCTGGGCAGCACCTGACTGGAAATTTCCTCCAAATGATTGGCTAAGGCGGAACGAGACAAGCGCCAGAGAATCTCACCAGCAAGCAGGCAGCCATCCTATAACAATGGCATCCTGATCTCTACTTTTGTGATTGGACTATGTGCAGAAATTGCACGAACTGGACGTCGATAGGCCATCTCGTTCGCCCAGCCTTCTCCCTGTTGTGTCCGAGCTTGACTTAACAGTACGGAGTACTACTCGTACAGTACCGTACGGCAGCTTTCCGAACGAGGTGTGTTGACAATTCGCGCCGACCACGCTAGGCTTGTGTGCTTGCATCAACACGCATTTGCTGCTCCCATTTTGTCATCCAGGCATTTTTCAAAGCTCACCGACATTGGGTCATTGTCTCCGAGTCCCACTACTTGTCGAATTAGGCCCAGTGCCAAATCTCGACCTTCGGCAACACACAGTCGATACGGGGGTCAACTGCACGTCGTGGATGAAAGACGACAGCTAATGCGACCGCTTCTACGACCAAAGGCAGGCTACATTTTCCTGCAGTTCAATTCTCCGCTGTGGGTAGCCTCGAGGTCCTTTCTGGCTTTGGTATCTGACACGATTGATTCTAGTTCGCCCAGCCAAAGTACTGGTGTAGCAGACCCCCCTCGCCGCATACCCCGAATTGGGTAGATCTCTCCTGCGTTTCCGCCCTGATTGCTGCTTCGCTGGCAGATCCGTCCAACAGAATTCGACAAGCCACCATCCGTGTCCTGCAGCTATCCGATTTTAAATAAAGTCATCATGTCTTCTCCTGCGAAGTCTCCTCCCGACGTTGAACAAGGTGGTGTGCAATCCGGCGAGGACCCAGATGCGCAAATGAATCAAGACCCACATGCTTCAGGTCTGGGTTACGAGTTCGAGGTCAAGGAACAAGATCGATGGCTTCCAATAGCAAATGGTTAGTTCTCGATACCTTTTCTCTGATTTGTGCACAAAGAATTCTCCGCATATTGAAGCCTCCTCTGACTGGCATCGCTTCGACTATTACACGCGCATGTCCTACGAATTGGCCAGTCATTGAGCTTGTCGTGCAAACGCTTGACCTTTAGTGGTGTCACGGCGGTCACAAGTCCTATCATGTCCCACGATTCTTCGTCTCAGTCCCCAGAGACGCCTCGCGCTTCCAAATCCGGGAAACATGATTACTCTGATTCTAACATAAGGAACTTTGCTCCAGTTGCTCGTATCATGAAGACTGCGCTTCCAGAGAATGCCAAAATTGCGAAAGAGGCAAAGGAGTGCATGCAAGAATGCGTGAGCGAGTTCATCTCCTTCATCACTAGCGAAGGTACGACCCCTCCAAAGTTCCAAGACAAACAGTTTGCAGAGACTAACTAGCCGATAATAATAGCTTCGGAAAAGTGCCACCAGGAAAAACGAAAGACCGTCAATGGCGAGGACATTCTGTTTGCAATGACCTCGTTAGGATTTGAGAACTACGCAGAGGCACTGAAGATCTACTTGTCCAAGTACCGAGAAGTGAGTCTCGAATCCTACACATGTTCCAGGATTTCCTTCGTCCAGCGAATCAGAACTGACTCTCTTAAATAGACTCAATCCACTAGAGGCGAGAACCGACCAGGAAGCCAAGGGTTCGGATCGGCAGCAGCAGGCGCAGGCGGGGCCGCAAATGCGGCCTCATCTACGACCTTCCAAGGCGGCGCTGAAGGAGCCAACAACATCCTGGGTGGTCAACCAGGAGAGGGTGCTGAACACGATACAGGTACTTACGCGGGCTTGTATGGTGGGCAGGTCTCGACCGGCCACAACGGCGCAACTGGCGGCGAAGGTTACTGAGGTTCTGGGGGTTGTCTTCGAGTACATAGGCGTACAGGTGTTGGTTTGGCGATGAGACGGGCAGCGTGCTACGTTCTGTGAGTGTATTGACTAAAGGGTATGGTATTGGGATGGATCGTGGATATGGCTGGGATGATGGCTGGTTCTGAGATACCTACGAGTTGTACATGAAGGACAAGGCCAAAAGCATGTGGAATCTTGTTTTGCTTTTAGATTTCTTAGCTCTTATGAGCAACAGTCAGTCGCCTAAGGTAGCTCAAGGTCTGGAAGATCATATGAGCAGTAAGAACAGACGGGATGGATGTAGGATAACAGCCCTCATACAAGTGCAAATATAATATCAGACATCTTACCGAATCGTACACTTACAACCATGCCTTCAAGTCGTTGGATCTAAGATAGCCTGTATAGCATTCCAAGAGAATTAATTCCCGCATCGTTGATAATCTCGTAGCCTGCACGTTGTTGTAGAAGAAGCTGCACTTTCTCGTTCGGCCATGTCATAGAAATGTACACTTACTAAAGCATGAAATAGCAGGCAAAACTGGACAGATGGCAATTTTGAGTATTCAAAGGAGGTCTCACTTATTTACAAGACTCACTATCTCAGCCTGACGAAACGGTGGAGTCTCGATAGCGCTGCAGATCTTCGCGATGAGGCACGTGCGCAGATCCTTCCCATCTCGAAAATATTTCTGAGGGACGAACAACTTTCCTTATGCAAACCCCTCCAGTGCACAACTTTGCCAGGAAATTCCTACCAGACAGACCCATGATAACCACAGACGTCCTTTAATCTACCGAGGAATCTTGGGTGCATCCATGGTATCCCTGGTCCCCATTGTTCGGCCACCAGTGCCTTTAGCAGCACCGAGACCAAGCAAACCGCTTCTGCGACGAGCAACATTGTCTGGCACGATCCGCAAAGCCGAAGATGCAGAACTGAACTCGGATTTCCTGCCTGCGCCACCGAGTCCCAGTAAAAGAGTCAGAGTTACATTCAACCCGAATATCGAGGAGAAGGTCATGGAGGAATACCAAGTCAAAGGACGGAGTCTCGAATCGGTGAGAATAGAGGTCAAGAGCTCCATTGAGGCACACTTGAAAGGGGACAGCGAAGGGTACGATGTTATTAAGGAGGTGTTTTCGCCCCGGAAAGGAGACGAGGATGAGGAGAGGGAAGAAGATAAGAGAGTCGATATGAGGACCTATCTGCTTGTGCTGACAAGCTATGCGTCTTTATTGAACAAAGGTTGTTCTGGGCTAGTTAAGGCAGTGCTAGCCTGTGAGTGGATGGGCAGGGACGAAAGCTTTGTGAAAGCATATGTGCATTTTCTGGGAAGTTTGGCCAGTGCGCAAGGCGCGTATGTGGGGATGGTGCTGGGAATGCTAGTGGGACATTTTCATGGAGGTAAGACATTCAGCGTCATATCATTGAGAAACATGTCTAAGTTTTCTACAGTGCGATTATCCAGTGGTCGTCTTCCTGGCTGTCCTGATATCAGCCGCGACCAGCTCTCCTCGAGAATCCACGTTGCGCTGAAGTACCTTCTTCGACTCATCCCATCTGCTAGTAGTACACTATCGCCGATTCTTGCAGTCAAGTTTCCATATGCCGAAGAAACCAAGAAGCTTCAAATTACATACATCGAAAATCTAATCCGCGTCAGCGAATATGCCCCAGAACTGAAGTCTGATATTCTCGCTATTATCACAGATCGCCTTGTCAAGATTGATGTACAAATGCAAGTGGATCTCGATGATCTCGATGATGAAGTCGCAGCTGCAATTGTACAGGCTATTTCGCTCAACCCGTCTCGAGAAGAGAATGGGGACGATTCTGATAGCGATGGAGATTCAATAACTAGCGACGAGGATGTCAGCAGCGATGCAAAACGAATAAAGGAAGTCCAGGAGAATGTGGAAAAGATGGATGGCATACTTGACATGCTTTTTACCATCTACAGTCCTTATTTTGAGGATCCGAATAGTGTAGAAGCTGCTTCGATGTTCGAGACTTTACTTGGACATTTCGCAAACATCATTCTTCCAACATATCGCTCTCGACATACACAATTTCTGCTCTTCCATTTTGCACAGGTGGCTGAACATCTTGTGGATCAGTTCGCCGGGACTTGCGTCCAGCTAGCTTTCCAATCTGGTCGACCGGCAGTTCTGAAACAATCATCAGCAGCATACCTAGCCAGTTTTGTCGCACGAGGAGCACACGTGCAACCTCACGTTGTGCGTACAGTCTTCGAGCTTATCGGCAACAATCTTGATCATATCCGCGTCGAGAACGAGCTCACCTGCCGTGGACCGGACCTCAAGCGGTATAGCACCTTCTACGCTATGACACAGGCGTTACTCTACATCTTCTGCTTCCGCTGGCGAGATTTGATTACCTCCTCAGATATCCTAGAAGAAGACGACCCTGCAGCGTTCGTCGGTCAAGACCTGAATTGGACACCCGGCATCAAAGATACTCTCTCCCGAACTATCTACTCGAAACTCAACCCCCTCAAGATCTGCTCCCCTCCAATCGTAGCCGAATTCGCCAAGATCGCCCATCACCTTCGGTTTATGTACGTCTACCCGCTTCTGGAGACTAATAAGCGGATCCGCCTCAGTCAGTTCTCTTCCAGTCAAGGAAATGGTGCGTTGAGAGATACTGGCAATGGCGGAAATAGTGAGAGCTGGCATCAATTAGACGCATACTTCCCCTTCGATCCGTATCAACTTCCTGTCAGCAAGCGTTGGATCGAGAACGATTACGTCGTATGGAAGGGCATTCCAGGTCTCAATCCTGAGGAGGATGAGGATGAGAGTGGTGAAGAAGAAGAAGAAGAGGAGGAGGAAGATGGAATCGATCTTGAGGATGAGGATACTGCCACTGATGCAGACGACGACGGATGATTTTTCAGCGTTCTGGAGTTATTTGCTTGGTTTGGAGTTAGCGGCCTTGATTGCTAATTTTTTCCCCTGGCTTAGCGGGTGGGGAAAAGTTGCCATATAGAAAAGGCTAGCGCTGAGGATCAATGCTCTGGATAGACGCATTTGGAGGCGTTTTGATATCGGGTACATTTTGGTAATGGATTTGCGAGAGTTGTTTTCTGTACCTACATTTGGCCGCGCTGGACCTGGAAACATGGGTAGGTTGTCCCATAAAACCGGTAGATCTTACGAAGGATTGGAGCGTTAAAAAGAGCATGTATGGTAGATGAACCGAGAGGGAAGGTGACAATGTAAATTATATTTTCACTCGGCATCGTTCTTCCATCCAACAGGTACAGCTTGTTCAAATACACCAATCAGAGTGGAAGATCTCACCCCCACGAGCCTAGGCCGCTAGGCGTGCTTCAGCCTCGACCTTATCCTCAGCGGCTGCCCTCCACTTTCATGACTTTCTCGATCTCTCTGCACCCTCATCCTTTCCATTCATGTTTATCCTTCTTCAAGTACTATAGAGTATTTGATCCCAAGAGCCTTTGTTTGTTTTCAAAGTTTTGCTCCAACCGAATTAAGTGAACGTAGCATGGCACTCAGCTTCGACCAGAACATTAATGTAGCCTCATTATTTAGCACCTGGCTTGGGTCTCCGTTCGCATTGCTCGGTCTCCTAGCAGTCATCGCGCAACTCCGAGCATTATTGAAAGACTTGAAGACTTCTCAGACGATCGGGAAGAACGGGTCAGAAAAGCGGCTATTACCTGGGAATCATGTCTAAAGAACCTCTATCGCTCTGACAATGGGATAGTGGAAGGAATTTTGCCGCCCTTGACGGCGTGGATAAGGCATTTATCGCAAAAGCGTAGGCTTATGGCCTGCTCTGCTCACCCTGTTTTCAGCCTAACCTAATTCCAAACCTTGTTCTTAGTTAGCGAGCCCCTGTATTTAAGCCCTCAGCTCTCCTTCCTTAGAACTTTAGACAATTTACACTCGATCACCGAATGACACCCACTCTGCTCCTCAAAACATGTCACAGCATTGTTACAGCAACGGGAGAGATATTGAGATCACCCCGTATAAGAGAAAGTTAGCTGGTAGTCAGGCTTCTTGGAGCAGCCTGTTCGCTCGACTGCAAATTTAATCAGAGGAGCGAATAGAATCAGCGAGCTTGATTCTACAGCCTAGTGGAGCAGACTTGGCCAGATTGATCTCTTAGTTGATAGAGCCAAGATCTTATATGGCACGCATGAAGATGTGTTCGCTGCTCTTCTGATTCTGGCTAGCCTCTCACCCTCGGAATTTCATCCAAGTGAGACTTCGGGTGCTACTGGTTCCTTGGGCTACATGTACCTTGGCTATTATGGCCCTTTTTTACAGGCCGCACAGCTTGATGGTTCCTCGAAAGCTCTATCTAGCTTGCAACCAGAGGCCCGAGGGCGATACGCTCATTAAGTTAATGTACTAAGGTGCATTGACTTAGCTCTTGGGATTTTTCGTTTCAATTGTCTGGGTCGCCTAAGAGTTGTTGTCTTGGGTTGGGAAAAAACAACTCCTAAGACTGGCTTCGGAGGAGACGCTACTCTGGAAAGATGCTTCGAACTTCCATCCTCATCAAGACTCCTTGCGATTCGATGGAATCTGACGCATCTCACTGGAAGCGAAGTTGCACAAAATCACCTTTACGACCTGACTCAGACCTCGCATTTCTACTTTTAGGAGATATTCTTTAAAGAAGATTCTTGAAAGATTTAATTCGGGACAGGACTGGTGTTGGAAAATCGATCTCGATTTGAGACTACAATGAGAATTGCTGTTGCGATAGCAAAATTGAAGCTGTGGGAGCTACGGTGCAGGGAGACGAGGTAGCCTCAGGCACAGTAGACTAGACACGATGCTTAGTCATCCCGTCCTTAAGACGGGAACCTCGAGCTAAACTGAATAGATCATCCTTCTACTCCTATGCTTCTTCTTATATTTGGTAGCAATAATCACGTAAAACACGTCTAGTGTTTAAACTAATCGAATATAAGACGCTTTTGCATATTTGCTTGTCTAAAGTACGCGTGCGCCACGCGCTAACTACGCTTTTATATACAGCGCGCACGAGCTGTAGCTTCTTAGCCGAGACAATCGAGTCGAGACTTTAGACGAAAACAATAAAGACATTAAAGACTCGACTATTACTATTAACAACTTACCATAAACATCTTATAAGATATAAACTATATACACGGGAAAAGACTAGCTAATACGCAACTGTCGCTAGCTACCGGTAATCGGGCTATATACTTAAAACTAGCAAAAGAAAGAAATTGTAACAACTAAGAAATATTACTAGCTATTTCGTTTTAATTAGACTAATTAATTAAAACGCAAACGCCTCTTTACCCTTAGTTAACCCCTCCTCCGGGACAAGAAATCTAGCTAAACCTCGGTCGAGTGATAACTTATCGTTATTACCCTTAATAAGATAACCTTTACTTTTACCCCCGTTTATAAGATAATTACTTATTTTGCAATATTATAAACAATTATAACTATTATTAAAAATAAACCTTTAAAGCTTACTATTACCCTTATCTTTATTTACTTGAGGCGAGAATTAATTAACGTAACCCGAGCAATTTAAGAACCGGAAAAGGAAAATAGCGTCTTTACCCTTTAAACTTGCTGCCTTAAGACAATTAGCCTTCGACTTAACAAATTTAGCGTTTATAAAGCGCTAATTAACACTTATAAGGGATAAGACCGACTCTAATAATATAACTGCTTTAACTACTTTATATATATACCCTATTCTCCGATAGTCTCTTATATAAGAGCCACTTAACTAAAAATAAACTTTCCCTTAAACAAAGACTATTTAATTGCACAATCTTATACCCTTAATCGAAACGAATAGCCTAAAACGCTAAGAGTCGAATAAAAACTTATATTTAGTTAGCTTAAA
>Ga0302325_10006465_pt1 | contig 26320 bp, 20 predicted proteins | sample Palsa_T0_2_FD_201948 | JGI IMG/M metagenome (GOLD analysis project Ga0302325, IMG submission 201948) | Peat permafrost microbial communities from Stordalen Mire near Abisko, Sweden - Palsa_T0_2 | ecosystem: Environmental > Terrestrial > Soil > Palsa > Peat permafrost | place: Sweden: Abisko... | reverse complement strand
ATTTGTGATTGATGCGGATCATTCCAGTGCGGGCGGCGAGCAACTGGCGCCCTAGTTCCTTCAACGTGTCGCGATAACGCGCGAAGTCGGAATCGGAAATGCGCATAGCGAGCTGCAGTCGCGGCATGCCGAGCGCATCGCGCTGATCGGTCAGCGTCAATCGGCGGTCGGGATCGGGGGCAAGTTCCATCCCGCAGCCAACGGTAAACGCGCGCATATTGGCGGCATCGATACCCAACGCCGTCGCCGTTGCAGCTATCGCCGCCTGCCCGAGGCCGTCGAGTTGCACCTCGCCCTCGATCGTCGCGAGCGAGCAGAGAACGGCGTGACGATTCTTGAATGCGTCGTGCGGCGCGAGCGCAGCCCGGAAATAAGCGCCAAAGGCGGGCTGCGGCTGTTGATAGTAAGATGCGATTGCTCCGTTGAAAACGATCATCGTCGCGGTATCGCCGGGTATGGGATGATCGGCAAAGAAGCGTCCCACAAGATCGTAGCTGTTGCCGACTCCGGCCGCCATTACGTCGTTGGATGCAAGCAGCAAGCGCGCATTCTCGATACCGCCTACCGCAAGAACCGTGTACTTCGGTTTTACCTTGAAACGATTGCCCTGCAGCGTCCCCACATCGAGATGATCGAGGCTTCCCGCGTTCGCTGCCAACTGCAATCCCGTTACATTGGCGTGAAGTACGACATCCAAATTCGGAATACGTTTGAGATCGTCGCCGTAGCGCTCGCCAAAATGCGTCGGCAGATAGCTGTCGCGCGTTTTGCTGAACTGCATATAGGTCGTATAGACGCCGCCTTCGCCCAGCGGGATCGACGCACCGAACGATTGCGTCCATCGCTCCGGGTCGTCGTAGATGAAAGGACCCGCCTCGCACATCGATTGTGCGCGGGCGAAATAGGGCTCCAGTTCGGCGCGCCCGAAAGGCCAACCCGAATGCGGCAACCAACTGCGCTGTTCGAAATCGATCGCATCGAGGGGGCGGCACCACCCGCCCCAATGATTGCTGCTGCCGCCGAGGTAGCGAAGTCGCGAGTTTTCGAGTTTGAGATAGGGTGTGCCTGTTTCGCTTCCGGCATAGAGCGCTTGCGTGTTGGGCTCGAACGCCTCGCCGCCGCTTTCGAGCATTACTATCCGGATCGGCGTATTTGCAAGCGCAAGCGCAAGCGCAATCCCGGCGGGGCCGCCTCCGATGATCGCCAGATCGGTGTCGAGGGTTGTGCCCGCGGGAATAGAGCGGGCGTCGAGGAACGCTTTCAAACTGAGCCTTTCGCGATGGCCGACTCCATGACTAGTGGCTTGCCCCATCGTCCGCAATGCCCGAACGGAGCTACGCGTTGCACCTTATGTCAAAGTGTCGCTGAGTTGCGCGAAGGAGGGTTTTTTTCACCTGAATTCTTCGTCATGAATTGTCGGAGCGCCTCGCGCTACGGCGAAAGGCGGCTCGCCGGGCGTAGCTTGCGGCAAGCAGCCCGGGCTTCGCCCTTTGGGCTACGCCGGGCAGTTTTCGCTACACTTCGCGAGAGAAGACTGGTGGAGCCAAGCGGGATCGAACCGCTGACCTCTTGAATGCCATTCAAGCGCTCTCCCAACTGAGCTATGGCCCCATTTCGAAAACGGAGTCCGCAATTTGGGTTTCGGACTCGATCAATGCTTTTCCGCTGCGCGCGGCGCCCGGTCAGCGTTCGTCTTCCTTGATATCGGCGTCGATAATACCGGAGACGTCTTCTTCGTCTTCCTCGACCTCGGCCAGCAAAGTATCGTCGGCTTCGTCTTCGTCTGCATCGTCCTCGACGATGTCCTCCAGCTCGGCCCCTTCTGCATCGGCTTCGACGACCGACATGCCGGCATCTTCCGGAGTAGGCTCTTCGGCTGCGGCAGCGGCCTCGTCGTCTTCGTCGTCGGCGACGATCAGAACGGGTTCTTCCTCGATGACTTCCTCGGCGGCCTCGGCGTCGGCCTCAGCATCCTCCGTCTCCTCCTCGGCATCCTCGTCGTCTTCATCCCGCACGACGCGCACAGGCTCGGCCGCGACGGGCTCAGGTTGGCGTGGACGGCGCTGCTTGTAGAGCGACTCCGGCTCGAAGCTGAATGCGCATTTCGGGCATTCGATCGGCCGCTTCTGAAGGTCGTAGAACCGCGCGCCGCAACTGGGGCACACGCGCTTGATTCCGAGATCCGCCTTGACCAAAGTTGTGCTTCCCGCGTGAAGTCTGGTTTCGAAGGTCGGGTCGTTTGCCACGGTTGCCCCTGCCTGTCAAAGCATCTTGAGGAACTTCATGCACGTGTCGGAATACCCCCAACCGCTTGAAGCAAGGCGTTCCGGCCCGCTGGGCGGAATTGCTGCCGTTCCCGGGGACAAGTCCATTTCGCACCGAGCCCTTATATTGGGGGCCCTGGCCGTGGGCGAAACGAGCATTTCCGGCTTATTGGAAGCGGAGGACGTCCTCAATACCGCCGAGGCCATGCGGCGCCTGGGCGCGACGGTGACGCATGACGGTGCCGGCGCCTGGCGCGTTCGCGGCGTCGGCGTGGGCGGCTTCGCGGAACCCGGCGACGTGCTCGATTTCGGGAACTCGGGCACCGGCTCGCGCCTTGCGATGGGCGCCGTCGCCACAACCCCCATCAAAGTTGTGTTCACGGGAGACGCTTCGCTGCGTCGGCGGCCGATGCTGCGCGTCCTCGAGCCGCTCACGCTCTTTGGCGCGGAGTTCACGGTGCGCGAAGGCGGGGTGATGCCGATCACGCTGGTGGGACCGGCAGAGCCCCTCCCGGTCGATTGCGAGATCAAAGTTGCTTCCGCACAAGTGAAATCCGCGATGCTGTTGGCCGCACTGAATGCGCCGGGCCGGTCGCGGATCGTGCAGCATGTGCTCACCCGCGACCATACGGAGCGCATGCTCGAAGCATTCGGCGCGCAGATCGAGGTTGCGCCGCTGGCTGACGGTGGCGAAGAAATCCGCATTATGGGTCAAGCGGAACTCAAGCCCGCCGCAATCGATGTCCCGCGCGATCCGTCGTCCGCCGCGTTTCCGCTTGCCGCCGCGCTGATCGTTCCGGGCTCGCAGATTTCGATTCCCGCGGTTTTGCTCAATCCGCGCCGAATGGGTTTGATCGAGACCTTGTTGGAAATGGGCGCCGACATCCAAATCGAGAACGCGCGCGAAAGCGGCGGCGAAAAAATCGGCGATCTCCTCGTGCGGGCGTCACCGCTCAAGGGTGTCCATGTTCCGGCCGTGCGCGCGCCATCGATGATCGACGAGTATCCCATACTCGCCGTCATCGCGTCCTTTGCCCAAGGCCGCACCGAAATGCGCGGTCTCGAGGAGTTGCGCGTCAAGGAAAGCGATCGGCTCGCTGCCATTTGCGCCGGATTGAAATCGTGCGGCGTGCATGTGGAAGAGGAAGCGGACGGTCTCATCGTTGAAGGTTGCGGCGCGGGCGGCGTGCCGGGCGGCGCGCGCGTCGCCGTGCAGATGGATCATCGCATCGCGATGTCGTTCCTGGTCGCGGGATTGGCATCTCGCGAGACCATCGGCGTGGACGATGTTTCGATGGTTGCGACGAGCTTTCCGGAATTTGAGTCCCTCATGCGCGGACTGGGCGCGGATTTCAAAGTACTCAATCGATGACGATGCCAGTCGTCATCGCCGTGGACGGCACTGCCGCGTCCGGCAAAGGCACGCTCGCCAAGAGGCTGGCGCGCCATTTCGGATTTGCGCATCTCGATTCCGGATCGCTTTATCGCCTCACCGCACTGGGTGTCTTGCGCGCGTCCGGCGATCCTAAGAACCAGGCCGACGCGGTCGCGGCTGCAGGTCGTATCGATCCCGCTCAAAGCGATAGCCCGGATATCAGGCAAGCGCCGATCGCCGAAGCGGCCTCGGTCGTTGCGGCAATTCCCGCCGTGCGCGCCCGGCTGCTCCAATTCCAACGTAACTTCGCTGCGAATCCTCCTGGCGGTGCCAAGGGCGCGGTGATCGATGGACGGGACATCGGCACGGTCGTGTGCCCGGGCGCCGCTGCCAAGCTGTTCGTGGATGCCCAGCCGGAAGCCCGGGCGCATAGGCGCAGGCTGGAGCTTGAATCACTGGGGCAAACCGTTGAAGAAGCCGCTGTCCTTGCCGATATACGCAACCGGGATGCCCGGGACAGCCAACGTGCCGTGGCCCCCCTCAAGCCAGCCGCCGACGCGGCCTTGCTCGATACGACCAATTTGGATATAGACGCCGCATTCGCGGCTGCCCTTGCCTTGGTGAGAGCCAAGGTCGAGGAGGCGCTGGAAGCCCGCCCCAGGGGTTAAAGGAGACCCGGCGGCGCTTATTCGGCAGGCCACGTTTTCCAATACGCAATCCACCGCTCGCGCGGAAGCCAAGCCTTTGCGCGGGAAGACCGCCGGTTCTGCCGGCCGGCATTAATCCGTTTGAACAGGAGTTTTCATGGCAAGAGCTGCCGTTGAGTCCATCTCTACCCCGAACCGCGACGATTTCGCGGCCATGCTGGAAGCAAGTTTTGAAATTCGTGCGCCCGCCGAAGGGTCGGTCGTCCGCGGCACCATCATCGCAATCGAAAACGACTTCGCCGTCGTCGATGTTGGGTTGAAGACCGAGGGCCGGGTGTCCCTCAAGGAATTTTCAATGCCGGGCGTGGCGCCCACCGTCGCCGTCGGCGATGAGGTCGAAGTCTATCTCGAGCGCGTCGAGAACGCGATGGGCGAAGCGGTGCTCTCGCGCGACAAGGCGCGCCGCGAAGAAAGCTGGATCCGTCTGGAGCGAGCGTTCAACGAACAGACCCGCGTGACCGGCGTGATTTTCGGCCGCGTCAAAGGCGGTTTCACCGTCGATCTCGATGGCGCCGTGGCGTTCCTGCCGGGCAGTCAGGTCGATGTGCGCCCGATGCGCGATGTGGGCCCGCTGATGAACCAGCCGCAGCCTTTCCAGATTCTCAAGATGGACCGCCGCCGTGGTAATATCGTCGTGTCGCGCCGTGCCGTTCTCGAAGAGCGCCGCGCCGAGGAGCGTTCGTCGCTCGTGGCGAGCCTGGTCGAGAAGCAGGTTGTCGAGGGTGTCGTGAAAAACATCACCGACTACGGCGCCTTCGTCGATCTGGGCGGCGTGGACGGGCTCCTGCACGTCACCGACATCGCCTGGCGGCGCGTGAGCCACCCGACGGAAGTCTTGTCGGTCGGCCAGACGGTCACGGTGCAAATCATCAAGATCAACCAGGATACGCAGCGCATCAGCCTCGGTATGAAGCAGCTGCAGACGGATCCCTGGGAAGGCGTTGCGGTGAAATATCCGCCCGGCGTCCGGTTCAAGGGCAAGGTTACGAACGTCACCGATTACGGTGCGTTCGTGGAACTGGAGCCCGGTGTCGAAGGCCTGGTCCATGTCTCCGAGATGAGCTGGGTCAAGAAGAACATGGCGCCGTCGAAGATCGTGACGCCGGGGCAGGAAGTCGATGTCCAGGTTCTCGAAGTCGACTCCAACAAACGCCGTATCAGCCTTGGTCTGAAGCAGTGCATGGACAATCCGTGGCAGGCATTCGTCACGGCGCACCCGCAGGGCAGCACCATCGAAGGCGAGATCAAGAGCATCACGGAGTTCGGTCTCTTTGTCGGTCTCGACAACGAAATCGACGGCATGGTGCATCTGTCCGATCTCTCCTGGGACAAGCAGGGCGATCAGGCCGTCGCCGATTACAAGAAGGGCGACATCGTCAAGGCGAAGGTGCTCGACATCGACGTCGAGAAGGAGCGCATCAGCCTCGGCATCAAACAGCTCTCCGGCGATCCGATGGATAAGGTAGGTCCGCTCAAGAAGAACGACATCGTCACCTGCACCGTTACGGAAGTGAACGATGGGGGCATCGAGGTCAGCCTGGCGGACGGCGTACGCGCCTTCATCCGCCGTTCCGACCTCGCGCGCGACCGCGCGGACCAGCGTCCGGAGCGGTTCGGCGTGGGCGACAAAGTCGACGCCATCGTCACGAATGTGGACAAGGCCAGCCGCAAAATCTCGCTCTCCATCAAGGCCCGCGAAATGGCCGAGGAGAAAGAGGCTGTGGCGCAGTTCGGATCGTCCGATTCGGGCGCCTCGCTGGGCGACATCCTCGGCGCCGCGCTCAAGAAACGGAAAGCTGGGGCCAAGGACGACGATAAGGACGGCGAGGAGTGACCGTACGCCTCAGTCCGGAAAAAACGCTGTTTCTTCAGTGACTTCCCGGTGACGGCCCGAAGCCGCTCTGACAAGTTAACTCTGTCGGAGCGGCTTCGTCCGTTTTCGGGGAATTGCCCTTGGGGGCAGGGGGATGATCAAATCGGAACTGGTTGCGCGCCTGGCGCAGCGATACCCGCATCTCTACCACCGCGACGTCGAGCGCATCGTCTCGACCGTCCTGGATGAGATCATCAAGGCTTTGTCCGACGGACACCGCGTAGAGTTGCGCGGTTTTGGGGCTTTTTCCGTGAAAGTCCGTCCATCGCGTCAAGGCCGCAATCCGCGCACCGGCGATCCGGTCGTTGTCGACGAGAAGCGCGCTCCCTTCTTCCGCACGGGCAAGGAACTGCGCGAACGGTTGAACGGCGGCTCCCAGCCCGGCGCGTGAGACCATCGACCTATGTTATCGGGGTTCCCGCCGCCGTCGTCGCCGTAGTGGTGGCCGTCGCCAATCGCCAAAGCGTGATTTTCAGCCTCGATCCGTTTTCACAATCCTCGCCGGCACTGGCGCTACGACTGCCGCTTTTTGTGCTGGTATTCGTGGTTCTCGGGCTTGGTGTTGTGCTCGGTGGCCTCGCCAGCCTGTTGTCGCGCAAGCCGCCTTTGTCCGAAGACGGAGTCGCGAATCAGAAATCGAAGTTCGGTCTATTGCCGGGGCGCAGTTCCGGGTCTAAGACGCCATCTCGATGAGCAGCTCGCGACTCGAAAATCCCATCTTCGTCGCCCTGGACACGCAGGTTTTGTCGCGTGCGCTGGAGGTTGCACGCGCCGTCGGCCCACATGTGGGCGGCTTCAAGATCGGGCTCGAATTCATCTCGGCGTTAGGACCCGAAGGTATTCGCGCCGTCGTCGCACTTGGTCGGCCGGTCTTCGCCGACGTGAAATTCCATGACATTCCCAACACGGTGGCCGGAGCGTCGAAGGCGCTCGCGACGCTCGGCGCTTCGATCTTCAATATTCACGCGTCGGGTGGCGAAGCGATGATGCGCGCCGCCGTTGAGGCTGTATCGGGCGCAAATCCGCGGCCGAAGATCATCGGCGTGACGGTTCTCACGAGCCTGGACAATTCCGTCCTCGAATCCGTCGGACAGTGCACGCCGGCATCCGAGCAAGTCGTCCGTCTCGCGCGCCTCGCGAAGACCTCGGGATTGGACGGCGTTGTGTGCAGTCCGCAGGAAATTGCGATGGTGCGTGCCGCTTGCGGCCCGCAATTCCTCATCGTAACGCCCGGCATTCGCCCCGCTGGAGCGGATCTCGCGGACCAGCGGCGTGTTCTCACACCTGCGGAGGCCGTACGGGCTGGCGCGGACATTCTTGTGATCGGACGGCCGATCACGGGCGTCGCCGACCCGGCCCAGGCGGCGAAGGCTATTGCCCAATCGCTCCGTCACGAAGAAGCGTTATAGATCAACGCGTTAGTCAGTCACTCAGCCATTACTTGCAATCGTTGCGCGCCGTGGCCATAAGCGGCGGCCCATGAGCATCCAGGTCAAAATCTGCGGGATCACCAGCGCCGACGCGGCCGACGCCGCGATGCGGGCGGGTGCCGATTTTGCGGGGCTCAATTTTTACCCGGGATCGCCGCGCAATCTCAACCCCGAGCAGGCATCCTCACTTGCCGCACGCATGCGCGGGGGGAGCCGTTTGGTGGTACTGCTCGCCGACGCACGCGACGAGGATATCGCTGTCGCGGTAACCGCGGCGAAACCGGACTTTATTCAACTTCATGGTCGTGAGGCACCGGAGCGCGTCGCAGCCGTGCGGCTGCGGTTCGGACTGCCGGTGATCAAGGCGATTGCGATCGCAGACGCCGGCGATCTCGCACAGGTTTCTGCATTCGAGAAAGTCGCCGACATGCTGCTGTTCGACGCAAAAGCACCGGCGAACGCGTCGCGCCCGGGCGGTCACGGCGCAGCGTTCGATTGGCAATTGCTCCGTGGATGGATTTTTGCGCGGCCCTGGCTGCTGGCCGGCGGCATCACGGCGGAAAATGTCGGCCGTGCGATCCGCGCAGCCGAAGCGCCGGGAGTCGATGTATCGTCAGGCGTGGAGACTTCGCCCGGAATAAAAAGCGCAGACATGATCCGGGATTTCGTGGCTGCAGTACGCGCAGCTGAGCATGTGAAGGAAGCACAGACATGAGCGCCGTGCCGCCGAACAGCTGGCGCACTGGTCCCGATATGGCGGGACATTTTGGCGCCTATGGCGGCCGCTTCGTCGCCGAGACCCTGATGCCCCTCGTGCTCGATCTCGAAAAGGCTTACGAGGCGGCGAAGAATGATGACGCGTTCAAGGCCGAGCTTGACGGACTCCTGAAGCACTATGTCGGACGGCCCAGCGCGCTCTATTTCGCCGCGCGGCTGACGGAAAAACTCGGCGGCGCGAAGATCTATCTGAAACGCGAAGACCTCAATCATACTGGCGCACACAAGATCAACAATTGCCTTGGGCAGATATTGCTCGCGCGGCGCATGGGCAAGACACGCATTATCGCGGAGACGGGTGCAGGCCAGCACGGCGTGGCCACCGCCACTGTCGCCGCGCGCTTCGGTCTGCCCTGCATCGTCTATATGGGCGAAGTCGATATCGAGCGACAGAAGCCCAATGTGTTCCGCATGAATCTGCTGGGCGCCGAAGTGCGGGCGGTAACGTCCGGCTCGCGCACACTCAAGGACGCGATGAACGAAGCACTGCGCGACTGGGTCGCCAATGTGGAGGACACGTTCTACATCATCGGTTCGGCGGCAGGCCCGCACCCCTATCCGCAGATCGTGCGCGATTTCCAGACTGTGATCGGCAACGAGACGCGCGCGCAAATTCTCGATGCGGAGAAGCGTTTGCCCGATCTCGTCGTTGCCTGCGTCGGCGGCGGTTCAAACGCCATCGGCATGTTTCATCCGTTCCTGGACGATCCGGACGTGGAAATTCACGGCGTCGAAGCGGCGGGCGATGGTGTCGAAACCCAGAGGCATGCCGCAACGCTCACGAAGGGCTCGCCCGGCGTGCTGCATGGCGCGCGCAGCTATCTGTTGCAGGACCGCGATGGGCAGATACTGGAAGCCCACTCGATTTCGGCAGGCCTCGACTATCCGGGCGTCGGCCCCGAACATTCCTGGCTCAAGGATCAGGGACGCGTGAAGTATTTTTCCGCCACCGACAGGGATGCGATGGAAGCGTTCATGGCACTCAGCCGGCTGGAAGGAATCATTCCGGCGCTGGAACCGTCGCACGCGATCGCGCATGTGATGCGAGTGGCTCCCCGCATGGCGAAAGACCAGATCATCGTCGTTACGCTTTCGGGTCGCGGCGACAAGGATGTGTTCACGGCCGCCGCCGCATTGGGCGAGAAGCTATGAGCCGGATCGCAGCGCGTTTCGCGGAGCTTCGCAAAGCCAATCGCGCGGCGTTCGTGCCATTCATCACGGCAGGCGATCCCGATCCGGATACGACATTTGCCATACTGGAAAGATTGCCGAAAGCGGGCGCCGACCTGATCGAACTCGGCGTGCCGTTTTCCGACCCCATGGCGGACGGTCCTGCGATCCAGGCGTCGTCGCTGCGCGCGCTGCGGGCGGGTATGACGCTCTCGAAGACCCTCGATCTCGTGCAACGCTTCCGTCGCAAGAACGCGACGACGCCCATCGTGCTGATGGGCTACTACAACCCGATCCATCGCTACGGCACAGCGCGCTTCGCCCGGGACGCGGCGGCGGCGGGAGTCGACGGTCTGATTTCGGTCGACCTGCCGCCGGAAGAAGACGAGGTTCTGCGTGTGCCGGCTGCGGCGCAGGGGCTCGATGTCGTCCGACTCGCAACCCCGACGACCGACGCCAAGCGTCTGCCCGTGATTCTCGATGGGGCGAGCGGGTTCCTCTACTACGTGTCGATCGCCGGAGTGACGGGCACCAAGACCTTTTCGGTCACGGCCGTCCGGGAGGCGGTTGCCAAAGTGAAGGCGCATGCCCAGATACCGTGTGTGGTCGGATTCGGAATCAAAACCCCGGAACAAGCCGCCGAAATCGCGCGTTTTGCCGATGGGGCCGTGGTAGGTTCCGCCATTGTGGCGCTGATGGCAGAAGCCGCGCAATCCGGCCCGGCAAAGGCCTCACTGGTGGAAAGCGTGGTGAATTTCTGTGCCTCTCTGGCCGATTCAGTGCATGCGGCCCGCCGAGAGCCCGTGATAGAGTAGACCCCATGAATTGGATCGCCAATTTTGTCCGCCCCCGCATCAAGAGCCTCATGGCAGGCCGCGGCACGGACACGCCCGAGAACCTCTGGAAGAAGTGCCCCGCCTGCGGGGACATGATTTTCCATCGCGATCTCGAAGCGGCGCAGAATGTCTGCCCGCAATGCGGTTATCACATGCGCATCGGTCCCAAGGAGCGCTTCGCGACGATCTGCGATGCCGGCGTGTTCGAGGAAATGCCGCAACCCGAAGTGATCGCGGATCCGCTTCGCTTCCGCGACGAGCGGCGCTATTCCGATCGGCTCAAGGATGCCCGCAGCAAAACAGGACGGCAGGAAGCGCTGTCCGTGGCGCGCGGCACGATCGACGGCTTGCCCGTGATGATCGCGGTGCAGCCATTCGATTTTCTGGGCGGTTCGCTGGGCATGGCTGTCGGTGAATCGCTCGTGCTCGGCATGCAGGCGGCCGTCACCGAACGGCGGCCTTTCATTCTCTTTGTGTCGTCCGGCGGCGCACGCATGCAGGAGGGTATTCTTTCGCTCATGCAGATGCCGCGCGTGACCATCGGTGTCGACATGCTGCGCGAAGCCGGCCTTCCCTATATCGTCGTGCTCACCGACCCCACCACGGGCGGCGTCAGCGCGTCTTATGCGATGCTGGGCGATGTGCAGATCGCGGAGCCGGGCGCGTTGATCGGCTTTACCGGCCAGCGCGTGATCGAACAGACGATCCGCGAGCGTTTGCCCGACGGATTCCAGCGCGCGGAATACCTGCTCGATCACGGTATGGTGGACATGGTCGTCCATCGCCACGAATTGCGCGCGACCTTGTCGCGTCTCCTGCATTTGATCATGAAGCGCCCACGACCGAAGATTCGAACCGCGCCGCCCACGATCAGCGCCAATCCCACCCGGCCGCCCGCGCCCAAAGTGAATGGCGCCGGCAATGGCCGCGCTCAGACCGGTACATGAGCGTCGACGCGAGAAGCGGCGCAATCCTCGAACGGCTTCTGGCACTTCATCCCAAGCGCATCGACCTCGTGCTCGACCGTATCGAGCGCCTGCTGGGGCAACTCGGTCATCCCGAACGCAAGCTTCCGCCTGTCATCCATGTGGCGGGCACGAACGGCAAAGGTTCGGTATGCGCATTCTCGCGCGCGATTCTGGAGGCGCAGGGACTTCGCGTCCATGTCTACACCTCGCCGCATCTCGTTCACTATCACGAGCGCATCCGCCTCTCGGGCCAGTTGATCAGCGAAGGCGAGCTGTCGGCGACGCTGGCGGAATGCGAAAGGGTCAATGACGGCGCGCCGATCACTTTCTTCGAGATCACGACTGCCGCGGCACTGCTCGCGTTCTCGCGTCATCCTGCCGACGCGCTCGTGCTGGAAGTCGGGTTGGGCGGGAAATACGATGCGACGAATGTGATCGCGCGGCCGCGCATGACTGTAATCACGCCGGTCGGTCTCGATCACCAGGAATTTCTCGGCACATCGATCGCCGATATCGCGGCGGAAAAGGCCGGCATCGTGAAGCCCGGCGTACCGCTCATCGTGGGTCCGCAGGAAGATGTACCCGGCGACGTGATCGCGCGCCGCGCCGATGCGCTGGGGGCGCCGCTCTACGCGTTCGGCCAGGATTTCTTCGCCCATCAGGAACATGGCCGTCTCGTCTATCAGGACACGGATGCGCTGCTTGACCTTCCGCTGCCGCGTCTCGTCGGCCGCCATCAGATCGAGAATGCGGCTGTCGCGATTGCGGCGCTGCGAAGGGCAGGCGGCGGTTGGGGTCGGGACGATGCAATCGAACGCGGGCTCAGAACCGTCGAATGGCCGGCGCGCCTCCAGCGGCTGACCCGCGGACCGCTGATCGACGCAGCACCCAAGGGGGCGGAAGTCTGGCTGGACGGGGGCCACAATCCGCATGGCGGAATAGCGGTCGCGCGCGCAATGGCGGATTTCGAGGAACGTGCCGAAAAGCCGCTTTATCTCATCTGCGGAATGTTGAGGACGAAAGATGCCGTCGGATTTCTGTCGTCATTCAAGGGTCTCGCGCGCCATGTAACGACCGTGCCGATCGAAGGCGAAGCTGCAAGCTTGGGCGCCGGCGGCCTTTACGACGCCGCGCGTGCGAGCGGGCTTGATGCGAGCCCGGCGGACGATCTTGAAGATGCCATGATGCAGGTGACTGCGTGGTCGCGCGCCCGGCCCGGCGAGGGCCCGCCGCGCATTCTCATCTGCGGCTCGCTTTATCTGGCGGGAATAGTGCTTGCTGAAAACAACTGAACGAAACCTCAGATCGAGGATTCGATCCATTCCTTGATCTTGGACTTCGGCAGGGCGCCAACCTTGGTGGCTGCGACCTGTCCCTGATGGAAAATCATCAGGGTGGGGACGCCGCGCACGCCGTATTTCGTCGGAATGTTCGGGTTCTCGTCGATGTTGACCTTCGCGACGGTCACTTTGCCTTCGAACTCGCCGGCCAGTTCTTCGAGAGCCGGCGCGATCATGCGGCAGGGGCCGCACCATTCCGCCCAGAAATCCACGACAACGGGATTTTTCGAATTGAGGACGTCGGCTTGAAACGATGCATCCGAGACCTTGATGGGCGCTGACATGAAGTGATCCTTGGTAACGAGGTGCCTTGTCCGAATGAATCTAGGAACCGTACCCCCCAGGGTCAAGGCGTGTGCGAATATGGGCCGTTTCCGCGTCGAGAAGCGCGTCGTCGAGCGCCATCAGCCTGGGACCTTCGGTCCAGATCAGCGCACAGGCGATTCGACGCCCCGGAAAGACTTTGGCGAGTGCGGCGCGATAAAGCGCCATCTGGGCGCGATAGAGCGCCGGCACGTCCTCTGCCCGCTCGGGTGGTGGACGATTGGTCTTGAAATCGATCGCCAGGACTTCGTTGGCCGACACCGCCAGCCGGTCGATGCGGCCGCTGGCGCGTGCGCCGGGGCCCAATTCCGGCAAATCGGCCACGATCGCCACTTCCGCGCGTGCCGTGGGTGCGAAGGCCGCCGCAAAACGTGGATCGGAAATGACGGCGAAAGTTTCATCGGTGAGCGAAGCCGCCTCTTCCGGCGGCACATCGCGCGCGGCGAGGTATGCGAGCGCGATGGCGCGTCGATTTTCCGGCGCAATATCCGGAAGCCGCGCCAGCAAGGTGTGGACGAGTTGGCCGCGCCGGAAGCGCGCTGCGGCTTTCGGGCCTGCGGGCGAAAAGACACCCGGATCTTCTAGCCCGGCAGCATCGGACGGACGGATCAGCCGTGGTGTCGTGTGCTCGGGATTGGGCTCGGCGAGTACCCAGGTGGGTAACACAATCGGCGGTACGTCGAGGTTCGGGGATGCGGGCGCTGCTTCCACGTCGGCATTGCCGACCACACGCAACGTGTCGCCGCCACGGACCACCGCCTTGCCCAACGATTGCGCCGCGCGTTGCGCAAGCTCGTACCAAGAGCCCGATTTGACGCCATTCTTGTTTTCGAAGCCGCAGACATAGAGAAAATCCTTAGCACGGGTTAGCGCCACATAGAGGAGGCGCCGATGCTCCTTCAGCGCCTCGATGGCCGCTTCGGCCTTCGCGACTTTCACCGCCGCAGGGGCTTCACTGTCCGTAAGCGGATAGATGACGCCATAATCCGTATACAGAAGATCGCCGCGCCTGCCCGGCGGATCCGGCAGCGAGGTGGTATCCGGCAGGATCACGATATCGGCTTCAAGACCCTTGGCGCCGTGGACGGTCATCACGCGAACCTCGTCGCGCCCGCGCTCCATGTCGCGCTTGATCTCGGCGTCCCCGCGCTCGATCCAGTGCAGGAAGCCTTCCAGCGAAGGCGTGTTGAGCCCTTCATAGGCGAGCGCCAGCGACAGGAATTCGTCGATGGCGTCGTTCGCTTCCGCGCCGAGGCGCGCGAGCAGCCGCTTGCGCATGCCGCGGGCCGCCAGCACGTGCGCGTAGAACTCATAAGGCGGGGCGAAATCTGCCCGAGCAAGGCATTCGGACAGAAATTCATAAGCGAAACCGAAAGAGACAAGTTCGCCGCGGCGATCTGCCAGCTCTTGCCATAAACCGCCCCTGCGTAACGCGCTGAGCGCAAACAATTGCTCTTCATCGACTCCGATCAATGGCGAACGCAACAGCGCCGCGAGATTGAGGTCGTCTTCCGGCAGCAGCGCAAAACGGCCAAGCGCGACCAGATCCATCACGGCGATCTGGTTTTGCAATTTGATGCGATCGGCGCCGGCGACGGGGACGCCGCGCCGCTTGAGTTGGCGGATCAATTCGCTGGCGAAAGGCTCGCGCCGCGGCATCAGCACCATGATATCACCGGGGCTGATCGGCTTGTCATGGTCGGGCAGGCGGGTGCGTCCGTCGGTCCAGGATTTTATCTGCCCTGCCACACGATCCGCGAGCCGCACGACGGGGCTCGCTTCGGACTCGACATCGACCGGCAACCAGTAATCGGGATCGGGTGTTTTGGACGGACTCAGTGCGGGCCAGAACTCGACACGGCCCTTGGCATCCGTACGATGCGCCTGGTGCGCGACGTCGACTCCCGACGAGGTGACGCCATTACGCGCGTCCGGATCGGCAAACACTTCATCGACAAATTGCAGGATTTCCGGCGCGGAGCGGCGCGAAACGGGAAGCTGCACATCCACAAAGGAACTCTCGACAGCCTGCGCCTCGAAAAGCTTGCGGTTGACGTCGAACTGCGCCGGATCGGCGCCCTGGAAACTGAAGATGGATTGCTTCTCGTCGCCGACCGCGAAGATCGTGCGCGGACTTCGCGCGTCGTCGCGCCCGCCTTTTCCCGCGAAGAACTCTTCCGTCAGCCGCCGCACGATCCGCCATTGTTCGGGACTTGTGTCCTGCGCCTCGTCGATCAGGATGTGATCGAGCCCGCCATCGAGCTTGTAGAGCACCCAGCCGGATGCCTCTTCGCGATCGAGCAGCTGCAACGTCTCGATGATGAGGTCGTCGTAATCGAGTACGCCGCGCGCTCGCTTTGCTGCCGCATATTCGTGACGTGCCGCGCCTGCGAGCGTCAGAGCCGCTTCGGCCAGCGACGCGGCATGGGCGGCACGATGACATTCCTCGGCGGCGACGAACCGTTCGGAGATGGATTCGAAAAGTTGCAGCAAGTCGGGTCGCGCATCGGCCAGCTTTTTTGTGGCAAGCGACGCAAAGCGCTTTCCATCGCCGGTCAGGAATGCTCGCCGGAAATTGTCGTAGGACTCGGTTTCGATGGCACACAGCAACAACTCTGCGCGCTTGACATCGGTCTTTGTTCCGCTCGACAGCCACCTCACAATCTCGCGCAGCCGCACGTCCTCGGCTTTCATCGCCGTGCTAAGTTCTAAAGTGATGCTTTCGCAGGTGTCGGTTTCTCCGGCGCCATGCGCGCGGCGGATGGCTCGTGCCATCACATCCTCACCATCGGGCAAGGACGACAGAAATCGTTCGAATTTGCGCCGGTCACCTCCCAGTGCCCCGTCGAGAATCTGCTGCAGCCGCCACTCGCTGGCGTGGGTCACGAGATGTGCGGCTGCTTTCGCGAGCACATCGTCGCCGGAGCCGGCCCGCTCCAATACGTGCATGCGCGCTTCATCGCGCAATTCGCGCGCGGTCTGGTCGTCGAGTACACGAAACGACGGCGGCACGCCGGCTTCCAGCGGAAACCGCGCGAGCAAATATTGGCAGAAAGCGTGGATCGTCTGGATCTTGAGGCCACCCGGCGTTTCGAGCGCCTGCGCAAACAGGCGCCGGGCTTTCTTCAATCCTTCCTCATCGTGCAGGGGCGCACCGATCTCCGCGATGCGTTTCGCCAGTTCCGCATCGTCGGCCATGGCCCATTGGCCGAGCTGGCCGAACAGCCGTCCCGACATCTCTGCTGCCGCAGCCTTGGTGTAGGTGAGGCAAAGGATGCGCTCCGGCTTGGCGTCCGCGAGCAGCAGCCGCGCCACACGATTGGCGAGCGTATAGGTTTTGCCGGCGCCGGCGTTGGCGGAGACCCAGGCCGAACGTGTCGGGTCGGCGGCAGCGCGGGAATCGAGCACGCTCATGCTTCCGGCTCCCACCCGGCCAGCGACCATTCGCGCACGCGAGCGAGATGATCGTAGTCGCCCGAGATTTCGGCGCGATACGGTTTGATGCGCGGCAAATACGGCGTGTCGGCGTCATCAAAATACGCGATGCGGCCCATCAGTTGTTGCCCTGCCTTTTCAACGAGCGCGATCACATCGTCGGACACGTCGCAGACATCACCCGGTTCGTCACCGCCGCCGAAGCGGATATAGAGGAGTTCGGACGGGGCAAGCTTGCCGATCGCTTCAAAACCGCCTTCGGCGAGGATCGCGCCTTCGAGCGGCAGTTGCGGCGCCAGCAGGATGCGCACCTGTTTCTTGGTTGGCGGCTCGCCTGTCTTGTAGTCGACGATGGAACCGCCGCCTGAGTCCAATATGTCGATACGGTCGGCGCGGCAGCGCAAAGTAAAATCGCCGGCCGGACCTTTGAATATTCGGCGCCCGCCGATTTCGACGAAGGATTGTCTGATATTTGCGCGACGCTCACGCTCGATGCCGACGAACCAGTTGGCGGCCCGCAAAAAGCGCGGCCACCACAGCGCGAGCGCGGCTTTCGGGATTCCGGTATCACGGAATACGCTGCGTGCAATTGCGATCAGCCGCGCTTCGGCATCCGCGGCAAGGGCATTGGCATTTTCGACCAGAAACCGTTCGAGAACCGCATGGATGACCGTGCCGCGTTCGAGCGGCCCGATGGGCGCGTCGAGCGGATCGAGTGGCCGGAGCTTGAGGATGTACTTGGCATAAATCGCATAGGGATCGCGCAGCCAGGTCTCGATCTCCGTGACGGACAGATTGCGCGGGCGCGACTCCACAGGCGGGCGCGGTTCAGGTCGTCCGATGCGCGTGACGGCACCAGGCGTCGCCATCGCGGATGCGAGCGCATCGTAACCCGTGGCGCTCTTGAGTTTCGCGTCGAGTTTAAGGCCCTTGGTCAATTGCAACAGGCGCTGCAGCCAGCGCGATGGCGTGGTAGGCGAGCCTTCCGATTTGAGCGCGCGGGTGAGAATGACGCGTGGGCTCGCGGCCAAAGTTGCGAAATCATGCGCGCTCAATCCGATGGCACGCTCCGGCGGCTCGAGGCCCAATGCCTGTCGCATCGGACGCGACAGCCAGGGATCGGCGGCGGCCGCGCGCGGCCACGTACCTTCGTTGAGTCCGCCAAGCACCAGCACATCGAAGCTTTGGAGCCGCGCTTCCTGCGTTCCGAGAATTGCGAGGCGCGGATGCAGACCATAGGCCGGCCGCACGGCACGTTCTTCGGCGAGGGCGCGGAACAGGACCGGGTAGGACCCCGGTTCGATCGTCGGAAGGCCAGAGGATTCTTCTTCCAGTGCCGCAATCAGTGCAGCCGCCGCCGTTCCGGCATCGCCGCGCCATAGCCGCGCGGCGCCCGGTTCCGAATCCGTTGCGGCGAGCGTTTCGGCCGCGGCCGCATGCACCGCAGCAACATTTGCAATGGAGACGTCGGTTGCCTCTAGAACATAGGCCAGCGGTGCGAGCACCGTCGTGATCTTCGCGAACCACGGTGCGAGTGCGGCGACAGTTTTCTCTTGCGGTTTTTCCCGTGCGTCCCTGATGGCCGTGGCAATCGCATTCGCAATTCCCTCAAGACCGGGGTCCTGGCGCGGTCCGCGCAAACAGAACCGATCGAGTTCGCGCACCTTGCGCCGAAAATCGACAGGCGCTTCGCCACCGGCTGCGAACGGATGCTTGAGCAGTGCGAGCAGCGGCACAGGCGCGAAGCGTTCAACGGCCGCTTCAGCGACCAGCGCCAGGAATGTGCCCGGAGGTGTGTTCGCAAGCGGGCGTCCAGCCGAATCGTCGATCGCAATATTCCAACGGCCCATTTCCGCCGCCACGCGACGGGCGAGATTGCGGTCCGGCGTCACGAGCGCTGCCGTACGACCCGGTGTTTCGAGCGCTTCTCGCAGCGCCAATGCAACGGCTGCGCCTTCTTCGCCGGCATGTGCGGTGTCGACGAGCGAGATGCCCTCAAGTCCTTTGTCGATTTCGCTGCTGCCGCGATCTGCGATTTCGCGCCAGGCATCCGTCGTCGGCGCCGGCCGCAAGGTTTCGCGCAAGAGTGTTATGCGTGCTGTGTTTGCAGGTTCGCTGTGTTCCCAATCCTGCACTGCGTCGCGCGCAATGCCGATGCGGCCAAGCAATTGCTTCATGCCGTATTGAGGGTGTCCGGGATCGAGCTTGCTCCAGCTCTCTTCGTCGAGATCGCGATCGAGTCCCGGCAAGACGACCGCGCCGCGGTCCAGGTGCGCGATCACCCCCAGCAATCTTGCGGTTGCCGGAATACTGCCCGTCGTGCCGGCGGCGATGACGGGGCCGGTAGGCGGATGTTTCTCGAGACGCTGCGCCAAGGCAGCCAATGCCGCGCGTCGTCGCAACGCGGGCGCGATCCGGCCTTCCGCAGCCAGCAACTTCGGCCATTCGTCGCGCATGAATTCGAGGAATTCCTTCACCTCGGCCCAATGGGCTGCGAGGGCGTCCGGCGCCAGCGCGCCGAGATTGGAAAGATCGGCTTCCTGCGTTTCAACTTCGTCGAGGAAGTCGCCGAGACCGCGCGCGAGCGATGCGGCCTGCGCGAATGTCAATCGCGCGGCTTCGCCATGCTGCGCGCGATCCCAGCGCTGCACGAGCGTGGCCATCAAGAGCCGTTGTCGTATGGGCGCGATGGATGGGGGCAACGCCAATTCTTCGCCGGCGGGATCGAAGGCGAATTCATCGTCGTCCGCATCGCCGAGCGGACGTATCTGCGGCAGGAGCGCCGCCCCTCCGAGCACGCGGGCGAACGCTTCCGACAATGTGCGCGCTGCGCGCCGCGTAGGCAGGAAAATTGTTGCGTCGGCGAGTGCAAACGGATCGCCTGAACCCGTCCGCGCGATCACGCCGCGCGCAAGCATCTCGGCAAAGGCTGTGCCCGCCGTGATGGTGAAGACATTGGCAGCCATGAATTCAGGCCGTTCCGAGATCGGCAAGAAACGCTTCGGCTTCCTTCACCGCTTCCGGCGTGCCGACATGAATCCATGTGCCGTCGAGCCGGATGCCATAAAGCCGCCCGGCCTCGATGCTGCGATCCCATAACGGATTGATGGAAAACGAGCCCGGCTTGCAGCCGTCGAACAGGCGCGGATTGAGAATGCAGACGCCTGGATAGGCGAAAGGCGAAATGCGTTGCTCGGGAACACGAGACAGGCGGCCGTCCGCGTCCATCATGAAATCGCCAGGGCCTTCATAGCCAATTGCCGTCACCAGCGAGGCCATCAGCATGAGGAAGTCCATGCGCTCCGGGTCCCAACGCTCCTTGAGGCGATCGAGCGCATGTCCGTAACCTTCGACCCAGATCGAATCCGAGTTGTGGACGAAGAAGGGCTCGCCTTCGAAATGCGGCAGCACATGAAAGATGCCGCCGCCGGTATTGAGGAGTTCGTCTTTCTCCTCGGAAACGCGGATTTCCACGTCGTGGCGTTTCGCCAAATGCTCGCGCAGCATGTCGGCTCGGTAATGCACATTGATGACGATCAGCGTGACGCCGGCCGCCACCAGCCGGTCGATCGCGTGATCGATCAGCGCCTTGCCGCGCACCTGGATGAGCGGCTTCGGCCGGTCGTCCGTGAGCGGGCGCATCCGCGTGCCAAGGCCGGCCGCCAGGATCATCGCGCGGGTGGGGCCCTTGACGCTCAAGCGGAGTTTCCTTTGTCCTTGGGATTGCCGCGCGCCTCGCGTGGAATCACGCGTTCATACCATGCCTTAAGCGGGCCGAGTGCGGGGTGCTCAAGATCGCGGTTGAGATAGCGCCAGACGCGCGGCAGATAGGAGAGATAGCGCGGCTTGCCGTCCCGCTTGTAAAGGCGGGCGAAAATGCCTGCAATCTTGGCGTTGCGCTGCGCTGCCATCACGGCCATTTCCGCGCGGTATGCTTCAGCATCGAGCGGCCGGCCCTGCACGCGCATCGTGTCCAGATAACGTGTTGTCATCGCTTCGGCGAGCGACGGATCGACGTCGCGGCGAGCATCTTCGACGAGTGAAATCAGATCGTAGCTGTGGGTGCCCGCGACGGCATCCTGGAAATCGATCATGCCCGCACGCCCGACACCTTCGCGCTCGGGCAGCCAGATCAGGTTTTGCGCGTGATAGTCGCGATGCACGAACACCGACGGCGCCGCGAGCACCGGCGCGAGCGTGGCGCGCCACAACGCGCGGTGTTCGGCGACTTCGGCTTCGCCTGCGATCCTCCCCAGTGCAACGGGCATGAGCCATTCCGTTATCAGGTCGGTTTCGGCGACGAGCGCGACATCGTCATAGGCGTGCAGCGGTTTGTCGGAAGGCAGCATCGCGGGGGCCGCTTCGGCATGGAGGTTCGCGAGCGCATCGATCGCGGTACCGTAAAGCACGTATTCGTCGCCGCCCTGCGCGAGGACATCGGCATAAAGCCCGTCGCCGAGATCTTCTATCAGCGCGAAGCCGTTCTGCGTGTCCGCAACGTACACCTCGGGCGCGCTGAGGCCGCGTGCACGCAAAAATTCCGCTGTCGCGACGAAGCGTCCGACATCGGCACCGGCGAGGCGCGCAATCGCGTTGTACCCCATCGTGCGACGCTGTTCGGGGGTTGCGCCAGGCGGGCAGGCGGGCGTTTCTGCGCCCTGCGGTTGGTCCATCACCATCGCCTTGCGGCCGTTCAGCGACGCGCGAACATAACGCCGCGTCGAGGCATCGCCGGGCAGCGGATGTAAATCCGCCGCGCCCCATCCGGCGCTTTCCAGGAATTCACGCATCGCGTCAACGCGTTCGATCATGATGCCGGTGTCTCGAATTCACGCAACCATCGCGACGGCCCGCGGAGATGTGCACGTCTTAAATTTTCACCTGCGATTTCAAGACGCACACGCAGCGCATCTTCCGGAATGTATGTCGGCGCGCGCTCGGGCCATTCGATCAGGGCTGCGCCTTCATCGAGCGCTTCTTCGAGGCCCAGCTCCTCCATCTCGCCCGCTTCCTCGATGCGATAGAGATCGTAGTGGCGCACGGCGAGATTGCGCGTCTCGTAAGACTGCACGAGGGTAAAGGTCGGGCTGGGGACGTCTTCTTCGACGCCCAGCGCACGCAGGATCGCGCGGGCGAGCACTGTCTTCCCCGCACCCAAATCGCCTTCCAGCGCCACGGCCGTGCCCAAACGCAAGCCTGCGGCAATGCGCGCGCCGAGAGCGTCGGTGTCGCCGGTGCCGTGCAGCATCAATTCGCGCCCGAATGCTTGGGAATCTTCATCCATTCTAGGCACTTGTAGCCCGGGAAGGCGCCCGGCCGGAAGCGGGGATTTTCCGTTGATTCCGGAGGGCGCGTCCGACATGTTGCCCGCCCGGACAGGGGCTTTTCCCGGATAAGGCATGTCGGAACGCATCGTCATTATCGGCGCCGGACAGGCCGGCGCGCAGGCCGTGGCCACGCTTCGCGCTGAGGGCTTCGCGGGCAGCATCGCCATGGTAGGCGACGAGCCCTTCGCGCCCTATCAACGTCCACCGCTTTCCAAAGCCTATCTGTCGGGCGCGTTCGAGCGCGAGCGGCTGTTCCTCAAGCCTGACGCGTTCTACGCCGAAACGAAATGCGAACTGATCCTGGGCGTTGGCGCCAAGTCGATCGATCGCTCGCGAAGGTTCGTTCTGCTGTCCGACGGACGCACGCTTGCCTACGACAAGCTTCTGATCGCAACGGGATCGCGCGTGCGGCGCATTGCGGTGCCGGGTGCCGATCTCAAGGGCATCCACTATCTGCGCGGCATCGCCGACGTCGATGCATTGCGACCAGCGTTCACGAAGGGTGCGAGGCTGGCGGTCGTGGGCGGCGGCTATATCGGCCTTGAAGTGGCTGCGGTCGCAGCGAAGCACGGTCTCGACGTCACGATTTTCGAATCGCTCGATCGCGTGATGGCGCGTGCGGTGTCGCCCCAGGTTTCGGCTTTCTTTGAAGATGTGCATCGCACCGCGGGCGTGCGCTTTCTGATGAACACGACGGTTGAAGCGTTCAAGGGCCGAGAGAAGCTTGCGACTATACGCGCAGGCGGCGCGACGCACGCCGCAGACATCGCACTCGTCGGCATCGGAATCGTGCCGAATGTGGAGATCGCGAAGGATGCGGGCCTTGCCTGCACCGACGGCCTCGTGGTCAACCATTTTGCGGAGACCGACGATCCGGCGATCTTCGCCGCCGGCGATTGCACACGCCATACGGGCCGCGAAGGCGATCAGATCCGGCTTGAATCCGTTCAAAATGCGATCGACCAGGCGAAGCATGCGGCGCTCGCGATGGTGGGCAAGCACACGCCCTATAGCGAAGTGCCGTGGTTCTGGTCCGACCAATACGACCTCAAGCTGCAGATCGCGGGCCTTGCCAAGCATGGCGACAAGATCGTCGTTCGCGGCGCGCCCGCCTCGCGCAAATTCGCCGCGTTTCATCTGCGCGCTGGCCGGGTCGCCGCTGTCGAAGCCGTCAATGCCGCTCCGGAATATATCGTCGGCCGCAAGCTGATCGCCGACCGGGCCCATGTCCCGCCCGAACGACTTGCGGACACGACCATTCCTATGAAAAACATTGTCTGACACGTCGCCCCCCGAGGGGGTTCCAAGGAGCATCCATGCCCAAAATCAAATATATCGAGCACAACGGCAAAGAGCATGAGGTGGACGTTCCGGCAGGTTGGTCCGTGATGGAAGGCGCGGTGAAGAACCTCATTCCCGGCATCGATGCGGATTGCGGAGGCGCCTGCGCCTGCGCCACCTGTCATGTGTATGTCGATCCGGCCTGGACGGCGAAAATGCCGCCCAAGCAGGACATGGAAGAAACCATGCTCGACTTCGCGCAGGAGCTGGAGCCTACCAGCCGGCTCTCCTGTCAGATCAAGGTGACGCCCGAACTCGACGGCCTCGTGGTGCGCATGCCGAAGAGCCAGCATTGAGGCGATCACGAAAGATCAAGAACGCGCATTCTTCGACAGATAAATCCTCTTTTGATTGTATAGTCGTGCCATTCGTTTCCCGAGACGGTGAATGCGATCGCGCGCGATTTCCGCGACATTGAGCCGAGTCGGCTTTCGCAACCGCTTCGTCGTGGCTCTCAGCTGGGCGTGGTCCTACGTCACCTAACTGCGCGGCGCGCGACTGATCACGGGCATGGATGGCGGTCCTGACACATAAGCTCCACAATGGATGGGCACAGGCAGAGTGGCGAATGCCGCTGCCTTCTGTTAACAATCCTCTCAGGCGACTTTGCTTTCGTCCGGCAATTCCGGATCGTGGAAGCGTCGCGGCAGATGGCAGCGCACGAGTGTGCCCGTCTCCGTGCCGCTTTCCATTTCCACCCAGCCGTCATGCAGCTCGACGAAGCGGTTGACGAGCGCGAGGCCGAGGCCGGCGCCCGCTCGCTGACCCGAGCGGCCCTTCGCAGAGAACCGTTCGAATACATTGGCCTTCACTTCCGGCGCGATGCCCGGGCCCGTGTCCGAGACGAAAATCTGCACGTCGTCGCCTTCGATGCGGCCGCCGAGCGTGATGTGCCCACCCCGCAGCGTGTATTTGAAAGCGTTGGACAACAGATTGAACACGACCTGGCGAATGCGCCGCGGATCGACCACGACAATCCCGACATCCTCTTCGCAAGCGAGCATGAATGCGATATCGAGGCTTTCGGCGTGTTTGCGTAAAGGTTGCGCCACGCGCGACAACAGATCGAACAGGTCGACACGCGCAAGCTCCAGACGCAGCGCACCGGAATCGATGAGTGCGAGATCGAGGATGTCGCTCGTCACTTCCGAGAGATTGTTCGAGGCTGCGAGAATGTCCTGCACATATTCGCCTTGCTTGTCAGTAAGCGCACCCGCATGTCCTCCAGCCAGCATCTCCGCAAAGCCCTGCACGGCGTTGAGCGGATCGCGGAAAAGGAACGATGCGTGTTGCACGAAATCCGATTTGAGCTGATCGGCCGCCTCGAGCGCTTCGTTGCGGTCGCGCAACGCGGTTTCGATTCGGAAGCGATCCGTAACATCGGCGAATGTCGCAAGCGTTGCGCCATCGGGCAGCGGCGCGAGCGACAGAGCGAGGATTGTCTTGTCGGCGCGCTCGATCTCGCCCCAGTCGCGCCTACGCTCCGCGCCCGACGCGATGCTCGCGACGAGCTTTTCCCACATCGGTCGCTGGCCGAAGCGCGCAATGGAGGCCTCGGCGATCCTTTGTACATGCGGCTCGTCGGCAAGGTCTGACGGTTCCAACTCCCAGATGCGCGCAAAAGCCGCGTTGTGCAACTTGAGCCGCGCATCGGGCCCGAACACCGCCACACCCTCCTGCAAAGTGTCGAGCGTCGCGGATTGCACCTTGATCAGCGTGTTGTAGGAGCTTTCGAGTGCAAGCTTTTCGGTGACGTCTTCATAGAGGAATGTAAGCCCGCCGAAGGGATGCGGCTGCGCCACGATGCGCAAGGTTTTGCCGCCCGGCAGATGCCAGAGATCTTCCGGCAGATATTCTTCCGGCTGGCCGTAAAGTGCGAGACGCTGGCGCTTCCACAGTTGATAATCGCGTTGCTCCGGCAGTTTTCTCGCCTCGCGGAGCTTGTCGAGCACCTCTCCGTCGGTAGGCCGCATATCGAGCCATTTTTCGCCGAGGCCCCAAAGCTCAACGAAGGCGCGATTATAGAAGCTCAGTTTCTGCTCGCGATCGAAGATCGCGACGGCCGTGGCGAGCTTGTCGAGCGTGTCGGCGTGCGCATCGATATGCTGTTGCAGGCGCGCTTCGGCGTTGGAGACATCGGTTACATCGATGGCCGTGCCGACGATGCGGCCGTCTTCCAGTGGCGCATGCGTGAATGCCAGGGCGCGGCGCTGTCCCGCCACCACGGCAAAGCGCTTGGCTTCCAGCGGTTGACCTTCCGCGCGCGCGGCCGCAGCCAGATCGCGTTCGGATTTTTCGAGCGTGAGCTGCTGCAGCGCCGCCGTTTCGATGTCGGCCGCGCCCGCGCCTGCAAGGAACGCACGATTACCCCACAACAGCGACAGGGTCTTGTCGCGGAGCCAAACCGGGATCGGCAGCGCCTCGAGCATCGCGCGGAAATCGGGTGCGAGCGATTGCGACGTATCGGCGGCGGCCGGCTCCAGCCATACCGCCGCAAGCGCCCCGACGGCGCGTCCACGCAGCGCGATTGCGCGACCGTCGCGATCATGCGCGGTCATCGCGAATGCGCCGCCCCGTTCGCTGAGGATATCGAGCGCCTGCGCAAGCTCCATCGCGTCGGGTCCTTCGAGGCAGGCATCGAGCAACGCGTCGGCCGTGCCGTAGGATTGTGCGGGAGAGCCGTCCCGCCCCCACACGATCATTGCCTCGCGGCCGGCGGCGATGAGAGCGTCGCGGGCGCCGGCTGCTGCTCGGGCACGGGCATCGGCAGCGCGGAGCGAGTGGCGCAGGCGGCGCGCTTCGAATTGCTCGGCCAGCGCCCAGAGGCCGGCGGCGATGGCGAGGCCCACGGCGCCAGCTGCAATCGCCGCGGCCACGATGGCCACCTGGCTATCGGGATCGACCGCTGCGAAGGCAGGCACCGGGGCGAGCACGCCCGCGAATGCGAGCCCGCCGGTGCCGTATGCACGCCACGCGCTCAAGCTCTGTCCCCCAACCTCACGGCCTTCCCTGTCCCACTTTGGGACGCATTTCTTGCCGCCCCCTATTCGCCGATTCCGGTCGAATCACTTTGGAATCAAGATGATAGGCAGGAGAGGTGAGTCCGCATAGGCAATGTGGTTAAGAAAGTGTAAAAATCTAAATCTGGTGTTG
>Ga0302325_10006462_pt1 | contig 26323 bp, 24 predicted proteins | sample Palsa_T0_2_FD_201948 | JGI IMG/M metagenome (GOLD analysis project Ga0302325, IMG submission 201948) | Peat permafrost microbial communities from Stordalen Mire near Abisko, Sweden - Palsa_T0_2 | ecosystem: Environmental > Terrestrial > Soil > Palsa > Peat permafrost | place: Sweden: Abisko... | reverse complement strand
CGCTAGAGCCCTTCAGATTTCTTTCATGAGTTTTCGATAAGCATCGACGGGTAGAACGCTAGGCGAGGAGTCTGCCATGCATCGACGATTGCTGTTCCTTGGGGCCATGGCGATGGCGTGTACGTACGGATGCGCACAGCGCGACGGCGCGGGACCGCCGCCGTCGGCCGGATCGTCAGCCTCGGCCGCGGCATGGGTCGCGCCGCAATCGCGCTTACAGATCAAGTACTTCAACACCCCAAGTATCGACGCGTGGCCGTGGTACATCGTCGCCGGACCGCAACACGCGCTGTGGTTCACGGAGCTCTTCGCCGAGGCGATCGGCCGCGTCACGATGGACGGACGCATTACGGAGTTTCCGATCGGCTCGCAAGAGCCCGAAGGCATCGTCGAGGGAGCTGATGGCAACCTGTGGTTCACCGCACCCGGCGCGCAAGCCATCGGGCGCCTCACGCCGCAGGGCGTGGTGACGATGTTTCCGATTCCTGGGTTGCCAAACGCTTCGCCGCGCGGCATCACGCTCGGCTCGGACGGCAACGTCTGGTACGTCGAGTTCACCGACGGCTACATCGGGCGCGTGACCCCGCAAGGGCAGATCACGCGATTTGCGATCCCCGATCCACAGAGCGGACCCTGGGACGTCAAGACCGGACCGAGCGGTTACCTCTACTTTAGCGAGTCGCAAGCCGATCGAATCGGCGTCTTCGATCCGGCGACGCTGCAGTTCAAAGCGTCGCTCGCGGTCCCGACGCCGAACGCCACCCCGTGGGGGCTCCTGCTCGCGCAAAACGGACGAGTCTGGTTCACGGAACGCAACGGCAATAAGATCGCGACGATCCTGCCGAGTCAAATTAAAGAGTTTTCGATCGCACAGCAGGGCAGCTATCCGGAAGCCCTCACCGCGACCGCCCACGGTAACGTGTGGTTCACCGAGGGCCTGACGGGAGATCTCGGACGGATACGGTCTTCGACGGAAAAATTCGGTGCGATCGTCGGCTTGCCGTCCGGCAGCATTCCCAATGGAATCGTGACGGGGCCGAACGGCAACGTGTGGTTCACGATCTCGGCGTACCACAACCCGAGCCAAATCGGCGAGCTCGTCCTGCGCTAGGGCCTCGGCGCCGTCAGCCGATCCAGACGGTTTGGATATTGACGAACTCGTGGATGCCGAAGGCCGAGAGTTCGCGTCCGTAGCCGCTCTTCTTGACCCCGCCGAACGGCAAGCGCGGGTCGCTGGCGACCATGCCGTTGATGAACACGGCTCCCGCTTGGACATCGGCCGCAATCGTTTCGGCGGCCGCAACGTCGCGCGTCCAGAGGCTCGAGCCGAGACCGAACGACGAGGCGTTGGCAAGCTCGATGGCGTGCTCGCGGTCGTCCGCGCGGACGACCGCGGCCGCCGGTCCGAAGACTTCTTCGTCGAACATGCGCATGCCGGGTGTCACGTCCGCCACGATCGTCGGCTCGTAAAAAAAACCGGGACCTTCGAGCGCTTTTCCGCCCAACGCTAACCGCGCGCCGCGCGCGAGCGCCGCCTGCACTTGATCGTGAATCCCGTCGCGTAAGTCCTCGCGCGCGCACGGTCCGACGTTCACGTGCTCGTCCATCGGATTGCCGACGATTTGCGCCGCGGTTCGTTCGACGAAGCGGCGCAAAAAATCGTCGTAGACGTCCGACTCAACGATGAATCGTTTCGCCGCGATGCAGCTCTCGCCGTTATTTTGAAAGCGCGCGGTCACGGCGGTCTTCGCGGCCGATGCGAGGTCGGCGTCGGAGAACACGACGAACGGATCCGAGCCGCCAAGCTCCAAGACGCACTTTTTCAACGCTGCGCCAGCCGCTCGCGCGACCGATACGCCCGCGCGCTCGCTGCCGGTGAGCGTGACGGCGGCGATGCGTGGATCGCCGACGATCGCGTCGATTCCTTCGCCGCGTGCGATGAGCGCGCCGAACAGTCCGGGCGGGGCTCCGGCGTCGTCGAAGACGCGTTCGAGTTCGAGCGCGCAGCGGGTCGTGTTTGCCGCGTGCTTGAGCAGCATAGTATTGCCGGCCATCATCGCCGGAGCCGCCGCGCGGATCACCTGCCAAAACGGAAAGTTCCACGGCATGATCGCGAGCAGCACGCCCAGCGGGCGGAACGCGACGTAGCTGCGCGAAGCGGACGAGGGTGCGGCTTGCGGCGCGAGCATGGCGCCGCCGTGCTCGGCGAAGTACTCCAGCGCCGAAGCACATTTATCAACCTCCGCGCGCGCTTGAACGATCGGCTTGCCCATCTCGCGCACGGCGGTTCCCGCGAGCACGTCGCGGTCGGTGCGGATGCGCGCGGCGACCGCGCGCAGGAGCGCGCCCCGCTCGTCGAAGGAGGTGCGGCTCCACGGAGCCGCGCAGCGCGCCGCCAGCGCGATTTTGGCTTCGATCGCGTCGGCATTCATCAATGCGAACCGCTCGAGCGTTCGCCCCGTCGTCGGATCGATCGTCTCGATCATAGCGATCCCGACGCCCACGGTCCCGAAGGCCCGGCGTAGACTTCGACGAGCCGGTCGGGGCGCAGATACGTGCGCGCCACGCGCTGGACGTCGGCGGCGGTGATGCGGGCGAAACGCTCGTTGAGCGTACCGTAGTAATCGAGCGGCAGATGGTTCACGGCGATGTCCATGATCTGCTTGACCTGGCCGCTCGTGGATGCCTCCTCGAGCAGCGCATTGCTGACGAGGCGGATCTTCGCTTCCCGCAGCTCGGTCGCCGAGACAGGCTCGTCCCGCATCTGCTCCAACTGCTTGCGCACGAACGCGACCGCTTCGACGACGCGCTGCGGCGACGCGTTGAGCTCGATGCGGAAATCGCCCCGATCGGCATCGGCGTCGAGCGTACTGTTCACGTTGTAGACGAGGCCCCGCTTCTGGCGCAGCTCCTGCCAGAGGCGCGATTCGAACGCGCCGCTGCCGCCGAGAATCTGGTTGAGCACCAGGAACGTATCGTAATCCGGGCTCGATCGAGCGAGCGCGGGTTGCCCGAGCCGGATGTAGACTTGGGTTGCCGCGGTACCGATATAATCGTGCCCGCTCGTTGCGGGCGGCATCGCCATGAGATGCGGATCGGGTTTGGGACCCGCGGCCTGCCATGCGCCGAAGGCTGCCGTCAGCGCGTCGCGCACGCGTTGCGGCGAGATGTCGCCGGCGACGGCGATGGTCGTGAGATCGGGGCGCCAGTAGCGCTGCGCGTATGCGAGCAGATCCTCTTGCGTAATGCCGCCGACGGTTGCGGCGGTCGGCTCGCGCAGCGTCGGGTCGTCGGTGGCGAGGAGGAGCCGATCGTACGCGCGATTGATCATCACGCCCGAGATCTGCGATTCCGATTGCAGGCTATTGGCGAGTTGCGAGCGCTCGATGCCCAACCATGGCTGCGCGAAGGTCGGATGCGCCTCACCGTCGGCCAAGATCGCGATGATCCGGTCGAAATCGCCAGAGGTTCCCTGCGCGGAGAACTGATCGCCGGTTTGCACGATCGCGCCGATCTCGTCGGTTGCTTTCCGCCGCTGCGCGAACGGATAGGCCGCGCTGCCGTAATCGGCGACGGCGCCCGCGAGGCGCGCGATCCCTTCCTTGCCGGGCGGCTCGAATGCCGGAGACCACGCGATCTTTCCGCTCAGAACGAAGGTGGGACGGTCGGTCTTCGTTTGGACGATCACGTGCAGGCCGTTGGCTAGCGTGAACTCGACCGGAGCGAGCGGGCTGCGTGCCGTCGTCGGCGTTCTGACGGCGGTCGCGATCCATTGCGGCATCACGATCGGACCGTTGGGAATGCGCTTGGAGAAATCGTCGCTCGCCGCGGCGCTGCTCTTCTGTGAGTTTCCGTGGGGCGGACTCTCGTTTGGTGTGAGATGCCCGACGACCGTGGGATGGCTCAGATACGTGCGCGTGGCGGCGAGAAGGTCGTCGCCGGTCAGCGCGGCAAGCCGCGCGTCTTCCTCGGAGATGCGTTCGCCGACGATCCCATACGTGTAGCCCGCGAGCGCGCCGATGCCGTCGATAGAGTCGGTGGAGTAGAGGCGATCCGCGATCGTCAGGCGTTTGGCCGCCACGACGAGCTCGGGATCGAAGCCGCCTGAAAGCGCCGCTTCCAGCGTGGATTGAAAGACGGCCTGTGCTTCGGCGCTCGTTCGGCCGGGGTTGAGAATGATGAAGATGTGGAGGAGCCCGCCGCGCAACTGCGTGTCGGCGTTTGTCTCGATGGCCAGCGCGATGTTGCTTTCGACGAGCGCGCGATAAAAGGGCGAGCGCTGATTCTCGATCAGCGACGCCAGCGTGCTGATCGCCGGTTCCCCCCGCTGCGTATCGCCGGGTACCGAATAGGCGAGGTCGAGGATCTCGAACGGAAACGGAAACTCGGCGTCGACCGTCGCGCCGTGCGCGGGTATCGGGTTGGCGTCGTGCTTGGGCGGCAGCGTCTTCGGAGCAATTGCGCCGAAGTAGCGGGCCGCCTTGGCGAAGACGACGGCGTGATTAACCGCGCCGGCGACGACCAGCGTCGCGTTGTTCGGCGCGTACCATTCGTGGTAGTACCGCGCGATCTCGGCGACCGTCGCGCGCGCAACGTCCTCCCGTTCGCCCAGCGGCGTGCGTCCCGCCGGTTGGCCCGGGAAGGCCGCGGCGCGCACCCGTGCGAGCAGGTTGAAGAGCGGCGAGCTGTCGTCGCCGTCAATCTCATTGAGAACGGCATTGCGCTCGATCGCCCAGTCCGCGGCGCGCAGCGCTGCGTGCTGCATCCGATCGGCCTCGGTGAAGAGCGCCACGTCGAGCTTATCGGCGGGCATCTCGAAGTAAAACTGAGTGTAGTCGTAGCTGGTCTCGCCGTTCATCTGCGCGCCCAGGCGTGCCGTGATGTCGTCGAGTCCTCCCGCCGAGATCTCCGGCGTGCCGCGGAACATCATGTGCTCGAGTGCGTGCGCGAGGCCCGTTCGACCCGGCGTCTCGTCGAGCGAACCGAATCCGTACCAAACGGACGTCTGCACGACAGGCGCGGCGCGGTCTTCAACGACGACGACCCGCAAGCCGTTGCGCAGCGTCGTCGTGAAGATCCCGGCATCGCCCGGACCGGTCTGCGCGCCGGCGGGCACCGGCAGGCAGAGCGCCGCCGCAATCGCCAGCAATGGGAGCGTCAATCTCACAGTCGGGTAACTCCTAAGTAATAGGCCGCGGCTGATTCCACGGCGCCCAGGGGGAGGCAGCCGACGAGCTCGCAGCCGATGACGTCGATGCCGCGTTCGGCCGCAAGCTCGGTGACGAGCTCGACGACGCGATAGAGCGGCGTTGCAACATAATCCGTAACATTCAGCGAGACCTGCACGCGATCGGCGCAGCGCGGCAGCGCGAGCGCTCGAAGCGAGCGCAAGCCGCCGTCGCGCTCACGGATCGCGCGCGCGATCGCTCGCGCCGGCGCGAGATCGGCGGTCGCCAATTCAACGTTGAATGCGATGAGGACGTCGCGGGCGCCGATGGCAATCGCGCCGGCGCTTTCGTGCCGGCGCACGTCGCCTTCATCGGGCAGCCAATCGGCGTGCCGGCGGACCTCCGGGAGCAGCAGGCGCTCGGGGCGGCGCGCGGCCGCACCGTAATAAAACGAGGGAATGCCGTAGCGGCGCCAGATCTCGGCGCCGGCGCGATGGGCGAGGACGGCGGCGTCGTGCAGCGTCGCGCCGCGCAGCGGCACGAACGGCAGCACGTCGAGCGCGCCGATGCGCGGATGGACGCCGCGGTGCTCGCGCAGATCGATGCGTTCCAGCGCGACGCCGGCCACGGCAAGCGCGGCCTCGACGACCTGCGTTTCATCGCCGACGATGGTGAGCACGCTACGATGGTGGACGTCGTCGCCGCTTGCGTCGACGACCCGCGCGCCCGTGGCCCGCACGGCCGCGCACGCCGCGGCGATCGTCGCCGGCGCGCGTCCCTCCGACAGATTCGGTACGATCTCGAAAAGCATCGCTACCCGAGCGCTCGCGCAATCGCAGCGGCGATGTCGCGCACGTTCGCCGGCGAGATGAGGTCGGCGTATCCGAGTTTGCGCGCCTCCGTTTCGCGTCGCTCGCCGCCGGTGACGGCGCGGACTTCCCCCGAGAGCCCGAGCTCGCCGAAGACGGCGACCGACATCGGAATCGCGACGTTGCGAAACGACGATGCGATCGCGAGCGCGATGCCGAGATCGGCGGCCGGCTCCAAGACGCGCAAGCCGCCCGCGACCGATGCATACACGTCGTGGCTGCCGAGCGAAAACCCGGCGCGCCGTTCGAGGACCGCGATGATCATCGCGAGCCTTTGCTGATCTACGTTGTTCGCCAAACGCCGCGGCGTGCCGTATGCTGCTTCGGCGACCAGCGCCTGGACTTCGATGAGCACCGGTCGCGACCCGACGATCGACGCGACGACGCACGATCCGCTCGGGCGCTGCGTTCGCGCGCCTAAGAAAAGCTGCGACGGATTGGCGACCTCGCGCAATCCCGCATCGTGCATCGTGAAGACGCAGATCTCGTCGATCGAGCCGAAGCGGTTCTTGTAGGCACGTAGGATGCGGTGGCGGCCGCTGCTCTCGCCTTCAAAGTACAGCACGGTGTCGACGAGATGCTCGAGGAGACGCGGACCGGCGATGGCGCCGTCCTTGGTGACGTGCCCGACGATAAAGCACGCGCAGCCGCTGCGCTTGGCGTATTCCATGAGCGCTTGCGTGCAGTCGCGAACCTGCGTCGCGCTCCCGGCGTACGCTTCGGATTCGGGCAGCCAGACGGTTTGGATCGAGTCCACGACGATTGCCAGCGGTGCGCGCCGCTCGAGCGAGTCGAGCACGGCGCGGAGGTTGGTTTCGGGATAGACGAAGAGCGCTTCGGAGCCGAGCTCGCCCAGCGTGCGTTCGGCGCGCAGCTTCACCTGCGCCGCCGACTCCTCGCCGCAGACGTAGACGACCTCGCCTTGACGGGCCAATCGCGACGCGATCTGCAGCAGCAGCGTTGATTTGCCGGCGCCGGGCGGACCGCCGACGAGCGTGAGACTGCCTGGAACGAGACCGCCGCCGAGCACGGCGTCGAATTCGGGCATTCCAACGGCAACGCGCGCAACGCCGGCTCCTTGGAGCTCGCGCAGCGGAATCGGTGCGGCCGATGGGACCGGGCTCGCGCGCGCGGCGCGCGCGGCCTTCGCACCCATGTTGACCGGCCGTTCGTCAAACGAGTTCCACGCCTCGCATTGCGGACAGCGTCCGAGCCAGCGCGGCGATTCGAATCCGCAAGCCGAGCAGTAATAGATCGAGCGCGCCTTAGCCATTAGCCGTCATAACCCGCCAAGCGAGCAGTTTTCTGCGGGGCCGCTCCTTTGCCTAGGCGAAGCGGGATGCGCTTTGACTCAGCAATCGTATCCGCACGTCGCGATCGACGGGCCTGCCGCAGCGGGCAAGACCACCGTCGCGCGAGCGGCAGCGCGTCGCCTCGGCATTCTCTACCTCGATACCGGCGCGATGTACCGCGCGCTTGCGTCGCTCGCGCTGAGCACGGGAACCGACGTGGATAACGGAGCGGCGCTCGCGCGTCTCATGCATGCGTCGCCCATCGAGGTCGCGCTCGACGAATCGGCGCCGCTCGGTTTTCGCATTGCGGCGGGCGGCCGCGAGCTCGACGAAGCCGCCCTGCTCGGCAAAGACGTGACCGCGATCGTCTCCGCCGTTTCCGCGCACGCCGAGGTGCGCGAAGCAATGGTGCGCGCGCAGCGACGCATCGCCGAGAACGGCGCCGTCGTGATGGCCGGTCGCGACATCGGGACGGTCGTGCTCCCCGACGCTCCCGTCAAAATTTATCTCACAGCGTCGGTGTCGGCGAGAATCGAGCGGCGGCGCGCGCAGCTCGAACGAGCCGGCGTCGAGGCCGATTCGCAACGGCTGCACGAGGAAATCGAAGAGCGCGACCGGCTCGATCGGACGCGGGCCGTATCGCCGCTCGCGCCCGCGCCCGACGCGCGCGTGATCGATTCGAGTGCGATCGACGTTGACGCGGTGGTTGACGAGATCTGCGCGATCGTCGCGCAGCGCAGCGGCGGCAACGGGTGAATCCCGGCTTCTACGATCTCTCGAAGTTGGCGGTGCGGACGCTCGCGCGCGTCTGGCGCGCGCGCGTCATCGGGGCCGAGAACGTGCCCGCGAACGGTCCGCTGATCGTCGCGTGCAACCACCTCTCGTATCTCGACCCGCCGGTGCTCGGCGCGCTTTGCCCGCGCCGGATTCGATATATGGCGAAGAAGGAGCTGTTTGAGATTCCGTTGCTCGGTCCGGTCATTCGGGGGCTCGGCGCGTATAGCGTCGATCGCGGGGGCAGTGCGACGGCGGCGATCAAGCGCTCCCTGCAGGTCTTGGAGTCGGGCGGCGTCGTCGGCATCTTTCCGCAGGGGCGGCGCAGTCCGGGAGGCACCGCTCCGCCGCAGACCGGCGTCGCGCTGCTGGCCTCGCTGGCCGGCGTCCCCGTGGTGCCGGCTTGCGTCCGCGGCACCGACCGGGCGCTCGCGCTGGCGCGGATCGACGTGGCGTTCGGGCCCCCGCTCGAGCTGCCGGCGGGCCGGAAAGCAACGCGCGACGATTTGGCGAAGTTCGCAGGTGATATCATGAGCGCGATCGAGCAGTTGTCGGGGAGCATGAGTGGAAATTCGTAAGGCGTCGGTTCAAGGCTTCTGCTTCGGCGTGGCCATCACGGTCAAAAAGGCCGAGGAGGCGATCGCGTCGCGCGGCGACGTTACGACGCTCGGTCACGTCGTCCACAATCCCCAGATGGTCGAATCGCTCGCCTCGCGCGGTCTGAAGAACGCGCAGAGCGTCGATGACGTGGATGCGGGTGCGCTCTTCGTGCGCGCCCACGGCCTTCCGGTCGACGTTTTCGAGAAGGCTAAGGAGAAGAACCTCGAGATCATCGACGCGACCTGCCCGATGGTGACGAAGATTCACGTTCAAGCCGAGAAGCTCAAGGGGGACGGCTACAAGATCGTCGTCATCGGCGATCCGAATCATCCCGAGGTCAAAGGCACGCTCAGCCACGTCCCCGGCGCGTGGTGCATTCAGTCACCCGACGACGTCGAACGCTTGCCGCGCTCGAGCCGCGTCGGAGTGGTGGTGCAATCGACGTGGTCGGGCGAAGGCTTCACCGAAATCGTCCGCGCACTCTCGGCGAAATACTATGAGGTGCGGGCGGTCAATACGATCTGCACCGACACGCACAATCGCCAGAACGAAGCGCTGCGCCTGGCTAAGGACGTCGAAGTGATGATTGTCGTCGGCGGCAAGACGTCGGCCAACACAAAGCATCTCGCGGATCTGTCCGAGTCGCACGGCGCGCGTGCCTATCACATCGAGGGGCCGGACGAGTTGGTCTCCCAATGGTTCGACGGCGTGAAGGTTGCCGGACTGATGTCGGGCGCGTCGACGCCGGGATGGCTCGTGGACAAGGTCGAGGCGAAAATGGAGGAGCTGGCCGCCCCTGCGTAACGTGGCAACGCTCGCCGAGCGATTCGAGAGCGCCTTGGAGGAACGAATTACCGGCTATCGGGGATCTCACGAGATCTCCGATAGTCTTTTGCGCCACTTCGGGTACGCGCCGTACGGGCCGGCGCGGCGCGGCAAGCGATTGCGGCCGCACATGGTGATGCGGGTTGCGGTCAGCGAGGGCGCGCCCGTCGAGTACGCGCTGGACGCGGCCGTCGCGGTCGAGATCTTTCACAATTATTCGCTCGTTCACGACGACATCGAGGATCGTGACGAGCTTCGCCACGGCCGCCCGACGCTCTGGAGCACGTACGGCGTGGCGCGCGCGATCGACGCCGGCGACGCCATGTGCGCGCTCAGTTTTCTGAGTCTCGAGCACGCGGCCGCCCATCTCGACGCCCGCCGGGTGCTGCAGATGCTGGAGTTGCTCCACGACTCGCACGCCGTGATGTGCGAAGGCCAGTCGCTCGACCTCTACTTCGAATCCGAGCGATCGGTCGATCTGCCCGACTACTACCGGATGATCGAATGCAAGACGGCCCAACTCTTCGATGCGTCGTGCCGGTTGGGCGCGTATGCGGCCGGCTGCGACGAGGAGACGATCTTCGGTTACGGAGCGGTGGGCCGTGCGTACGGCATGGCGTTTCAGATTCGGGACGACGTTGCGGGCATCTGGTCGTCGGTCGACGAGACCGGGAAGACCGTCGCCAGCGACATCGCGCGCCGGAAGTGGACGTTTCCCGTGGTGTGGGCGATCTCGCAGCCGTCGTCGCCGGCGCGCGATGCGATCGCCGATGCGTACGCACGGGGCGACGCGCTCGATGCGGGCAACGTGGTGCGCGTCGTCGGAGCGCTCGATTCGCTCGGCGCGCGCGACGCCGCTGCCGGTGCTGCCGCGGAACATCTCGCGGTGCTCGAGCGGCATCGGAATCGGGTGCTGTGCGAGTATCTCTCCGGAACGCTGGGGCTCGTCGCGTGAACGGCACGCTGCGTGCGCCGGCGCGCCAGAGCTCGCTGCTCTGGGCCCTTCCGCTGCTCGTGCTCGGCGGTCTCGCCCTGCGGCTGCTCTATATCGGCGATCAGGGATTCAAGACCGACGTCACCACCTACACGGCTTGGGCACTGGGACTGAGCCAACGCGGCTTCGCGACGTTTTACTCGACCGTTGGTTTTGCCGATTATCCGCCGGGATATTTCTATATCCTCGCGCTCGTCGGCCGCGTTTGGCAGCTCGCGTTTGCGGCGCACGATCCCGGCTCGACGATGCTGCGTTATCTGGTCAAGCTTCCGGCGATTCTGGCCGATCTCGGCGTCGGCGTCTTGCTCTATGCGATCGTTCGACGCTTCGCGAGCGCCGGACTCGCGCTCGCGGCGGCCGCGCTCTATCTGCTCAATCCGGCGATCGTGTACGTATCCGCCCTGTGGGGGCAAGTCGATTCCATCTCCGGCGGTCTCGCGCTGCTTGCGGTCTATTGTCTGCTGCGCGGCGGCGACGAAGCGTCGGACTCACGCCAGACGATGTGGATCGTGGGCGGCTGGCTATCGTTTGCGTACTCGTTGCTGATCAAGCCGCAGGCGGCCGTGCTGCTGCCGCTCTTCGTTGCATTTGCGTTCGTCGATCCGCAACGCCGGCGGGCGCGCCTGGCCGCGACGGGAATTGGGATCGCGGCTGCGGTGATGTTCGCGCTGCTGCTCAGCGAGCCGTTTCATCCCGGCAATCCGATAACGACGCTCGCCTGGCTGATCGAGCGGTATGCGTTCGGGTCGAACGTCTATCCGTACAACAGCGTCAACGCCTTCAATTTGTGGGCGTTGCGCGGCACGCTCTGGGTCTCGGACACGCAGCCGATTCTCGGGCTCCAGCAATACGTATGGGGTGTCGTCCTCGTGCTGGCGGCGCTGGCGTTGATCGTCTGGCGCTACGTCCAGGATAAGACGCCGCAGGCGCTGCTCGAAGGCTGCGCGATCGCGACGATCGCGTTCTTCGTGCTCGCCACGCGCATGCACGAGCGCTATCTGTTTAACGGATTGCTCTTCACGATTGCCTGCGTGCCCTTCGCGCGCCGGTACCTTTGGGGCGCCGTCGCGCTCTCGGGCGTGCTCCTGCTCAACCTCATCTATAGTTTAGAGTACCTGCACGTTGTGACCGACGGCGTTGCCGGCGTCAACTCGCAGAATCTGTGGGGAGTGTGGACGACCGTCTTATCGCTGGTCGCCGTCGGCACGTTCTTCTGGCTCGGCTATCAGTATCTCGGCGCGGCGGACTCAACCGCGGCGCTGCCCGCGCAGCGGCCCGAGCGCGCCGAGAGTGTGCCCGCGGCAAACTTCGACGTACGCGGGCGCGCTTGGTACGATCCGCGCGAAGGCCTCGCGGCGATGCGCTTCCCGCTCGACTACGTCATCATGGGGGCGCTCGGAGTCGGCAACTTCGTTCTTTCGTTTATCGGCTATTGGTGGCCGGCCGAAAAGGTCTTCGACGAGATCTACTTCGCGCGTGCAGGTGAGGAGTATCTGCAGAACCTGCGGATCTACGAGAATACCCATCCCCCGCTCAGCAAACTGTTGATCACAATCTCGATCGCGCTCTTCGGCGGCATGCCGAAGGGGCACGGTCTCGGCGGCTGGACGGCGCTCAATGCCGTCATCGGCCACATGAGCAACGGCGATAATTCGTACGGCTGGCGGTTCCTCGACGTCGTTTTCGGCGCGCTCGTCGTGATGCTGCTCTACGGCTTTGCCAAGCGGGTGACGGGTTCGACGATCTTTGCGACGGTCGCGGCCCTGCTCTTGACGTTCGACGGCATGCATTTCGTCCAGTCGCGCATCGCAACGCCGGAAGGATTCGTCGTCTTCTTCGCAACGCTCGCCGTCTACGCGTTTTACCGGTTTTGGATCAGCTCGCAGGTCGCGCAGCGCGCGCACGTCCCGGTGCCCGCATCCGGCTTTGGGCTCGGCGCGGTCTCCGGGCTCTTTGCAGGTGGACTCGTCGGGCAGCTCTGCCGCTTCGCGTGGCATTTCGACGCCGCCGCAACGACGGTGGTGACGCTCTACGTCGCCTGCCTCTGCTACGTGGTGCTCCGATACACGGTGCTGGCGCGGCTCTACGGCGACGGCCGGCTCGAACTGACGTATGCCGAAGGGTCGTACGCCGTGCGCGGGTCTGACGAGACGACGCTGCATTCGGCCGACGGTGGAACGATCGATTCGCGCGGCCGGATCGAACGCGGCGCGCGGTCGCAATCCAAGAGCGGCGCACTCGTGTATCGCGACGACCCCCTGCGCATCGAGTACCGGAAGGATGCGAGCGTTCTCTACGCCACGCCGGATGGCGACGCGGTCTACGCCGGCAACGAAGTGCGAGCGGGCGATGCGGTCGAGCAAGGACGCTCGTCGAAGCTGTGGCTGATCCTCTTCACGGTTGCCCTCGGTTTGCTCGTCAGCACCAAATGGTACGGCGTGATGGGATTCGGCGTGAGCTTCATCGTGCTGATCTTCGTCTGGCTGCAGCGTCATCGCGCGCAGCCTCGCCCGACGGTGTGGGGCAACCCTCGCGGCTTCCGGCTCGACGTCGCGTTCGCGACAATCCTGCTGGTGAGTGCGACGGTCTACACGCTGGTCTGGACGCCGGACTTGCTGCGGCATTCACCGGATCCGAGCGAGATCCACAACGCCAACGATCTCGTCTATCGCCAATATTCGATGTACGAATATCACGATACGCTCAAAGCCACGCATCCATACTCTTCGAAGTGGTGGGAGTGGCCGCTGGACTACGTGCCGATCGCGTACTTCTATGAAGACCACCGGAGGGACCAGTCGAATCCCAACGGGTGCTGCGTCTATGAGATCACGTCGATGCCCAATCCGGTCATCCTGTGGTTCGGGCTGTTCAGCGTTCCGTGGATCGCGTTGCTCGCCTGGCGCGAGCGCAACAAGGCCTATGCGCTCATCGTCGTCACCTATTTGCTGCAGTGGCTCCCGTGGATCAGGTCGCCGCGCATTACGTTCGCCTACCACTTTTACGTCGATATTCCATTGATCTGTCTCTGCAACGTCATCGTGCTGCAGCGCGTGTGGCGCTGGGCGGAGCGGACCGAAGGGATGCGCTGGGTCGGCGGTCTCGGGGTGGGCGCCTACCTCGCCGCCGCCGCCGCGAGCTTCGTCTTTTTCTATCCGATCCTCGCGGCGCACCCGATTGCGTGGAATGCCTGGCACGCGCGCATGTGGTTCCCAACCTGGATTATCGGCCCCGGCTAACGAAGGCATCCGCATGTCCGGACATTCCAAGTGGCACAACATCAAGCTGAAGAAGGGCAAGGTGGACGCCCAACGCGGCGCGCTCTTCACCAAGCTCAGCAAGGAGATCATTCTCGCCGCGAAAGGCGGCTCGCCGGATCCCGAGGCCAACTACCGTCTGAAGATGGCCGTCGAGAAAGCGCGCGAGTTTAACATGCCGCAGGAGAACATCAAGCGCGCGATCGCCCGAAGCGTGGGTCAGAGCGGCGCGGCCGAGATCGAAGAGATTCGCTACGAGGGATACGGTCCGCACGGCGTCGCGGTGGTCGTCGATGCGGCGACCGATAATCGCAACCGCACGGCGGGCGAGCTCCGTTTTTTATTCAGCCGCCACGAGGGCAGCCTCGGTGAGACCGGCAGCGTTGCGTGGATGTTCGATCCGCTCGGCATGGTGGAAATCGATCCGGCCGGGAAGACGGAAGAGGCGCTGATGGAGGACGCGCTGATCGACGGCGTCGAGGATATCGAATACGACGCGGAGCTTGCGGTCATCTATACCGATCCCGTGCGTTTGGCGGGCGTGCGCGACGAGCTGCGGGCGCGCGGACTGAAGGTTTCGGATGCGTATCTCGGCATGCGCCCCAAAACCAAACTCGAGCTGCAGGGCCGCGAACTCACTTCGGCGCTCGAGCTGCTCGAAGGGCTCGACGAGCATGAAGATGTGCAGCGCGTGTTTAGCAACCTCGATTTCGATCGGATCGCGGCGGAGGCCATCGCCTGAGGTCGCTGCGCGCCTACGCGCCGCGGGATTGGGTCTTTCCCGCCGTGCTCGCGATCTTCGTCGCGCTGGTGGTTTGGTTCGGCCGCCAAATCTACGACTTTTTGCTGCCCTCTTCGGCCACCGTTACGGTGCCGTCGTTCGTCGGACAGACGATCGGCGACGCCAATGCCGAGATCGCGCGCCTAAAGCTGAGCTCGGCCGTCGTGGACCACACGACAAGCGATCGCTATCCGAATGACGTCGTGATCATGCAGCGGCCCGAGGCCGGCGACCAAGTGCGGCAGGGCCGGCAAGTTTCCTTCGTGGTCAGCGACGGGATCGTCGCGCGCTTGATGCCGGATCTTCGCTATCAATCGATGCGCGAGGTCGAGCTCGACCTAGCGCGAGCGCATCTTCAGCTCGGGCGCGTGAGTTACGTTCGCAGCGACGTTATTCCCGACGGTCACGTGGTGGCGCAAAATCCCGCGCCGCTGGTCAACGTGCACGAAGGCGACGTCGTCACGCTCTCGGTCAGCCGAGGCGGCCGTCCGAGCATTGCCGTTCCGAACTTCGTCGGACTGACCATCGATCAGGCGCGAGTGCTGGCGGCAAGCTCGGGGATCAAACTCGGGCAGATCGTGTGGACTCCGCTCGGCCGCGGGGGACCGCCGCACGGTATGATCGCACGTCAGGTTCCTCCCCCTAAGGCAAGGATCGCATCCTACGACCCGGTCGCCCTGCAGGTGAGCTCCGGGCCGAACGAATCAGGATACATCTTGCGCCAAGTGCGCGTTCTCGTTTCGATTCCGCAGCCCGAAACGTCCGCCGGCTCCCAACTCGACGTGCGGCTCACGGTGACCGATGCGACGGGACGGTACGATCTCTATCACGCGTTCGCCCAGCCGGGCCAGAAGCTCGATTTCACGATCACCGCAGTCGGCACGTCGCTGCTCGATATGTACGTCAACGACACGCTCGTCGCGGAAGAACGGCTCGGCAACGAGCCGCCGAAGGTCTATGGCTCGGGTGCGTCACCCTCACCCTCGCCCTTCTGAGGGCGCGGCGTCCTGGCGGAGTCGCCGGGCGGCCGCGCGAACCGCGCAGCGATGACGCTGATCGCGCCTTCGCTGCTCTCGGCCGACTTCTCGCGCATTGCCGAGCAGATCGCGTCGGTGCAAGGGGCCGGGGCCGAGTACCTCCATCTCGACGTCATGGACGGCCGCTTCGTCCCGAACATCACGTGGGGCCCGAAGATCATCGGCGATTTGCGCAAACTCTCACCCCTGGTCTTCGACGCGCACTTGATGATCGTCGAGCCGGAGCGGTACGTCGACGACTTTCGAGCCGCCGGATGCGACCGCATCACGTTTCACCTGGAGGCGACGTGCCACGCGCAGCGACTGCTCGCCCATATCCGTGAAATCGGTGCGAAGCCCGGCGTTGCGATTTGCCCGCAAACGCCGGTCGAGATGCTGACCGATATCATCGACGATTGCTCGACCGTCTTGGTGATGAGCGTCAATCCGGGGTTCGGAGGCCAAGCGTTCATTCCGCGCGCGCTCGAAAAGGTGCGGCAGGCGCGGGCGCTGATCGACGGACGTAATCCGAGTTGCCTCATCGAGGTAGACGGCGGCGTCGGTGCCGAGAACGCGCGCGATCTCGCCGACGCCGGCGCGGACGTTCTCGTGATGGGCTCGGCGCTCTTCGGGGCCGCCGACGCGGCCGCCGAGCTGCGCCGCATTCGCGCCCTGATCGCGTGACCGAAGACGACGTCGTTGCGAAGATAGCGGAACTCTGCCGCCCTGCGACCCTGCCGCGAGCGGCGCGGTTCGTGGGCATCGGAGACGATGCCGCGGTCTGGCAGCCGTCGCGTTCGCATCGCAGCGTGATCTCGACCGACATGCTCCTCGAGGACGTCGACTTCACGCGTGCGTCGATGTCGTTGGAAGACGCGGGTTGGAAAGCGATGGCATCAAACGTGAGCGATCTTGCCGCGATGGGCGCGCGGCCTGTGCTGGCGACGGTCGCGCTTGGGGTTCCCGCCCCCATGGATGCAGGCGAGATCCTCGAGCTGTATGGTGGGATTGCGGCGTGCGCGCGATCGTACAAGCTTGCGATTGCGGGCGGCGATCTCTCGCGTGCCGGTGCGATCGCCATTGCGATCACGGTCGTCGGGGAAGTTAGGCCGTCCGGAATCAAGGTGAGGAACGGCGCCCTCCCCGGCGACGTGCTTGCGGTAACGGGGTACCTCGGCGCGGCCCGAGCCGGTCTCGCGGTCTCCGGGAACGCTACTGCGATTTCACCCGATTTGGCGGAGGAAGCGCTCGCGGCGTTCCGTCATCCGATGGCGCGCGTCGCCGAGGGGCGGTTTCTCGGCGCGAGCCGCAACGTGCACGCGATGATCGATCTCTCCGACGGTCTGTCGACCGATGCCGATCGCCTCGCTCGCGCGAGCGGCTGCGGCGTGACTATCGAAAGCGTGCCGGTCGCGCGCAGCGCGCGCGCTCTCGCGCGCGCGCGCAGAGAAGACCCCGAGCGGTTCGCACTCGCGGGGGGCGAGGATTTTGAGCTGCTTGCGGCGATTCATCCGCGCGCGTACGACCACGTGGCGGCGCGTTTCAGCGCGCGTTTCGGACGGCCGCTCCTTCGGGTCGGAGTGCTGCGCGCGGGTTCAGGGATTGCGTGGCAGGGCGTCGAGCTCGAGCGATCCGGCTGGGATCACTTCGATCGGCGCGCCTAGGCGCGTCGCGTTACGCGCTTGGAACGAAGGCAGCCAGTGCAGACGCGAGCCGTGCGGTGCACGCCGCGGTCGTCGATCCGGACCGACTGCAGATTCGGAAGCCAACGCCGCTTCGTCTTATTCATGGCGTGGCTGACGTTGTTTCCCGCCATCGGACCCTTGCCGCAAAATTCGCACCGCTTAGCCATAGCCGGCCGATAGTACCATGCCTTCGAACCTGCGGCAAGCCGAAAAGTTGACGGTAGGCAAGGATTCCGATGGCGGCTCCCAAAGAGCGCCGCATGGGGCAGGCGCGCATCGCGGTTGATGCGATGGGCGGCGATCATGCGCCGGGCGAGATCGTCGCGGGCGCGTTGCTCGCGGCCGAGGAGCTCGACGCCGAGGTCCTGCTCGTCGGCGATGAAGCGCGCGTTCGCCCGCTTCTGCGTGGCCCCGGCGCCGAACTTGTCCGCCTTATTCACGCTCCCGAGGCCATCGCCATGGACCTCACGCCATCGAGCGCGGCGCGATCGTGCGAGCGGACCTCGCTTGGAACGGCCGTCAACCTAGTCAAGCGGGGCGAGGCCGACGCCGTCGTTTCAGCCGGCAACAGCGGCGCATTTCTCGCGATCGCGCTGATCAAGCTGCGGACCATCGAGGGAATCTCTCGCCCGGCCATCGCGACCGTTTGGCCGGCGCTCAACGGCCCAACCGTGCTCCTCGATTCGGGCGCAAACGTCGACTGCCGGCCCGAGTGGCTGGAGCAGTTCGCGATCATGGGGTCGGCCTATGCCAAGGGCGTCTTGGGCGTCGCCGAGCCGAGGGTTGGAATTCTTTCGGTGGGCGAGGAGCGCAGCAAGGGCAACCAACTCGTCCTCGATGCGGCGCGGCTGCTGGAGACGGCGCCCGTGCGGTTCATCGGCAACGTCGAGGGCCGCGATCTCTTCCATAACGTCGCGGACGTCATCGTTACCGACGGATTCGTCGGCAACGTCGTGCTCAAGGTCGGCGAAGGCATGATCGCCGATCTCGCGCACGTGATGCGCGACGCGCTGCTCGGCGGCAGTCTGCTGACGAAGGTCGGTACCGCGCTGCTCGCGCCCGCACTCAAACGGCTGGGTAAGCGCTTCGATTACGAAACCTACGGCGGCGCGCCGCTGCTCGGACTGCGCGGAAACTGCATCGTCACCCACGGGCGCGCGAGCCGCAACGCGATCAAGCACGCGATCGGCGCGGCCGTGCAAGAGTTCGACCACGACGTCGTCGGCAAAATTAGCGAGCTGATGGTACCGCATCTCGCCGCCACGTAGCGCGGCCTTCCCCGCCATGCTCGGCGTCTACGTCCACCTTCCGTTCTGCCCCTATCTTTGCCCGTATTGCGATTTTGCAAAGTGGCCGATGTCTGCGACGCCGGCGCGACGCTATCTCGATGCACTTTTCGCCGAGCTCGCGCGCGAACCGAGCCGGGCCGCCGGCACGATCTATCTGGGCGGAGGAACGCCCAACGCTTACGACGCCGCGACGATCGAACAGCTGCTCGCGCGACTGCTCGAACGTTTTTCCGGCGCGCACGAGATCTCGATCGAGATCAATCCCGAACTGGTGAAGGAGCACGATTTGCCGTGCTATCGCGCTGCCGGCATCACGCGAATCTCGGTTGGCGTGCAGTCCTTCGATCCGGGCGAGATTCGGACGCTCGGGCGCAAGCACACCGTCGATCAGGTCGAGCACGTCGTTGCGCGCGCGCGTAACGCGGGCATCGCGTCGATTTCGCTCGATCTCATGTTCGGCGTTCCGGGGCAGACGCCCGAAAGCTGGCGGCAAACGCTCGACGCCGCGCTCGCGCTGGGCGTCGATCATCTCTCTACGTATGGCCTAACGGTCGAAGAAGGGACGCCGTACGCTGCTTGGCATGCGCGCGAGCCAGCGGCGTTTTTTGACGACGAACGCGAAGCGGAGCTGTACGCCATCGCGATCGAGAGATTGGAAGGCGCCGGCTTCGAGCAGTACGAGATCAGCAACTTCGCGCGACCGGGGCATCGATGCGCGCACAACTGCAACTATTGGGCCAACGGTGAGTACGTGGGGCTCGGCGTCGGCGCGGCCTCCTATCGCAACGGAACGCGCTCGGTGCACGCGCGCTCGCTCGACGAGTATATCGCGGCCGCGCTCGAGGGGCGCGCGATTCCGGCCGACGCCGAGCGGCTGCACGGTCGTCGGCGCGTCGGCGAGGCAGTGATGCTCGCGCTGCGCACCGCGCAGGGGGTTGGGCTGAGCGAGTTCAAAGAACGCTATGGAATCGACGTTATCGCCGACTACGCTGCCGTCGTCGCGCGATTTGAGCAGACTGGATTGCTGGAGCGGGTCGGCGACAGCGTTCGGTTGACGCTGCGAGGCCGATTTCTTGCCAACGATGTTTGCGGAGCCTTCATAACATTCGAGTAACACCGAGCGCGCTCTCCGAAACGGTCCTGCGCGCGGCCTTCGTCGTCGTCTTCGGCGTCACCGGATTTCTCTTGGGGCGCGAGGCGTATTTTAGTCTTCTCTCGCCGCATTTTGCCAACGAGGGGCTGCAGCTCGCGTTCTTGATTCTCTCGCCGGTCGTCGGCGCAATCGTCGGTGCGTTGCTCGCGCCGTTCGCGCAGGCGTTGTTCGAAACGCAGCTGCGTCAGGCCGAGGGGGCGATGGAGCGCCTGACGCCGGCGGAGATCGCCGGCGGCGCCGTGGGCTTGATCGTCGGCCTATTGATCGCGTTTCTCATCAAAGGAATCGTCTTCGAGCTGATCTCCGATTTCGGCCGCGCGGGCACGTACGTCGCGATCGTGCTCTATTTGATCGTCGCGATTTTCGCCGCGTATCTGGGCGCGCGCATCGGCGCCAAGATTCGGATCGTTCCCGTGCCGCGCGGCGTCACGGGAACGGCGAGCGAAGGGGCGTCCAAGCTCGTCGATACCTCGACGATCGTCGACGGCCGCATCGTCGAGATCGTGGAAAGCGGCTTTCTCGAGGGGCCGCTCATCGTACCGCGCTTCGTCCTGCGCGAGCTCCAAGCGATCTCCGATTCGGTCGATCCGCTCAAACGAACGCGCGGCCGGCGCGGCTTCGACGTGCTCAGCCGCTTGCAAGAGCTCGCGGCCGTCGAGATCAGCGAACGCGACTTCACCGATATGGCTCCGGGAAACGTCGACGCGCGGCTCGTGCGGCTCGCGCAGGATCTCGGCGCGAAACTGGTGACCAACGACTACAATCTCAATCGGATCGCGCACGTCGAGGGCGTCGCAGTGCTCAACGTCAACGAGCTCGCCAATGCCGTCAAACCGGTCGTTCTTCCCGGTGAAGAGCTTCACGTTGCCGTGATTCGCGAGGGCAAAGAGTTTCATCAAGGCGTGGGCTATCTCGAAGACGGCACGATGATCGTCGTCGAGCACGGACGCCGTTTGATCGGCGAAGAGACCGACGTGATCGTCACGAGCGTTCTGCAGACGGTCGCCGGACGCATGATCTTCGCCCGGCCCAAGCGCGAGGGGATCGCATCGTGAGATGGGCCGCGGTGATCGTCGCGGCGGGCCACGGCACCCGCTTCGGCCGCCCGAAGCAGTTCGTCGACCTCGCGGGCCTGCCGATGGTCGGCTGGTCGATGCGCGCCTTCGGCGAAATGCCGGAGATCGCCGAGCTCGTCGTCGTGACGGAGCCCGAATCGATCGATGCGATGCGCGCGCTCGCGGCGCGGCTCGCACCGAACCGGCCGGCGCGCGTTGTGCGCGGCGGCGCGCGCCGGCAAGACAGCGTGTACCAAGGACTGTGCGCGATTTCCGGCGAGTGCGACGGCGTGCTCGTGCACGACGGCGCACGTCCGCTGGTGCGCGCGCACGACGTGCGGGTCGCTATGCGCGAAGTGCGCGGCGGACGCGCTTGCCTGCTCGGCGTTCCGGTCGTCGACACGATCAAGCAAGTCGATGGCGCGTCGATGCGCGTCGGCGCCACGCTCGACCGCTCGATTCTGTGGGCGGCGCAGACGCCGCAGCTCGCGATGACGGCCGAGTTGCGCGCGGCGCACGAACGCGCGAACCGTGAAGGCATCGACGCAACCGACGACGCGGCGCTGCTCGAGGGCGTGGGAGTCGACGTCGTGATGGTTCCGTCGACGAGCGAGAACTTCAAAGTGACGTTGCCCGCCGACGTGGCGCGCGCCGAAATGCTGTTGCGCGCGTACGCCGGCGCAGAGCCGAAGGCCGGATGATGCGCATCGGTCACGGGTTTGACGCTCATCGTTTCGTCGACGGCCGTACGCTGATCTTGGGCGGCGTCCGAGTCCCCTACGAACGCGGCGCGCTCGCGCACTCCGACGGCGACGTGCTCGCGCATGCGCTCGCCGACGCCTTGCTCGGCGCGGCGGCGCTGGGCGATCTCGGGGAGCGATTCCCCGATACCGACGTCCGTTGGAAAGATGCCAACTCAATGGAACTGCTCGCGCACTGTGCGGCGGCGGTGCGCGACGCCGGCTACGCGATCGGCAACGTTGACGCGACGATCGTCGTGCAGCGCCCCAAACTCGCGCCGTTCATCGAGAAGATGCGCGAGAACGTCGCGGGGCGGCTCGGCATTGCGCCGGGCTTCGTCGGCGTCAAAGCCAAGACCAGCGAAGGCATGGGATATACCGGCGACGGCACCGGCATTGCGGTCCATGCCGTGGCCCTGCTGGTGCCGGAGCCTGCGTAACCTCAGATGGGCTCGTCGGGGTTGAAGCGCTGAGATGGAGCTGCCGGCCATTCTTGCCGACCTGCGAGCGCCGCTCGAGCGCGACCCCGCCGCGCGGGGCTGGCTCGACGTCGTCCTCTCGTATCCGGGCTTTCACGCGCTCGTCGCGCATCGCATCATTCACCCGCTGCATCGCGCCGGGATTCCGCTGCTGCCGCGCTTTTTCGCCAACGTTACGCGGTTCTTGACGCAGATCGAGATCCACCCCGGCGCGCGGATCGGCAAAGGCGTCTTCATCGATCACGGATCGGGCGTCGTTATCGGCGAGTCCTCCGAGATCGGCGACGGGTGTACGATCTATCAAGGCGTCACCCTCGGCGGCACCAGCCTGTCTCACGGCAAGCGCCACCCGACGCTCGGCCGCAACGTGACGATCGGCGTTAACTCGAGCGTGCTCGGCGCGATCGTGCTCGGCGACAACGCCAAAGTCGGCGGCGGATCGGTTGTCGTCAAGGACGTGCCGCCAAATGCCACCGTCGTCGGCGTTCCCGCCCGCATCGTCGCGCAGGACGGCAAGCCGGTGAGGCTCGTCTCCGATCGTCCGCAAGTCGAGATGCCCGATCCGACGGCCGACGCAATCGTCCGCTTTCAGAGCCGTGTCGCAGCCCTCGAGCGGCGCCTCGCCGAACTCGAGCGCGTCGGCGATGCGGACGACGAATCCTGGAGCTGGGTGATCTGAGGCTCTACAACACTCGAACGCGCGGCGTCGAAAGCTTCGAAGCGCTCCGCGCCGGTGAAGTGCGCGTCTACGTTTGCGGGATGACGCCGTCGGCGCAGGCCCACTTGGGGCACGCGCGCTCGTTTCTGTTTTTCGACGTGCTGCGGCGCTATCTGACGCACCGCGGTTATAGGGTCGTGTACGTTCAGAACGTTACCGATATCGACGACCGCAGCATCAATGCGGCGAAGGAGACCGGCGGCGATTATCACGCCATCGTCGAGGGGTATTACGCCGAGTTCAAGGCGTCGATGCGCAAGCTCGGCGTGCTCGAATACGACCACGAGCCCTATGCGACGCACTACATCGAGCCGATTGAGACGATGATTCGCGAGCTGGTCGACCGCGGACATGCATACGCCGCTGCGGACGGGATCTACTATCGCGTCTCGACGTTCGCGCGCTACGGCCGGCTCGCGAATCGCAACGTGGACGAGCTCGAAGCCGGCGCGCGGATCGAGATCGACGAGCACAAGGAGGATCCGCTCGATTTTGCGCTGTGGAAGTTTGCCAAACCGGGCGAGCCGCGCTGGGCCTTCGAGCCGTACGGCGAGGGACGTCCCGGCTGGCACATCGAGTGCTCCGCAATGTCGCGCGCGCTCCTCGATCCCGACGGACGGGGTTTCGACATTCACGGCGGCGGCGCCGATTTGATCTTTCCGCATCACGAGAACGAAATCGCGCAGAGCGAGCCCTTGATGGCCCAGCCGCCGATGGCGAACGTTTGGGTGCACGGCGGCTTGCTGCTCTTCGACAACCGTAAGATGTCGAAGTCGCTCGGAAACTTCGAACCGCTCTCGCAGCTGCTCGAGCGTCACGATCCGCAAGCGATTCGATGGCTCTTCTTGCAGACCGGCTATCGCAAGGTGATGAACTTTACCGAAGAGTCGATCGGCGCGGCGAGTCTCGGGCTCGCGCGGGTCAAAGCGGCATACCGCCGGCTCGCCATCGGCAGCACGCCGCCCGACGACGGCCGCGAGCTCGACGCGCGGATGGAAGCCGCGCTCGACGACGATATGAATACCGCCGCAGCGATCGCGGTCATCTACGAGTACGCCGATCGCCCCAATGCGAACGCGCAGCGATTGGCGTTGTGGCTCGGCATTCTCGGCGTGGCGCCAAACGATGCGTGGCTCGAGGAGACCGCGGCCGAGCTTTCCGCAGATTTCATCGATCGGCTGAAGACCGCGCTGCGCGACGCGCGCATCGACGCGCCGGCCGTTGACGGCGCGACGCCCGAAGAAGCGATCGGACGGATCGTCGCGCTTCGCAACGACGCGCGGCGCGCGAAGGATTGGTCGGCGTCCGACAAGCTGCGCGATGCGCTGCAGCGCTGCGGTGTCGAGTTGAAAGATTCCAAAGAAGGCACCACGTGGATCGTCACCGCCGTCCCGTAAAGAAGAGCGGTGCTCCGCGCCGCCCCCCGCCGATCGCGCGCGAACGTACGCTCGATTTCGACGATCTGATCTACGGCATTCACGCGGTCGGCGAGGCGTTGAGCGCGGGGGAGGCGCTCCGGGTCGTTCACGTCGCGCTCGACCGCTCCAAAGACGCGGGATTGCGGGCCCTGCTGGCGCACGCGAAGGAGCGCGAGGTCCGCGTGCGCTTCGAGCCGCGCGGATTCTTCGAGCGGGTGCCGTTTAAAGCGCATCAGGGCGTGGTCGCCGTCGGGCAACCGTTCGAATACGCGTCGCTGCACGATCTGCTGGCGCGCCCCCGCGATCCAGGTCGACTGCGGCTGATCGTTGTGCTCGACCATCTTACCGACCCGCACAACGTCGGGGCGATCATCCGCACCGCCGAGGCGGCGGGCGCGGACGGCGTTGTGTTGCCGGCGCGGCGCTCGGCCGGGGTCAACGCGACGGTCCGCAAAGCCGCCGCCGGAGCCGCCGCCCACATCCCGATCGCGCGCGTCCCCAACATTGCCGACGCGCTGCGGGCAATGAAGAAGGCCGGCATTTGGATCGCCGGGGCCGACCTGGGCGAGGCGGCCCTGACCCTAACTGCGGCCGATTTTAGCCGGGATTTGGCGCTTGTTTTAGGCGCCGAGGGAGCCGGGCTCTCGACGGTCGTCCGGCGCGAATGCGACTATTTGGTACGGCTGCCGATGCGAGGCCGAGTCGCCTCCCTGAACGTCTCCGTGGCCGCCGCAATCCTGATCTATGAGGCCCTCCGCCAGCGCGAATGCTCGCTCCGTCCTTGACGGGGGAGGGGGAACCTCTTATATACTTAGCGACGACGTGCCGCGCCCGACGGGCTGCGGCCTGCGCATGCGGCTCGTCTTAAGTCACGAGGCAAACGGAAAATTATGGCTATTACCCATCCAGTCTCGGATGGAGTGGAGTACCAGCAGAGGGTCGATGAGGACCTGGTCGCCATCGCTAAGACCGGCGACAACCTCGCGATGGAGTATCTGCTGAACAAGTATAAGAACTTCGTGCGGATCAAGGCCAAGAGCTATTTTTTGATCGGTGCGGATCGAGAGGACATCATCCAGGAGGGCATGATCGGCCTCTATAAGGCGGTGCGCGACTTTAAGGCCGATAAGCTTTCGAGCTTCCGCGCCTTTGCCGAGCTCTGCATCACGCGGCAGATCATCACGGCGATCAAGACGGCGACGCGGCAGAAGCACATTCCACTCAACCAATACATCTCGCTCAACAAGCCGATCTACGACGAAGACAGCGAGCGCACGCTGCTCGACGTCATGGCATCGCAAAAGACCTCCGATCCGGAGGAGTTGGTCGTCACTCAGGAAGTCTCCGACGACATCCGCCAGCGCATCCGGCAGAATCTGTCGGAGCTGGAGTCGCAGGTGCTCGAGTCCTATTTGGAAGGCAAGAGCTACCAAGAGATGGCGCGAGACTTGGGGCGCCACGTGAAGTCCATCGACAACGCGCTCCAGCGCGTCAAGCGCAAGATCGAGAAGAATCTCGCCGAGTTCGAGTTTCAATAACCGCGAAGCGCGCTGCTGACTGACGCGCAGCACGCCAATCGCGCGCTACGGCGCGGCGAAGGGCGGCGGCGCGGCTCCTACCCGAACGTCCGAACGATCGCCGCGTACAGTTCTTCGCGGTCGTCGACGGGATCGACGACCATGACTTGCGTCTCACCGTCGTGCGGTTCGATTGCAACGGTGACGCGCCCGCGAGCGCAGACGTCCATGCAGCTCGTGCTGATCGCGCGAATCGCTCCCCAGCGTCCCTCGGCTTTGAGGCGATCTTTCAGCCAGTTGCGCAAGTGAAAGTCGCCGATGCGTTCGGCGGTCTCGGGATCCTCCTCCGGAATTCGTTCTTTGAAGCATCGCTCGCAGACGAGGACGAGGCCGGATTTGAGCCATTTGGGATTGACGTTCTGCATTGGTTCCTAAAAAGCAAGAGCCGACGGTGGGATTCGAACCCACGTGCCCATTGCTGGGTCCCGCTTACAAAGCGGGTGCCTTCAACCGCTTGGCTACGTCGGCAGCGATAGCGTCAGTTGCAGCAGAGGTGATTGAAAAACCTTTTGACGTATCGCCGTTTGCCGCAGCTCGAGCGAAGTCTCGGCAGGATTGACTCGGTTGCTGCGACCACCGAGGCGATGTTGGCGGCCTCCGCCGCGATTCAAGCCTCGGAACGTCGGCGTTAAC
>Ga0302325_10006460_pt1 | contig 26329 bp, 29 predicted proteins | sample Palsa_T0_2_FD_201948 | JGI IMG/M metagenome (GOLD analysis project Ga0302325, IMG submission 201948) | Peat permafrost microbial communities from Stordalen Mire near Abisko, Sweden - Palsa_T0_2 | ecosystem: Environmental > Terrestrial > Soil > Palsa > Peat permafrost | place: Sweden: Abisko... | reverse complement strand
TGCCACTTGTGCTCGATGCCCACCCTGAGCATGAACTGGAGAACCTTCGACGGGACGTGCTGGTCCACGACGTAGTTCATCAGCGCGTTGGCCATCGCCAGGATCAGGATGATCGCGCCGGCCAGGCTCATCGAAGACTTCGCCACGCGGACGAGGTCCTTCTTCCAGGAGAGGTCCTTGTAGACGAAGAACTCGATGATGACGACGTAGGCCGCCACGATGCCGGCGGCCTCGTCGATCGACGTCAACCCCGAGCCCATGGCGCCGAGCAAGAGCGCCGGGATGCCGAGCTCCCACTTCATGTCCCAGATGGCGGCCGCCATCTTGTGGATTTCGGGCGGGTCCCGATCGATGTTCTCCCGGGCGCCGACGTACGCCGCGTAGATGCTGAGGAGCACGATGACGAGCATCCCGGGGACGAGGACCGCCTTGAACAGCTCCGTGAAATCGACGTGCGCGACGAGCGCGTACACGATGAGCGGCACCGACATCGGCAGGAGCAGACCGACGGAGCCGCCCGTGGTCACGAGGCCGAGCGCGAACGAGTCCGAGTACTTTTGCTTGCGCAGCGCCGGGTAAAGGAGGCCGCCGATCGCGATGATCGTGACGCCGCTGCCGCCCGTCAGCACCGTGAAGACGGCGCTCGCGATGACGCAGACGATGGCGAGGCCGCCCGGCATCCAGCCGAGCACCGTGCGCGCCGCGGCGACGAGCCGGTCGGGGGTCTTCGCCTCGGCCAGGACGTAGCCGACGAAGGTAAAGAGCGGGATCGTGACGACGATCGGCGAGTCGGCGAAGCGCTCGTCGAGCACCGTCGGCGCGACGAAGCGCAGGTGGTGGTACGCCACGTCGGGGTGCATCAGCCACAGGATCTCGGCCGACCCGCCCATGACGGCGAAGAGGGGTGTGCCCAGCAGGGCCAGGGCGACGACGACGGCGGCCGTGACGCCACCGAGCACGGCGATGGCCAGGACGGCCACTCCGGCGATCCCGATGCCTGCTTTCGCGAGCGTCGAGGCGCCGCCCTCCGCGGCGTCGGGGGTGCTCATAGCGATTTACTCACGATCTCGGAGGCGCGCATCAGACCCTCGTCGACGAACTCGGCGTCAGGCTCGACGCTCACGTGTCCCGAGAGGATGAGCAGGATGCGGACCAGAAACTTTATCGCGATGACGATCAAGCCGAACGGAAAGACGAAGTCGAGCTCGCGCGCCAGAAGACCGCGCGCGTCGCCCGAGCCGGGGACCTGCACGGCGGGGGCCCGCGTCGGGCCGTTGGCGTCGGCGCGCTGGGCGTCGACGGCGACCTTGGGGAAGTGCGCCGTCCAGTCGGCGCTGTCGAGCCAGGCGTTCCAGTCGGAAGCCGTCAACCAGCCGTCGTACGGCGTCCCGGCCAGGACGTGGGGGAGCGCGCGGACGTCGAGGGACACCTGGCGGCCGAGGAGGAAGAAGTCGTCTCCCACCAGCTTGCCCATCGACGCCATCTTCTCGCCGACGGGCGTGTCGCACCGCTTGGCCGCGTTGCCCGGACAGGGCTGCTCGGCGTTCACCTGGAACATCGCGATCGCGATGTAGTCCATGAAGCCCGCCGCCGCGGAGACGCACACCACCGTGCCGGCCACGAGGCTCAAGATCGCCGTCGGCGCCCGCAGCTTCGTCGGGATGTAGTGCAGCAGGACGTCGACGTGGATGTGCTTTCCGCGCGACGACGCGAGCGAGGCGCCGAGAAGGGCCACCCACAGCGTGAGCCGCGTGGCCAGGCCGCGCAGGCCCCCGATGAGCATGAGCACCGACGCGCCCTGAAACCAGTTGAGCAGGTTCGACGACCACGTGGTGCCGACGTGCTTCCACGCGAGGCCGCCGAGGAGGCCGAGCACGATCGCCGTGCTGACGCTGGCCGTGTGGGCCGCGCCGCCCCGCTTGCGCGTCGCCAGGTGCGCGGCGATGGCCAGCGCGGTCATCGTGAGCAAAGAGCGGCAGACGATGCCGCCCGCGCCGCTGCCCGAGTTCGTGTCCGTGGCGAGGCCTCGGAGCGTGACCCAGAGCGTCAGCGACGCGATCTCGGCGATGAGGACCGAGGCGCAGAGGACGGCCTCGATCCGCTGCCACGCGGTGTCGACGCGCCAAAGCGGATCGCCCCAGGCCTTGCCCGCCGGCGTCGCGTCATCGTGCTCGAGCATGAGTCTCCCGCGGTCGAAGGTAGGCCGCTTCGATCAGTTGGCGAGCGGGTTGCCCGACAGCTGCACGATGCGGTCGAAGACCGCCGGCGTGAAGACCGATCCGCGAAGCTCTTTGGCCACCTTCACGAAGACCGCCCGCCACTCCTGGCGCTCCGGCTCCGTCAAGTCGTACGTGTGCTTCGTCGTCTTGAGGCGTGCCCACGCCTGGGCGTCGAGGTTGCGGATCGTCTTGGTCAGGCGGTCGGCCGATTCGGCGCCGCGCGTGACGATGATCTGGCGCAGGTTCGGCGGCAGCGACGCGAGGCGCGCGGACGACGCGAGCACCGCGCCGATGACGAAGGTCACCGTCTCGGTGCAGATGTCCGTGACGCGCGAGCTCCACTGGAGCTGCTCGGCGCCCATCGACGGCGCGAGCAGGACGTTGATGGATCCGCCGGTGAGCATCGGCAAGACCTCGTTGATCGTGAGCTGCTTCGGCGTGATGCCGCCGATGGCCGAGTACATCTTGGGCGAGACGACGTCGCCCGTGTAGTAAAAGACGCCCTTGCCCTGCAGGTCCGACGGGTGGTGGATCTCGAACCCGACGCTCATGTTCTTGCCGGCGCCGACGTCGCCCCAGCCGAGGATGGTGAAGCCCTTGGCCTCGAACTGCTTGTTGAACTCGTCCTTCATCGCGTCGCGCGCGGCGTCGAGCTTGGCCCAGTTCTGGAAAAGGCCCGGGAGCAGGAAGATGAGGATGTCGGTGACGCCGGTCTGCGCGAGGCCGACGGCCGTGATGGCGGCGGCGTCGAGCTGGCCCGAGCGGATCTTCTGCACCATCAGGTTCTCGTCGCCCGCCTGACCGTTCCACTGGAAGTCGAGTTGGAGCTCGCCGTTCGAATCGTCGGACACGATCTTGGCGAACTTCTTGAACTCCTTGCCCCAGGCCGAGTCCTGCGGGGCAACGGTTCCGACCTTCAGCGTCGTGACCGCGCCGGCCACGTCGGTTACGCCCGACACGAGGGCGACGGCGGCGAACATCATGAGAGCCTTGCGAAACATCTGAAACCTCCGGGGGGATGCTTAGCCGAGCCGAAGCGCGGGCAGTGGTCTTTACGTCTCGCGCGTCGTACTCGCGAACGCGCCGAACCTCAATTGGCCATCGGGGGCGCCGGCTTGGCCTTCGGGGCACCGCCAGCCTTGCTGGGCTTGGCGGGCTTGGCTGGCTTGCCCGAGGGCGGGGGCGTGGCCGGCGCGGGCGGGGGCACGGGTGGCGAGGGAGACGCCGCGGCGGGCGGGGTTGAGCTCGGGGGCGGCGGGGGCGGAGGAGCGGCGGCGGAGCCCGAAAGGTCGAAGCCACACTGGTCCTTCACGCGGTGCTTGCCGAGCCATCGCTTCGCCTGGCGCTTGGCGATGGTGTTCTCGAGGCGCTGCTCCGGGTCGGGATCGTCGGCCTGGAGCACTTCGTTCAGCAGCGTCTGATAAAGGACCGGGTCGCCCTTCGCGCACGCGTACTTCGTCGCGTAGACCATCTGGACGACGAGGTCGCGGCGCTCGGTCTTGGCGAGCGCGCGCTCGAACATCTTCTTGCCCTGATCCATCTCGGCCATCCCGCTGCGCGAGTGATAGGCCGCGAGCATCACGAGGCCCATGTAGCGGGCGGCCGTCTCGTCGAGCTCGACGGCTCGCTCGAGGAGGGGGATCGCGACGAACAGCTCGGAGACGAAGGCGCCGCCCTCGTTGTCGTCGGAGGCCATGAGCCCAGCGCGCAGCAGCCACGCCTCGCCCGTCCAGAGCAGGATCTCGGCGTCGTCTTTGCTGGTGAAGTTCGCCTTCACCCACTTGGTGAGCGTCTCCTGGTTCTTCTTTGCCTCGACGAAGCCGGGGGCCTTGAGCGCGATGAGCCGCGTGCCGTAGTAGACGGCGCGGTCGTACGCCATGCGTGCGCGCTTGCGATGGTACTCGACCAAGTCGTCGTCGCCGGCGTCCTGGGCGACTTGCATGTCGTCTTCGGCGAACCCGACGCCATAGCCGACCCACGACTTGGCGAGCATGAAGAGCGCGTTGGGGTTGTCTGGTGCGAGCGCGTGCATCCCTTCGAACTGGATGATCCCCGCGGCCGCCCCGGCGCGGGCGACCTCGTAGTCTCCGATGGTATCGACCACCACCGCGGCGCTGCGGAAGGCCTCGATCTGCCCGTTGGTGAGAGTCTGCTTGATGCAGCCGCTGGTGCAGAGCGAGGCGGCCGCCGCAAGCACCAGCGTGAGAGTGTGTGCGCGCATGGCGAGCGCAATTCGTAAGGGAATGGCGGACCCAGGTCAACGAGCGCGATCGGACGGTGCCCCTTGGAGACCTGCATAGGACGCGCAGCGCGTCAATATGTTCGAGCGCGCCGGTGGCTCTGTGCCGGGGGTTACATGCCGCCCGATCGTGCTCCGCGACCCGTCGGCGGATCCCTAGGGGGACCTCGAGCGGGTCACGCGATTGGCCATGAGGAGCGTGCACGCGGCTCGGACCCGGACCGACGGGTCGTCGTCGTCGAGCTGGGGAGCCGCGCGCGCGGCGACGCCGAGGTCCGCGAGGGCGGTCGCCGCGCCGAGCCTGTCGGGCGGCGCCGGGCTCGTGAGATCCTGCTCGAGCCACGCTTGAATGCGCCTGTCCCCCGCGCTCGCGAGCGCGAACCGTACCTGCGGCCCCACGGCTGACCCAGGCTGGGCCAGCGCCTCGAGCCCCTCGACGGCAGCGCGTGCGTCGGGCCCGGCGCGCCCTGCGAGCCGGTGGAGCGCACCGATACGTACCTGGACGTCGCTGTCTTTGGCGGCCGCGCGCACGGCGTCGAGCAGTTCGGCGCGATCGAGAGGTGCCTCGGCGATGGCTTGAAGACGAGTCACCCGCGCACCGGCCTGGATCGATCGGACGAGCCGGCCGACCGCCAGCGATGCGAGCTCCGGTCCCGCGTCGGGTTGCCGCAGTGCGGCGGCGGCGCCCTCGACGGCGCCAGGTCCGCGACCGGTCGCGACGAGGATGCGCAGCGCCTCGCGCCCTCCGGCCTTCCACAGCCATGGAGTCGACCAGGCCAGCGCGATGTCCTCGCGAAGGCCGTCGTCCCCGGCGGTCCACAGGTCGCGCAGCGCGTCGGCAACCTCGCCGGCCGGGGCGATGGCCAGCGACGCCATGGCGCGGACCGCTTCGGTGCGGACGATGGGCTCCGGGTCGAGGCGCGCGGTCTCGGAGAGGGGTCGCACGTCGGCCGCGTCCGCCGCATCACGCATGGCGCGGACGGCTTCCCGGCGGACGAGCGGGCTTCCGTCGACCAGGGCGACCAGACGCGCGCGCCGATCGGCGCCGCGGACCAGGGCCCTTGCCCCTACGGCACGCCAGGCCGGCTCGGTGTCGCCGGCGTAACGGCGCGCGTCGTCGAGGTCCCATCCGCGGGCGTCGAGCCGAGCGAGGGCCGCGGCCGCGCCTGCTGCGTCGTGCGTGGCCATGCGCGCCGACAACGCGCCGTCGAGCTCACGCGCGCAGGGCAGCGCGTCGCGCACACGAGCGACACCGTCGCCCGGGGACGTCGTCTTCAGTTCGCGCTCGGCGACGGCCCGCGCGAGGGAGGCCGCTTCCCTGTTCGAGAGCGAGCCGCGCGACTCGCGCGCTGCGATCATGGCCCGGAGGCTCGCGCGATCTCCGTTCTCGGCCGCGCGCATCGCCGGGGACGCCGAGCAAGCGGCGACGCCCGCGACCAGCACAGCCAGCCATCCCCGCGTCATGCCGAACGCTCCGCGCACGGCCGCAACGCGTAGCCCGATTGGGGTGCGCGTGCTAGCCCGCGGCGGCCTTGAGCGCGGACGTCGACGTCATCGTGAATCGCGCCGCGCACGGGGGGCCTTCGCTCCCGGCGATCGCCGCCGACGCGCGCCGCGCCGGAGCCACAGTGCACGAGACGCTCGATCTCGGGGACCTTGCACGCGTCGCGGACGGCATCGCGACGCGCGGCGCGCGTGCCGTCGTCCTCGTCGGCGGCGACGGATCGGTCATGCGCGGATTGAGCGCGCTCGCGTCCGCGTACGGGGGCGCGCCGCTTCCACCGGTCGGACTCGCCGGGGGAGGGACCATGTGCACCATCGCCCGTAACCACGGAATGCGCGGCGACCGGCAGGCCTGGGCTGCCCGCGTGGTGCATGCCGCGTGTGAAGGCACGGGACGGCGCGTGGACGTGCCCACGCTGCGAGTGCGGCGCGGCGCGGACCCTCGCGCCGGTGTCGCCGACGACGATCACGTCGGCTTCATCTTCGGCACCGGCCTCGTCGCGCGCTTCTTCGAGGCCTACGACGCGGCGCCTCGCCCCGGGGCCGCGACGGCGGCGTCCCTGGCCGCTCGCGTCTTCGCCGGGTCGCTCGCCGGATCGTCCTTCGCCCGCCACGTCCTCAGCCCGATGCGCTGCCGGCTGGCGGTCGACGGCCAGACGCACACCGCTGGCGCGTGGAGCCTGGTGCTCGCGGCGACCGTGCGCGACGTCGGCCTGCATTTCCTCGTCCCTTACCGGGCCGGCGAGGATATCGACCGCTTCCACGTCGTCGCGAGCGGCCTCTCCGCCCATGCCCTCGGCGTGCAGTTGCCGCGCGTCATGGCGGGAAGGCCGCTGCAGGGAGAGCCGCGGGTGGACGCTCTGGCGCGGTCGCTTCACGTCGCCTTCGACGAGGTCGAGGGGGCGTACATCTTGGACGGCGATCGATTTCAAGCGCACGAGGTGACGGTGACGGACGGCCCGCGCGTGACGCTCGTCGTGCCGGCGGGGCCGTGATTGGCAGCCTCATGCCGCCCTCTCCACCCCCTCCTCTCCCCCAATCCACAGGACGACGTCCGCGATCGCCAGCGGCTCGGATCGGTGCGTGACGAGGATGACGGTGCGGCGCCCGCGCAAGCTTGCGATGGCGTCGAGCACTCTCTGCTGGGCAGCGGCGTCGAGACCGCTCGTCGGTTCGTCGAGCAAGAGCACCGGCTGGCGCGTGGCGATGGCACGAGCCAGCGCGATCCACTGGCGCTCGCCGCCGGACACGACGCGCCCTCCTACGCCGAGGCGTGCGCCATCCAGGGCGCCCACGAGACCGGCGGCTCCGATGGAATCGAGGACGCCCGCCGCGTCGGCACCAGGGGCCCCCAGGGCGACGTTGCCCTCGAGCGTGTCGGCGAGCAGCGGCGCGTCTTGCGGGACCCACGCGAACGGCCGGGAGCGCGGGCCGGCGGGGGCACCGTCGAGCGACTCGAGACCGAACCGGATCTCGCCGCCCACGGCCGCCTCGAGGCCGAGCAGCGTGCGAAGCAGCGTCGTCTTGCCGGCGCCGGTCCGACCGGCCACGACGACGACGGCGCCCGGCTCGATGCGCGCGGTGATGGGCCGGAGAGGCCCATGCGCGAGGCGCAACGCGCGAAGCTCGAGGGCGGCGAGGGGCCAGAGGCGGGTCGGCTGGGCAGTCGCTTGCGCGGGCAACGTTTCTTGGTCTTGGTCGGGTTCTTCCTCCTCGCGAAGGGCTGAGTGCGTGACTTCGCGAAGGTCGTCGTAGGCGCCCTGGGCACGGGCCATGGCCAGGCGCGCATCGGCCAGCTCGCGAAGAGGCCGGTACGAGAGAAAGAACGCGACGGCGAACGACAACAGCGTCGCCCCGTCGCGCACGCCCCCGAGCCATCCGGCGCGCGAGGCGGCGATCGCGGCCACCAGCGCGCCAGCGCCGAGCGCTTCGTTGGCGCTGCTCAGGGCAATGCCCCGCACTTGCAGGCGCGCCGAGCCCCGCGCGAGGGCGGCACCAAGCACTTTCGCCGCGGTGCGCGCCTTCGCCTCGGCGCCGTACGTCACCCACAGGTCGGCATGGCGGACCGCTTCGTCCGCAGCCTCCAGCAGGCGCTCGCGATCGGCTGTGGCGCGCTGCGTCGCCCGCCGATACCCGGCGCGGGCCTTACCCAGGAGCCAGCCGAACGCCGCAAGCGCGAGGCCGGCCGTCGCCGCCATTCGAGGCGACAACACCACGAGCAAGATGGCGATAGGGACGATCTGCGCGATGGCGCGCGCGCCGCCGAGGACGCCCTGCTCGAGGCCCGCCTCGACGTCGCGGACGCGGTCCGTCAGCGACAGGACCGACCGGGCAACCTGTGTCGAGGGCGGCGGAGCATGATCGCCGTGTCGTGGTCTTCGCAACCGGTGAATAGCCAGCATCGCGTCGAGGAGCTCGAGTCGGAGGGCGCTGCCTACCTCGCCCGCCAGTCGGGCCTGAACGAACGTCGCGTAGGCGCCGGCCGCTCCCTTGACCAGCACGACCCCCAACCCCAGGAGAGCGAGGGCGAGGGCCTGGTCTTCGGGCGTACCCGCGGACGCCGATGGGAACGCTCTCGGGAGTGCGGGGACGCCGTACCGCCGAGCCAAGCTCAACGCGATCCCGGCGGCGACGAGCGCCACGAGGGCGTGGCCGGCCGCATGCAACGCCGATCCGAACGCAAAGCCGATGAGCCGGCCTGGCCGTGCGGCCAGCCGGCGCAATCGCAGGAGATAGTACGAGGTTATCGAAAGCGAAGGCATGGCCACCCCATCCGCGTGCGCCGCTAGCGCACCTTGAGGCAACAGGCCAGCAAAAGAGCCGAACGTGGAACGGCCACCGCTCATCCAACGTAGTATTGGACACCTAAAGAAGAAGAGGCGGCTCGAACGCGAGACCATGTCGAAAACCGCGCGCCCATCTTTCGCTACGTCGCACGACGCAGGGACGAATCCCGAACGCGCGGATGCCGCCGCCGAGCCGAGCGCGCGCACGCGCGGCAAGGGTACGAGAGGTGCAAGCAGTAGAGGCTCGCAGTCGCTTGCGAAGGAGGGCGCTCCGGTCATGGCGAAAAGCAAAAGCAGCGCGGCTGCGTTGACGACCGAGCGCGGTGACGCGCCGCTTCATCCCGTCGCGGCGAAGGGCTCGGCGTCTCCGCGCGCCGGGGCTCCGCCCGTCAAGGCGCACGGAAAGGGCCGCAAGGCGGCGGCCGAGACGCCGCCGGAGCCCGAGGCGCGTGAGCCCGGCGGCGACGACGAGTTCGAGAGCACCGACGACCGCGCCTCGGGGGACGCGAGCCGTGAGCTCGAGATCGTGGAGGAGGACTTCGACCTGGAGACGGCGCCCGAGAGCGTCGAGGCCGCGCCGGGCCCGCGAAAGCAGCCCACCGACCGCGAGATCGAGGAGGGCGGCGGCGACTCGATGCTGGCGCGGTACTTCCGCGAGATGGCCACCCACGCCGTCATGGGGCCCGACGAAGAGCTTCAGACGGCCGTCGCGGTCGAAGACGCCGAGGTCGACCACTGGGTCTCGATCCTCGGGTACTACTCGGCGGCCGACGCGGCGCTCGACGCGCTCGAGAAGGACCTGCCGACGGGCGAGGAGGCGCTGGATCTCCCGCAGCTCCCCGAGATCCGCAAGGCGCTGCGCACGCTCACCAAGCGCGGGAAGATCCCCCGCGAGCAAGAGAAGAAGTACCGCTCGCTTTGCGTCTCGCTGGCCAAGGCGATTCGCCTGCCCGACAGCGACCGACTGTGGATCGCCCACGCAGAGGAGGCCGCCCGCCGCCTCGGTGGCCCGCCGACGGAAGCGGAGCACGAGGCGGTGCTCGAGCAGGCCGAGGGCGAAGCCCCTCCGAGCTCTCCGCACCTGCCGCCGAGCGCGGCCTACAAGAAGTACCTCGACAAGATGACCGCGGCGGCGGCGCACGCGCGCGTGGTGAAGAACCGCTTCGTAAAGGCGAACCTGCGGCTCGTCGTCTCGATCGCGCGCCGGTACAACCGCGGGCGCCTGCCGCTCATCGATTTGATCCAGGAAGGCAACATTGGCCTGATGAAGGCCGTCGAGCGCTTCGATCACAAGCGGGGCTACCGATTCTCGACGTACGCGTCGTGGTGGATTCGTCACGCCATCAGCCGCGCGCTTGCCGACAAGGGACGCGCGGTGCGGATCCCCGTGCACATGCTCGACACGCACAACCGCATCCAGCGCGCGACGCAGGCGGTGCTCGCGCGGACGGGGCGCGATCCCACGCTCGGGGAGCTCGAGCACGAGACAGGCATCCCCCAGGAGAAGCTCGACAAGGTGAAGGGCTCGTGGGCCGACACGCCGTTCTCGCTCGACCGTCCAGTGGGCGACGAGGACGGGCGCAAGTTCATCGACTTCTTGCAGGACGAGGTCGCGCTCTCGCCGTACGAGTCACTCGCCACGCACAAGTGGACGGCCGAAGTGCGTCGTCTCCTGACGACGCTGACGCCGATCGAGTCGCGCATCATCCGGTGGCGCTTCGGCCTCGACGACGAGGACGAGCTGACGCTCAAGGAAATCGGCGACAAGTACAACCTGTCGCGCGAACGCATCCGCCAACTCCAAGAACAGGCTCTCGGCAAGATCCGCAAGCACATGCGGGAGTAGGGTTTGCTGACGGCGGAAGAGTTCTAATGATGATCGGCCCAATGGGCGATGAGCTCGACGAGGCGGTCGGCGGCGTGGCGGGCGCCGTCTTGCTTACCCGAGACGTGGTTGAAGAAGATGGAGAACGCGACGGGGCCGTGGCCGTCGGTGCGTAGGACGTAGCCGCTGAGGGCGATGACGTCGTCGAGGGTGCCCGTCTTGGCGCGGACGCGGCGGCGCATCGACTCGGTGCGGAAGCGCTTTCGCAGGGTGCCGTCGACGCCGCCGACCGAGAGCTGGGCGACGTACTCGGGCTGGATGGCCGGATCGCGCCACGCCCAGCGGAGAAGCTGCGCGGTGCCGAACGCCGAGACGCGGTCGGCATCGAAGAGCCCAGAGCCGTTTTTCATCAGCACGCCCGGGTCGCTGGCGCCGATGCGCTCGAGAAAGCGGCCGACGATCTCGCCGGAGTCGGCGCTGTGGGCGGGGCGCGCGTGGCCCTCGCCTCCCAGGCTCTTGAAGATCATCTCGGCGTAAAAGTTGTCGCTCTGCTTGCCGAGCGAATAGAGGAGCGACGACAGCGGGGCCGACGCGTGCTTCGCGATCAGATGGCCGGCACGGCCCGGACCGAGCTTCACCGTCCCGCTCACTTTCACCTCCGCGCGTTCGAGCAGGGCTGCCAGGGCGTAGCCGGCCAGAAGGCGCGGGTCCTCGGCGCGGCGGGTGAAGCGGACGAGGCGCGAATCGCCGGAGACCGCGCCGCTCACCTTCGCGCTCATTCGCGAGCCGTTGCCCGACAGCGTCAGCTCGACGGTGTCGGCGCCGCCGGCCGTGGAGGTGCGCACGGATCCGTCGACGTCCACGAAGCCGGGCGGATCGAAGATCACGTGGGCCGGGTTGCCGGGTGACGACGGGCGCACTGTCATCGTGACGCAGTTCTCGTCGAGGGCGACCGCGCTGACCGGCGCCCGGAAGGAGGCCCACTCGTTGGGTTGCTGTTCGAACGCGGGCGGCGTCGTTTGATCGTCGTAAAACTCCTGGTCGACGACGACGTCGCCGTCGACGCGCGTGACGCCGAACTCCCGGACGCCCTGCACGAGCTCCCAAAGGTCCGCCGTCGTGAGGGACGGATCGCCGTACCCGCGGAGCACGAGCGGACCGGCGACGGCGCTCCCTTCGACGCGGCCCGAGAGCGTCGTCTCGTAGCGGTGGTCTCCGTGCAGCGTCGCCAGCGCGGCGGCCGCCGTGTAAAGCTTGGCGTTGGACGCAGGGTTCATGGCCGTGTGCTCGTTGACCGCCGCCAGCACGTGCCCCGAGTCGACGTCGAGGATCGCAATGCCCACGGCGGCCCCGCCGAGTGCGCGTTCGGACGCGATCGCGCGGACGGCGGCGTCGAGCTCGGGGACGACGTCCGGCGGACGCACGGCGCTGGGCGCGGCCGGCGCATCGGGTCGTCCATCCGGGGACGCCAGCGCGATGGCGCCCGCGAGCAGACCTGCGACGCCGCGCCTGCCGAGGGGTTTGCCTCGCGCCCGTGAGAACATCCGAAGGACACCTTCTAGAACGCGCGGGCCTGGGTGGGAAGCGTGGGACGCGGCGGGGTTGGTCCTCGCGGCCTTGCTCGGAGGTGGGTGCGGGCGAGCCGCCGGGACGACACCCCCGGGGCCGAGGGCTCTCGAGGTGCTCGTCGCGAACGATCCGGAGACTCTCGACCCTCGGTACGTGACCGACGCCGTCGGCCTGCGGCTGACGCGCCTGGTGCACGCGGGCCTCGTGCGCCTCGACCCCGACACGCTCGCCCCGGAGCCTTATCTCGCCGCGAGCTGGCGCTGGCTCGATGCGCAGTCGCTGCGGGTCGAGCTGCGGTCCGACGTGCGCTTCCACTCCGGAGCCCCCTTCACCGCGCGCGACGTGGTCGCGACGCTGCGCGCGTTCGCGTCGCCGGTGGTCGCCTCGCGCCACGCAAGCGTCGTCGAAGCGATCGCCGGCGCCGAAGAAGACGGCGATCACGCGGTCGTCGTGCACCTCGCGCACCCGCATGGCACGTTGCTCACCGACCTCGAGCTGCCCATCCTGCGGGCGGATCAGGCGTCGGGGCCCCCGGCGCCCGACGGGACGCTCGACGGCCTGGGGCCGTACACCGTCGCGAGCAGGTCGGAAGGCGCGGTCGCCCTTTCGCCCGCCGACTTTGCAGCGCTCTCGAAGCCTGCGCACTCGATCATCATTCGCACGGTCCACGACGAGAACGCCCGCGCCCTCCGTCTCGAGTCCGGACGCGCCGACGTCGCCCAGAATCTCATCTCGCCGACGCTCCTGCCGGCCCTCGGCGCGCAGCCCGGGCTCGCCGTGGCGTCGCGCGCCGGGGCGAACCTCACGTATATCGTCATCGACGAAGAGCGAGGGATGCTCGGCGATGCGCGGGTCCGCAGGGCCGCCTCGGAGGCCATCGATCGCTCATTGCTCTGCGCGACGCTCTTCGACGGTCGTGCCGAGCCCGCCGGGGGCCTCGTCGCTCCCACCCACTGGGCACACGCCGACGTCCCCCCGCTCGCCTTCGACCCGCACGCCGCGCGCGCCGGGCTGGCGGAGGCGGGAGTGGCTTTGCCGCTCCGCGTGACGTTGCTCACATCGACCGAGAGGCTACGCGGCGACGTCGCGCGCGTCGTGTCGCAGGAGCTCGCCGATGTCGGGATCGTGGCCGACGTCGTCCCCTTGGAGCTCGGGACGATGATCGCGCGGCTCAACGCGGGCGAGTTCGATCTCGCGATCCTCGCGCTGCCCGAGATGACGGAGCCGAACGTGCTGCGACGTTTTCTGCACAGCGCGCTCGTCCCCCCGGCGGGGGCCAACCGGGGCCGCGTTCGCGACCCGGAGCTCGACCGGTTGCTCGACGATGGCGCCCGTGTTTCCGCTCCCGACGCGAGGCGCACGATCTATGCACGCATGGAGGCTGTGGAGAACTCGGCGATGCATGTGATCCCGCTGTGGTACGAGGATCAGGTCGTCGTGACGAGCGTGCTCGCCCGCGCGTTCGTGCCGAGCGCCGAAGGCCGCTGGCTGGGCCTCGCGCAATTGCGCTGAGGCCAGCGTCGCGCGTTCGAGTATGCTAGTTGCTGCGGATCGAAGATGAGCCGTAAGCCAACGAAATACGTCTTCGTCACAGGCGGAGTCGTCTCCTCGATCGGCAAGGGTCTCGCGAGCGCTTCGGTCGGCGCTCTGCTCGAGGCCCGCGGTCTGCGGGTCACGCACGTCAAGCTCGACCCGTACATCAACGTCGACCCGGGCACGATGAGCCCGTACCAGCACGGCGAGGTGTTCGTCACCGACGACGGCGCCGAGACGGACCTCGACCTCGGCCACTACGAGCGCTTCACCACGGCGCGGATGACGCGCCAGAACAACCTGACGACGGGCCGCATCTACGAGGCCGTCATCTCCAAGGAGCGCCGCGGCGAGTACCTTGGCGCGACGGTGCAGGTCATCCCGCACATCACCGACGAGATCAAGGCGCGCGTGCGCGACGCGACCGACAGCGTCGACGTGGCCATCATCGAGATCGGCGGGACGGCGGGCGACATCGAATCGCTGCCTTTCCTCGAAGCCGTGCGCCAGATGAAGCTCGAGGCGGGGCCGCAGAACGCGCTCAACATCCACGTGACGCTCGTGCCGTACATCCCCACGGCCGGAGAGCTCAAGACGAAGCCGACGCAGCACTCGGTGAAGGAGATGCGCGAGATCGGCATCCAGCCGGACATCCTGCTCTGTCGCACGCAGATGCCGCTCACTCGATCGGTGAAGGACAAGATTGCCCTCTTCTCCAACGTCGCGGTCGAGGCGGTCATCAGCGCGCCCGATGTCGGCTGCATCTACGAAGTGCCGATGATGTTCCACGACGAGGGCCTCGACGAGCTCATCGCCGAGCGCCTGAACATCTGGAGCCGCGCGCCGGAGATGGCGGCGTGGCAGCGCGTGGTGGGGCGCTTCAAAAACCCGCTTCGGGGCACGGTCAAGATCGGGATCGTGGGCAAGTACGTCCACCTGAAGGACTCGTACAAGTCGCTGCACGAGGCGCTCGTGCACGGAGGGCTCGACAACGAGTGCAAGGTGGAGCTCGAGTACATCGACTCCGAGCAGGTAGAGCAGCAGGGTCCGGAGGCGCTTCTCTCGGCGCTCGACGCGGTGCTGGTTCCGGGAGGATTCGGCGACCGGGGGACGGAGGGGAAGATCGCGGCGATCGGCTACGCCCGCAAGAACCGCGTGCCGTTCTTCGGCATCTGCCTCGGGATGCAGCTCGCCGTCATCGAGTACGCGCGCGACGTGGCGGGCCTCAAGGGCGCCAACTCGAGCGAGTTCGACCTCGACACGCCGCATCCGGTCATCGATTTGATGCCCGACCAGCGCGGCGTGAGAAACAAGGGCGCGACGATGCGCCTCGGCGCGTATCCGTGCGTGCTCGTGCCTGGCACCGTGGCCGCAGAGGCGTACGGGTCACTCGAGATCAGCGAGCGGCACCGCCACCGGTACGAGTTCGCGAACGACTACCGCGAGACCCTTTCGGCCGCCGGGCTGACGCTGAGCGGCGCCTCGCCAGACAAGCGGCTCATCGAGATGGTCGAGCTGCGGGATCACCCGTTCTTCGTGGGATGCCAATTCCACCCGGAGTTCAAGAGCCGCCCGGCCGCACCGCACCCGCTCTTCGCCCGCTTCGTGCGGGCCGCCCTCGAGCGCCAGACCCAGCGGATGAAGTCCGAAGGCCGCAAGCAGCCCGAGAGCACGACGGTCGCCAACTAGGTTTTGCCGGTGAGAGGGGACGGATCTCACTCCCCGGCGTGCGGGAAGACGACGGTGAAGGCCAAGCGGAAGCCCCAGATGTGGCTGTTGGCGCCCTGCAGCGGGGTGCCGATGCTGGTGAACATGCTGATCGCGGGCTCGACCCTCGGCAGGACGAGGCGGACGTTCGGGGAGATGACGACGGAGGCGCGATCGCCGTCCTGGATGCCCGGGACGCTGATGGCGTACGACTCGAAGGCCTCGAAGCCGACGGCGACCCTTTGGGTCGCCCAGAGGCCGAGGTAGAGGCCGGCCGTCGCGTAGATGGAGAGGGACGCGCCCGCGGAGACCGTGGACGTCGTCACGTCGAGGCCCTGGCGGAACTGCGCGACGAAGGGGCCGTCGATCGCGCGGACGTCGATGAAGGGCCGGCCGCCGATGGCGCCCGGGATGAACATGCTCACGTCCCACGGCCGGAGCGTCCCTGCGTCGAGCGCCGCGACGCTCGCGGGACCGTCGCCCACGAACTGCGCGGTCGGGATGATCAGCCCCAGCCCCCCGCCGAACGCGAGGCCCGTCCGCGTCGCCCACAGAGTGCGGCCGTCGATGACCAGGTTGCTGCCGACGACGGGCCCGTGCCCGGCCGCCATCTCGAACGTCGCGCCGACGAACCAGCGCCGCAGGCCGAGCGGGACCTCGACGTCGATCCGCTGCACGTACGCCCCCACGGGCGCGCCGTTGCCGTTGGGAAGGATCGTGCCCGCGGTGGACTCGAGCGTGGCTTCGATGTCCGAGTGGGTCAGCTCGGGAAGCGTCGGCGCGCGCGGCACCGGGGGGACCGCGTAGGGGTCTTCGACCGCCGGTCCCTCCGCGAGCGCCCGCCCAGAGGGCGCGGCACCAAACACGGTCGCCGCGACGACGAACGTCGCGCGAGCCTTGTCCCTGCGGGTCATCGTCGCACCAGGATCCCGTCGGCGACCGCGCGCGCGAAGGCAGCGGCGTTCGCGGTGTGCCCGGGACGAGTCGCGCGAACGGACCCGAGCGGCGGGCCGCCGTAGACGTACAGATCCCCCATCAGATCGAGCAGCTTATGGCGCGCGGGCTCGTCGCGCGCGAACGGACGCCCGGCGTGGTGCACGGCGTCGGGCGTCAGGACGACGACCGACGACGGTTCGACGTGACGCGCGAGGCCACGGCCGATCAAGGCCTCGAAATCGTCGACGCGTGCGAACGTGCGCGCCGGGGCGACGCGCTCCCGGAAGTCTCGCGCGTCGCCCGCCCAGCTGGCTTCGCCGTCGAGCCGATCGTCGTCGAACTCGATGCGAACCTCGACGCAGACTTGGGCGCCGGGAGTGAACTCGTACCGGCTCGATCCGAGCACGACGACCGCCTCGCGCGCGACGCGCGTCGGCGTCACCTGGGCGGCCCCCTGGAGCCCGAGCTGCCCGAGGGCCTCGCACCAGGCCGCGGCCGCGCCATCGAGCAACGGCATCTCCGGGCCATCCACGTCGATGGCGACCCCCTCGACCAGACCCAGACCGGCGAGGGCACCGAACAGGTGCTCCACCATGCCCACGCGCACCGGCCCCGCGGCGACGGTCGTCGATCGCTCGGTCGACACGACAACGAGGTCGGCGAGCCACGCCTCTGCACCACCGGATCGAAGTCGCGACGGCCCAGGCTCGGCCCGGAGCGTGACGCTCGACGCGCAGCCCGTGTGCAGCCCGACGCCGCGGACGGTCACCTCGCCATGCTGCGCGATCATGGGTGGGTCATCCGCGGGAAAGTTTGCCGGAACCGCACGGATTCGCTACGAGAACCTTGCGAGCGCACGAACGCGCGAGACGGGGCTCATGTCGACGAAGCGAGTGCAGGTCATCGTGCGCGGCCGGGTGACGGGGGTCTTCTTTCGCGCGGCCGCCCAGCGCGAAGCCAAACGTCTCGGGATCACCGGCTGGGTGAAGAACCGCCCCGACGGCAGCATCGAGATCGTCGCCGAGGCCGAGGAAGAGGCCATCAAGGAGATGATCTCCTGGTCCCACCATGGCCCGTCTGCCGCGCGCGTCGACGACGTCGACGTCCGCTGGCGCGGCTACACGGGCGAATTCTCGGACTTCCGCATCATCGGGTGAACGCATCCCATAACGGGGCGATGCCTTCGCGCCCTCTCGCTCGGCCTCGCCCCGTTCTGGGACGCGTTCTCTGCGCGCGTTACTGGGCCTTGGCGGCTTCTTTTGACTCGGTCGCCACGACGGCTTTGGCGGGGGCGCCCGAGGCCTCCGATTGGCCCTGGCGGTCGACGAGCTCGATGAGCGAGATCGGGGCGTTGTCACCGCGGCGGGGGCCGAACTTGATGATACGCGTGTAGCCGCCAGGGCGGCTCTCGTAGCGGCGGGCGAGATCGAGCAGGATCTTCTCGACCAGATCGACGCGTGTGGTCGCGCCGCCCGTCTCGACGCGGACGCCGAAGCGCGGGATGTACGCCGCGATCGTGCGAGCCGCCGCGAGACGGCGAGCGCGGTCGCCCGGGGAGAGATCCTTCTGCACGGTATAGGCGACAGGCCCGAGCCGGCGTGCCTTGGTGATGAGCCGCTCGGCGACGCGACGCAGCTCCTTGGCCTTGGCGTCGGTCGTCTCGATCCCCTCGTGGAGGATGAGGTTCGCCGTCAGGTTGCGAAGCATCGCACGCCGGCTGCTGGTATTTCGGTCGAACTTTCGACCCGCGTTCTTGTGGCGCATGGTTCTCTACCTGGTGTCAGTCGCCGGAGGTGGCTTCAATCCGTGTCAGTCGCCGGGGGTCGCTTGAACCCCGTGGGGAGCTCGAGGGGAGCGTGGGTCGCTCCCCTCGACCGAAACTAATTCTGCTGCTGCTGCTGCTTCCAGCGCTCGAGCATCTGAGGCCAGCTGTCGATCTTCATCCCGAGCGACAGGCCCATGTTCGCAAGGATCTCTTTGATCTCCTTGAGGCTCTTGCGGCCGAAGTTCTTCGTCTTTAGCATGTCCTGCTCGGTGCGCTGAACGAGCTCGCCGATGAGCTGGATGTTCGCGTTCTGCAGGCAGTTCGCGCTGCGGACGCTGAGCTCGAGCTCGTCGACGCTGCGGAACAGGTTCTCGTTGAGGGGCTCTTCTTCGGAGCCGGAGGGGGCGTACTGCGTCTCCTCGGTCTCTTCGAAGTTGATGAAGATCGAGAGCTGCTCCTTCAGGATCTTCGCCGCGTAGGCGACCGCGTCCTGGGGCTTCACGCTGCCGTTCGTCCACACTTCGAGCGTCAACTTGTCGAAGTCCGTCTGCTGGCCGACGCGGGCGTTGGTCACCGTGTAGTTGACCTTGCGGACGGGCGAGAACAGCGAGTCGATGGGGATCGTGCCGATCGGCATCGTCTGCGTCTTGTTGCGCTCTGCCGGGACGTAGCCGCGGCCGACGTTGACCGTCAGCTCCATGACGAGCGGGCCCTTCTTGTCGAGCGTCGCGATGACGTGGTCGGGGTTCAGCACCTGCAGGCCGTCGACGAGCTGGATGTCGCGCGCGTGGACGACGCCCTGGCCTTCCTTCTCGATACGGACGGTGTACGTCTTGGGCGAGGCGGCCTTGAGGACGACTTCCTTCAGGTTGAGGACGATCTCGGTCACGTCCTCGACGACGTCGCCGACGGTCGTGAACTCGTGGAGCGCACCCTCGACGCGGACGGCCGTGATGGCCGCGCCCTGGAGCGACGAGAGCAAGATGCGCCGCAGCGAGTTGCCGACGGTGATGCCGTAGCCGCGCTCGAGGGGCTCGGCCGTGAACTTGCCGTAGAAGTCCGTGAGCGTCTCGGCCTCGACGTGGATGCCGCGCGGGCGAATGAGATCCCGCCAGTTTCGAGTGATGACGTTCGATGTGCTCATGTTTTTTCCTGTCTCGCTGCTCCGTACGGTCGTCGTACGGCCCGTTCACGCGGTGAGCCCGGCGCGCCTTTGAACCCGCTCTCCGGCGGCGCCCGTCACCTGCCCGTGTGCTTTTCTCGTCTCGGTCGTCCTCGTCCTGCCGCGCGAATCAGCGCGAGTAATACTCGACCACGTACTGCTCGCGAATCGCCGGCTCGTTCATCTCGTCGCGCACCGGCACACCCTTGAAGGTGCCGGCAAAGTTCGCCTTGTCGAGCTCGAGCCACGAGAGCACGGGGCGTTTGTCGACCGACGCGAGCGACGCGATGATCTCCTTCACCTCGCGGCTCTTCTCGCGGATCTCGATCTTGTCGCCGGGCCTCAAGATGACGCTCGAAATGTCGACGCGCTTGCCGTTCACCAGCACGTGGCCGTGCCCGATGAGCTGCCGCGCCTGCGAGCGCGTGAAGGCGAAGCCCAGGCGATGCACGACGCTGTCGAGGCGCGACTCGAGCAGGCCGAGCATCTGCTCGCCCGTCCGGCCCTTCCGGCGCGCGGCGTCGAAGTAGTACTTCTGGAACTGACGCTCGACGACGCCGTAGATGCGGCGCACCTTCTGCTTCTCGCGCAAGCGGATCGCGTACTCGCTCAGCTTGATGCGCGCCTGACCGTGCTGCCCCGGGGGATACGGGCGGCGGGTGTACGCGCACTTCTCTGTGTAGCAGCGCTCTCCCTTCAGGAAGAGTTTCATCCCTTCGCGTCGGCAGAGCTTGCAGACCGGACCGTGATATCGCGCCATCGTCGCTCTCTTCTTGCCTTCAGACGCGGCGCCGCTTGGGCGGCCGGCAGCCGTTGTGGGGGACGGGGGTGACGTCGCGGATCAACGTCACCTTGAATCCCACGCCTTGCAGCGCCCGGAGCGCGCTCTCGCGCCCGGCGCCCGGACCCTTGACGAACACTGCGACGGAGCGCACGCCGTGCTCCATCGCCTTGCGCGCCGCCTCTTCGGCCGCGAGCTGCGCCGCGAACGGCGTGCTCTTGCGCGAACCCTTGAAGCCGCGCGAGCCGGCGCTCGACCACGCCACGGTGTTGCCGTTCACGTCGGTGATCGTCACGACCGTGTTGTTGAACGTCGACTGGATATGGGCGATCCCGGTCGAGATGTTCTTCTTCGTCTTCTTCTTGGCGACCTTCGCCTTGGGCGCGCCGGGCGCCGCGGACGGGATCGTTGTCTTATCTTGGGACATAAGCGGATGCTCCTAGAACGCTCAGGCCGGGCCCGTCGTAGGTTTGCGCGGACCTCGCGCCAGGACGCCCTTGCGTGGACCCTTGCGCGTGCGGGCGTTGGTGTGGGTGCGCTGGCCGTTGACGGGCAGGCCGCGGCGATGCCGCAGGCCGCGGTAGCAGCCGAGGTCCATCAGGCGCTTGATGTTCATCTGGATCTCGCGGCGCAGATCGCCCTCGACCTTGTAGTCGGCGTCGAGCACGTCGCGGATCTTCTTGATCTCGCTCTCGGTCAGCTCTTCGGTCTGGCGCGTGGGGGCGATGCCGGTCTTCGCGCAGATGGCACGCGCGGCGGCGGGGCCGATGCCGAACAGGTACGGCAAGGCACGCACGATGTGCTTGTGACGGGGTAGGTCGACGCCTGAGATACGAGCCATGGTCTTGTCCTTAGTGTGTGACCACGCCCCGGCAGAGCCGGGGACGTGCGGTCACCCTTGCCGCTGCTTGTGCCGCGGGTTCTCGCAAATGATCCGCACGACGCCCTTGCGGCGGACCACCTTGCACTTCTCGCAAACCTTCTTCACGCTCGGTCGAACCTTCATCGTCGTGCTCAGCTTTTACTTGTGGCGGTAGGTGATGCGGCCCCGGCTCGGGTCGTAGGGGCTCACTTCGACGGTCACGCGATCGCCCGGCAGGATGCGGATGTAAAACTGGCGCATCCGGCCGCTGATCGTCGCGAGCACCGTCAGGCCGTTGTCGCACTTCACCCGGAACATCGCGTTCGGCAATGCTTCCTGCACGGCGCCGTCGAACTCGAGCTTGTCAGCCTTCGGCTCGCGGCGATCGCGGGTGGTTGTGGTGGACGACCTACGTTGACTCATGAAAGAAAGGGACTCCGATCTCGTCTCGCTTCAGTGTGCTGGTGTCACCTGACCGAGGGCGGCGAGGATCCGCTCGCTGACCTCGGTGACGGTGCCTACTCCGTTGATTCGTTTGAGAGTGCCGACCTTCTCGTAAAACGGGAGAAGCTCGGCGGTCATCGCCTCGTACGTCTCGATGCGCTTGCGCACGACCGGCTCTTGGTCGTCGGCCCGGAGCTCGAGGTCGGCCCCAGGGGGGGGAGGCTTATACTTCAAGTGATAGATCTGTCCAGTGCGTTTGTCCGTGCGGCGCAACACTGCACGCTCGATCAGCCACTCGGCAGGGACCTCGAGGGCAAGGACGGCGTCGAGCTTCTGCTGCCTATTTTCGAGGAGCGCGTTCAGGGCCTCGGCTTGGGGGACCGTCCGGGGGAAGCCGTCGAGGAGGAAACCCTTGGCGCAGTCGGCCAGCAACGTGCGCGCGTCGATGAGGCGGATGACCTCCTCGTCCGGGACCAGGCCCCCGGCGGCCATCTTGGCGGCGAGCGGCGGGGGGAGAGTGCCGGCCGACTTGGCGGCGCGGAGCATGTCGCCCGTGGAGATCTGGGGGATGCCGTACTTGTCGCAGACGACCTTCGCCTGCGTCCCCTTCCCGGCTCCCGGCGGTCCGACGAATACGATGCGCATGGTCCCCCCTCAGTCGTTTCGGACGCGGATGCGTGAAGTGCGCCCGCCGCCGCCCGAAAGCCCCTCGTAGTTGCGGGTGATGAGGTGCGCCTCGATCTGGTTGACCGTGTCGAGCGCGACGCCCACGACGATCATGATCGACGTCCCGCCCCAGCGGAACGGCACCTGGAACCCCTGCGCGATGATGCTCGGCACGATGCACACGACCGCGACGTAGAGCGATCCACCGAAGGTGATCCGCGTCAGCACGTAGTCGATGTAGTCCGCCGTCTGCTTGCCCTGGCGGACGCTAGGGATGAACGCCTGCTGCTTCTTCAGGTTGTCGGCCACGTCGACCGGCTGGAACGTGACGGCCGTGTAGAAGTGGCAGAAGAAGATGATGAGAAGGACGTAGAACGTGTTGAACGCCCAGTCGCCGCGCTGCAACATCGACTGCAGCTGCGCCATCCCCCACACCTTGAAGTTGGCGAGGGTGGCCGGGAACATGAGCAGCGACGAGGCAAAGATGGGCGGGATCGTGCCGGCCGTGTTCACGCGCAGCGGCAGGTGCGCCGTCTGCCCGCCGTAGACCCGCCGGCCGACGGTGCGGCGCGCGTAGTAGATGGGGATCTGGCGGTACGCGCGCTCGAAGAACACGATCGTCGCGACCGTCGCCAGCACGATCGCCACGACGAACGCCAAAGTCAGCGGCTTGATGTTGCCCTTGTTCGTCGCGAAATAGCCGACCACGCCGGTGGGAATGCCGTCGACGATGCCCGCGAAGATGAGCAGCGAGATGCCGTTGCCGATGCCCCGCTCGGTGATCTGCTCGCCCACCCACATCATGAAGGCGGTGCCCGTCGTGAGGGTGAGGATCGTCATCAGACGGAAGCCCCAGCCTGCATGCGTGACGACGTCGCCCACGGCGGCCGAGTCGTTCAGGTCGCCGTTGTTCATCGCCTCGAGGCTCATCGCGATGCCGAAGCCCTGCACGAGCGACAGCACGATGGTCCCGTAGCGGGTGTACTGGTTGATCTTGCGCGTCCCCTGCTCGCCCTCCTTGCGGAGCTCGTCGAGCGGTTTGAACACCATCGTCAGGAGCTGCAGGATGATGCTCGCGCTGACGTAGGGCATGATGCCGAGCGCGAAGATGGAGAGGTTGCCGAGGGCCCCTCCGCTGAACATGTTGAAGAGGCCGAGCAGGCCGCCGCCCTGCTTGTGGATGACGGCGTTCATCACCGTGCGGTCGACGCCGGGGATGGTGACGAAGACGCCGATCCGATAGACCGCCAGCAGCCCGACCGTGAAGAGAATGCGCCTGCGAAGCTCGGGGACTTTCCCGATGTTGGCGAAGGCGGAGAGGGCGGACATGGCGAAGCCTTGGGCTCAGACGCTCCCGGCCGGTGATTCGGCCCCGTGACCGAGCAGGACGACCTTGCCGCCGGCCTTCTGGATCTTCTCGGCCGCCGACTTGGAGAAGGCGTGCGCCGAGACGGTGACGGCCTTGGTGATCTCGCCGTTGCCGAGGATCTTCACGCGGTCGAAGCGGCCTCGCACGAGCCCGTGGCCCTGGAGAGCGTTCACGTCGACGCTGGAGCCGGCCGCGAACCCGTCGAGATCGCCGACGTTGACCTCGGCGGTCTTCGTGGGAAACGGGTTGCGGAAGCCCCGCTTGGGCAGGCGCCTCTGCAGCGGCGTCTGACCGCCTTCGAAGTGGGGCTTGAACCCGCGCGTGCGGGCGTACTGGCCCTTCTGACCGCGGCCGGCCGTCTTGCCGAGGCCGGAGCCCACGCCGCGCCCGAGGCGCACCTTCTGCTTCGTCGCGCCCGCGGGCTTTGCCAGTTTGCTCAGGGTATCAGCCATGATCGACCTCTTCGACGCGCACCAGGTGCAGCACCTTCTTGATGGCGCCACGAAACGACGGCGTGTTGCCGACGACGACGACCGTGCCGGGGCCCTTGAGACCGAGCCCATGCAGCGTGGCCCGGAACGGGTGCTTCTCTCCGATGGTGCTCTTTAGTTGCGTGACGCGAAGATTGGGTTTCATGGCCGTTCCCAGCTTTCAAACTCAGGCGTGCGCGGGCGGTACCGCGGGCACCGGCGGAGCGGCCGGCGGGGACTTGCGCTCGATGATGTCGTCGACCTGACGACCGCGCTTGGCCGCGAACTGCTCGACGTTGCGGAGGGACTTGAGGGCCTTCACCGTGGCCCGGACGACGTTGTGCGGGTTCGAGCTGCCGAGGCACTTGGTGAGGATGTCGTGGATGCCGGCGCTCTCGACCACGGCCCGAACCGCGCCGCCCGCGATGACGCCCGTACCCGGCGAGGCCGGCTTGAGGAACACGCGGCCCGAGCCAAAGTGACCCACGATCTGGTGCGGCACGGTGACACCGTCGAGCGGGACGCGGAAGACGTTCTTGCGCGCCTGGTCGTTGCCCTTGCGGATCGCCTCGGGCACTTCGTTCGCCTTGCCCAGGCCGACGCCGACGTGACCCGCTTCGTCGCCCACGACGACGAGCGCGCTGAAGCTGAACCGCCGGCCGCCTTTGACGACCTTGGCGACACGGTTGATGTAGATGACGCGCTCCTTGAGCTTTTCTTCGTCGATCTGGAGCTGGTCGAAAGCCATGTCTCTACTCTCCAATCAAAACTTCAGGCCGGCCGCACGCGCGGCCTCGGCCAGCGCGCGAACGCGCCCGTGGAACAGATAACCGTTGCGGTCGAAGACGATGCTGTCGATGCCCTTGGCCAGCAAGAGCTTGGCGATCGCCTCGCCCACGTTCTTCGCCGCGTCGACCTTGTTGGCCTCGGCGACCGCGGAGCGCACGTCGCGCGAGAGCGTCGAGGCATGCGCGAGCGTCTTGCCCGTGACGTCGTCGACGACTTGCGCGTAGATGTGCTTGGCGCTGCGGAACACGCTGAGGCGCGGCCGCTCCGTCGTCCCGTTGATTTTCCGGCGGATCCGCAGCTTTCTGCGTTCGCGCCCCACGATTTGCATCGCCACGGGTCACTTCCCTCCGGCCTTCGCGGCCTTGCCCGCCTTTTCGCGGACCTTCTCGCCCTGGTAACGGACACCCTTGCCGCCGTACGGCTCCGGCGGCCGGAAGCCGCGGATCTTCGCGGCCGTCTGGCCCATCACTTCCTTGTCCGAGCCCGTCAGGATGACGATCGTCCCCTTCGAGTCGCCAGGGATTTCGCATTTCACGCCCTTGGGGAGCGGGAAGGCAACCGGGTGCGAAAACCCGAGGGCCAAGTGCAGCGTCGTGCCCTTCAATTCGGCGCGATAGCCGGTGCCGACGAGCTGCAGCGTCTTCGTGTATCCCTCCGTGACGCCTACGAGCATCCCCGAGAGCAGCGAGCGCGTCAGGCCCTGAAAGCGCGCGCCGTCGCGGCCCGGAATCGTGGGGACCACGGTGACCTGACCCGCGTCGACCTTGACGGTGACGTTGGGCGGCAGCTCGCGGGTGAGCTGACCCTTGGGGCCTTTGATCTCGAACAGGCGCTCCTTGAGGCCCGCCGTGACGCCCTTGGGCAACACGACCGGGCGCTTGCCGGTGCGCGAAAGACGAACCGACGGGTCGCCCTTCGGCGGCTGGTTCTGTTCCTGCTGCGTCGTCATGGGATCACCAAATCTCGCAGAGCAGCTCGCCGCCGACGCGCTGACGGCGCGCCTCGCGGTCGGTCATCACGCCGCGGCTCGTGCTGAGGATCGAGATCCCCATGCCCGAGCAGACGCGGTCGATGCGGTCGTGCCGCACGTAGACGCGGCGGCCCGGCGTGGACACGCGCTTCAGCCCGTCGATGGCCGATTGCCGGTCGCGCCCGTAGCGGAGGATCAGCGTCAGCGTCTTGCGGTCGTCTCCCTCGCTGACGCGCACGTCGTCGATGTAGCCCTCCGCCTTGAGCACCGTCGCGACGTGCTCCTTGAGGCGGGAGTGCGGCATGTCGGCGCGCTCGTGGCGCACCAAGGCGGCATTGCGGATGCGGGTGAGCATGTCCGCGATCGGGTCGGTCATCATGAGGTCACCAGCTTGCCTTGATCACGCCCGGGATCTCGCCGCGGAGGGCGAACAGCCGGAGGCAGATCCTGCAGAGTTCGAACTTGCGGTAGTACCCGCGAGCGCGCCCGCACACCTTGCACCGGTTGCGGTGCCGCGTGGAGAACTTGGGCCTCGTATTGAGTTTCGCGAACTGAGAAGCACGCGCCATGAGTTTCTTTCCTATCCCCTATCAGGCCGCCCGGAACGGCATGCCGAGCTGCTGCAAGAGAGCGCGCCCCTCTTCGTCGGTCCGCGCAGTCGTCACGAAGCTGATGTTGAGCCCCTTGATCGCGTCGATCTTGTCGTAGTCGACCTCGGGGAGGATGATTTGCTC
>Ga0302325_10006458_pt1 | contig 26331 bp, 32 predicted proteins | sample Palsa_T0_2_FD_201948 | JGI IMG/M metagenome (GOLD analysis project Ga0302325, IMG submission 201948) | Peat permafrost microbial communities from Stordalen Mire near Abisko, Sweden - Palsa_T0_2 | ecosystem: Environmental > Terrestrial > Soil > Palsa > Peat permafrost | place: Sweden: Abisko... | reverse complement strand
CACGGTGGAATACATACCGGTCTGATCCGCGCGCTCGGCAGCACGGGCGGCGTGGTGACATCGGCCGGTCTGGTGTTCGCGTTCACCATGCTGGCCATGCTCACAAGTGGTCTCCGAACCATCGGTCAGATGGGTTCAACCGTCTGCATCGGGCTGCTGCTCGACACGCTGATCGTGCGGTCGTTTGTCGTGCCGTCCATCCTTGCCATCCTTGGGCCGTGGTTCTGGTGGCCGACGGTGGTACGCCGCCGGCCGCAAACGCAGCTCGCGAACCACTAGACGTCATCTGTCCGTAAGAAACGCTGGGCAGAATTGTCGACTATGCCGATGCCATCAAGCCGAGTGCTCCAAATGCGGGCAGTCGACCTCACTAACCGCTTGCCGGGTTACCAGCTCCGCGAGTATGGCGAAGGCGACGACGCGTGGAAGCGAGTCAAATCGAGGGTTGTCTGCGAGTTGGCTCCGCACGAAGGCGGCTTCCTGCCGGAGCTGTGCACTGTGACGTTCGCCGACGGGACCGAGCGCTACTTCAACCCCGACGATCAGGTGGAAATACGGCCGTAAACGGTCAGGCGGGCACCTTGACGGCGTAGAGCTGGTGGGCGCCCTGCAGGCCTTTGAGTTCGGCCTCGCGGGGTTCGGATAGGTCGATGTTGGGCAGACCGTCGACCGCTTCGCGCACCGCCTCGCTGACAAGGATTTCGCCACCGCCGGCTTGCCCGGCGATTCGCGCGGCCATCGCGACGTTGCGCCCGAAAAGGTCGTCCCCGCGTCTGACCGACGGTCCGATGTGGATGCCGATCCGGACGCGGATGTCCGCCCACTGCTCAGCGTTCTTGAGCAGCGCGCGTTGGATGCCAATCCCGCACAGCACCGCCTGTTCGGTGTCGGCGAAAGCGATCATGAATCCATCGCCTTGGGCCTTGACGACGTGCCCGCCGTGATCGGCGACAAGCTTTTCGATGAGCCGGTTGTGGCGCTCCAGGACCTTCACCCATTCGCGGTCCCCCAACTCTTCGTTATGCGCCGTGGAGTCCTCGATGTCGGAGAAGGCGATCACGACGTCGCCGTCTGCGGTCAGTCGTGCGAGGTCGGGACGTTCGACCTGCGCCCAGCCGGCGAGATCTTCGATCGAGTTACGGACTGTGGCGCCAATACCTTTGGTGATCAGGGAGTCGGCTGTCCGCCATGCCGTCCGGAGCGCGAACGGCGCGAGCCCGGGGCGCCGTCGCTGCCGGGCAATCCTGGGTTGGCGAGCTCGCACCAATTCGGACCGGGTTTCCTTCAGTTGATGTCGAGACACGATGAGCAGCACCCCGAGCGCAATGATCCCGCCGAGTTCGACGACTGCGATGCCGCTCGCCAGCAGGGTCGCGTTCATTGGTAGTCCGCGACGGCGAAGGGTGTTGTCACAGGTCGATTATGACCGTCGACGTAAGCGCACTTTGCGGCCGACTCGACCTCGGCCCGTGTTGGCCCGGGTTCAAGGCAAGATGTGAGGCGTGAGTTGGTCGAGGTATGAGGGAAAGGCGCCCGCGGAGATAACTCTCACCGGAGCCGCACGAGACGCTGAGCTCGAAGACTTTATCCGCCTGCAGAATCCGAATCTGACCGATGTCCGTTTGGAGCAGGCAAGGCCGACAAAGGCTGACGACGCCGGCGTCCAGCCCGATCGGCAGTGGTACAGCGTCACCTACTTGGCTGATGATGGCGAAGGCCATACGACCGAAAGGCTAAAGACGTAGCCCGCTGCTACTCGGCGTCACTGACGGCTTGGACGCACTTGTCCACGCGAGCAAGCGCCTCGTCGAAAATCTCCAGCTTTTCACCGCGCTTTTCGTTGGCCGGCTGGGCGGCGCCACGAGCACCTTCGGCCTCGACTCGTGCCGCACCCTCGCGGCGCAACAAGCTGAAGTTCTTCTCGCGTGCATGCCGGAGCCGGCTCTGCAGATCCTTCAGCGACTTCCCGTCCATGCGTGCCAGAGCGTCGGGATGAGCCTCGGCGATCAACGAAATTTCCTGCGGGGTCAGGTTCACGTGGTGGTTGCTCACGGTTGTTTCATACCCGCGCCGGCCACATCTATTCAACGAATCGCTGGGCGGCATCCCGAACCGTCACGCCGCGGCCATATCGAATTCACACCGGCAGATGACACCGCGCGAAGACTGCCGAAAGCTATTCAAACGACGGATCCGCGACCAGTACTGGAAGGAAGCCGAGACCAGAATCTGCGCGGATCCTGCGTTCGCGGCCATCCCAGCCGCGCCCCAATAGAACTCCCTGGAAAGCGCGGGAAACTCACAGCGCGGGCTCGGTAACGTTTGCCGGTCGCAGCGTGATTGCACATAGATGAAAGTGATGCGCACCCGCCTTGGCGCTGCGGTGTTGGGCTGCGCTGCTGCGATTGTGACTTCTGCTGCCGTTGCCGTCGCGGATCCGCCAGACCCGCACCAGCCGGACCTGCCGAAGAACTTCTGTCCGGGTGGGCAGTGGGGTTTCGGCCGCCTCCGAGTGTGCGACGGCGAGAAGTATCCCGATGGGTCGTACTGGCACCAGTGGATGGGCGGCAACGGCTGGGTCGGGCCGACATGGAACTACGACTGCGTCGGCGACAGCGGCAACAACACCTTCCCGGCACCGCCACCGCCCGGTGGCTGCAATGGGGCAATTCCGCCCGTCCCGCCCGAGCCGCCGGCCCCGCCCGCAACCTGACCACAGCGGGCGGTGGTGGCATGTCACCCAGGGCCCATGGCTTGGGATCCGCGGTCGGGAAATTGGACGAGACAATGGCGCCACTCTGTACGAGGATGAAGCCATGCGATTCCTTGTCATGCTTGCGGGCTTCGCCGCCGTGCTCGGGGTGGCAACGCCGGCACAGGCCGATCCGGGCAATTCGGGGCCCGACGCGAGCTTTTTGGCGGCGCTCAACAAGGCCGGCATCACATACCAGGACCCAGCTGTCGCCGTCGCGGTCGCCAAAAACGCATGCCAACTGATGGACCAGGGCAATCCCGAAGTCGGCGTCATCAAGAGCGTCTCGTCGAGCAATCCGGGATTTACCGCCGACGGCGCCGCCCAGTTCACCATGATCGCGGCGAGCGCTTACTGCCCCCAGCACATGGGGCGACCGATCACGCAGGCCCCGGCAACTCCGCTACCGCGGCAGCAATAGCCACTCATCGACTTCCCAATAATCACACCGGGAGGCGGGTAGGCACAGCCGGCAGCCCACGCCTAGGCGAGGTGGCCGCCGCAACCGGATGTGAGACCCAACAGTGGAGATGGAGATACGAGATGACCGAGCTTCCACCGCGCCCAGAGGGAATTGTGTTGGCCCATTTCATCGTCTCGGACGATGTCGAGCGCTCTCGGCACTTTTACACCGAAATACTCGGCGGCAGGGTGGCATTCACCGGCGAGGGCGGTGACGAGGTGACATACGTCGCACTAGCCAACAGCTTCATCATCATTAATGGCGGCGGGGGCCCGACCGACGACAAGCCGACGGTCACCCTGGAGGCGCCACGCGATCCCGACCGGGTGAGCAGCTTCCTCAATATCCGGGTTAAAGATATCGCGGCCGTGTACGCCGAATGGAGCGCCCGGGGTGCTCATTTCCTGACGCCGCCGAAACAGCATCAGTACGAGATCCGTTGTTACATGCGCGATCCCGACGGTCATCTGATCGAAGTGGGGCAAACCACTGACCCAAAGGGGGACTTTGCGCCCGCGCATTGGCCATCGAGCACGCTCGCGGAAGAGTTCGAGTGAATGCCGAGATCACGGGCGACATCCTTCACATCGACGGTGATCGGCCCAGGCGGTATGTTTCCCGACTGACTCGTTGCCGGACCACACCGCCACGGTCCGTACGCTGAGCGAACTACAGGGACGCGGCCCAGCGGTGCTGGTACCACGACGCTGAGGAGGTTTCGGTCATGACCACCGCGATCGTCGGCACTGGTGGGCTCGGATCGGTCATCGCCCGCCAGCTCTCCTCAGGCGGCGAGACCCTGCGGCTCTCGAGCACCAATAATGAGTCGGCACGACGGCTGGCCGCACAGATCGGTCGAGCTGCCGTCGTCGCCATCGACAACCGCGACGCGTTGCAGGGGGCCGATGCCGTCGTCCTGGCACTGCGCTTTGCCGTGCTGAAGAGCGTCATAGACGAGATCGCCGACCCGCTAGCCGACAAGATCGTGGTCGTTCCGAGCAACCCGCTTACCGTCGACGCACAAGGCAACGTCGTACGTCTCCTGCCGAAGGGCCAATCCTCTGGCGAGGTGGTAGCCGGATGGTTGCCGGCTGGGGCGCGCTTGGCCATGGCCTTTGGAACCCTGTCGGGCGCTCTCTTCGAGTCCTCTAGCAACAGGTCACCGAAGTTAGCGGTCCTGTTCTACGCGACCGACGACGACCGTGCTGGCGCGGAAGTCGAGCGGTTGATCCGAATAGCCGGCTTCGAGCCGGTGAAGGTCGGTGGGATCGAACAGTCGGGTCGACTCGAGGTTGGCGGCGACCTTCACGATCTAGTAGTCGGCGCCACAGAGGCGCGGTCATTGATCGGTGGGGCCTGACCGCTTCGCCGCCCTGGCCGAAGCACATCTTCGGTTGGACCCTTCGCCCAGACGGTCTCAGTGACTTACTCGTACGGCGGAAGCTCGCCTTGATGGCGTGGGCAGTAGACGTCCACTGATGCGGTGATGAATCTGACTGCGGTTCTTCTAACACGGTCGGGAAATAGGTGTAAACGCGGATTCTCCGCATACCCACGGTTCATCTCGTCGTTTACCAAGGCGTCGACCGGGGTGCCGCCATTGACTTCGCCACAAATTTGATGGGCTCGGGCGATGACACCAGGCACCTCACCGTCATCGACGGGCGGAATCTGTTCTTGTTCGAGCAGCGCCAAAAACTGATCCTGCTGGCTTGGGTCGGCGCCTGCCGCGCCAGCGCAAATAATTGCGGCGGTCAGCACCACAGAGACGCTAACCAGAGCGTCTGCAAGGCTGGTGATGCCGGTGCGCACGGCAGTCACCACCGCTGACAAGTGCGTTGCCAGGCCATGATGTCTGCTGCGTCGCCGAGCAATTCGTAATCACCAAAGCTGACGGCGGCGCCCTCGGCGCTGGCGTACAGGTGATGCCCTGTCAGCGTCTCGTTTTGCGAGTCCGGTTCGGCTGACTCCTCGGTGACCGCGACGAGCCAAACCGTTTCCCCTACGACGCTCATCCGCTGATTCTTTCATGCGGAGCCGTAGGCATCAGCCATCAGTTACGGCTTTTCTCGAGGTTATTCACCGGCCTCAGGGCAGCAGCGCGACGTGACCTTCGGGTGGCTCCGGTGCAGGCTGCACACCACCACCGCTGCTGCCGCCACCGTCGATGCCGCTACCCGTGCCACCCTTTCCTTGGCCTCCCTGCAACCCCCGCGAGGGCGGGGGGACCACCTCAGGTGGCGGCGGGGGCTTCTGCTCGGGTGGCGGATTTTGCTTGGGCTTGGCCACCACGACCGGCGGCGTCATGTGGGCCATATCCGGCAATTGTGGCAACTGCGGGGGCGGCATCGGCTCGTCCAGTCCGGTGAGCACCACCCGGTAGCCACCGCGGTAAGCAGCACCGCCAGCGTGGCCGGGGCAGTATGCCTGCGACGACACCCGGACGAACGCCGCCATTGTGCGCTGGTACTGATCCGGCGGGTGCGACGGGTCCTCTGCATAGGCGTGTTGGGCCAGCGTGTTGGCGATGGACGAAGATGACTCTCCGCCATTGAGTGCATCGCACACCTTGTGACCGTACGAGATGACAGCGGGAATGCCATCGTGGGCAGGGATGCCCGCCGCCGACAGCATGGCCAGGAAGTTGTTGTCCGAGCCATCAGCGTTGACAATCGGTGCCAATTCAATGGCAGCGGCGGTGACACAGGCCGTTGTCACTCCTAACAGTTCCCGCGACGTTTGTTTTGTATTCACCATCCGTTCATGTTATGTCTTTTCGACCTCCCGTAATAGGCCCGATGAACAGTTCCCCGCAGGTGTTTTTGCGCCAGCGTCTTGTAGAGCGACTTGGTGGACACTTTTCGCGACGATGCCTCCCGCGCCGTGTCCGCCCAATGGTCGATCCACTCGGAAAGACGGGGCTCGTTGGCGCGCGTAATACATCCTGTCGGCGCAGGCGGGCGACGGCGCGCCATACCCCGACGTGCCCGGCACCGATGGGAGGATTACCCAGGTGAATGGTCTTCAGTTCGCGGCGGCGGTGATTTCGTCGCTTGTCTGGCCTGCCGTCGTCGTTGGCTTCATCGTTGGCTTCCGAAAGCAGTTCAAGACGGTGTTTGAGAAGCTGACCAACCGTCTGAAGAAGATTAGTGGCGGCGGGTTTGAAGCCGAGTTCCTCGACGCAAAACTTGAATGGGGGGCGGAGCGGCTCGCCACATCACTAGGGGCCACCTTCGAGCCTGGTGCCCACGACCCTGCTCGCCACGGCTCAGCTGGACCCGACCTCCTCGACCTTTTCCCACTGCCCCACGTCTATCGGGGGACGCCCACAAAAATCACGGACGTCGACACCAATCGCGACACGGAGCACGACAAGCCGCGGCAGATACAGCTCGACCCGCAGGTGCGCGTTCACTTGGCAAAAGCGATACACGTCGTTGAAAGTGAGCCACGCGAGGGAGTGCTCAATGCCGGGATCGCCTTAGAGCGGTCCATTACTACGACGTTGGAATTGCTCGGTATCCCTCATGGCGTAGATGCGCGCGGACCACGCACATACCTACCGCCCATATCTGCGCTGCTCCAGGCCGGGATTGTGGGTCGACCACAGGCCAAGACGCTTGACCGGCTGATCAGGCTCTATCGAAGCGCGGTCAAGGACAGCGCAAATGAGATAACCCCCTTTTCAGCGCTCGACTACGTCCTGCTCGTTCAGAAGGAAGTTGAAATGCTAGCTCTGCAGCGGGATGCATGCGTGGGGGCTCAAACTGCGCCCTCGCGTATCGATGATGACAGCGGGTAGTCGCCGGCAATTCAGCGCTGACACTGATCCGGTGGCCCTAATCCAATAGGGCCTTGACGTACGCGCTGTGAAGCGGCAGCTCCACCGCACCATGCTGATCGCGGCGGCAACCGCCGGGTCGGCGGGGTCCAGTCCTTCGGCGCGCAACGCCTGGCGCTCGTCATCGTCCATACCGACTTCGACGTTGCGGCCACCATCACAGTCCACCGGGGTATACCCGAGGACATGAGCGAGGTCGGCGAACTTGTTTCTCGGCACCAGCGGCGAGTGGATGGCGCGGTCACCGCAGCGGTGCGGCAACGGCCACCCGATCACACCGGGTCACGTCCTGGTCGGCAGCATGGTCTGCGCCTGCGGCGAGCGACGGCACCTGACGTGGCTCTGCGACTGTGGATACACCAGTTACGGCCCGCCGCTTGGTGTTTCGTGTTCAATCCTTAACGGCTCGCCGCCGTTCGCTAAGAAGGAAAATCGATACTGCGGACTGTCGCTGCGCGGTGTAACCGTGGCGGTAGCGTTAAGCCGACTTCATGAGGAGGGGCACATGCCGAAAGAGTGGCCGCTGGAGGGTCATTTCGAGTGTGGCGGTCAGGGCGGCCTACTCGTGACGCCGGATTGCTTGGGCCGAGAGTTCACCTCGCGAACCGCGAATCACGATCTCATCATCGGCATGCCGCAGCTCGACACGCGTCCAAAGCATGGGTCTCTGCGCGCGCCCCAATGGACTTACGGCGACCAGGACGAGGACGAGGACTGGGACGAGGACGAGGACAGGGAATTCTGGGGTTTCATGCTCCCGGAGATCATGGGGATTCTGTTGTCGCTGTTTTCGGGTTCGACGGTGCCCGAGGGGGGCGAGGCGGCCCACGTCCTCCGTTGCCGGTTCTACACATCGCTAACGGCGTCCACCGACGAGGAGTTCGACGCTGCCGCCGACGACTTCGCGCATGAGCTTGAGGACTGGTGGACGCGCTTCACTTCGTGGGTAAGCATCCTGACATCGCAGGATTTCCTACGGCTCGGCGGACAGGCAGGACTTATGACCAACAAAAACTGGCAGGTTGAGACGTGGACAAGTAACGCGGATGGACAGCGGGCCAGAGACGAATCCCGGGGGTACAAGAAGGGGAATCGGATACAGACAAGCCCCTTGGAAGTGAACGACCTCCAAGCGTGCGTAACCGCTACCGGCAACCAGGGTGCGCCCCCTGCGGAATGGTTGTTCATTCGCGATGCGCGTTCGCTCTTGAACGGAGGCGAAAACCGGCGGGCGGTAATCGAAGCTGCGACAGCCGCAGAACTTGCAATGGCGACGCTCATCAACCAGTATTTCGCCACGGCCAACACCGACGAACTCGTGAGAACGGCATTAACGGAAAGGTACAGGGCGCTTGAGGGGCGCACACAGTTGCTGACGAGGCTGCGCTCAGGATTGCCAAAACGGCTGGAGCATGACCTCATCAAGCCGCGTAACAGCGCAACTCATGCCGGTCATCCGTTGACAGACGAGCAAGCGCTGACGGCAGTCGATATGGCAGTCACCGTCGTCGAGGCGGCGTATCCACTCGCCAGCCTCTTGCCTACCCAGTAGCAGGCCCGGCTTTAGCTCGGTATCGATCACCTCAGCCGCCAATATCGTGCAGTCTCGCCAGGGCCACCAGGGACCACCTCAATGGGTAGCATGGCGGCTGCCCGGTACAGCTCGGAAGCCGTAAAGCCCTGCAGCACCGCGTATTTCTCGACGGTGGCCACCTTGGCGGGCCCGAACCTGTCGAGGTAACGGCGCAACCACGTTGCCGCGTCGAGGATTTCGGGAACCTCACGCGCATAGTGCTGCCCTTTCATGGGTATTCGTCGCGGATGGTGGCGCATGATTTACCTCAGCTCAAGGTAAGAGGATCCTGGGGGCGCAACCCTGGGTCAGCCGGGCAGGTTTCAGTTTGTCGACCAACCCAGGACGCGCGAGACCGATTGTGCTGCAACGTCTCCGGTGCATGAGTAACACCATCTAGAACGCGCATCTGCGGAAGGAGTAGCCAACGCTTTTGACACAATCGGAAAATTGTTGGGGTGCCCCGGTCAGCGGCACAGGAACCGTGACCAGGACACCGGACACCGCACCGATCCGACCGAACCCCTGCCAATGTCCGAAACGCTATACAGCCCTTTCCATCGCATGACAGGCAACCGTCGCTCGTCGATTGGATCGCTGCTACCAGCTCGGTTCTGTGGAGCGCGATAAGACCATCGCCAAGCTGCGCCGACGAGGATGGCCGCTGCAAAGGATCGGCGACACGGTCGGGATGAGCGCCTCGGGCGTCAACCGGGCGCTGGAGCGGATGAGCGCGGGACGCCCTGGCCGGCCGGGGCGCGAGTGAGCGCGTCGTCGCGGCCGTTGCCGTGTGGGCGTCGGTACGGGTTCGGGGATGTGCGTGGGGTGCTGATTCATCGACCACTGGGCGTTCGGCCGATCTCGTTCGTCGTGGCGGTGGCGCGCAAGCGGCGCTGACCGAGCGCGATTCCAGACACACCGCGCAACACGCCGGATGGTGTCGGGTCACCGCCCTACCCTGGATGCATGCCGAAGCGCAGCCCTTGGGAAGACCACTACAAGCGGGAGCGGGCTGCCAACTCCAAGATCTTCGACCTCATGCTGTCGAGGAAGCACATGTGCCTGTGTGGTCACCCGCAGGGTTTTCATTGGGCTAACGAGGACGGCGAGAGCGTCGGCGAGTGTGCCCCTTCGGACTGTGCGTGCGAGGCGTTCGATGAGGATGTGCTGGCCGAGGCGCGGCGTTGCGCCGAGCTAGCGAGGGGCGGCACCGCCCGGAGTGACGAGGCCGACGACGACGCGCTCGCGCGGGCCATGCGCGCCGAGGAGGGCCGCGAAGTTAGTGCTGAGGAGGCTTGGGATCGGGTGCTGCACGCGCGGCGGCCCAATCGCGCCGGCAAGGCCCGGACCGACGTTCTGCGCGACCCGGCGGCGATGGACGCTCTACGCGAACTCGGGGGCAGCCCCGAAGATCTCACCGGCTAGACGCACGGGCCGGCCTGCACTTGGTGATTGCGCTCGGACGCAATCGCGGCGGCCGCGGTTTTTCTGGTTGGCGCACTAATTGGCGCACGATACCGGCGGGGGTATCGGTGAGTGTGGTGGTTTATCGGCTGTAAATGTGTGGTGACCTGCTATTTATTTTGTCGGGCTGACAGGATTTGAACCTGCGACCACTTGGCCCCCAGCTATGAAAGTGGGATCCATGTATGTGCGCTGCTGTCCGCCGGTGTACCACTCCCCTGCAGCTCAGAGTTGGTTTTGAATGCCTGAGGACGCGAGCGAACATCGACGGATAATCGGCGCGTATTCGGCTGGTTGGCGTACGGGTTGGCGTACGTACCCGCCCGGGGTATGCATGGCGGAGCGCGATCACTTGTCCCCGGAAGTGGACCGCCTGCCGTCGGCTGCGCGTCGCAGCCATCCGAGGTCCGGTTCTCGATCAACCAAACGCCCTACTGATTGGATCGGATTCGTCAGCGTTGGTCTCGCCCATGCTCGCGGACTACATTTGCGTTCGTCGAAGGGATGACAGCGATGGTGAAACGGATCAACGGGCCAGTCACCCACGCCAAGGTCGAACAGCTTGCCCGAGACAACGCGGAAAACGCATCATCCGTCACCGAAATCGTTCACCCCGAGTTCAATGCCGACGAACGCAACGGCGGCTACGCCTACGTCTACGACCGCACGGTCTACGACCGCACGCTGCTCATCTACGCCTTCGACGGCAGCAGCCAATGGTCAATCGACCCCGGTGACCCTGCGGGCCGATTCGACAAAATCGAGCAGTACTGGCTTGAGAAACAGCACCAGCACCGACAACTGACCCTCAACGATGTCAGCGACTCGCATCGTGCCGCGATCGCCGCGATCGCCGACGGCCTCGGCAGTGTCGGTGAACTTCCCGCCGCGGCGCGGCCCGGTGTCACCGACCTCGCAGTCGCAGACCACCTGCTTGTCTGGCTGCGTCGCTACGCCCGAGAACCCACCGAGGCAGCAGCGCTGCGGGTATTGGCCGCCAAGGACTGGCTCCTTGAGGTCAATCACACAGACCGGGCACATCCATGCCCGGTCTGCGGGCTTCCCGCGATCGGACGACCCTGGATCGACATCGTCAGCGCGTGCGACTCCTGCTACCGAAAAGCAGAGTGCGGCCACGGCCGGCACGTGGATGGCTACAACCCGGACCCGATGGGTGGATTTGAAGCCGTGCACCTTGACGATCGCAGCGTCTGCGAACAAGTCACCCGCGATGGGTCAGTCTGGGTTGACCGACACCCCTGCCGCATGGGTGAGGCCAAATTTGGTGGCGTATACGTCGGCGTCGCAGTCCCCCGCGGTCAAACACCGAGCTGAATTAACTGATCTACGAGCGGGTTACCAGTCCCTCCAATCCGCGGGGATCTTCGTCGGGTTCACCACATACAGCTGCCGGTAATAGGCCCCGCCAGCCTGCAGAAACTGCTGCCCCGCAGTTGGACTTTGCAGCGCCTGCTTGAGTGCGTACGCGATGTCGTGAGCGCGGCGCGGCTTCCTGGGCACCCGAGCGGTTAACGCATTTTGGACGTCGATCCACCACATGCTTACGTTCTTCACGGTGCATGCACCCCCGGGCCGCGGCCGGCGCGGCCGCCAAGCTCGCGCCACCGTTCGGCGATCTCCTCGTATGTCATTCCCTGATCTGTTCCGGCGATCACGGCGGCGAACGGCGGCGTCGCGTTGGCCCGCAGCAGATCCATCAGCTCGTCGCACCAAGCCTGCGACCCGAGGTAGTCAGTCATGGTTATTTGCTTACACGCAAATGCTGCTGCACGGCAGTGCCAATGGTCCTCGCGCCGCCGCGCGATGGTCCTGGGGACCCGAGCGCCGCCGGCAACGGGTTCCCCTATTGGCGCCGGGTAGGCGGTCACCTGGCATCAGACTGTGTGGGTGGCTAACACTCGAATCCTCACAACCATGGTTGAGAACCACGTTCGGCAGGCGCTGTCCGAGCGGCACGGCCTGAGTTTTGAGAAGCAGTTTCTACCGTTGACCACCGGCGGTCGGCATGAATTCGATGCCGTCGCAGTCGATGGTTCCATCGTCGCGTCGATCAAGTCTGCGTCGGGTCTGACGGCTCGCGGAAATGTACCTTCCGGGAAGATCACGGACTCGATCGCTGAGCTTTACTTCCTCTCCCTGGTTGAAGCTCCGCGGCGAATGCTCATGCTGACCACTCCCGAGTTTCACCAGATCCTCTGTAAAAAGCTCGAAGGCAAGGTGGCTCCTGGGCTCGAAATCGTGTGCGAGCCGCTCCCTCCCGATGTGCAGGCGAAGGTAGAAAGGGTGCAGCGGAACGCGAGCGTTGAGGTGTTCCCCGTGGTCGACCCCGTAACAGGCAACGTCTGACCGCCGACCTGCTGAGGCGGGGTCAGTCGTAGGGGAAGAAGTTGCGCCAGCCATCGGGCTGGGTCCAGATCAGCACCCGCTTCGACGAGTCCGGCGCCAACCAAAGGTGCGTGATGTAGTCCGGGATCGGCGGTGGCTCACGCGGCAGCGGGTCATCGAACTGAAGAACCGTGAAGATGCTGAACGGCAGGGCGGTTCCGTGAAGCGGGATGAACAGGTGACGCTCGTCGGCGTCGGCGTTCTTCAGCTTCTTGAAATGCCGCGCCATGTGCGGCGCCCCGTCGAGCGCCGCCCCGAGGGCGGCGGCGAAACCGGTCATCGAATCATCAATACAACCGCCGCCGGCGGTTAGGACCCACCTGCGGTGGTGAGGGGCAATCCGTAGTGCTGCTCGGCATAGCACCCAGCACGGCAGCAGCACCTGCGTCGGCAGTGATGCTGCGATATGCCATGCCCGCGGTGACGAATAAGTCCGTTAACTAAAGGGCGGTTGATGGACGTCACCGTCTGGCCCGACCTGGCTTTCCGCAACAAGGGGTCCGTGGCCCTCCTCGGGCCAAGCCAGGCCGAATAGCTTCCAATTTTCGAACCCAGCGCGTCGAAGGACTAGACCGCCCGGACGGAAGATGGCGGGAACCGGAGGCGTTTCAAACGAGATGCACAACTCGATGTGGCCAAATCGCATGAACCCAGCGAGGATTTCCGAGCCAGCCAATGCCCACCGTAGGGTGACCGAGTTGAACTTATTTGAACGCATTGGGTCGTGGGGCTCTATCAACGCGTAGAGGCCCCACGATCGGGGCCATGGCGCGCCCCGCCAAAGTATCTCGGCGAGCTGTTCCCGTGTCACTCCGAGACGGAACCTGTAAGCCTTCTCGCCGTGTATCCGGATTGTGCCGGCTTCGATTGCACCCCACAGCACCTTGAGCATCCATCGCTCGAAATCGGCACCGTTCGCGAGGGTCAAAGTATTGGCGAAAGGACCACTCCCTTCGTGATAGGAGAGGTCTCGCTGGTCGTCGCGAAAGAGTTGATAGAACCGGGTCCCCACCGCATCCAATCTGCTCAACGCATGATTGTGTCTGCGGCATAGAATCCATGACGCGAGCGAATTTATGCCCACCGGTAGCGAATCTGCAGCGCCGGGCAACCATGCCGCGTTGCCGATCTCGATAACTGAGTCCTCATCGCGGATCAGCTTGAGCACTTCTTTCCCCATCCAGTGTTCTCGCGTCATGTCTTCCGAACAGTCAGCGGTGCAACGTGCGTAGCACTGGGGGTTGGAGTATTCGGTCCTCTCGCCAGTCAGAAGCGGCGGTGGAGAAGCGGCAACCCACGTGAGATCGCTTGCTAGGTGACAGTTATGCGCGTGACGTCTTGAGCCGCAAGGGCAGAGATCGCGTCGCCCAACGCCGTAGTAACGAACACCGCCGGCGGTGATGGGTTGCCTTACGCCGCTGACACGACTTACCCCATCTAAATTCCGCACCTTCATCGCGAAAGTCGGCCTCAGCCTGTAGGGGCGAGATCGCGCGGCGCCGATACTTTGGTGGCCTCCACTATGCGCTGGGCAGTCCTGTAGTTAATCCCTGACGCCTTGGCGGCAGCGTTGATCGACGCGCCATTGCCTTGTGCCTTAAGTACCGCGACCACCGGTGCAGATGCGAAGGCTGGCGTCGGTACGACACGCGTCCCCTGCGCCCGCGCAGCACTCGCTGCACTTGGGTTGACCTTCGATTTTGCACTTCGCGGAGGAGTTTGCGCCGCTTTTTAACGGGTGCAGATTCGGCACCGAGACGAGGTACACGCCGTGCAGGTTTGTCTCCGAGCGCAACCAGCATCATGGTGCTGACACCGACCGCTGTATCTATGACTGCAGGAAACGGCCACGCCCAGGCAGTCGGTGTGCCCATCTGAGTTAGCAGATCTTGCAGAGTGCGGAAGCTCAGCACGAAATTACTTTCGGTTGACCTTCATTGCTGGCGCCTTTTTTGCAGGAGTCTTCTTCGCCCTAGCCTTCTTGGCCGGGGCCTTCTTGGCGACCGCGTCGGTCTTCTTGGGCAGCTCGATGCCGACCAGCTTGGCGGCACGCTCGCCGACCGCGCGGGTCTGCGAAGCCACGGTGCCCAGAGCCTCTTGGGTCAGCTCGACCGCCTGGTCGACGTAGCCCTCGGCACGCTCCGACACGTCGTCCAGACCGGACTGGCTGCGCAGGCGCTCCAGGGCGGCCTCGCCGCGCTCGACCAGCTCGTTGTAGCGCGAGGTCGCGGCCTCGACGTAGCCCTCAGCGGCGCTACGCAGCTCGTCGGCGGTGAAACGGTCGCGCAGGTCGCGCAGCTGCTCGGGCAGGTCCTCCTGCAGCTTGGTCAGGCGAGCACGGCTCTCCTCGACCCGGCTGCGGGTGTCGGTGCGAGTCTCCTCGGCGCGTTCACGCAGCTCGCCGAGCAGGTCGTTGACCGTGGCCAGGGCCAGGTCGGCCGCGCCGAGTGCAGCGAAAAGCGGGGCAGTTAGCTCTTCTACCGCGAAAGCCCCAGCTTCTGCATCTTTCGCTAACTTGCTAAGCGCCAGTGCGGACTCCGCGTTGGCCTGGCTCATCCAGTCATCCTGAGAAGCAAGGCGCTCAGCCAGGTTTCGCGCATCGCCAGCCAATTCGCTCAACAAAACACCGTTCCTGAAGCCGGTGGTGCCACTCATCACCAATCCACCACCTCTACATAGCCCTTGGTCAACGCCGCGCCCGTGGCTCGACTTCGCTGCCACCAATCGTCCCACTCGCCGCGAAGTCCATAGTAATCCGCAAGCAACGGGTGAGTGTCGGGCACTTTTACGATCGCATAGCCGTCGACGCGCAAAAACTTGCCTATGTCCGGGTGGGCGTGGTGTTTCCACCTTGGTCCAGGATTCAGCCAATCCTGGTGAGAAGCATCTGGCGTGGAGGCCGAGCCATCGATAACCGCGGTGAAATCGATGTCGCCTGGGCGAGGCTTGTTGCTCACGACGCTACCGCCAATCCAATAGGAGGTGACAACGAGCCCGTGCCGCGCTTGCTGCTCAGCATAAATATCCAGGTCGGCAAAAAGGGGCGCCCGTGTTACGCCACCAGCTTTCAGAAATAAAACCTCGAACTCAGCTCTCGAGCACGTCCACCGTCCTGGCGGTAGCACTCCATATCCATCAGGTCCGGGCAGCAATGTCGGCAGGCTCACTGGCGGCGGCACCCACTCTTTCCAGCCATCGCGTAATGCTCTCAGAAGCCATCGTCTACCGGAGCCATTCGCGCCGGAGTGCTGACGTGCTCGACGACGCCTGGCCCGCCCATCGATAACAGCGAGATCGAGCTACGGGAGATCGCAAATCGCTGCCACAACCACGGATTTGCGGTGGCTGACCCGTCAGCCGACCGCCTCGAACTTCAGCTGTACACGTCGGGTCGCAGCCCCCACGATCCGCTGCGCAGTTCGGTAGTTGATCCCCGATGCTTTAGCGGCAGCGTTGATCGATGCACCGTCACGGCTTGCGGCCAGCACCGCAATCACAGTCTCGACAGGCTGTGTCGTCATGCCGGATGCAATCAGATCCGATGCAAGGTCTGCATCGACCTGCACCTCCTCGATTTGTGCCGAGTCCTGCGCTGTGGGTGCTGTCCTGAGCTGTGCCGATGCAGACTTCTCTGGTCGTGAAATGGTCTGCACAGACCCTTTTAACTGGGCTTTCGCGTTCCGCGCCGGCGTCTGCGCGAGCCCTTGTACTGGGTGGGTTTGCACACCGGCCGGCACGGTCGCAGTGCGGGCGCGGCGTAATGGCTTGTCCCCCAGGGCGACAAGCATCAAGGTGCTGACGGCAACTGTGGTGTCGACGATTGCAGGGAAGATCCACGCCGTTGCAGAGCTGTATCCAATGGCTTGCATCAGATCTCGCAGTGCCAAGAAGCTCATGGCGAACGCGCCTACGCCGATGGCTGCTACGGCGCTGACCGCCCAGCAGTAGACCCTGCCCGAGGCTCCCGCACGAACCGCGAGGGCGATGCCGTGCACAGCAGCCAGGAGAGCAACGGGAGGCACGGCTGCGGCACCGACCTGGATGACTACGAGTGGGATGTACGGCAGCACCGCATGTGTGATGTTGCCGACAAGACTGACCAGGGTGGCCCCAATCAGCAAGGCCCAGAAGAAGCGGACAGCTCGACGGTGGTTCTTCTGCGTAGTCTCGGTTTGGGTGCTCATCGCACTTCCCTCCCTGCAGTGAGGTCGTATGTCAGGGTCTGCTCCCCCGCCTCCACGACTATCCGTGCGGTTACGTTCAGCGCGGTGAGATACGCAGTCAGCGTGGACAAATGGATGTCGGATTGACGCTCAAATCGGCTGATCTGGCCTTGGCTGGTCTTGAGCGCGGCTGCGAGTTGCACCTGGGTCATACCAGCGGAACGACGCACACCAGCAAGGTCGATCACAAGTCGATACTACGCTTGTGCTATATAGCATTCAAGCGATATATTCGTGGCCCGAACACCGCCTTGCGGGAGCTGATGTCGCGGTAGCGCAGGCGACTGTCGCCGCGGACAAAGGCTTGCTGCCGATCCCTGTCAACAAACACATCGACTGGGTCGTCGGCTTGCTCAACGATGGAATTACCTCGCACAGCGGTGAATCCGGTATCCGGTTCGGATCCAAACTTGAGTACCTGGAGTAAAGACATATGGTCAGTTCACGAATCTCGGATCGGCAACATGTGTCCGGCGATCAAACCGCAGTCAGCCGACTGTTTCTCTTGGAACTCAGCAGTGACCGTGTCATTTCGCTGAATCCGGACGGCTCGGATCGCACCGTCATCGTCACTGAGTGCAGATATCCCGATGGCATCGCGGTCGATGTCACGGCTGGACACATTTATTGGACCAACATGGGGCATCCCGCAGCGGACGACGGTTCCATCGAGCGAGCTGACCTGGATGGGCAGAATCGCAGGACGATCGTTCCCGAAGGCGGCACGTTCACTCCCAAGCAGTTGCAGCTCGAAAAGACCAGTAGAAAGCTCTATTGGTGTGACCGCGAGGGGATGCGCCTTATGCGCGCCAATCTCGACGGCTCGGACATCGAGACCCTCGTGGACACCGGGCAGGGTGACCCGCGACCGGGGCCGGATGCTGAGAAGTGGTGTGTGGGCGTGGCCATCGATGTCGATGGCGACCGGGTCTACTGGACACAAAAAGGTCCCGACAACGCCGGTAAGGGCCGTCTGCTCCGCGCCGGCATCGAAATTCCCGCGGGCCAGACGGCGGGTAATCGAACAGACATCGAACTTCTTTACGATGGGCTGCCCGAGCCGATCGATCTCGAGCTCGATCTCGAGAATCGCATGATGTATTGGACCGACCGGGGTGATCCGCCGCGCGGCAATACGGTGAATCGCGCACCGATGAATTCGGCTGTGAGGGACCGCCCCGATCCTGAGATCATCTTCACGCACTTGATGGAAGGAATCGGTATCGCCCTGGATCGGAAGGGCGGCCGAATGTTTATCACCGACTTTGGGGGCAATGTCTTCTCGGCCAAGCTCGATGGATCGGACCCGAAGGTGCTGCTGGTCGCTCAGGGAAACCTGACCGGCATCGCCTATGGCGACATTTCTTGAAGGAGCATCGTTAGTGTGGCGGTACTCCACTCATCAACGAGCTCAACGAGTGTCGGCTACATAAAGCGGCGGTGTACTTCGAAGGCTAGGTACAGTTCGACGACATCCTTTGGCCGCGAAAGGGATCGGCCGCTACGTGCCTCGATTTTGCGCAACCGGTATCGGACCGTGTTGGGGTGACAAAAGAGTGCGTCAGCTGCATCGCGTACGCACGCATTGTTGTCCTGCCACACCCGAAACGTTTCAAATAGCATCTCGCGTTCCTCGTCGGAAAGGTCGCTAAACCCGTCCAACACAGGGCCGACCGTTCTGATCATCGCCTCCGGTGCGCTGACTACGGCGGCGGCCAGGACGGAGCCGTCGTACACGGCAACGGAGGATCCGGAGTCGCCCCTGCCTCGCAACATCATTCGTGCTACATGCAGGGCCGTCGGTGTCTCACGTAAATCCTCGAAAGGCGCGCTGACGCCCACTCGCGCCGTTGTCATCCGCGACATCAGGGCAACTGTCGCGTCGAGTTTTTCGTCGGACGTGACGCGCGCAACCCCGACCTGCAAATCAGGAAGCAGACTCCATGCCGACGAAATGTTAAGGCTGCGAAGCTTGGATTCGATGTCGCGAAGCGGCTCGTCGCCCGCGACCGGAACCAGTGCGGCGATGACCACAAACGGACCGTTGGTCGGTAGCCGAAGGAAGCCCGCGATGTCCCGCAGACTCCAGTTATCGAAACCGCCTCCCACAACCAAACCATCGAGCCGATTCGACCGTTGCGACGCCTCAGTCAGTAGCTGGCGTTTCTGCTCGTCGCGATGTCCGGCCACCACGACTGTGCCGATCAGCTCGGCGAATGCGCTGATGCGGGCTTCGGTATCGGCCTGCATGGGCTCGGGGTCAACCGAACCCACGGCCGCCAGACCCCACACGCGTCCATCGACGACGACGGGCACCCCGACCGCCGTGTGTACGCCGGCGTCTCGTATCCGCGCTGCGAGTGACCCGGTGCTGTTCTGGTAGCTGTCCATCCTGGCGGGCCGCCCCGTGCGCTGCACTATCCCCGCCAGGGTGGCGCCGTCGACTGGGCTTCGGGTACCCACGGGCCACTTCGCTAGGTGCAGTCTCGGATGTTCAGCCGCGGCCAGCTTCGTCATTTCGTTGTTTGACTCGTAGCGCCATAACCCGGCGGTATCCGCGGACGCACAGAGGCGCATTTCGTTGACGACCGCTTCGAACACCTCCGCTGGTTCCGCCCCCTGTGCCACTAGCATGGCCAGGCGACGCAAGGCTGCCTGATCTGCGGTGATGCGGCGATACTCGGCGTAGAGCATGACTTTGTCGACGGACTCGGGGAGCTGCCCGTCGGGGGGGTCTGCGACGACTTCGAGTTCATTGATGGCTTCGCTCATGAATCACCACCCTTAGCTGTTCGATCGCCTGTAACGAAACTCGACTCTGGTCGCGGTTTTGGGGCACCGCGACGTTGAGATGTCAGCGCCATAGTCAGCTGTGTAAGGCCGCGTTCGCATCCCCCCCTGGGTAGTGCAATTCGATTGCTCCGCTGTCAACCGGCGTGGGTGTCTCGACGTTTGTCGAGGTCCCAATGACTAGACGGCGTCGGCTGTGGTTCAGTCGGGTAGGACGCGGTCGAGCTGAGTGCGCGAGCTGATGCCGTATTTGGTGAAGATTTTGCGCAAGTGGTAGTGAACCGTGTGCGTGCTGATGAACAAGCGGGCGGCGATCTCCGTGTTCGACAGGCCCTCGCGGGCCATCCGCGCGATCTGGGCCTCCTGGGCGGTGAGCTGCGGTCCCCCCGGGGCCGCGGACCGTTTGCGGGCTGTTTCACCGGTGGCCTCCAGCTCGCGGCGGGCCCGCGCGGCGAAGGCATCCATGCCCATCGCCTCCAACATCGCCAGAGCGACGCGAAGCTGCCCGCGCGCATCGATGCGGCGACGCTCCCTTCTTAGCCACTCGCCGTACAGCAGGTGCGCGCGGGCAAGGTCGGCGCGGATGCGGGTACGGCCAAGCCGCTCGATCGATGCGCAGTACCAATACTCGGCGGTCTCGCCCTCACTCAGCAGCGCACGCGAACGAGCCTCAATGCCGAGCGCCCAGTCCGTGCCGCTGGCGGTCGTGATCACGGCTAACCGGCGCAGCGCATCGGCGGCGATGTCGCTGCGTTCGCTACGGACGGCGGCTTCGATGAGCTCGACCATCGCCCAGTCCGGTGCAACCATTTCCCCCAGGTATTGAGTGGCACCCTCGGCTGCTGTCAGCGCCTCTTGGTAGTTGCCAAGCCCATTGTTCAGTAACGCGCTCGCCCACTCCGCGACGGTTATCCCGATGCCTTCGCCTCGAACGCTGACGTCCCTAATGGTGGTGTCGATCACAGCCGCTGCCTCGGCTTCTCTACCCGCGAAAGCGGCCAGGCCAAGTTCAGCGTACGGAGCGAGGTTGCTGCCGGTCACTTCAATCGCCGGCCGCAGTTCTTGGATCAGCGAGGCTGCGGCCGAGAGCTCGCCAGCAAACAGCAGCATGAATGCCCGCGAGTTCAGGGCCACGGGCAGTTCGCCGAGCGCCCCGACCTCGCGGGCAAGCTCGACATGTCGGGTGGAAAGCACCTGCCAGTTATCGTCATCCCATAAGTGACGCGCCACGATGCCGGCTACCCAGTGCCAGCGCAGCTCCTCGTCTATCGACAGGTCGGCGCCAAAGGCATGAAGTGCCTTGCGAAGGGTCGGCAACCCAGCCGCGTATCCGTTGATGTGATGCGCTACCAGACCATCCAGCAGAAGATCTGGTGCGCGGGGAGAGTGCACCGGCGGCGCCGCGGCTGCTGCCCGTGCTACTTCCAGCACGCCCCCGCCGAGGCCCAGGCGTCCGGCAAAGTAGGCCGCGGACAGTGCCTGTAGGTAGGTCGCGCGCGACAGCTCTGGGTCGATCGGCTCGAGCCGGCGGGCGGCCTTCAGTAGGAGCGGCGGGGCCTCGCTGCCCCGATTCGTCAGGAACGCGAGCTCAGCCCCCATCATGTCGATGCGGGCTTGTTGAAAGTCGCTCAGCGGCCCAGCCTCGGCGATAGCCAGCAAGCGCCGCGCCTCGCCGAACGCGCCCGCCCTGATTTTGGCTGACGCCGCTTCCAGCGCACGTTCGGTGCGGCGAGCGGGATCGAGCGTCAATGTCGTGGCGCGCTCGAGGAATGCCGCCGCGGCGGCCATGCCGCCACGCGCTTGCGCACGGCCCGCCGACCGCACTAATTCCGCGGCCACCTCCTCATCGGGTCCAGGTGCGGCACTCGCCCGATGCCAGGCACGTCGGTCGGGATCATGAAGTGGATCGGTGGCCTCGGCCAGCGCCGCATGCATTTCTTGTCGTTGTTGCGGGCACGCCGCCCCGTAGACCGCCGATCGCACGAGAGGATGGCGAAACCGCACTCGTGTGCCGAACTCGACTAGGCCCGCCTCGGTCGCCGGCACGGCCGCGTCGGCGAGGATTCCCAGGCGCGCCGCAGCCCCCCACACCAACGCGGGATCGCCCAGCGGCTCGGCCGCCGCGATCAGCAGCAGGCGCCGGGTCTGGTCGGGGAGAACCTCGACCCGGCGGCGGAAATTCTCTTGCATGCCGCCAGGTATCAGCGCCGCGGTGGGAAGCCCAAATCCGCCGGCGAGCTCCTGCGCAGTCAATCCCCGCGGCAGCTCCAACAATGCCAGCGGGTTGCCCCGAGTCTCGGCAAGGATCTGCTCGCGGACCCCAGCGTCCAATGGCGCGGTCAGCGCGACATCGAGGAGCGCTCGGGCATCGGTGTCCCCTAGGGGCTCCACAACAAGGTCGGGCAATCCGGCGATATCGCTGCTGGGCACCCGGGCCGCGAACACCAACCCCACCGATTCCGCACCCAAGCGGCGAGCGGCGAACGCGAGCACTTGGGCCGATGCGCGATCGAGCCACTGCTCGTCATCGATCAAACAGACAAGCGGCTGCCGCTCGGCAATCTCGGACAACAGGCTCAGCGCCGCTAACCCGACCAGAAACCGGTCCGGCGCCGGCCCCGAACTCATGCCGAAGGTAACGTCCAGGGCGGCACGCTGCGGTGCCGGTATACCCGGGAGATCCTCGAGCATTAGCGCGCACAACTGATGCAATGCGGCAAACGGCAGCTCCATCTCGGACTGAACACCCGCGACGCGGACTAGGCGACATCCCGAAGCCCGCCCGGCCAGATAGTCGAGCAAGGCGGTCTTGCCCACGCCTGCCTCGCCAGACACCACTAATGCGCGGCTCTCACCAGTACGAACAGCCTCGATCAGCCGGTCGAGCACCGCACACTCGCGATGACGGCCAACCAACTCCATCGCGCCGCCTCACACTGTGAAGTCCGCATCACCTGCACCGGAAGTGGCACAACCCTACCGTCGCAACGGCATCGCTTCGCAACAATCAAGACGCGCCCGCATCTGGAAATCACGTCACCGCGCGCCACAAACCCCGATGGGTTGATGGACGCCACGCCCCACTGACTAGATGGCGTCGGCGCCCGGTCCTTCTGGTAGGACGCGGTCTAGCTGGCTGCGGGAGCTGATGCCCAGCTTGGGATAGACCTTGCGCAGGTGGTATTGGACTGTATGCGAGCTGATGAATAGACGGGAGCCGATCTCCGCATTCGATAGACCGTCGCGGGCCAGCCCCGCGATTTGCGCCTCCTGCGCCGTGAGCTGCTCTCCACCGGGCGTGACCATGCGCTTGCGGGCGGTTTCGCCAGTCGCTTTTAGCTCACGCCTGGCCCGCTCAGCGAAGGCTTCCATCCCCATTGTCTCGAGCATGTCGTGGGCGATGTGAAGCTGTGCCCGCGCGTCGATCCGGCGGCGCTGTCGGCGCAGCCACTCTCCATACAGCAGGTGCGCGCGGGCAAGGTCGGCGCGGATACGGGTACGGCCAAGCCGCTCGATGGACTCGCGGTAACAGCGCTCCGCGGCGTCACCCTCGCTCAGCAGCGCGCGTGAACGAGCTTCGATGCCGAGCGCCCAGTCCGTGCCGCTGACGGTGGTGGTCTCAGCCAGCCGGCGGAGGGCATCGGCGGCGATCTCGGCGCATCCGATGCGCGCGGCCGCCTCAATGAGCTCGACTGCTGGCCAGGGCGGCGTGATCCATTCCCCTAGATATTCGGTGGAGCGCTGCGCGGCTTCCACCGCCGCGTTGTAGTTACCGATGCCGTTGTTCAGTAGCGCGCTCGCCCACTCGACGATGGTGATACCGACGCCGTCACCTCCAAGGCTGAGGTGCCGGTCGATCGCTTCTACCAGGGTTGCCGCTTCGGCTTGTTTACCGGCGAACGCCGCCAGAGCAAGGGCCGAGTAAGGAAAGCGATTGATGCCCGTCGCCTCTAAAACCCGCCGCTGCTCGATTAGCGAGCCCGCAGCGGCGAGCTCACCAGCAAACAACAGCATGAATGCGCGCGCATTGAGCGCGACGGGCAACTCACTGAGTGCCCCCACACTTCGAGCAAGCTGGACATGACGCTCCGTGAGCACCTGCCAGCTCTGGTCATCCCATGTGTAACGGGCCACGATGCCGGCCACCGAGTGTAAGGGCAGCGCTTCGTCTACCGACATGCCGGCGCCGAACGCGCGCAGTGCCTCGCGAAGTGTCGGCAATCCGGCCGCATACCCTTTGATGTAGTGGGCTACCAGGCCATCCAGAAGAAGCTCGGGTGCGCGCAGGGGTTGTGAAGCCGACGGGCCGGCCGCGGCGGCATGTGCCACCTCCAACGCACCCCCGCCGTGGGCGAGGCGACCGGCAAAGTAGCCCGCCGTCAGGGCCTGCAGGTAGGTCCTGCGCGACAGCTCTGGGTCGATCGGCTCGAGCCGGCGGGCGGCCTTCAACAATATGGGCGGGGCCTCACTGCCGTGATCGGTGAGGAACGCGAGCTCAGCCCCCATGAGCTCGATGCGTGCTTGCTGAAAGTCGCTCGGCGAACCAGCCTCGGCGATGGAGAGAAGGTCCCGCGCCGTGGCGAAGGCGCCGGCCTTGATTTGAGCCGACGCAGCGGCCACAGCCCGCTCGGTGCGGCGAACGGGATCGAGCGTCAACGTCGTTGCGCGCTCGAGAAATGCGGCTGCGGCGGCAATCCCACCACGCGCTTGCGCCCGGCCCGCTGAGCGCTCCAGCTCCGCCGCGACGGCCTCGTCCGGCCCAGCGGCGGCTTGCGCCCGATGCCATGCGTGTCGATCGGGGTCCTGGTGGGCATCGGTGACATCCGCCAATGCAGCGTGGACTAATTGTCTTTCTTGCGGGGATACCGACCCGTAGACCGCCGAGCGCACTAGGGGATGACGAAACCGCACCCGCGTGCCGAACTCGATCAGGCCCGCCTCGGTCGCCGGCGCCGTCGCTTCGGCGCCGACCCCCAGCTGCGCCGCGGCTACCCACACCAACGCGGGATCGCCGAGCGGCTCGGCCGCCGCGATAAGCAGCAGGCGCCGGGTCCGGTCGGGGAGAACTTCGATTCGCCGGCGGAAATTCTCTTCGATGCCGTCGGATATTCGCGCCGTGGTGGGCAGCCCAAATCCGCCCGCGAGCTCTTGCGGAGTCAATCCACGCGGCAGCTCCAGCAATGCAAGCGGGTTGCCCCGAGTCTCGGCAAGGATTTGATCGCGGACCCGCGCGTCCAGCGGCGCGGTCAGCGCGACATCGAGGAGCGCTCGCGCATCTCTGTCACCCAGGCGCTCCACGACGAGGTCGGGCAATCCTGCGATATCGCTGCTGGGCACCCGGGCCGCGAAAATCAATCCCACCGATTCCGCACCCAAGCGGCGAGCAACAAAGCCCAAGACTTGCGCAGACGCCCGGTCGAGCCACTGCTCGTCATCGACCACACACAAAAGCGGCTGCCCCTCAGCCACTTCGGACAGCAGGCTCAGCAGCGCTAGCCCGACCAGAAACCGGTCCGGCGCCGATCCTGAGCTCATTCCGAACGCAATTTCCAGGGCAGCTCGCTGCGGTGCCGGTAAGCCCCAGAGCTTCTCGAGCACGGGCGCACACAACTGATGCAACGCGGCAAACGGCAGCTCCATCTCGGACTGAACACCTGCGGCGCGCTCGACGCGGCACTCCGAAGCTTGCCCAGCCAGATAGTCGAGCAAGGCGGTCTTGCCCACGCCCGCTTCGCCAGACACCACTAATGCGCGGCTTTCACCAGCACGAACAGCGTCGATCAACCGGTCGAGCACCGCGCACTCTCGATGACGGCCAACCAACTCCATCGCGCTGCCCCGCACCGTGAAATCCGCCGCCCGCTGCACCGGAAGTGGCAACAACGCTACCTTCGGAACGCATCACTGGGTGAAAGAGATTGCGGCAGAACCGAGATCCATCGAGACCATCGACCAGCGTGTGGCACGGGAATGCTCGCCGCAACGCTTCAGCCTTTGACGACCTCCACTAGAAGACGGCTATGGGGTTGGACGCGCTCGATGTCACACCCTTCATTCGCCATGGCAGAGCCGCGAAGAAGAAATCCGATCGTTTGTCCTCCCGGCAGGCCTCCGATAGTTCGGTGAGGTCCACGTTGTCGATCAGCCACAGGCCTAGTGCGACGATTCCCACCGTGTGAATAGGCCGAATGAAGTCCAGACCGAATCCGGACGGTTGAACGTCTTGAACGCCGTCGTTGCCGAGGACGGCCACATCACGCTCCCGCAGGAACGGCAGGCAGCTGGCGTGCAGACCCGCCTGACGCGCCTTCAGGCCACCTTCCCCGTCGGGCCCTTCGCGCAATATTGCCGCCGCATTGCCGGTGTGCACGAGCAGGGCATCGCCAGGACGGACGGTGACGCCTTGGCGTTTTTCAGCGGCTAGTAGTTCGTCCGGCGTGACCGCATGACCGCGCTCGAGCCAATTGACGCCGTGCAGGGCGGCGATATCCAATAGCACCCCGCGTGTGATGAAGCCGTGCTCAGCTTGATCAATGGAGAGCGATCGCGCCCCATGCAGTGAGTTGGTGTCGCTCGTCGGGAAGCCGTTGTAGTTCTTACCTTCCCAAGAATAATGGGCAAGACCGTCCACGTGGGTGTTGGAACCATGTGCAGCGATGCCGACGTATTCGGTGACGGCTTCGTACGGCAATTGGCGACCGATGTGATCAGTAACCTCGTTCAAAGTCATGAAACGCTGCACCAGTGCGAAACCCGAGTCCAGCGGGTCCGGGTCAAGCGGGTCGATCGGGCGGGACAGCGAAATCGCCCGGCCGGTCC
>Ga0302325_10006457_pt1 | contig 26331 bp, 27 predicted proteins | sample Palsa_T0_2_FD_201948 | JGI IMG/M metagenome (GOLD analysis project Ga0302325, IMG submission 201948) | Peat permafrost microbial communities from Stordalen Mire near Abisko, Sweden - Palsa_T0_2 | ecosystem: Environmental > Terrestrial > Soil > Palsa > Peat permafrost | place: Sweden: Abisko... | reverse complement strand
TCTTTAAGTATCGCGGGAAGCGCGCTGTGACGGGCGGAAGGGGGCGCACGACTAGGTGGCCGGGACCCGGAGCGCTAATGCGCTGCGGTCGAACTGATTGCCATCCTTGCCGGCGTCTTTCGGAATTCTTCTCCTTAGGATGGGTAGGGCATGCGCTTTCGTTCGTTTCTCATCGCTTTAGTTGCGGCGGCCGTACTCGGTACCGGATTGAGCGGCTGCGGGGGCGGGACGACCACCGGCATCCCAGCCGGTCGTAGCGGAAGCTCGCCGGGATCCGGAAGCGGAAGTTCGCCGGGATCCGGAAGCGGAGCGCCGACCTCGGCCCCATCCTCGAGCCCGACGTCACCCGGCGGATCGGTTCCGACGTCGAGCCCGACATCCCCCGGCGGATCGGGCAGCGGCGCAGCGGCCGGGCCAAGCCCCGGACCGGCGGCCCTTTACTTGCCGCCGGCGACGGCGCCGCAGCTGGTCAACACCGGCATCTGGTCGGCGCCGCCGATCCTCGTCGAGGGCGCGAGTTCGTATCGCAGCGGCGAGTACGTGTATCAAGGGTTTCTCTACGACGACCACGGCGCCAAGGGCGTCCTCGACGTTAACCAAACCGGCGAACAGGTTGCGGGCGCGCTCTCGATGCCGTACGGAACGTACACCTATCCGACCAATCCGAGCTACGGTGCGAACGCCGCAAATCTCATCGAGTTTCGTTTGAAGCTCACGAGCACCGCGACCGCGTTCCGCGCGACCTTCAACACGATGATCGATCCCACGCTCGAAGCGTTCACCATCGGCCTCGGCGGAGGAACGACGTCGTACGCGATGCCGCACGGCGCGAATGCATCCGAACCTGCGCAATACTTCATCACCGTGCACGGAACCACGGCCGACGTCGTTAACGCCGCAACGGGCGCCGCCGTGGCCGGCGCCGCTCCGGCGGTGCAGGTCGATCAAACGCATCGCCAGGTCACTGTGCTTTTGCCGTTCTCGACGTTCGACCCGCGCAGCAACACGGCGCTGCGCGTCGCAGTTGCCGCCGGCTTGTGGAACGCGTCGGCCGGCACGTACCTCGTACCGGGAGCAATTTCCAGCGCGACTTCGCCCGGCGGCGCGGCCCTGCCGTTGCCGGCGGCGTTCTTTGACGTCGGCTTCCGCCACGCCGAACCCTCAGCCGGCGACAGCTTGGACGCCGAGACCACCCTCGACACGTGGTGGCGCGAATCCCAGCAGGCGCTCGCGCTCCTCACGGGCAGCCTTTCCTCGTTCTACGACACCGTCGACATGACGAAGGTCGCCTCCGGCGTTAACGACGACATGCCCGGGCAGCCGCAAGGCGTACCGCAAACCGGACACATCAACCGCATTCTCTCCAGCCACTGGGAGCCGTTTCAAGGCCGCGACTTCACCGGCTGCCAAGGCCTATCGTCGGCGTGCGCGCCCGAATTCGGCAGCGCGCTCGAGCCGTACTCGATCTACGTCCCAAACGCGCCGGCGCCGAGCGGCGGCTATCAACTAACGCTGCTGCTGCACAGCCTCAGCTGCAACTACAACCAGTACGCGAATACGAACTACGAATCGCAGTTCGCAAACCGGACGGTCCCTTCAATCGTCTTTACGACCGAAGGCCGCGGCCCCGACAACTGGTATACCGGCCTCTCCGAAGCGGAAGCCTTCGAAGTCTGGTCGGACGTCGCATCGCGCTATCCGATCAAGGAGAACGCCGTCGCGCTCGCCGGATATTCGATGGGCGGGTTTGCGACGTGGAAGCTCGGCGCGCGCTGGCCCGACTTGTTCGGTAAGATGCAGCCGACCGTCGGACCACCGATCGACGCCGGCGAGGATTTGGAGACGATGTTCGCGTCGTACCGCAACATTCCAATCCTGTCGTGGCACGCGTCGGCGGACGAGCTCGTGCCGGTCACGCAATCGGTGCCCGAAGAACAAACGCTATCGAGCCTGGGCCTCAACTTCGAGTGGGATCTGTTCGCGCCGGCCGAGCACCTGACGCTGGCGCTCAACGATCAGTTCGATACCGCGGCGGCGTGGCTCGGTACGGTGTCGATCAACGACAACCCGCCGCACGTTACCTATGCCGTCCAGCCATCGCTCGACAGCTCGCAGTATGACGTCGTCGCGACGCACGCGTACTGGCTCTCCAACGTTACGACACGGACCGCCTCGACGCTCACCGGAACGATCGACGTCCTTTCGTACGGCTTCGGCGTCGGCGATCCGCCGGCGTCGGGAACGCAAACGGTGACCGGAACGCTAACCGGCGGAGAGGTCTCGCCCGCGATCGTCTACACGGGCTTCAAGAACACCTACGGCACGCCGCCTACAGTGCCGGTCGCCGACAAGCTGGTCATCAACGCGACTAACATCGCCTCGGCCACGATCAATCCCGCGCGCGCCAAAGTTGACTGCGCCGCCCAACTCAATGTGACGACCGACGGCCCGCTCACGATCACCCTCGCGGGTTGCCCGAGCGGTACGACCTCCTACTCGGCTTCGAAACATCGCGTGCCCACGCACGCGGGAGTGCGGAGGCTCTAGGCGCTTCTAGCTCTGCGTGCCGGCCGATTGCTCGGCGGACGAAATGTCTTCGGTAATGTCCTGCGAGTTGTCCGGATAGTCGACGATCTTCGGGTCGCCCGAGTTCTCAGCCTTATCGTCACCAAATGTTTTTTCGCCGAGAATGTCGTCATTCGTTTCCGGCTGGACCTCGCCCAGACCGTCGTCCTGCGTGGAACTCATCGTTTGCTCCCTTCGAAGTAATAGATCTCTACCCGCTTTTCGTATCTTCTACGCGGAGCGTGCGCGCGCTATGCGGGCTCCTGAATCTTCCAGCCACGAATCAACAGCCAAAGCATGAATACCACCTCGCCAAAGAATGTTATGAAGATGAATCCAAGATCGGCGTCGGGATACAGGTACGGCTGGAGGCTATCGATCACCCACCCAAGTCCGTTGATGACCAAGAGGACACCGAGCCACCACGGTATATAGCGCGAGCGGACGATCAGGTAGCCGATCAGCAGCAGATGAATTCCGAAGAGCACGAGTGCTAACGAGTAATCGGATCGAAACGAATGCAGCAGAAGATTCACCTGCGCTCGGAGCGGACCGGGCCCGAACGTCGTGAGATATTCGGGCGTCGTCAACAGACGGTACACCATTGCGAGGTTAAACAGACCGACGAGTGCGATCCCCGCGTAGACCAACTGGAACCACGCCGCAAGCAACGCCAGCGCCCGGTTGACGGGCGCGAGCAGAATATACAGCCCCCAAGCAATAATGATGTCTTCGATGAAGTTGATCAGGTAGCAGAAAAGTGCGGCAAGAAAAAGCCCGTGGTGAGAGCTGATGTTTGCAACGGTCTCGTAACTGTTGCCGGGGATGACGAGCTTCGGGTAAATCGTAAACTCGGCATAGCTGACCGGATTGAGCAGGTATGCGAAGCCGACAATCAACGCGGCCTGTCGAAGCGTCAACCCCTCCGTACGCTCTGAACGTGTCATCACGACAGCTCAGCGGCGCGCAGGAGCCGTTTGTTCGAAGGCGACGATGCGCTCGATGAGAGCCGGGGGAACGGGCTCGGCGCGACGCGATTCGCGTCCGGCGTTGACGTAGGTCAGCTCGATGGCGACCAGGAGCGCGTCGTCGCGGTAAACGTACATCTCGAAACGCAAGCTTGTTCGACCGATTTCCGCGGCTCGCACGGCGACCGCAAGTTCGTCATCGTAGCGCGCCGAGTCGCGAAACTGCGCCGCAGCGGCGACGCTGAACAAATCCGAACCGGCCGCGTGCAAGTCTTGCGGATACGCCAGACCGGCCGCGCGCATGTACTCGGTGAAGCCGACGTCCGCATACACGAAATAGTTTGGATTGAAAACGATGCCCTGCGGGTCGACTTCGGACCAGCGCACGCGCAGGCGGTGCGCGAAGCGAAAAGCCGAACGCGGCGTCGGTTCGGCCTTGGACATCGCTCCGTTTCTCGTGCCCGCTTGGTTTCTGCCCGGATTCGTCATAGGGCGATTTTATTCGAGCCTCCGGCGCTGATTCCGGGCGTTTTCCCGGGCCGAAAAGTGCCGGAATCGTGCGGCGGCGACCCGAACGGGACGTTCGTATGGGGAGACGCGGCTAAAAATGATGAAGGGCGTTCGGGCCGATCTCGTCATCGCTACACTCGCGCTCGTGATGAGCACCACCGCCAGCCTCTCGTCGCTCTATCAAACCAAGGTTATCGCGAACCAGTTAAGTTCGTCGGTCTGGCCCTATCTGTCGATCAACACCTCGACGACCACGGGCTCCGCCTTCGCGCTTTCGGTGACGAACAATGGCCTCGGGCCGGCGCTCGTGCGCAGCGCGTCGCTCGAACTCGACGGTCGCACGCTGTCCCGGTATCGGGACGGCCTTGCGACGCTGGTCCGGGGTATACCGGCCAAAAATGCCCACGCGAGCGCGAGCTACAGCTCCATCGGTTCGACGACCGTGATCCGGCCCGGTGAGAAATTCGTGACGTTGTCCTACGCCGGCAAAGCGGTGGGCTCGTTCAGCGATTTGGGCCAACGCTATCGTCTGACGCTCTGCTATTGTTCTCTGCTCGGCCAATGCTGGACGGTCAGAGGTCAAGACGAACCGGCCGCCGTTGCGAGTTGTTCGCGCCGCTCGTCGATCGATTACTGAGAGACGCGGCGCTCGCCCTCAGGCGCTTTGCTTGTTTTGCGCAGACTTATTAGCCGCGAACTCGCAGCCGGGGGCCGCTTCGGCACGCCTCTGCACAAGAATCTGCATTTCTTAACAGGGATCCACCGGATATGCCCAAGGAGGCGGTCCCCATATCTTGTATCTGAAGCGCCAGGGTAGTACAATATGTGGACGGAGCGCCGCCGTTCACCTGTCCTGCTTCGAACAGGTGTTCGATTTCGCGTCGCCGAAAAGCCAAATCGGAGGGTCTAGGGTTCATGCAGTTTCGCCGCTTTTTTTCCGCCCCCGGCGACCCGTATAACGGGGTGAACTTCGAAGGCCGGCCCTCCCGGATCGTCAACCCGGACGGCTCGGTGATCTTCGAGGCCGAGGACCTTCAGGTCCCGGCCCCCTGGAGCCAAGTGGCGGTCGACGTGCTGGCGCAAAAATATTTTCGGCGCGCCGGGGTGCCGCGAGCACTGCGCAAAGTCGAGGAAGCGGACGTCCCGGAGTGGCTGTGGCGCTCGGAGCCGGATCAAGAGGCGCTCGCTCAGTTGCCGTACGCCGAGCGCTTCGGAAGCGAGACGGATGCGCGCCAGGTCTTTCACCGGTTGGCCGGCACCTGGACGTACTGGGGTTATCGCCACGGTTATTTCGATAGCGAGAAAGACGCGCGCATCTACTACGATGAGATGTGCGCGATGCTGGCTCGCCAAATCGGCGCCCCCAACAGCCCGCAGTGGTTCAACACCGGTCTGCATTGGGCGTACGGCATCGAAGGGCCGCCCCAAGGGCACTACTACGTCGATCCAAAATCCGGAGAAACCGCGCGGTCGATAAACGCCTACGAGCATCCGGCTCCGCACGCGTGCTTCATTCAAAGCGTCAACGACGACTTGGTCAACGAAGGCGGAATCATGGACCTCTGGGTCCGTGAGGCACGCATCTTCAAGTTCGGATCGGGAACCGGCTCCAATTTTTCCGCGCTTCGTGCAGAAGGCGAGCGCCTAAGTGGCGGCGGCACGAGCTCCGGCCTGATGTCGTTCCTGCGCGTCGGCGATCGCGCAGCGGGCGCGATTAAAAGCGGCGGCACGACGCGCCGTGCTGCGAAGATGGTCTGCCTCGATCTCGATCATCCCGACGTCGAAGAGTTCATCTCGTGGAAGGTAAAGGAAGAACAGAAAGTCTCGGACCTTGTCGTCGGTGCACTCGCTTGTCAGCGCCGTCTCAACGAGATCATGGCCGCCGCACACGACGAAGCAGTTCCCGAATCTGCGCGCCTGGATCCCGCCCTCAACGCCGGTTTGCGCAGAGCGATCCGCGCGGCGCTGAATGCCGGAATCCCGCAGGTGAATATCAGCTACGCGCTCGATTTCGCGCGCCAAGGCTATCGCTCGCTCGAGATCGATACGTACGACACGAATTGGGATTCGAAAGCCTACGGGACGGTCTCCGGCCAGAACTCGAACAACTCGGTTCGCGTCCCGAACGATTTCTTCGCAGCGCTCGATCGCGACGCCGATTGGGAATTGCGCCGCCGCACTGACGGTGGCGTCTCGACGGTCGCTGCTGCCGATCTGTGGGAGAAGATCGCGATCGCCGCGTGGCAATGCGCGGACCCGGGCGTTCAGTACGACACGACGATCAACGAGTGGCACACGTGTCCCGCGGACGGACGGATCAACGCAAGTAACCCTTGTAGTGAATATATGTTCCTCGACGATACGGCGTGCAACTTAGCTTCACTAAATCTCGTGAAATTTATTACAAGCGACGGCCGTTTCGACGCCGAGCAGTTTGCTAAGGTTTGCCGCATTTGGACGGTCACGCTCGAGATCAGCGTCTTGATGGCTCAGTTTCCCTCGTCGGGCATCGCGCGGAAGTCGTACGATTTCCGCACGCTTGGGCTCGGCTACGCGAATCTTGGGACGATGCTCATGCGGCTGGGCTTGCCGTACGATTCGGAGGAAGCGTACGGATGGTGCGCCGGAATCAGCGCGCTCATGACCGCTTCGGCTTACCTGGCATCGGCAGAGATGGCGCAGCAACTCGGCGCCTTCCCGAAATTCGAGGCGAATCGCGAGCACATGTTGCGCGTGATTCGCAACCACCGGCGCGCGGCACACGCCGCCAGGCCGGAGAAGTACGAAGGCTTGAGCGTGATGCCGGTCGTGCATACGCCGACGCTGTTCACGCAAGAACTCTGGGGCCTCGCCCGCAAGACGTGGGACAAGGCACTTACCGTGGGCGAGGAAGCCGGCTATCGGAACGCCCAGGTCACGGTTATTGCGCCGACTGGAACTATCGGTCTCGTTATGGATTGCGATACGACTGGAATCGAGCCCGATTTCGCGCTCGTGAAGTTCAAGAAGCTCGCGGGCGGCGGTTATTTTAAGATCGTCAACAACTCCGTCGATGCGGCGTTACGGCGGCTCGGCTACACGAGCGACCAGATCGAGGCGATGGAGACATTCGCTAAGGGCACGTTCACACTTGAGGGCGCTCCTCACGTGAACGCCGCGACACTGCGGGCGAAAGGCTTCGATGATGGAGCGCTCGCTCGCATCGAAGCCGCGCTTCCGAGTGCCTTCGAGCTCTCGTTTGCGTTCAATCGCTTCATCTTGGGCGACGAGTTCTGCGAGCGCGCCCTCGGGTTGACTCAGTCACAATTGAACGACTTCGAGTTTTCGATTCTGCGCGACGGGCTTGGCTTTACTCAAACGCAAGTCGAGGAAGCTTCCGACGTGATCTGCGGACGGATGACACTCGAGGGTGCGCCCTTCCTCAAGGAAGAGCATCTCGCCGTCTTCGACTGCGCGACGCCTTGTGGCAAGCATGGGGCCCGCTTCATTCGGCCGCTAGCGCACATCGACATGATGGCGGCGGCGCAGCCGTTTGTTTCGGGAGCGATTTCGAAGACGATTAACCTTCCGCAAACGGCGACGGTCGCCGACGTGAAAGAAGCTTATCGCTACTCTTGGGAACGCATGATCAAGGCGGTCGCCCTCTATCGCGATGGTTCGAAACTCTCGCAGCCGCTCGCCACGAGGGGCGACCTGGGCGACGACGCGCAGGAGCCCGCAGAGCAAGCGTTTGCGACGCCCATCCAAGTGGCGGAGCGGATCGTCTATCGCTACATCGCAAAGCGGCGGCGCCTACCCGACCGCCGCAGCGGCTATACGCAAAAGGCCGTGATCAGCGGGCACAAAGTCTACTTGCGAACGGGAGAGTACGTGGACCAGTCGCTCGGCGAGATCTTCATCGACATGCACAAGGAAGGCGCGGCCTTCCGCTCGCTCATGAATAACTTTGCGATCGCGGTGAGCCTCGGCTTGCAGCATGGCGTACCGCTCGAAGAGTACGTTGACGCGTTCACCTTTACGCGGTTCGAACCGAACGGCCCGGTCGTCGGACACGCGAACATCAAGATGGCGACGTCGATCATCGACTATATCTTCCGTGAGCTCGCGGTCAGTTATCTCGGGCGCTACGACCTGGCCCAAGTGCAGCCGGATATGTCCGTGGACGCGATGGGCCCGGAGCCCGAGTACACGGGCGAAGAAGACGCCGGCGTTCAGTACACGACGGCGACGCCGGAGGTCGAGCGGCAGCGCCTTCATCCCAAGAGCCAGCACCTCAATCCAATGGCCGCTGCGCGACCGGAGATTCCGCTTGCGCTGTACGGCCAAAACGTTGATGCCGGGCCGCATCGCGAAGCGAGCCGCGCGACGACGAGTACGGTTCCCAAACTCGACGAACGGCGCGTCGCCGTCGCTAAAGGGTATTCCGGCGACGCGTGCGGAGACTGCGGCCAGTTCACGCTCGTGCGCAACGGAACGTGCCAGAAATGCGACTCGTGCGGGGCGACGAGCGGATGCTCCTGACATAGCCTCCACTCGGCACGTAGGATAGCGGGGAATCGGCGCGCAACGCTCGGGCGACGTAGTCGCTCGGGGGTCTTCGATGAAACTGCCGCTCTTGGTGTCCGTTCGCGCGTTTGTCGCCGGCGGGCCGACGAGCGCACCGTAACCGCCGGTGCTCCGCCCGGACGGCTTCGCGGAACGCTTGAGCAGCGTTTCGCTCGATGACTTGGCCGCGCGCGGGATGCGCGGCATCATCGTCGACCTCGACAACACCTTAGTCGGATACGGCGAGGAAGCGATGGCTGCCGTCGATGCGGCCTGGATCGCCTCCGCTCGCGAACGCGGCTTCGCGGTGTGTCTGGTCTCGAACAACTTCACCGGGCGCGTCGAACGGATCGGCCGGGAACTCGGCGTGCCGGTCGTGTCGAGCGCGCTCAAACCGCTACCGCGCGGCTTCCTGCGCGCGCTGCGCGTCCTTGCGACGCCGAAACATGCAACCGTTGTCGTCGGCGATCAGCTCTTCACCGACGTGCTGGGAGCCAAGCTCGTCGGCCTGCACGCGATCCTCACCGAGCCCCTCGTCGCGACGGATTGGCACGGCACGCGGATTCTCCGTTTCTTCGAGCGCGTGCTGCTCGGCCGCGGGCGCGTTTCGTGACCGGCGTCGACGCGTTCGTCTTCGACCTGTACGGCACCCTCGTCGATTACGGCTCGCTGCGTTCGCAATTCACCGCGCTCGTCGCCGATCCGGACGGTTTCGTCGCAACGTGGCGGCAGAAACAACTGCAGTACGCGCTTACGGCTACGCTGATGGACCGCTATACCGATTTCGATCAGCTTACCGACCTCGCGTTTCGTTACGCGACCGCGCTTCACGGCGTCCCCGACGACGCGGTGCGAGGCTTCGCGCCCCACGATGCATGGTCGAAGCTGCCGCCTTTCCCCGATGCGTTGCCGGCCCTGCAGGCCTTGCGCGCGCGCGGGATCCGAGCGGCCGTCCTCTCGAACGGCACGCGCCGCGGGCTCAGCGCCGTCCTCGCCGCCTCCGGTCTCGGCAGCGCACTCGAGATCGCGCTCTCGGTCGAGAGCGTGCGCGAGTACAAGCCGCGCCCCACGGTGTACGCGCTCGCGACCCGCCATTTCGCAACGTCCCCGCAGCGCGTCGCCTTCGTTTCGTCCAACAATTGGGATGTCACCGGTGCCGCCGAATTCGGTTTCCGCACGATCTGGTGCAATCGCAGCGGCCTCCCCGCCGAAGCCTTCGGAAAATCTCCGGAACGGACGATCGCGACCCTCGACGCGCTTCTCGATGTCTGAGCCGCCGTTTCTTCGCCTCGGCCTGATCGGCGATCCGGTCGAGCACAGCAAGAGCCCCGCACTGCTGCGCGCGATGCTCGATGCCGCCGGCCTCGCCGGTGCCTACGATGCCATTCGCGTCCCTTGCGGCGACGCTGCGCGCGCGATCGACGATCTGCGCGCCCGCGGCTACCACGGCCTCAACGTCACGACGCCGCTTAAAGAAGAAGCCTTCGCCCACGCCGCGTGGCGCGATGCAACCGCGCTCGCCAGCCGTTCCGCGAACACCCTCGTCCTTACGGAAACGATCGAGGGCCACAACACCGACGGCATCGGCGCCCTCGGAGCCCTAAGCGAGGCGGGCCTCACCGATTTCGCCGGCGCCCGCATCCTCGTTCTCGGCGCGGGCCCAACCGCACGTGCAGTGATCGCCGCACTGAGCGCAGCCGACGCCGGCGTCTCGATCTGGAACCGCACCCCCGAGCACGCCCAAAGCATTGCCGACCTCCTGGACGCGCAGGTCTTCGCCCCCTCCGATCGCTACGAAGCCGTGTTCGCTGCGCTCCCTCCCGCGGTCACCCTCGACGACGCTGCCCTAATCCACGCCGTCCGCGCTGCCCCGATCCTCATCGACGCGAACTACGGCGACCGCGCCACCCTCGCCGCCGAGCTCGGCCGCCCCGCCCTCGACGGCACAACGATGCTCGAGCACAGCGCCCGCGCCTCCTTCGCCCTCTGGCGCACCGCCCTCGGCCTCTAGTCTAGCCCCCGCCCGCACCGATCGCGCGCGAAGCGCCGCGCGCCCTCGAGACCGGTGCTCGACCGCGCGCGGCAGAGCCGCGCGCAGCAGAGCCGCGCGCACGCCCGTGGCCGCGGGGTCAAGCGGCCTTACGCGCGCATGTCCGCCCGTGGACAGGCGCGGGGCCGCGCTAACACCGCATCCATGCGGTGCGCGGCAGGCTCGGCTCCGGCTCGCACAGTCCGCGCCGGGGGTTTGGGGGGGTAACCCCCCATATCAACGGAGAGGGGGAGATTCGAACTCCCGAGACCTGTAACAGTCTGCTCGCTTTCCAAGCGAGTGCATTCGACCACTCTGCCACCTCTCCGAGTGCCTGCGCGGCTTTCGGTCAGGAAGCGTTAAAGGCCCGTCGCGTTGAGTTCCGAGACGAAGGCCTGGACCCGCGGGTCCAACCACCACCGTTCGAACGGCGCAACGATGCCGGGGATCGCGCGCAAGCGCGAAGCGTGTGCTTCGAGCCGTTCGCGGTCCGGCGCGTCACGCGCGTATTCGGCCTGGAAGGCGCCGAGCGCGGCATGCGCGTCGGCCTCGCTTCCGGCGGCAACCCGCAAATCGTCGATCGGGACCTCGGGTCGGTCGTTCTCCATAACGTCAACCGGATTCGACGTGCGGCGGTGCCCGCCTAGATGCCGGCCGGGTGCCAGATCGTCTTGATTTCGACGAAGGCCGCGACGTGCTCGAGGTCCTGTGCCTCGGCAGCAAACCATTGCGCGGGCGACGAGACGCCGTACGTGCGCGTTCGCTTGAGGTTCTCGGCGCCCAGCCGCTCGAGCTCGGCCTCGAAGGGCGCGTCGAGCCCGTAGGTCAGCAACGCGTTCACGTCCATGTGACGTGCGAGGTGCGGCGCGATTTCGATGCGCCTGCCGGTGAGCACGTTTGCCGCGCCGCCCGGAAGATCGCAGGTTGCCAGACACTCGGCAAACACAATCGCGGTCCGCGGATCGATCTCCGACGCGATCGCAACGACCGTGTTACCCGAGACCAGCGGCGGAACGAGCGCAGAGACCAAGCCCAGCAGCGCAGGCTCGTCCGGTGCGACCACGCCGACGACCCCCATCGGTTCGGGCGTCGAATAGTTATAGTACGGGCCCGCGACCGGATTGCGCGACGACAGGACGGCAGCGTATTTGTCGCACCAGCCGGCGTACCAGAGGGTGCGATCGATCGCCGCCGTCGTCTCGCGCAGTGCCTCGGTCTCGTCGGCTTTCATCCCGAAGCGCAACCGCTCGACGAACTCGGCGCGGCGCGCGTCCATCATCTCGGCAAGCCGATACAGCACGAGCCCCCGGTTGATCGGGGTCATACTCGACCAGCGCGCGAATGCCGCCCGCGCCGCAACAACCGCATCGCGCAGGTCTTTGCGGGAGGCGCGCGCGACGTTCGCCGAGTCGTCCGTCCCCGTCCCGAAGACGTCGCTGCGTCCCGACTCCGAGCGCACGAACGAGCCGTTGACGTACAGCTTGTAGGTCTTGCGAACGTCCAGGCGCAGGACTTCGCGCGTTTTCGGCACCCTCGGGGCTACCACAAGCCGAGAAACCCGACCTCCAGCCGGCGGTCACGCCGCGGCTTCTGCCGGACCTGCCGGATTGCGAACGGTGAAAGGTGGGCACAAGAGCGTCATGAGCAACGCTACGACCAAGAAGCCGTTCCTTACGGACGTTACCCAATTGCGCCAAAAGGCGAAACAGCATATCGATAAGGGGCCGGTCACCGGCAACTACGCCGGCGATGTCGAGCAGGCGATTGACATTTTGCAAACGGTCCTCGCGACCGAGATCGTCTGCGTTCTACGGTATACGATGCACGCGGTCGCCGCGGTCGGCATCGATAGCGAGAGCGTCAAAGACGAATTCTTGGAACACGCGGGCGAAGAGCAAGAACACATGAACGCCGTTGCCGAGCGCATCAATCAGCTTGGCGGGAAACCGAATTTCAACCCGGAGGGGCTGGCCTCGCGATCCGCCTCAGAGTACGGCTCCGCCGACGAATTGGTCGACATGATCAAGGAAAACCTCATCGCGGAACGGATTGCGTGCGAGCACTATCGCGAGCTCGTGCGGTATTTCGCGGAAAAAGACCCGACGACGCGCGTGATGCTCGAAGGCATCCTCGCGACCGAGGAAGAGCACGCCAACGACATGCACGATTTGCTCGTCGCGCACCAAGGCAAACCGTTCCTCGACAAGTAGCCGGCGCAGGACCGCCCCAAGTGACCCCGCAAGCCCTGTCGGGATGACCGACGGGGCTGCTCCTTTCTCCAAGACGTTCGAGCTCGTCGTCGTCCGGCACGGACAAACGCAATGGAATCGCGCGTTGCGCTTCCAGGGGCACACGGACGTTTCGCTCGATGAAACGGGCCGCTCGCAAGCGCTCGCGCTTGGCGCGTATCTGTCGACTTTCACCTTCGCGCGTGCCGTTTCGAGCGATCTCTCGCGAGCGCGCGAAACCGCCGAGCTGATCCTCGGCGATCGCGGACCGCGGCTCGAACTCGACCCGCGTTGGCGTGAGATGCAATTCGGCACGTGGGAGGGGCTCACGTGGAGCGAGATCGTAGCGCAGAATCCCGAACTCGCGCACCGCCCCGCAAACACTCCGCGCTTCTATACGCCGCCGAACGGAGAGTCGTTCGATGCGCTCTGCGAGCGCGTGCGCGGCGCGGTCGGTGCGCTCGATGCGGGCGCGCGTGACGGCACGGTCGCGCTCGTGGTCACGCATGCCGGGGCACTCCACGCCTTGCTTCGGGTGCTGTTGGGAGAATCCGAGGCCGCCGCACTCAGCGTGCGCTTCCTGCCCGCAACGATCACGCGCTTCGGCATCGCGCCGGACGGTGCGCGCATCATCGAACTCAACCGCTCCGTCACCGAGAGCGTGGCGTGAACGGTTTTCACGTCACGCCGCAGAGCCTCGATCGGGACGCCGCCGCCGCCGCGCGGCAGCGCATCGACGCGCTCACAAAACCCGTCGGATCGCTTGGCCGGATCGAGGAGCTTGCCGTGCAGCTCTCGGCGATCGCCGGGCGCGTCGTCGACCGCGCATACGAGCGCAAAGCCGTTCTGATCGGTGCGGGCGATCATGGGGTCACGGCGGACGGGGTAAGCGCCTATCCCGCCGCGGTGACGGCGCAGATGGTCGCCGGATTTCTCGCCGGCCACGCCGCGATCAACGCGTTCGCACGCACGGTCGGAGCGGACGTCTACGTTGCGAATTTTGGCGTGCGCACGCCGTGCGAACCGCACGAGCTGCTCATTGACGTCGTCGTCGGCGCGGGAACGGGGAATTTCGGACGGCTCGAACCCGCGATGGCGCCGGCCGACGTCCACCGAGCGCTGGAAGCCGGAAAGGACGCGTTTGAGAACGTCATCGCACGAGCGCCGTACGACGTCGTCGCGCTCGGCGACATGGGAATCGGCAATACGACGAGCGCGGCGGCGTTGATCGCGGCGCTCACCGGCGCCGGCCCGGCGGCCGTCACCGGACGCGGCACCGGAATCGACGATGCGACGCTGACAAACAAACGCGACGTCGTCGCGCGCGCGCTCGAAGCGCTGCGCGCTACTCGGCATGCGGACGGAACCGGCGCTCCCGGCGTCATGGCGATCGCATCCGCCGTCGGCGGATACGAGATCGTTGGCCTCGCGGGGGCGATCCTAGCCGGAATGACGCACCGGATCCCGATCGTGCTCGACGGGTTCATTGTCGCCGCCGCCGCGCTGATCGCGCAACGCCTCGAGCCGAGGGCAATCGACTTCTGCATCGCCGCGCACTGCTCGCAAGAGCCCGGCCATCGCATCGCGCTCGAAGCACTCGGACTCGAGCCGCTCTTCGATCTTCGGTTGCGGCTCGGCGAAGGCAGCGGCGCCGCACTCGCACTGCCGCTCGTCGAGGCCGCGTCGCGCATGATCTCCGAGATGAAGACGTTCGCCGAAGCCGGCGTATCGACGAAAACGGGTCACGCGCCGTCCTGAAACGCGCCGTTGCGGCCCTCGGTGCGGCCTTGGCGTACTTCTCGATCCTGCCGGCCGGTTCGTTTGCCCGCGGCCCGGCGCCGGACGAAGATGCGCTCGTCGCGCTCCCGCTGATCGGTGCGGTCATCGGCGCGCTCGCCGGTTTAGCTGCGCTCGGGCTCGCGCGAATCGTGCCGAACGTGCCGCACCCGCTGCCTGCCGCGCTCGCGCTCTGCGTTCTCGTCGTTGCAAGCGGCGCAATCCATCTCGACGGCTTTCTCGACGGGTGCGATGCGTTTTTCGCGAGCGTCTCCCCCTCGGCGCGGCGTGCGATCCTCAAGGATCCGCACCGCGGCTCCTTTGCCCTTGCCGGTCTCTTGTGCGCGGGCGCGACCTGGTTCGCGGCGCTTCTCGCGCTTCCGATGGCGGCCTATCCTGCGACGCTCGCGTTCGGCGGCGCGCTCGCTCGCGCCGCGGCCGTCGCCAATGCGTTCGCGTTCCCCGACCCGCGCCGGGGGCGTCCGGCAATCACGCCGTCGGCGCTCATCGCCGTCGCGCTCGTCGCGGCGGCGTTTTGGATTGCGCCGTTTGCGACGCTGCTGGTCCCGGCGGCCCTCGCCGCTTCGATCGGGCTCGGGCGATGGATTGCCGGCCGGCTCGACGGCGTGCTCCCGGGCGATGCCTACGGCTTCATCATCGTCGTCCTTGAAGTCGCGATTCTCGCGGCGCTCGTTCTCGTTACTTCAGAAGGGCGCTCGACGGCGCACGGGTAAAACGCGCGGCGTGGGAACGTCTGACGTCACGAGCTACCTGTACCTCCCGCCCGGACCTCGAGCGCCGGAGGAGATCAACGTGGTTGTCGAGATTCCGCAAGGGTCGCGCAACAAGTACGAATACGACAAAGCGCTCAACATCTTCCGGCTCGACCGCGCGCTGCATTCGCCGATTTATTATCCCGGCGACTATGGATTTGTGCCGCGCACGCTCGCCGAGGACGACGACCCGCTCGACGTTCTCATCCTCGTTATCCAGCCGACGTTCGCCGGCTGCCTCGTCGTCGCACGCCCGATCGGCCTGTTAAAGATGATCGACGACGGAAAGCCCGATGACAAGGTGCTCGCCGTCCCGGTAGGCGAGCCCGCATACCACGACATCTACACCCAATCCCAGATCTTCCCCCACACGCTGCGCACGATCTCTCATTTCTTCGAGACCTACAAGACGCTCGAAGGTAAAACAACCAGCACGCAAGGCTGGCAAGACAGTGCCGCTGCCCGCCGCTCTATCATGGAGTCGGTCGAGCGCTTCAAGGAGCATCACCCCGCCGGCTGATCGGTCAAGCCGTAGGGGTAACCCTACTACAAGTTGTTCGCTCCGTGCGGCTACAGTAGGGTGCGATGCACTCTCTTGAGGCCGCTCCGAAGGCGGTTCTTACCCGGCGCGAGCGGGCCGTGGCCGAATTGGTCGGTGCCGGGCTTTCGAACGCCGAGGTGGCCGGGTCCCTCGGCGTGACGGTGAAGGCGGTCGAGAAGCATCTCGGATCGATCTACAAGAAGCTGGCGCTGCCGTCGCGCAGCAAACTGATCGTCTACCTCAACGGACGGACACCCCCGGACTACGCGCTCGGGTGACGTCCTAGAGCCTAGGCTTCCGCCGATTGGGGGCAATTGTTGCATTGACGAATCGCGATATAGGCGCTAGTATCGAAATATGTCAATGCAACGATGCTGCCCTCTGGCGGTCGGTGATACCGCCGAGCGGACCAACGAAGCGGCGATCTTCAAGGCGCTTGGTGATGCGCATCGGCTGACGATTCTTGCGACCTTGAGTCGAGCCGAAGATGAGGTCTGCGTGTGCGACTTGGGGTCCGCGCTCCCGCTCAATCAGCCCGCCGTCTCGCACCATTTGAAGATCTTGCGGGACGTCGGCCTTGTCATCTGCGAGCGGCGAGGCACCTGGGTCTACTACCGTCTCGCTCTAACGCAAAAGACCGCATTGAGCGTGCATTATGCTCCGTGATTCCAGAAAGGGTCCTTGTATGAAGATGCATATGAACTTCGCCACACGAGATCTCGACGCGAGCGTAGCGTTTTACTCGACGTTGCTGGGCGTCAAGCCGGCGAAGGCGCTACCGGATTACGCGCTGTTCATCACCGAGGAACCTGGCCTCGAACTCGCGCTCGACCTCGATGGTGGCGCCGTTGCTGCTCCCGGCGAGCACTTCGGTATCGTCGTTGAATCCGCCGAAGATGTCGAAGCTCAGCTCGATCGGCTAGAAGCGGCCGGCTACCCCGTTGACGTCGAGCGTGAAGAGACGTGCTGCTACGCGAATCAAACAAAGGTCTGGGCGAGCGATCCTGAGGGTCGTCGTTGGGAAACCTACGTCGTTCACGAAGATACCGAAGAGCGCGACGACGAGGACACGTCATGCTGCACCGATCCTGCCGCTAGCAGCAATGGGCGAATTCGGGCAACGACATGACGAAGTAGAACGTGTTACAGGGCGCAAACGGCAGCAGATAGACGACAGCGCTCGTCACGAGCAGTCCGGCGCACACCGGCGTGATACTGCACGATGCATAACCAACGGGCTATGGAAAATTCGTCACTAGCCGCTTACGCGGAAGCCGTCTTGCACAGCCACCGCTCGGCACCTCGATAAGCAAGCGACAAAGAGGGTGGCGGCAACCCGCGCAGATGACCGATCAATAGCCAGCAGGTTATTGATTCGAAAGGCCGAACGCTCCCGATGTGCTCTTCAAAACGCTCGCCGATCCGACGCGCCGGGCTATCTTCGAGCGATTGTGCCGCGACGGGGAGCAGACCGTGCGAGCCCTGACGGCTCGTTCTGGGGTCTCGCAACCGGCCGTGTCCAAGCATCTACGCGTCCTGAAACACGCCGGGTTGGTACGCGACCGCCATGAAGGACGCCAGACGCATTATAGTCCCCAGCTCGGCGCGCTTGCTCCCTTGATCGACTGGACGAGCCAGATGGCCGGGTTCTGGCAGCGCCGGTTCGACCACCTCGAAGATCTGCTGAAAAGGATGGACCGATGAACAAAGAATCGACCGAAACGCTCTCCGTCGTTACCGAACGCGAGATGCCTCATCCGCCGGAAAAGATCTGGCGCGCGCTCACGCAGCAACCCCTGATCGAGGAATGGCTGATGAAGAACGACTTCGAGCCGCGCGTCGATCATCGTTTCAAGTTTCGCGCAGACTGGGGCGAGGTCGACGGTCAGGTCCTCGCAGTCGAGCCGAACAAGACGTTGACGTACACGTGGGTGGCCATGGGGCTCGAGAGCGTCGTCACCTGGACGCTCACCCCGACGAGCACGGGGACTCACGTGCGCGTAGAACAGACGGGCTTCCGGCCGGATCAGCAACGGGCTTACAACGGCGCCAAGTACGGATGGCAGCAGTTCTTTGCGGCCCTGGAGCAGGTCGTAGCGCGCACGGATTGATGCAAAAAACCGGACCAGAATTCGAGGCAGAGATATGCCAATGAATCCATCCGACCGTATCGATCAACTGATCGCAGAAACAACGGACTGGCGCGGGAAGACCCTCGCCCGCGTCCGCAAGGCGATCCTTGCGGCCGACCCGGGGATCGTCGAGGAATGGAAGTGGATGGGAAGCCCGGTGTGGTCTCGCGACGGAATCATAGCGGTCGGCAACGCCCACAAAAAACACGTGAAGCTTACCTTTGCGAACGGAGCCAGTCTCACGGATCCTGACAAGCTCTTCAACGCGGGGCTCGAAGGCAACAAGTGGCGAGCGATCGATTTTTTCGAGGGCGATAAGGTCAATGAGCGTGCGCTAAAAAATCTCATCCGTGCCGCGATCGATTACAATAAGAGCAAAGTGAAGAAGACCCCGCCTGCGCGTCCTCGAGCGAAGGCAGCCAAAAAGTAAACCTCGTCTCCGGGCGGACCGGGTGATCGACCTTAGGCCTGGTTAGCGCAGTCGAGTTTTCGCGCGAGACGATCCATGCGGTGGACCACCACGGTGTCGCCGGCGCGAGCGAACGCCATCAGCGCTTGCTGTGGCCGCTTCGTATCTTTGCCGGACGCCTCGTGCGTGACCTGGACCTCGAGCGGCTCCCTCAAGGTGCGAGAGCACCACTTCGTCCGCCGAAGTAATGAGCATCGGCTTCGCCCTCGCGATCGTTGCGCTCGTTGCAACGAATGTGGAGGTGATGTTCTTGAACGATACGCGTATGTGGTGCTACAGTCATCGCGCTCGCGAAAGCGGGGAGCCGTACCGATGTTGCGTTGCGGCTGCCTCACTTGGCACGGCAACCCTGTCCGTCGGGACGATTCTCGGTTACCTCGTGCGCTTTGGAACCATTGGGCCTACCGGTTGCACGTACGGCTATCGCCTTTGGGACCGGCCTTTTTGTCATGCCATTCGCACTTCTCTATTCTTATACGTCTTAAACATTGGAGATAGCTGCATGCGCAAACTTCTTTTCCCAATGATTGCGGCCACACTGGTCTTCACGGGATGCGGAGGAGCCGAACCCGTTCTGACTCCCGGCCCGGCCCCCATGTCGACGGGTGGAGGCCTCGACAACACGGGACTTCGCTCGGTCGCCGTGATGGCCGTACCAAACGTTGGGGCCGGAACACAAGCGACGCCCTTTGTTTATGATTTCGGCAACGTGGATCCAATCGCCGGCAAATACTATCTGGCAGACCGGACGAACAAAAGCGTCGACATCTTTAATACTTCATCGCTATCGACGCCCATAATTCAAGTGCATGGCTTCACTGGAATCGGTGCGACATTCCCGACGAGTGGCCCGAACGACGTAACCGTCATCCCTGGTTCGCCGTTTGTCTACGCGACCGACGTTGACAACGTTCGCGTGATCAACACGTCGACGGATCAAATAACGCAGTCGATTGTGACGTCGACGAGCGGTTTGCGGAGCGACGCCGACTGCTACGACTCCGATGACAAGATCGTTATGGCCGATAACGGCGCCGACACGCCACCCTTTGCCGCCTACATCTCGACGGCGACGAACACGGTTACCTCAAAACTAGCGTTTGCGACGTCGGCCGGCTTGGAAGCGTGCCTCTACGACCCTGGGACGAAGAACTTTTTTATCAATAACGATGGTACGCCGGCGAATCCGAACGGCGAACTTGACGTCATACCGGCCGCTTCAGTCGTCGCCGGAGCGCCGACGGTATCCGCCCAGTATTCCGAAGGTAACTGCGGGCCCGCCGGCATCGCGCTCGGCCCCAACGAGGAGCTTGTCATCGGATGCGACGCCCCGGCAGGCGACCCGCAGATTACGCTGATCATGAATGCGACGACGGGTGCGATCTTAAAGACCATAACACAAGTCGGTGGGTCCGACGAAGTCGCATACGATGCACGTTACGGGCGCTTTTACACGGCTTCCCGTGATTGGACCTCGACCGGCATTTCCGGTTCGGGCACCGTGACTCCCGTTCTCGGGGTCATCGACGCTCAACGCTTGGTCTGGCTTGGCAACGTACCCACCAGCATCAATTCACATTCGGTCGCCGCGGATTCTGCGAATGGTGACGTTTTCGTTCCCATCGCTGCGACGGCCACCACGGCGGGCGGAATAGAAGTGTTCCGCTTACGAAGCTAGCGCTTCCGGCATCTGATCAGACACGTAAACCGTCTCCCGGGCGAAGTGGGTCATCGACCTTAGGCCTGGTTAGCGCCCTCTCGCACTCGCCGGATAGCAGTGCCGTCGGCCGCGGGAAGCTTCACCGAGCCCGAGTGGATCGCGGCGGCGAAGAGTTCGGCGGTCTCCACGAGCCGTGGTCCGGGCCGGTTGACGTACGCGTTGCCGTCGAGGGCGACGGCTCGGCCCGCGCGAACCGCGCGCAGCTCGTTCCAGGCCGGCTCCGCTGCGAGTTCGGCGACCGCCATGCACGTTCGCTCGAGGTCGTAGCCGCACGGCGCAACGACGATCGCGTCGGGGTCGGCGGCTGCGATCGCCGTCCACGCGAGCACCACCGAATTCGCTCCCGGATTGGCGAGGATCGGCGTGCCGCCGGCGAGCTCGACGAGACCGGGCGTCCAATGGCCGCCGCTCATCGGGGGGTCGGTCCACTCGAGCACGAGGGTTCGCGGTCGCGGCAAGCCCGCGACGCGTTCGGCAAGCGCGGCGCAGCGCGCGCGGCGCTCGGCGACGAGCTCGTGCGCCCGTTCCGCGACCCCGCACAGCTCCGCCACGGTGACGATGTTGGCGAAGACGTCGTCGAGCGACGACGGCTCGAGCGAAATCAAGCGCGGGTCGCTGCGCAGCCGTTTCGCCGCGCGAGCGACGATGTCATAAGAGACCGCGCAGACCTCGCACAGTTCTTGGGTGACGATCAAATCCGGCTCGAGCCGTTCGAGCAATTCGGCATCCAAGGTGTAGAGGCTCGAGCCCTCGTGGAGACTGCGCCGCACGTGACGATCGATCTCGCGCGAACCCGCGGCATGCGGGAGAGCGCTTGCCGTAAGCTGGGGCTTCGCGCGGGCCTCGGGCGGAAAATCGCACTCATGCGTGACGCCGGCGAGACGGTCCCCGAGCCCGAGCGCGTAAACGATCTCGGTCGCGCTCGGCAGCAAGCTGACAATCCGTTGGGCGGGTGCGGTCCATGCATCGTTCACGACCAGTCCAATATACCGTCCAATGATTTGGCCTTCCTACGGCGTAACTGCCAAGCGTGGAGAAGGTCAAGGTCGCAAATCCGGTTGTCGAGCTCGACGGCGACGAAATGACGCGCGTCATCTGGCAGATGATACGCGAGCAGCTGATCTTGCCGTATCTCGACATCGATCTGAAGTACTACGACCTCGGCATCGAACACCGCGACGCGACCGACGACCGCGTGACGATTGAAGCCGCTCGAGCGATCAAGCGGTACGGCGTCGGCGTCAAGTGCGCGACGATTACGCCCGACGAAGCACGCGTCGAGGAATTCCACCTGAAGAAGATGTGGCGCTCGCCCAACGGTACGATCCGCAACGAGCTCGACGGCACGGTCTTCCGCGAGCCGATCATCTGCCGCAACGTGCCGCGGCTCGTCCCGGGGTGGACCGATCCAATCGTGATCGGCCGTCACGCCTTCGGCGACCAGTACCGCGCGACCGAGCTCGCCGTGCCGGGCGCCGGCACGCTCACGATGAAATTCACGCCGGCGGACGGCGGCGCGGCGGTCGAGCGCGACGTGTTCGTCTTCCAGCATCCCGGCGTTGCACTCGCAATGTACAACCTCGACGAATCGATCCGCGGCTTCGCGCGCGCCTGCTTCAATTACGGTTTGCAGCGCAAGTGGCCGGTTTATCTCTCGACCAAGAACACGATCCTGAAGACCTATGACGGCCGTTTCATGCAACTCTTTCAACAGGTCTTCGACGACGAATTCCGGGCGCGTTTCGAGGCCTTCGGCGGCAGCTACGAACACCGCCTGATCGACGACATGGTTGCGTCCTGCCTCAAGTGGTCGGGCAAATACATTTGGGCCTGCAAAAATTACGACGGCGACGTGCAGTCCGATACGGTCGCGCAGGGCTACGGATCGCTTGGCTTGATGACCTCGGTGCTGATGACGCCGGACGGCAAGACGATCGAAGCGGAGGCCGCACACGGAACGGTGACGCGGCATTACCGTTTGCACCAGCAGGGTAAGCCGACGTCGACCAACCCGATCGCCTCGATCTTTGCCTGGACGCGGGGGCTCGCCCATCGGGGCAAGCTCGACGAGACGCCCGAGGTCACGCGTTTTTCCGAGACCCTCGAGCAGGTCTGCATCGACACCGTCGAGCAGGGCAAGATGACCAAGGACTTGGCGAGCTTGATCGGACCCGATCAGCCATGGTTGACGACCGAGAAATTCCTCGCCGCCCTCGATGAGGAGCTGCAGCACCGCATGGCCTGGACCTTCGCCTCCGCCGTCGGCTGAGGCATCGTGATCGCACAAGCCGTCGTCTCTCGCGAACTGATCGGTCGCGAAGCGGAGCTCGCTCACCTCCACGAGCGGCGGCGGGGAGCGAGCCGCGCGCATGGGGGACTGGTGCTCGTCGCGGGCGAGGCGGGCCTGGGCAAGAGCCGGCTGCTTGCGGAGTTTCGCACGGCGCTTGCCGGTCTGCGCGTGCGGGCCGTCGTCTCGCACTGCCGCCAGTTCGCGCAACGCCCGTACGGTCCGATCCTCGACGCGCTCGCGCAACTCGATCCGGCGCGCGCCCGCTTGGAGCCCGCGCAGTCGCGCGGCGAACAGTTCGAACGCATCGTGAACGCGTTTCTCGCAGCAGCACGGCAGCGATGCGTTATCGCCCTGATCGAGGACATTCACTGGACCGATCCTGCCTCGATCGAGTTGCTGGCGGCGCTCGCCGAGCGGGCCGCGAGCGAACGTCTCTTGCTCGTCGCGAGCTACCGCCCGGAAGCCTCGACCGAGACCTCGACGTTGTTTGCCGGGATCGCGCGGTTGGCCAACCACAACGGCGCGAGCCGTATCGCTCTGCAGCCGCTCGCCGGCGCCGAACTGCACGCGCTCATCGACGGCCTCCTTTCGGAAACGCAGCGCTTACCGGGCGAAACGGTCGCCGCCATAACGCGACTCTCCGAAGGGAATCCGCTGTTCGCCGAAGAGCTGCTCAAGAACGCGCTCGAACGCCACCGCGCCGGAAGCTCGCCGGCAGGCTTACCGACGACGATCCGCGCCGCCGTCCTCGAACGGCTCGAACCGCTCTCGGCCGGCGAATTCGAGATCTTGGCGCAGGCCGCCGTGATCGGACGGCGCTTCGGCACGGCCTTGCTCGAGGCGACGCTCGACGCGCCGCGCGAAGGTGTCCGGCGCACGCTCGCGCATGCGCGCGCCTTACAACTGATCGTCGAAGAGAGCGGCGACGATTTCCGTTTTCGCCACGCGCTGACGCGCGAAGCGATCTACGAGAGTTTTCTCGGCATCGAGCGCCGCGAACTGCATCGGCGTATCGCGCTTCAACTCGAAGCCGGAGATCCCGGCGCCCATGCGAGCGTGGACCTCGCCTATCACTGGTGGTCGGCCCGCGACGGCGAGAAAGCCGCCCTGTACGGCGAGCGCGCGGGCGACGAGGCGATGCGCGTGTTTGCCTACGACGAAGCGGTGCGGTTTTACCGTTACGCGGCCGAGTTCGTGGAACGCCACTCGCAGCGCGGCGCCGGGCTGCTCGGCAAGATTTCGCGCGCTTTCGCCCGCAACGGCGAGCGCGCCGAAGCGCTGCGCTACGCGGTCGAATCGGCCCAGATCTACGAACGGCTCGAGGATTTGCAAGGCGAAGTCGAGATGCGCGAAGATTGGGCAACCCAGGCTGCCAACCTCGGCCTTGCCGATCCGACGGCACCGCTCACCGCGTTCGCCGATCGGCTCCGCGGGGGTCCGCACGAAACGCTCTACGTGCGTGCCGAGACGACGCGCGCACAGATCCTCGCGGCTCGCGGCGCGTGTGCGGAGGCGCGCGCGATTCTCGATCGGCTCGGCGTGCCTGGTCCCGACGTGGAGCGCATCGTGCGCATTTCGTATTTTGCGGCGCGAGCGATCCTGTGTGCGAACGAGACCGACATCGAGGGCTACGAAGACAACGTGCGCGAGATGCTCGCGCTCGCAGAAGAGCGTAGGATCGGGCATCGCGCGCTCATCCTGTGCAATGCCGCTAAGGTGCTCGCGGACGCCGGGCGGCTCGAACGTGCGGCCAACTGTATCGACGAAGCGCAGTCGCTTTCGCGCCGCTTGAACCTCCGGGCACAGGTCGCGGTCGCGCTCGCACTCGAGGTGCGCCTGCGCTATCTGAGCGGCGAGCTGCAGGCCGCACGGTCTGCGCTCGAGGCTGCGCTCGCAATCGGGACTGACGATGCGACCGCCCGGCTCTACATCGCCGTCAACGGCAGCCTGCTCGCGCGTTTGGTGGGCGACGAAGCGTTACTCGAGCGCTGTTCGCAACGGCCGGTCGGCCCCGACGATGGACCGAGCGCCCTGATCGGCTTGCCGCGAGCGGAAAGGCTCGCCGCCGAAGGGCGAACGGCCGAAGCGGCAAGCATTCTCGCGGGCGCGCTTCGAAGAGAAGACGCCGCGCGCTGCCCGCACGAACTCTACCTCGGCATCGCGCGCTGGGGGACCACAAGCGACATTGCGCTCGCACGCGAGCGGCTGGAAACCTTTTCCGGCAGGCCCCAGGATCTCGTGCATCGTGCCACCCTGCCCCTCTTCGAAGCCGTGGTCGCCGCACGCTCGGGCGATGCCGCGGCCGCGCGCATCCACGGCGCGCGTGCGGCTGCGGCGTTCGCGAAACTCGGCCTACCACTATGGGAAGCGGACGGGCACAAACTTGCCGGGAAATTCGAGCGCGCTAAGGAGCGGTACGAGCACATTGGAGCGATAGCCCGGCTGCGCGAAATGGAACGTCAGGAACGCCTGCCGTCAAACGGAGCGCGCGACGGCGCGAACGGGGAAGTCCTAACGATGCGCGAGCGCTCGGTCGTCGAGCTCGTCGCCGAGGGCCGCTCGAACGGTGAGATCGCGGACGAACTCGGCGTGACGACCAAAGCGGTCGAGAAACATCTTGGTTCGATCTACAAGAAACTCGCAGCCCCGTCGCGCGCGAAGCTGATCGTGCTCCTGCAGGCGAAGGGCGACGCGCAGACGAGGCGCTAACGCGCGAGCCCCCGCTCGAAAATGTCGAACAGCGCGTCGCCGGCTTGGCCCGCGCTCAGCGGTTCGTCTGGGTGGAACCAATTGGGCGTCCAGTTGATCGCGCCGTACAGCGCGAACGCGGCAAGGCGCACGTCGCAGTCGCGGATCGAGCCGTCGCCGATTCCCTGGGCGATCAGATCGCGACCGATTCCGTCGATCCGGCGATAGCCGGCGGCGGTGCGTGCACGCGTCGCGGGCGAGGCCGGGATGCGACGCAAGGTCAAGAGGCAACGCCCGTACTCGGAATTCATCAACTCGACGTACCCGCGCGCGAAGGCGCGCAATCGTTCGAGTCCGTTCGACCCGGCCGCGTGGGCGGCGACGGCATGCGCCTCGACCGTTTCGATCGCGCGCTCGATGATCTGGCTGACGATGTCTTCCTTATTTTTCACGTAGTAGTAGAGCGTCGGCTTGGTGACGTGCAATGCGGCCGCGATGTCTGCAAGTGAGGTCTCGTAGTAACCGCGCTCGTCGAAGAGTTTCGCCGCCTGCGCTAAGATCGCAAGCCGCTTCTGACCGTGCTGCTCCCGGCGGTCCGGGACGAAGCCATTCCAGCGCCGGGGGCGCTTGGCTTTGGTGGAGGGGGACGCGGTTCGACGGCGCTCTTTTTGCATGTTACCGGATTGACTATACTATCTACCATCCGGTAACATTTGTCCAGCATGGCAACGACCACCCAGCCGCCGGTGGCGGGTTCGAAACCGGCACACCCGTTCTATCGTGCCGAGCACGACGAGTGGCGCGCCGTGTTGCGGCGTTGGGTGGCGCGCGAAATCGAGCCGAACGTCGATGCGTGGGAGCGCGCCTGCGGTTTTCCGCGCGACCTGTACCGCAAAGCGGCCGAGGTCGGCCTCTTGCAGCTCGGCTTTCCCGAAGCGTACGGCGGCGTGCCGGCCGACATTTTCATGCAGACCGTCTCGACCGAGGAACTCTGCCGGCCCGCCGCGGGCGGGGTGTACGCGAGCCTGATGAGCCACGCTATCGGCGCGCCGCCGATCGCGGCGCACGGCTCGGACGAACTCAAGCGCCGCGTCCTG
>Ga0302325_10006455_pt1 | contig 26349 bp, 26 predicted proteins | sample Palsa_T0_2_FD_201948 | JGI IMG/M metagenome (GOLD analysis project Ga0302325, IMG submission 201948) | Peat permafrost microbial communities from Stordalen Mire near Abisko, Sweden - Palsa_T0_2 | ecosystem: Environmental > Terrestrial > Soil > Palsa > Peat permafrost | place: Sweden: Abisko... | reverse complement strand
ACGCCGTTCTCGATCTCGATTGATCGTATCGAACCCATCAGCCTCTTCTCCTTCCGATGGCATCCGTATGCCGTCGACCCCGGCGTCGATTATTCGAAGGAGCCGACCACGCTCGTCGTGTTCGAGCTCGAGGAGGTCTCAGGCGGCACGATGCTGAAAGTCACCGAGTCCGGTTTCGACAACGTCCCGCTCGAACGGCGGGCCAAGGCCTTCGCCAGCCACAGCGGCGGATGGAGCGATCAACTGAACATGATCGGCAAGTACCTCGCGCTCGCGGCCTGAACATGATGCAAGCGCTCACATCCGAGGCCGCGCCCATCTTCGCCGCGCTGGGCGACGAGACACGACTGCACCTCGTCGCCCGGCTATGCGGCGGCGGGCCGCTGTCGATCGTGCAGCTGGCCGACGGCGCGGCGGTCTCGCGCCAGGCGGTCACGAAACATCTGCACGCGCTCGAACAGGCCGGGCTCGCGCACAGCAATCGCATCGGCCGCGAACGAATCTGGGAACTCAAGACCGATCGCCTGGCAGAAGCGCAGCGGTACCTGGACAGGATTTCGCAGGATTGGGATGCAGCGCTCGCCCGCCTCAAGGCCTTCGTCGAGAAGCCTGAGCAATGAATCCGCGCCCCGGCAATCTTGTACCGGACGCTGACAAGCGGCAGAGTCTTGTTAACAGGGCACGACGTGAGCAGGAACGGAAACGGAAACTTCTTCAACCTTTACAACCACGATTTCGTGCGAATCGCGGTTGGAGTGCCCTCCGTTCGCGTCGCCGATCCCGCCTACAACGCCGATCAGACTATCGCGCTCATCCGCGACGCCGCTGATCGCAAAGCCGTCCTCGCGCTGTTCCCCGAATTGGGCTTGACTGCCTATTCATGCGACGACCTGTTCCAGCAACGCGCTCTGCTCGACGCATGCCTCGACGCGATCGCCGCGGTGCTCGAGGCGACCACCAAGCTTTCAATAGTCGCAGTGGTCGGCGCGCCGCTCCAGATCGATCATCATCTGTATAACTGTGCGATCGTCATTCATCGCGGCCGAATTCTCGGCGTCGTGCCCAAGACCAATCTTCCAAACTACCGCGAGTTCTACGAGCCGCGCCAATTCACCTCCGCCGATGCCGCCACCCGCAACGAAATCGATCTCGCCGGCATCCGCGCCGTGCCGTTCGGCAACAGTCTGATCTTCCAGCATGAGGATCAGCCGCTGCTCACGTTCCACGCCGAGATCTGCGAGGACCTGTGGGTGCCGATTTCGCCGTCGTCGTACGCGGCGCTCGCTGGCGCGACCGTGCTGCTCAACCTGTCGGCGTCGAACATCACGGTCGGCAAGGCCGACTACCGCCGCGCGCTCGTTGCCAGCCAGTCCGCGCGATGCCTCGCGGCGTACGCCTACTCGGCGGCAGGAGTCGGCGAATCGACCACTGACCTCGCGTGGGACGGCCATGCGTTAATCGCAGAGAATGGCAATGTTCTCGCCGAGTCCGATCGCTTCAAGGATCAGCCGCAAGTCGTATGTGCGGAGATCGATCTCGAGCGGTTGTCGCAGGAGCGGATGCGCCAGAACACGTTCGGCGATACTGCACAGCGCGAGCTCGATCGCTTGCGGCGCTTCCGGCGGATTCCGTTTTCGGCCGAGCTGCCGCGGCGCGGCAAGATGCTGCCCAACCGGCATTACGAACGCTTTCCGTATGTGCCGTCGGATCCCGCCACGCGTGACGAACGATGCGCCGAAGTTTTCGATATCCAGGTGCAGGGTCTCACGACGCGCCTGCGCTCGACCGGCCTCGAGCGCGTTGTGATTGGAGTCTCGGGCGGAATCGATTCGACCCATGCGTTGTTGGTATGCGCGCGTGCGATGGATCGTCTCGGCTCGCCCCGCAAGAACATCCTGGCCGTCACGATGCCCGGGTTTGCCACCAGCGCGCGCACTCTGGACCAGGCACGCCGCCTGATGAAGTCGCTCGGCTGCTCGACCGACGAAATAGACATCCGCCCGAGCTGCATGCAGATGCTCAAGGACATCGGGCATCCATATGCCGAGGGCAAAGAGGTTTACGACGTCACCTTCGAGAACGTGCAGGCGGGCGAGCGCACCAACCATCTTTTTCGCCTAGCGAACCTGCGCGGCGGACTGGTGGTCGGCACCGGCGACCTGAGCGAGTTGGCGCTGGGATGGTGCACCTACGGCGTCGGCGATCACATGTCGCATTACAGCGTCAACGCGAGCGTGCCGAAGACGCTGATCCAGCATGTCATTCGATGGCTCGCGCAAACCGAAAGCCTCGGCGGCCAGACCAGCGCGACGCTGCTCGAGATTCTCGCGACTCCCATCAGCCCCGAGCTGATTCCCGGCACTTCGGCGGACGGGCATCCCAGCCACGACACCGAGGCGACCATCGGGCCGTACGAGCTGCACGATTTCTTCCTCTACTACACCTTGCGCTTCGGATACCCGCCGCCGAAGGTCGCGTTCCTCGCTTACACCGCATGGCGCGACAAGGAGGCCGGCAATTGGCCGGACATCCCGCCCGATCGCCGCAACCAGTACGACATCGCGACTATCAAGGGACACCTGCACACGTTCCTGTACCGGTTTTTCCAGTTGAGCCAGTTCAAGCGCAGCTGTATTCCGAACGCGCCCAAGGTCGGCTCCGGCGGATCGCTATCGCCGCGCGGCGACTGGCGCGCACCGTCGGACAGCGAAGCGACCGCATGGCTCGAGCAATTGAAGTCCGTCCCCGACAAAGACTAATCTCGCCATCGTTTTGCGCAAACGGCTTGCAGCCGCGCCGCGATTCGTAGAAATTATCCGCGTTCGAGAGGCACCGCGTGCCTGCACCGAAGGGAGTGAGATGCTGAAGTCTGTGCGAACGAAATCCGCTTTGATTGCCGTGGCTATCACGTTGGCCGCGCCTGCGTTCGCCGCGGAAACGCCGGCGCCGCAGGAATCGCCATGGGCGATGCGAGCGCCGAGCCCTGAACCGCAAGCGGCTCCGTCGCTCACGGCTGCGCAAGAGGCAGCCCTCAAGGAAGCCGAGAAGGGGACGCCGGATCAGCAGGAACTGGCGCGCAATATTGCAGCCGCGATGGACGCGAGAGATTACGACGCGATGAAGCTGCTGATCGCGCCCTCCACCATCAAATGCATCGGCAAGAACGAGGACTTTCTCCAGGACCGCCTGCAGAAACAATTCGGCCTTCCGATCAGCAAGAAATTCCAACTGACGGTCAACAAGATGCCGCCGAAAATGATCAATCCGTCGAAGTACAGCACCTACCCGATGCTGCCGACCTATTTCCTAGGGATGGAATTCACCACCGAGGATGGCGAGACCGCCACCGTGAACCTGCCGATCGGCGAGGAAAACGGCAAGTGGTACGAAGCGCAGCCGTGTCCGACCCAAGCCGGCATGCAGCGGTTTGCCGAGATACAAAGGATGCGAGCCGTCGGCCGCGAGCGAGCCAAAAAGGCGGTGACGCAACTCAAGGATCCGCTCAAGTCGCAGTTGGTCGAGATGGTCAGCAAGCATGACACGGTCAGCGCCTGGAAGCTCTGCATGAGCGAGCAGCATCTCGACTTCCCCACCTGCCGCGGAATCGTTGCCATACTCGCGGGTGACCCTTCATACTGACCTCGCGGGAGAATGCCCACGAAGATCGGACTTCATCTGCCTCAGATCGGCGCCGCGGCGCATGACATCGCGCACGTCGCCAGGCGCGCCGAACAGGAAGGCTACGATTCAATCTGGGTCAGCGATCATCTGATCGTGCCTGAGACCGGCGGGCGGCTGCCGGCGATTGAAATAATGGAGCCGATTGCGACGCTCGCCTACGCGGCGGCGCTGACCAGCCGGATCAAACTCGCCACCAGCGTGATCGTGGTGCCGTACCGCAACGCGATTCATCTCGCCAAGGAGCTCGCTACCCTCGATTGCCTGTCCTCCGGCCGCGTGGTTGCGGGCGTCGCCAGCGGATGGCTTGAAGCGGAATTTCGTGCACTTGGCGCGCCATACGAAAAACGCGGCGCCTACACCGACGAGACTATCAAGCTGATGCGCGCGATGTGGTCGGCGGCCGTGCCGGAATTTCACGGTGAGTTTTTCAATCTCAGCGGCATGCGCTTCGGTCCGCGTCCGGCCGCGGGCAATATCCCGATATTGGTGGGAGGCACCAGCCGCCGCGCGGTTCGCCGCGCCGTCGAGCTGGGCGACGGATGGCATGGGACAAGGATGAACCCCGACCAGGTCGCCGAGCGCATCGGATGGATTCGCGAAATCGCCGGGCGCCAGGGCCGGAGCCTGGAAGGATTTTCGATAAGCCACCGTGTGTACATCGGCTTCGCACCGAAGTGGAAGGAGACCGGCGGCTACGTCGAGGGAATACTCGCGCCGCCGGCCGAAATCGCCGACTACCTCAATCGTTTCGCAGCGCTCGGCGTCAACGAAATCCTGATAACCCCGCTCGGCAGCGATCCACTTTTCACCGAGCCGCTGGAAAAGTTTCTCGACCGCTTCGACGCCGAAGTCCGCCCCAAGCTCGCCTGAATCAAATCCATTCGACGATTTCGGCCCGTATTCCAAGGAGATTCGGAATGAAAACCGTTCGGATAGTGGCGATTTTATCCGTGTTACATTTGTTGACAAGTATGGGGTTCGCGCAGACGGCGCCGGTGCCGGAGAAGACCTTCGAAGCAGCGAACCATCTCCGAATCGAAATCAAGGAAGCACCTCCTGGCGCTCAGCCCAGCGCGGTTCAGGTCATTTGCTACCTGAAACACAAGCCCGCAGGCGACACGACACTGGAGGCCGTCGCCGATTTCGATCGGGAGCTGGGTGGAATCGTCCAGCAACTACGAGATAGCGATCAATTTGAAGGCTATCCGCTCGAGACGCTGTACTTCGAATCTCCGCGCAACACCATCAAGGCCAGGGGAGTCCTGCTGGTGGGTGTCGGCGACGAGAGTGAAGTCTCGGTCGAGACCATGAAAAATGTTGGAACGGTCGCGCTTAGAAATGCGATGCTGATCAACGCGTCAACCGTATCGTTCGCCGCGGGGCTGCAGGATCAGAACGTCAAGAAGCTGGATGTCGGCGACGTGGCCGGAGCGGTCGTCACCGGCGCGATTCTCGCCTATGACACCGAGAAGAGGCTGCAGCAGCGGGGACTCCTGCCGCCGCGCAACATCAATGAGTGGGTCATCGAAGCAGGTCCACCATTTTTCAAGCGCACCGTCGAGGGAGTTGACGCGGCGGTCAAGAAGGCCGATGCGGAGGTCGCCGCGCGCAAGTCACTTTGATAGCTGAGAGTCCGGAGCTATCGGCTTGCCCGTTCTCGGGACGGTCGGTAAGCTCGCGTGGTTTTCACTGGCGAGGTAAAGTGTTTTCGCGCTTACCGCAGTCGTTGGTTCGCTAGTTGCGGGCCTGAATCCCTTGGCCGACAATCACGCAAAACCGCCGAATGAGCATACGCTGCGTGACTATCTCGCGATGCTGGTGCATGTCTCGCGCTGGCATATTTTCGGCGTCATCGTTGTGACGGTGCTGTTTTCGCTGAGCGAAGGGATCGGCTTCGCGCTGCTGCTGCCTACTCTGCAGGTGGCCGGCTTGAATCTCACGGGGCAGGGTGAGGCTGGACGCTACGCGGCGATCGTTTCGAACGCGTTCGTCAGGGTGGGGTTGCGTCCGTCGCTGCTGCTACTACTGGGCGTGTTCGTGATGCTGGTTGGGGCGCGAACCGTGCTCGGGCAGATCCAGAATGTGTGGACGTACGCCGTTCAGCAGGAAGTCGAGCATCACCTGCGCACGCGCATCTATCGTGCGATTGCGGATGCGAACTGGCTATTCGTATGCCGCAGCCGCGCCTCGGATTTCACCCATGCGCTGACTCACGAGACCTACCGGGTCGGCAACGGGACGAATCTCGCCCTGGTGTTCGCGGGCGAAGCCGTACTGAGCACCCTCTATATGGCAATCGCGTTTGCGTTGTCGGCCGGAATGACGATGCTGGTGATTGCATGCGGCGCGCTGCTGACGTTCGTGTTTCGCGGCCGGACGCATGCGATCCAGGAGCAGGGCGAGGAAGTCTCCGACACGAACAAGTCGCTTTACTCCGCGACTATCGAGCATCTGCAGAGTCTCAAGGCGGCGAAGACCTACGGCGCGGAGGCGCGCAATTTCTCGATTTTCTCGGCGCTCAGTTCCGATGTTGCGCGCGCCAACGTGGACGGATCCCGCCAACAGGCAATCGCCGCGACCTGGTTCGAGCTGGGATCGGTCATGATTCTCGCGGTGGTGCTGTTCGTTTCGATTCGTGTGCTGGCAGTGCCGCCTGCGTCGATCCTGATCCTGTTGCTGCTGTTCGCGCGCGTGATGCCGCGAATCATGAACGGGCAGCATCACTACCGCGCGTTCGTCAACTCGCTGCCGTCGTTCGCGAACCTGGCCGATATCGAAGCGCGTTGCGTCGCGGCGGCCGAGCCTGCGTCGCATCCGCATGACCGGCTCTCGCTCAGGCGCGAACTTTCCGCGGAAGGCGTGTCGTTCACGTACACTGAGGGGCGGATGCCTGCCGTGCGGGATTTGAGCATGGTGATTCCAGCCGGCAAAGTGGTCGCGCTGGTGGGGCCGTCGGGCGCCGGCAAGAGCACTATTGCCGACATCCTGATGGGGCTGATCGCGCCCGATTCGGGCACGCTTCGACTCGACGGGCGGCCGCTCGGACCTGAGGGCGTGCGCGGATGGCGCGATCAAATCGGTTACGTGGCGCCCGACACCTTTCTGTTTCACGATACGATTCGCGCGAACCTGAAATGGGCGCGGCCGGAAGCCCGTGAGGACGAAATGCTCGAAGCTCTGCGTCAGGCGTCGGCGTTCGATCTGGTCGCCGGTCTGAAGGATGGGCTCGATACTGTTGTGGGCGACCGCGGGATGATGCTGTCGCAGGGCGAGCGGCAGCGCCTTGCGCTCGCGCGCGCGTTCCTGCGGCGGCCTTCGATGCTGATACTCGACGAGGCGACGAACAGCCTCGATTCCGAAAACGAGGGGCGCGTGCTCGATGCTATCGACAGCCGCCGCGGCGAACTGACGGTCGTGCTGATAGCGCATCGGTTGTCGACCATCCGATGGGCCGATCTGATTTACGTGATTGAAGGCGGCAAGGTGGTCGAGTCGGGCGACTGGTCGTCGCTGAGCGCGATTCGCGACGGGCATTTCCGCGCGTTGTGGGAGGCGCAGAGTTTGACGATTTAAGGGTCGAGGGGGGACGCGGAACCTAAGCCATTCCCGTGCGGGAAAGTGAACCGGAATCTTAGGAGCGGAATCTTGAATCGCGGGCGTAATAGCCCGCTGTAAAAGGACCCTCACCTTCATCCTCTCCTTGTAGGGAGAGGAGACAGAGGGGAGGCGGGTACGGCGGCCCGCCCCACTGCACGCGGAACCGGATGCGGAGAGAACCGCAGGAGGGAAGAGATGAAGCTAGTACCTGGTGGGACCGAGCTGGCGCGGCCGTTTATGCCGGCGCGGGATTTTGATCTCTCGAAGAAATTCTACGAGACGATCGGTTTCGAAAAACTTTTTGATGCAGACGTGGCTATCTTCAGGGCCGGCTCGGGCGGGTTCATACTTCAGAACGCTTATCAGAAGGACTGGGCTGAGAACTTTATGATGCAGCTCATGGTCGATGATCTTGACGCCTGGTGGGCGCATATCGAGGGGCTTGATCTGCCCGGAAAATTCAAGGTTCAGCCGCCGCGCGCGCCGGCGATGCAGCCATGGGGGCTGCGAATTGCTTATGTGTTCGATCCATCGGGAGTGCTTTGGCACATTGGGCAACGGCGCGCTGGTGCGATACAGGATTAACGAGAAGACGGATCGGACCAAGGCTATCTACAATATTTGAGATAGGTTCTAGTAGTCGGCGAGTTACAATTCGGGAAGAAATTCCATCATGACCCAAATCGAAAAAGTGCTGTACACTGGCAAAGCGCACACGAGCGGTGGCCGGGACGGCGGCGAATCGCGCACCTCTGATGATCTAGATGTCGCGATCAATCTAATCTGATCCAGAGCCGGACCAGGAGAAGAACCTAACCCCTAACCGCTTCCCGCGCGGGAAGGGGGACCAGAATCTTAGGAGCAGAATCTTGAATCGCGGGCGTAATAGCCCGCTATAAAAGGACCCTCACCTTCATCCTCTCCCTTGCAGGGAGAGGAGCCAGACGGGAGGCGGGAACGGCGGCCCGCCCCACTACACGCGGGGAACCAGATAAAGGGGAATTCGCGCAGCGCCTGCGAGATTTCCTGTTGGGCGTGTGTCTATTCGTCCTGTTAACAAGTCCGATACGTCTTTTAGTCACGTCATATTCTATTAATCCGAGACTAATTATTCCGACATGTCCCTGAATTAGGTTGACGCCGTACGTTGGGCGGGGGCTCGCGCGCGGGCGCTGCTCAGCGGCGCCACAGATCGCATGGCGGGAGGGGACATGAACATTAGATCGCGAATATCGTCGCTGCTGTTGCCGGCATTGGCGGGCGTCGCGCTGCTGCTCAGCGGATGCGCGCAGCAACGCGAACTGGGTTGGTGCACCGTGGCGGGCGCGGGTATAGGGGCGCTGGTTGGCGCGGGCGCGGGCTTCGGAATCGGCGAGGCCGCGGAAGGGAACAGCGGCTATAATTCGAGAGTCACGGCAGGCGCAGTAACTGGCGCGGTCGTCGGCGGAATAATCGGCGGAGTCGCCGGTCATTACTATTGCGATCCGATAGTTCAACCGCCGCCGCCTCCACCGCCGCCACCACCACCACCTCCACCGCCGCCACCGCCGCCGCCTCCTCCGGTCAGGGAGAAGCTGGTGCTGCGCGGAGTGCATTTTGATTTCAACAAGGCGAGAATCCGGCCGGGCGATGCGGCCGTGCTCGACGAGGCTGCGGCGACGCTCAAGGCGAATCCGGGAGTCGATATCGACGTTAACGGATATTGCGACGCGATCGGTAAGGTGAACTACAACCTGGCGCTGTCAGAGCGGCGCGCAGACGCGGTCGTCGATTACCTGGTCAAGGACGGCGTCGACTCGGCCCGGCTGCATCCGCACGGGTACGGCAAGACCGACTTCGTGGCGACCAACGACACGGCGGAAGGGCGCGCGCAGAATCGACGCGTGGAACTGGTGCCCGAACAATAACCTGCATACATAAAACGGGGCGCTCGCAATCGCGCGAGCGCCCCGCGCCTGCCACCGGCGTTTCCTGGAATGCGAGGGAGGACTTGAACCCCCGCGTCGTCCGTCCAGGCCAATCTACGCAAGCGTCTTGAAATCTATTTGCACTATGGCGGGCGCAGCCCCATACTTCGCCGGATAGCTGCGCGCAGAGGCGCTGGAGGACCAATCGATGGGGCGGATTTGGCTTCGCATATCTATGTGTATGCTTTTCGTGTTGGCCGTCGGTACGGCACGTTCGCAGGACGCACCGGAAGCGCTGTCGAACTTTGCGTCCGCCAAGCTTGTAATCGGACAAGAGAACTTCACTAGTTCGAAATGCAACAACGGGGGCAAGCCTGCCAAAGGGACTCTCTGCAGTTCCGAGGGTGCTGCGGCGTTGGGCAAAAAAACGCTCTTCGTGCCTGACGGCGGAAACGTTCGCGTGCTGGGCTTTAAGAAAGTTCCCACGAAGAACGGCGCGTCCGCGAAGTTCGTCCTGGGGCAGACCAGTTTCTCGAAGGCAAACATAGGGCTCAGCGGCAAGTCTTTCGATTACCCATCCGCGATAGCTGCCACCAACAGTCAGCTGTTGATGACAGATTTCGGCGATAGCCGCGTGCTCATCTGGAACAAGCTGCCGACCCAGACCAACACGGCGGCCAACGTGGTGGTCGGCCAAACCAACCTTACTTCAAACGATTCCGCGACGACCCAATCAGGATTGGATCATCCAGAGGCGGGATTGTTTGTGGCAAATGGCCAACTCTTCATTTCAGATCGCAACAACAACCGGATCATGATTTGGAACAGCATTCCGACCAGCAATGGCGCGGACGCCGATCTTGTACTCGGGCAGCCCGATTTCACGAGTAAAGTCGCGGCTACCACTCAAACCAACCTTCACGAGCCAGAGGGAATCTGGAGCGACGGCACAAGGCTGGTGGTCGCCGACGAATCCAACAACCGGGTCCTGATTTGGAACTCAATTCCCACGACGAATGACGCGCCCGCGGATGTAGTTGTTGGACAGCCGGATTTCACCTCGAACGACAACCCGGAACCGCCAACCGCACAGAGCTTTTTCTTTCCCACCGCCGTCGCTTCAGACGGCTCGAGTTTGTACGTGGCCGATTACGAGAACAGCCGCATCCTGGTGTTCAGTCCGTTCCCGACTTCGAACAATCCGACAGCCAGCATCGTGCTGGGTCAAGCCGACTTTACCCATGGGGATAATAACGCAGGCAACGATGCGCCGAGTGCTCAAACGCTCTTCGGTCCGATTGGACTGTCGATCATTGGGACGCAACTGCTCGTCAATGACTCGGGCAACAATCGCTTCCTGATATTCAGCACGGAGTGAACGCCGTTCTTCTCTCTTGCAGGGGGAGGAAAACAAGTGAAGGCGGGCACGGCGGCCCGTCCCACTACCGGATGGGGAATGCGAGAGGGGGGACTTGAACTTAAAGATCAACGACTCCGTGACGGGACAGTTGCTGGCTGCCGCAGTCGACAAGCGTGTCGGCGGCGCATCGATCAGGAACGTCGATGTGTGGCAATGGGGCGACGCCGACAACGCGATGAACTACTGGGGAAATGAAATCGACCAGCGTCTCGTATCGTGGGGCGTTCAACCGTCGAGCTCGACGGCGGCCGCCAATTGAAGAACTAAACGAAGAGCCAACTCAAGTGAGGAACAGCTCAATGCTTGGATGGAAAAATAGATATTTCGTAATCGCGTTCTTGATCGGAGCAATCTTCGGCTTATCGGCGGGAGGTGCGGCGTGGGCGCAAGACAAGAAGCCTAACATAGTCATGCTCATGACCGACGATACTGGGTGGAACGATTTCGGGGCCTATGGTGGCGGCGCAAACCTCGGCCATCCAACCCCGAACATTGACAAGATCGCCCAGGAAGGCGCCGTCTTCACCAGCTGGTACGGCCAGGCAAGCTGTACGGCGGGCCGCGCCTCGTTCATGACCGGACGCATCCCGATCCGCTCGGCTCTGTCTGTTGTAGTGGTGCCGGGCGACCCGAACGGCATAACGAAGTCCACGCCAACGATCGCTGAGTTCTTCCAGAAGAACGGCTACTCGACCTACTTCTCAGGCAAGTGGCATCTGGGTGATCAGCCGAAATTCTATCCGATCGAGCACGGCTTCGACGAAATGAAGGCATTCGCAGCGTACTATCCGGGCGTCTACACCTATGACGACACCGATTGGTACGCACACCCCTGGTTCCCGAAATACAATCCTGCCTATTGGGCCGAGTATCAAAAGATCGTCAATCTGTACGAATGGGAAGGCACCGCCGGCCAACCGGCGACCAAGGTCGCGCGTATCGACTACGACTACCTGCACGAATTCGATGTGCGGCAGGCCGACTTCGCCGTCGACTACATCAAGCAGCACGCGAAGGGTGACAAGCCTTTTTTCATGGATGTAAATTTCATGAAGATGCACAATCCGAACATTCCAGCCAAGGCGTTTATCGGCAAATCGCACCTCGGCAATTATTCGGACGCCATGATGGAACTCGATTCCAACATCGGCAAGGTCATCGATGAAATCCGAGCGGACGCTCCCAACACCATCGTTATTATTACCGCCGACAACGGCGCGTGGCAGGACGCTTGGCCTGACGCCGGCGTCGTGCCATTTCGTGGAGAAAAGGGATCGCCGTTCGAAGGCGGCTTCCGTGTGCCTGGCATCATGTGGTGGCCCAATCACATTCCAGCGGGCGTACGTTATGGCGAGATAATGTCGCATATCGACTGCTGGGCAACGCTGGCATCGATGGTCGGTCTCACACCGCCGCCGCATGGCGCATGGACAGACAACGACGGCAAGCCTATCTATTTCGACAGCATCGATAACAGCGCCTACATATTGGGCAAGGCGAAGCATTCGGCGCGCGACTCGTGGATTTACATCGACGGTGAAACCTTCGCCGGCGCGCGTGCTGACATAGGCGGCGATCCCGATAACCCCGACGTCAAAATTGCGTGGAAATACCTCTACACCGCCAAGGACACCTGGCTCGGGCCAACGGAGAATCTCGGCGCTATCGGCTCGATCTACAACCTGACCATGGATCCGTTCGAGAAATACGACATGACGTTCAACGGCGCCGTGAGCACGCGCATGACGACCACGTCGCCGGGCCGCTACGCCGGCTATGACAATGGCTGGGCTTTGTCGCTGATCCAGATACCGCTGATGGCGTTCGACAAATCCGTCGTGGATTTTCCGAACATCAAGCGTTTCCCCGGCGGAGCGTCGAACGACATGGTTCCTAATCTTCAGCACCCGGGAGACCCACTGCCTTTGATGGACATCCATCGCCTCGTGCAAACCATCGGCGCGGCCGATTAACAGGCGACTGACGGGCGTCCTCTGCTGGGACGCCCGTCACACCCAAATAAGGATCGGTGGGCGAGGTCGCCCGCCTGAGCTGAATCAGCACTGGGCTACCAACTACGGGCGCGCACAAAGCCAACTCCAGCTATCGCAAGCACCGCGACCAGGATGAACGCGCCCGCGGACGTAGTCGTTGCGCAGCCGGATTTCACCTCGTCGGACAACCCCGAGCCGCCAAATGCAACAGAGTCTGAATCAACCCGGTGGCGTCGCTTCGGACGGATCGAGTTTGTACGTTGAGGATTCCAGCAACAACCGCATCCTGGTGTACAGCCCTTTCCCGACCTCGAACAATCCGGCGGCCAGCATCGTGCTGGGTCAAGCCGACTTCACAGATAGCGGCAGGAACACGGGGCTAGCGTCGCCGACAGCGCAGACGCTGGCGTTTCCGTTCGGACTATCTCTGGTGGGGTCGCAACTCTTCGTCAATGACTTTGGCAACAGCCGGTACCTGATATTCAGCACGGAGTGAACGCCGTTCTTCTCTCTTGCAGGGGGAGGAAAAACAAGTGAAGGCGGGCACGGCGGCCCGTCCCACTACCGGATGGGGAATGCGAGAGGGGGGACTTGAACCCCCACGCCTTGCGGCACCGGATCCTAAGTCCGGCGCGTCTGCCATTCCGCCACTCTCGCGTGAGTTAGAAAATATTGGAAACCAGGGAGTTTTAGAAGGCCGCATGTCAGCTCCGAGCGGATGGGCCGCCACTTTGATAAGATTCGAGACACGGTAGTCAAAATGCGGGTTGATATTGGCGGTTGCAGGCTGTTCTTCGATGTCGATGGGGCCAAGTTCCGGCCCGACGGACCGCGAATGCGCGAGGTACCGACCGTGATCCTGCTGCACGGCGGTCCGGGCGCCGATCATTCAATCTTCAAACCCGCCTACTCGCAGCTCGCCGACCTCGTGCAAGTTGTATATCTCGACCATCGCGGGGACGGCCGCAGCGACGGGCGCGACGACTCCGAGCGATGGCGGCTGGCGCAATGGGGCGATGACGTGAAGGCCCTGTGCGAGGCGCTGGAGATAGAACGGCCGATCGTCATGGGAGTATCGTTCGGCGGTTACGTCGCGATGTCTTATGCGCTGCGCCATCCGGATCATCCCGCGAAGCTGATTCTATGCAGTACCGCGGCGTCACCGAGCAAGAAGGCGATACAGGTCGAGGTCTTCGAAAGGCTGGGTGGAGCGGAGGCCGGTGCAGCAGCACGAGCTTTTCTCGAGGATCCCACGCGGCAGGCAACGCGTGAGTTTCGGCGTTTATGCGGCCCGCTCTATCGCCGCAGTCGCTACGACCCGGACGTCGATACGCGCACCATTTGGAATCCGCGCTTGATGGCTGAGTTTCGCCGCGGTGAGAGAGAGACGATGAACTTCCTCGCCGGCCTCCATGGGATCAAGTGTCCGACCCTGGTGATGGTCGGCGAGGACGACCCGATGACGCCGGTGGCATGCTCGGAGGAAATTGTCGCGGCGCTGCCACCGGAGCTAGTGCGCTTCGAACGATTTGCCGGGGCGGGGCACGGCATAGTCTCCGATCAACCGGAACGATTTTTCGAAGTGCTGCGCAGCTTCATCGCAGCGTGAGCGGAACGCGTGAAGCCTCGGGAATGTCGCATGCTCACGGGGAGAAGCTATCTTATGGGTTGTGGCTTGAGCCCGGCGTGACGCGCGCCGCGAGCGCGGATAGCATCGTGGATAAAGTCAGGTAGGCCCTATCAGCGGTGGTCGGCGGCGGCATCAATGACAGCGATCCATAAAGCCTGGTACGGATCCGGGATGCCTTAAAGTCGTTGCACCAACTAAGCCCGTCCGCCCATACGCGATCATTTACAAGAGTCGATCGTCGAATCGCAGTCGCCAGCGCGGCTTGAAACTGGTGTTCGCCGAAGTGGGTTCCGATGGCCGCGCACTCGGACAGGCGAAGATATTCGCTTCCCGGCCAGCCCACGCGCCGCATCATGCGCCGGATAGCAGCCTGTTGTTGAGCGAAAGAAAACGCGAAGAGGCTAGCAGCCTGTAGTCTCGCCGGCGGAATCGCCGTCTTAAGCCGAAACGCTACTGACCAATCGCGCCCGGCCTCGATGATGGTGAAGTGATCCATTAAGAAGTCCATCACCACGGGCAAGTAAAATGCAGTAGGATGGTAGAAATCCTGATGAACGACAATTGATAACCCCGGGATAAGATGAGAAAAAAATTCGGTTAACACCTTGCCGCTGAGCGCCAGCGTCTTTGCTATATCGACAAAGAGTATTTCTATCGGCACTTGAGCAGGCCAGCTTTGTTTGAGCAAATCGCCCGAATGCACATCTATGAAATCGGCAAACTGCTCCGTGGACCGACGGAAAATCGCGGCGAAAGACTCACCCGGAGCTATGGCGTCGCCGAACTGTGTGCGAATGAAATCAATCAAATATGGTTCGCTGGCAATAAAGCAGTCATAGGAATCGATATGACGGCCGGCGGCTCGCGGATTATCTCTTAAACCTGCGGCGAGGCAACAGGTAGACGCTCCGCAGAAAGATCCAAGGTCCACGACAGCACCCTGGCCGGTGTAGAACTGTCGGGCCAGGTGATAGAGCAACTTGCGCTCTTCCAGACCGAGCAAACCGAGAGCATAACTGCCCGCTTGTGCATCCGGATCCAGCCATGGCCTCGCGTCTGTCATGGCGGAGCCTTAGCTGAGAGTCGAAACGAGTGCCGAAAACTCGGAGTACTTTAGTCTCGCGATCAGATCATCGAAGTTCGAGAGAAGTTTGGAGTAAGGTACGTTAATCGCTTTCTGAAGGCGTCGATCATAGCGGAAATTGAAATGGCTTCCGAGCGTATTGGCGATGTCCTTTAAAGGCCCTGGTCCTTCGGGAATCTCATCATTAAAGCCAGCTCTATCAACGTCCTCGATCAAGTTTTCGTAGCTGCAACTGACTAGCTTGCCACCGCGTGCTGACTCGATGAAGGCGTTACGCTCGTTTAGTGTTCTCCGCGCACGAACCATGCACTCTTCGACATCGATGCGATAGCTACGGTCAATCATGATGCCGTCGTAGTTGTGCCAGACATTTCGTTCTGCGGCGATCAGGGTTGAAATGGCAGAATGAACTACGTTCCTGGTAATATGAATTAGTGTAGCGCCCCGGGATCGCAGGTAACTCAGGATGAAGGGATGAGAGGAATTCCAGTGCGCAGGTGCGATGTCGCGCAATTGATTGTACTTGATATCAATGCCAAAAGCGTGGCTGGAGATCTTTATGTTGCCTTCCCAATGATTGCGGATTCGATATCGCACAAAGGCAAAGTACTGATCAAGGAGCGAGCCGGTTCCATTGACAGAAGCAGGAAAAGCCTTATCAACCGGCAGGCTGCGGCAGAAGTTGTCCCAGTGTGCAGGGGCTGGGTGTGGCGTAAACACCTCACCCAGCATCGCGATCTGTTCGTTGGTGTTGAGAATCTCGCGCAATAAATTAGTGCCGGTGCGTTGAGCGCCGATCACCGCGAACAAATCGACGCCACCTAAAGGGTTGTCAGAGTTAACCAAGGCTTTCACTGGCGCCGGCGACCAGACCTTTAAGGGTTTGCCGGCTTCTTTCCCACGCCGTCCAAAATCCCGTCAAATCGCCAGCTATCCGGTCTTCCGCCATTCGGCGGAGCCATAGATAGGACTCTCTGGAAAGAGGGCGCAGTTTGGGATTTGTATCGAAGTCGGAGTCTTTGAAGAAGCTGTGGCGCAATTTGGGATCGAGAAATTCACTGGCGAATTGTTCGATCCCCGCTTTGCAGCTTTCATTCAACGGAATCTTCAGACCGCAGGCTATGCGTTCAAGCTGCGGCCCGGGGTCGGCCATAACCATGTCATAGTCGGCGACAATAAATGGTTTGTCGGCGAGCTTTCCGAAGTATGGGACCATATAGACCAGCCATAGAAAGTGCGCCGTTATTTCATCCATACCTTGGCGTTCTCGCAGCGACAGGGCTATGCTGCGCGGATTCCTGATGACCACGAGGTAGCACGCACTCACTTCAAGACGACGGAGCGCTGATTGCCAGAAGGGCAGCAGGCGGATCGTGCGCGGGTCCTTGAATCCCCAGAGCGCATGACTCACGAATTTAGATTTGAGGTACTCGATCGCCTCATCAAGCAGGGCTTCTATCTCGGCGTCATGCCAGCGGCTATCGTCAATCAATGCAACGTCTTCCCACCTGAGCCCGAGTGCAGCCAGCAGGCGCTCATTGAGTTCGCAAATATACCTATCTTCCCAGTAGCCGGTTGGGTTGTCGGGTCGTGGGCTTAGAAAGTTATCGCCGAGGTAAACACCCAGCATCTGCATGCCGCGAGCGAGCGCGCTTGTCCCGCTGCGGTGCATTCCAATCACAAGAACAGCCCGCGAGGACGGCATTCGATGTCACCCATCCAAGGTGTGGTTTTTCACGTGGGAAGAGAACGCGACTGCCTTTGCGGCTGCGTGCTTCTCAACCGGTAACGGCAGGACCCTGCTCGCCTCGCGAAAGGGGCGTTCCCGTGTTTGCATCCCGCTCAAACTTCAACCCCTGGCCAAATTGCAACACCTTGAATAACGTCTGTTCCATCGCGGGCGCCACGTTGCGTCCCGGCATCGTATAGGGCCTAACGCTGCGGACCGCGTTCACCAGGGAATGGACGAGACTTTCCTGGTCCTGATCCTCGCGCTGCCAAAGGAACACTTCCGGCATCGTTTCGATTCGCAGACCTAACAGAGCAGCCTTTGAAAGAAATTCCCAGTCGTCAAGGGTTGATACTGCTTCGTCGCTGAAACCTCCGACCGTGTTGAACGCATCGCGCCGCACAAGTCCGTTGGTGCTGCCGAAGCAGTTGACGAATGCACCGGTAGCAGCATCGCCTCCGAGAAAGGGACGGCGTGAGTGTTCGAGGCGATTCTCGGACGAACCGTTCGAAGACCCGAGGAAAAAACTAATCGCCGAAGTCAGAATGTCGGCGTCAACGCGTTGCGCAACCTGCACGAAGATGGAGATCGCGTTCGGCGCAGATAGCACGCTGTGATCATCAACGAAGAACAGGTATTCGCCTTTTGCCTCACGCACAGCGGCATTCCTGGCTGAACCAATCTCGTTACCGCGCCGGTGAATTCTACGCAGCTCACAGCCTTTAAACCCGTCGGCATTGCTGGAAGGTGCTGGCGTTGGCGAATTTTCGCTTCCACATTCGGCGAGGATGATCTCCAGATGCGGATAGTCCTGCTGTTCGAGCGAGGCTAGCGTGGCGGCGGCACCTTTGTGGTTTACGTTGTACGCAAAGCAGACGCTCACCAATGGAAAGATTGAGTCCCTGTTCGGCTTTCGATCCTGGCGAACGGCTGGCTCATTCCTGGCTCGATTCTGAAGGCCCGAATGCCAACGAACCCAATTGCCCTCGGTGTCACCAAACGAGGCCGACGGCCGCGCCGGAGCGGCCCCCTGTTCCAGCGCACTTGCGATACGCCCTGCCAGAACGTCCGGATGCGGCTCGAAGCAAACGCTCTCTCTATCGGCAGGATGGATAATTTCCGGGATACCTCCGATGTTGCTGGCCAGAAGCGGTACGCCAGCGCCCACGCATTCCAGCACCGTGTTGGGAAAATTGTCGATGAGAGACGAGACTACAGCCAACCGTCCATCGCCCTTGAGGTACTCAATGGCCGCGCGCTGATACTTATTCGAGGCGACGCGCCACGGAACGGTCCATGCTTTCGATCGGTCGCTGATATAGCCAATGCTGGAGCGTCCGTAGATCTCAGTTTCCTTTCCGAGAAAAGTAACTTCGAACCCGAGATTCCTGCCACCTGCACAGAGTTCGTCCAGTGCGTCGCAGAAGAGCTTTAGACCCTTTCTAATCTCAAGCCGTCCAAAGAATACAATCTCTCGAATCGCCTTTCGGCTCTGACGCGGAGCGGGATCCTCTGAGAGCAAACCCTGGGGAAGAACGTACGGTGCTACGTAGGTTCGTTCCGGGAGTTCCCAGCCATTTTGTAGCATCCAGTTGAGCAGATATTGAGTAGGACTTACTACTACATCTGCGGCGGAGACGCTCACGCGTTCCATGAAATCGATCTCAAGCTCGCCCAGATTGCGTATATAGTCATGGCTGCCTTCCTTTACCCAGAGCGTAGGACCATGGGTACCAATCACGAAGGTCAAATCAGCAAAGGCCAGCCCCTGGCGCCTGGCCAACAAGCTATAGAACGCCAGTCCCTGACATTCGGGAAAGTGAACGATATCGAAGTCGTGCTGATGATCCTTCAGCCAGGCATACGTATGATAGGACACGCTCGAAGCCCAGGCCGCGTGAATTCGCGGCTCGTGAGCCATAGGCAGTGGGATCAGCTTGATTCCTTTTTCTGTCTTATAGTAGTCGACCCAATCGATCATGTTTCCGTCAGTGGGATGGCATCCGAGAAGGAAGAGAATGCTCACATCATAGCCGGCCCGTTTCAACGCGTCGGCAAGGCTCGTGTAAGCAGTGCCGATACCCGCGTTGCGCGATGGCCCTTCGATTTCCCACGTAGCAATGCAGACACGAGGCGGGCGGGATCCGCGGGCGACGTCAACTCCTGGCAATGGCGGAAACATAGCAGCCACTAGCTTGTCTTCTCCTTTGCCGGATCTGATTGGATCGCAGCAATGTATCTAACTATAAACAGGTGCGGCAGGATACGAATTTTTTTGGTGGGTTTCAAGCCATTTTCTTTTGTGGCCGTCAATTTTTTGGGTTATCTGGAGAACACGCAAACTGCTTCACAGGCAGGTGATTGTGCCACGTTCAAGCACTGCCGTAGTACAAGAAAATGCAGTTGCGAGCAGTTTGTCCTTGGAGGCTCACCGGCGTACTGTGTCGCGATGCTGGTTACGGTTGATCACTTAACAAAAACCTACGGCAAGTTCACGGCGGTCGACGACGTATCGTTCGTCGTCAATCCCGGAGAAATTGCCGGCCTGGTCGGGCCCAACGGCGCCGGCAAGACGACTATCATTCACATGATGCTTGGTCTGATTTCGCCGAACGCGGGTAAAATACGTTTGTTCGGGAAGAGCCTCGATGCGGACCGCGAACAGATTCTCAAGAGACTGAATTTCACGTCGCCCTACATGGCCTTCCCGGTCCGGCTTACCGTCCGGGAAAATCTGACGGTCTTCGCTGGAATCTACAACGTTCGCAATCCGGCAGCGAAAATCGGGGAACTGCTGGAGCGCTTCGGGATCGGACGCCTGACGAAGAAACCAATCTCGCGGCTAAGCTCCGGCGAGATCACGCGGGTCGGACTCTGCAAAGCGTTTCTGAACGATCCTGAATTGCTCTTACTCGATGAGCCAACTGCTTACCTTGATCCTCAGGCGGCGATTCAAGTTAGAGAGGTTCTGCTCGATCTGCAGAAGAGCCGTGGGACGACGATTCTCTATACCTCGCACAACATGCACGAGGTTGAGCGGATGTGCGACCGGATTTTCTTTCTCAACCATGGAAGTATCATCGCAACCGGAACTCCTATCGAAATAACCCGCACGATCCTGAACGAGGAACGCAGTTCGCCTGCTCTCGAAGAGGTATTTATCCGGATAGCGGAGCGTCGGCCAGATGAAGCTGTATCGAATTAGATCCGTTATCCTGCGACATACCTATGAGGTGATTCACAACGCGAATCACATCACCTACATGGTGTATTGGCCGATCGTTAACATATTGGTCTGGGGATTTTTCACACTCTATCTTCGCCACGGGGATGCCTTGAAGCCTGGAGTAATCAGTTGCCTGCTCGGCGCAGTCATCCTGTGGGGGCTGTTCAATGCTTTTCAACGCGACATGGCAGTAGGATTCCTTGAAGAGCTGTGGTCGCGAAACCTTGTCAGTCTATTCGCTTCACCGCTGAGTGTTTCGGAATACGTGACCGGCCTCATTGTCGTGACGATTGCGAAGGCGATAATCGGTTTGGGCGTCGGGTCCGTCATCGCCTGGCTATTCTATCACTACAATATGTTTCCTGCGCTGCCTGCATTACTTCCGTTCATTTTGAACCTGGTCCTATTTGCAGTAACTATGGGCATCGCAGTCACTGGCTTGATCTTCCGATACACGACCAAGTTCCAGGCCATGGCGTGGAGCTTCGCCGGGATCCTGATGCCGCTGTCGTGCGTCTTCTATCCATTGAACTCGTTGCCGAGCTTCCTGCGTCCGATGGCTTCGATTCTACCGACGACTCAGTCATTCGAAGGCATGCGCGAGGCTATTGAAAACGGCGGATTTTCTGTGGCGCATTTCCGGGCGGGTCTCGAATTGAACCTGATCTATTTCGTCTTTTCCGTCGTCTTCTTCCGATGGATGTTCGAGTCAGCGCGACTGCGCGGGCTGCTAGTGAAGATGGAATAAGCAACATGTCGGGGGCGATCCAGCGTTCTATGTTTGCGACTGCGAATTCCGAAAATACAGATTTGGCTTCAAGGTGAAGTGAAAGCGTTTTTCACAACGCTCTCAGCAAACCGACGATTGCCCAAGAATCTCGTGATGCGGTAACCATCCTACCGTCCTCATCCGAAGGAGCGCGTGATGGATTTTGGCACTTTGATTTTCACCAAGCCCGAACGCGCGATTACCGACGTCAAGTTCGCGGAGGACCGCGATTGCGACAACTAAGCGGATGCAACAGAATCCGGCACCGAGCGATTTGAGATGAGACTGACTCCCCGGGAGGTCGACAAACTTCTAATCTTCACGGCGGCGGAGGTGGCGCGGCGGCGAAAAGCTCGCGGGCTCAAACTGAATCATCCGGAGGCCACGGCGCTGATTGCGGCCGAGATTCTCGAAGGCATTCGCGACGGCCGCTCGGTCGCTGAACTGATGGAATACGGCATGACAATCCTGAGCCGCGACGACGTCATGGAAGGCGTCGCCGAAATGATCGACGCGATACAGGTCGAAGGGACTTTTCCCGACGGGACCAAGCTGGTTACGGTTCACTCTCCGATACGTTAGCTGCGATACGGCACAAATCGTGGGGATCATCGGATGATACCGGGCGAATACATTCTCGCAGAGCCGGATATTGTCGCCAACGAGGGCCGTGAAACGGCCGAGTTGACGGTCGTCAACACCGGCGACCGGCCGATCCAGGTGGGATCGCACTTTCATTTTTTCGAGGTCAACAAGGCGCTCAGCTTCGACCGCCGCCGGTCGTTCGGAATGCGCCTGAACATACCGGCCGGCACCGCGGTGCGCTTCGAGCCGGGCGACGACAAGAAAATCAAGCTGGTGCGCCTTGGTGGAGCGGCCAGGGTTCTGGGTCTCAATGCACTGACAAGCGGAGAGACAGATGCGTCAGTCGCCGATGCGGCCGTCGAGCGGGCCGATGCGCGCGGCTTTGCGAACGTGAAGCATTAAAGCGATGAGCTTGAGAATTCCACGCCGCCAATACGCCGAACTCTACGGCCCGACCACGGGCGACTGCGTTCGGCTGGCCGATACTGATTTGCTGATCGAGATCGAGCGCGATTTCACTGTGCCCGGCGACGAAGCGAAGTTCGGCGGCGGCAAGGTGCTGCGCGACGGGATGGGCCAATCAGCGAGCGCGACTTCAGACAGCGGAGTGCTGGACGCGGTGATCACCAACGCGATCATCCTCGACCATTGGGGGATCGTGAAGGCGGACATCGGGATTCGAGGCGGACGCATCGCGGCGATTGGCAAGTCGGGCAATCCCGACATCATGGACGGCGTCACGCCGGGGATGGTCGTCGGCGCGGGGACTGAAGTGATCGCCGGGGAGCATCGAATCGTCACCGCCGGCGGAATCGATGCTCACGTGCATCTCATTTGTCCGCAGCTTGCGTGGGAGGCTCTGTCCGGCGGCATCACGACGTTGCTTGGCGGCGGCACCGGCCCGGCAACGGGAACCAACGCGACCACCTGTACACCCGGCCCGTGGAATATCCATCGGATGATGGAGGCGGCCGAGGGCTTACCGGTGAACATGGGCTTGCTTGGCAAAGGGAACGCCTCGACGCCGGCTCCGCTGCGCGAGCAGATCGAGGCAGGTGCGATCGGGCTCAAGCTGCACGAGGATTGGGGCACTACGCCCGCCGCGATCGATTGTGCGTTGTCAGTCGCCGACGAATATGACGTGCAGATCGCGATTCATACTGACACGCTGAACGAAGCAGGCTTCGTTCAGGACTCAATCGACGCGTTCAAAGGCCGAACGATCCACACCTATCACACCGAGGGCGCGGGCGGCGGCCATGCGCCGGATATAATTCGCGTGTGCGGCGAGCTGAACTGCCTGCCATCCTCGACCAACCCGACGATGCCGTTCACGGTCAACACGCTGGACGAGCATCTCGACATGCTGATGGTCTGCCATCACCTGGACCCGCTGATTCCCGAGGATGTCGCGTTTGCCGAGTCGCGGATTCGCGCCGAGACGATTGCGGCCGAGGACGTGCTGCACGATCTCGGCGCAATCAGCATGATGTCGTCGGATTCGCAGGCGATGGGACGCGTTGGCGAGGTAATCATCCGCACGTGGCAGACCGCCGACAAGATGAAGCGTCAGCGCGGTGCGCTGCCCGGCGAGAAAAGCGGGAGCGACAATGTGCGCGCGCGCCGCTACGTGGCTAAGTACACGATCAATCCGGCGATCACGCACGGAATCGCGCACGAGGTCGGATCGATCGAAGCCGGCCGGCTGGCTGATCTCGTCATCTGGAAGCCGGCATTCTTTGGCGTGAAGGCGGAAATGGTTTTGAAGAGCGGGATGATCGCGTGGGCGGCGATGGGCGAACCCAACGCGTCGATACCGACGCCGGAACCAGTGATCTATCGTCCGATGTTCGGCGCGTTAGGGCGCGCTCTGAGTTCCTCGTCGGTGACGTTCATCTCGAAAGCCAGCGCTGGCAAATTGGGGCATCTCAACCTTGCGCGCCCGCTCGTAGCCGTCGCGAAATGCCGGTCGCTCAGCAAGCGCGATATGGTGAACAACAGCGCGCTGCCGAAAGTCGAAGTCGATCCCGACACGTATGAAGTACGCGCCGACGGCGAACTGATCACATGCGAGCCGGCGGTATCATTGCCGATGGCACAACGTTACTTTTTGTTTTGAGTGGACGCACAACCGATGCTGACTGTCGAGCGGATCGCGCCACGTCCCAGCGACGCCGAGCGAACCTGCAAACAGCGCGACTGCCTTCGCATGACGTCGGAGGAGCGGCGCTGGGTGCGGCGTCGGGCTATGAGCGCGAGCGGCCGCGAGGTCGCGCTCGCCCTGCCGACCGGCACCGTGATGCATCCCGGCGACATTCTCGTAAACGAGCCCGATTGGTATCTCGAGGTCGAAGCCTCGGAGGAGCCGGTGCTCGCGATGCATCCTCACGATCGCCAGGCTGCGTTGCGCGTCGCGTTCGAGGTCGGCAATCATCACTTCCCGCTGGCCATCGACGGCGACACGTTGCTGGTGCCTGACGACACGGCGATGGTGCAGCTTCTGAAGCGGATCGGCGAGCCTTTTGAGCGCGTCCGCGCGGTTTTCGATCCGATCGCGCGGGGGCATCGCCATGAATCCTGAAGCGACGATCGCATTGCTGCAATTTGCCGATGGGCTTTTTCCCGCGGGCGCGTATGCGCATTCGTTCGGACTCGAAGCATATGTGGCAAGTGGCCGCGTGTCCGACGCCGACAGTGTCGAACAACTGCTGCGCGCGCATCTGCAAGGCAGCGCGGGACCCACCGACGCGGTTGCGGTGGTCAACGTGCTGCAAGCGGCCTTGGCGAAAGATCTCAATCGATGCCTCGAGCTCGACGCGCTGGTTGACGCGATGAAGCCGGCGTTGGAAATGCGCGATGCCAGCCGCCAGATGGGCCGGCAGACCGCGAGAGTCGCCGACGCACTTGTCGAGCATCCCGTCATCCGGGAGTTCGCCCGCCTGGCGTCCGCGGGCCTCACGCCGTGCCATCATTCTGTCGTCTTCGGAATTGCCGGCGGCGCACACGGATGGCCGCTCTACGAGGCGGCGGCAGCCTACTTGTATTCGTCAACCGCGGCGATCGTCGGAGCCGCGCTGCGCTTGATTCCACTCGGGCAACTCAAGGGACAGCTCATCATAAGAAATCTCAGGCCGCTGATTGGCAGGCTTGCAGACGATGCGACTCGAAAGAGCGTCGCTGAGATGGGCGGCTTCGCGCCCGGTCTCGAAATTGCTTCGATGCGCCACGCCGCGATGGACGCGCGGCTCTTCAGATCATGATTCCCAAACCACTCAAGATTGGGATCGGTGGACCCGTCGGATCGGGCAAGACGGCGCTGGTGGAATGGCTATGCCGTCGGATGCACCCTGACCGCCAGCTGGCCGTCATCACCAACGACATCTACACGCGCGAAGATGCGGAATTCCTTACCCGGCGTGGAGTGCTGGCTGCGGAGCGAATCCTGGGAGTCGAGACCGGCGGATGCCCTCATACCGCAATCCGCGAAGATGCTTCGGTAAATCTCGAGGCGCTGAGCGAGCTGACGCGCCGGTTCAGCAATCTCGATATCGTGATCATAGAGAGCGGCGGTGACAATCTTGCGGCGACTTTCAGCCCCGAGCTGGTGGACGCGACTATCTACGTGATCGACGTGGCGGAAGGCGACAAGATTCCGCGCAAAGGCGGCCCCGGCATCACGCGTTCTGGGTTGCTGGTAATCAACAAAATCGATCTCGCTCCTTATGTGGGAGCCGATCTTGGGGTCATGGAGCGCGACGCGCGGATCGCACGGGGCGAGCGGCCTTTCGTTTTCACCAACTTGCGCGAGGGAAAGGGGATCGACCGTGTTGTCGATTGGATCAAGCGTGAGTTGCTGTTCGAAGGCTGACCGGGTCGGACGCGACGGATTTCTGCGGCTGGTCTTCGAGCGGCGCGGCGACCGCACTGTTCTGACCGGGCGCCGCTTCGCGCTGCCACTGCAGGCGCTCGAGCCGTCCAGACGGCCAGACGGTTCGGTATATATGATGATGCTCAATCCAACTGGCGGAACATTTGGCGGTGACCGGCTGCGCACCGAGGTCGTTCTCGGGGCGGGCACGCACGCCATATTGACCACGCCCTCTGCCAGCAAGATATATCGCGCGTTGGACAACGCCGCTCGATCGGAAACTGAAATCTCAATCGGCGAGGATGCCATTCTCGAATACCTTCCCGACCATCTGATACCGCATCCTGGAGCGGCGCTGCGGCAAAAGATTGCGGTCACGATGGCGCCGGGGAGTTGCGCAATCATCTACGACGCGATTGCAGCGGGACGCGTCGGCCGTGACGAGCGATGGGTGTTTCGCGAAATCACCACCGAAATCTCGATACATTGCGGCGATTCGCCTTGGTTTGTTGCCCGCTCGTCACTGAAACCCGGGATTCAGCCGGTTGGAGGCCCGGGGCTGATGGACGGTTTCGACTATCTCGGCGCAATCGTCGCGGTTGGAGACAGATTCGGGGCGTCAGGCGGGAACGTCAACGCGCTTGACGCGGCGGTCTGTTCGACTGCTGGCGTTTTGGGCGGGGCGAGTGCGCTCGGGTCAAACGGACTGGTCGCCAAGTTCCTGACGCCGAATGCCGATGCTCTTTCCAGGACAATGTTCTGTGGATGGTCGAGCGCGCGGCAACAGATGATAGGCGAGCCGGGGTTCGACCTTCGAAAGTTATGAACGGTGAGTAGATAGTATTTTGCGACGGGAAGG
>Ga0302325_10006454_pt1 | contig 26350 bp, 29 predicted proteins | sample Palsa_T0_2_FD_201948 | JGI IMG/M metagenome (GOLD analysis project Ga0302325, IMG submission 201948) | Peat permafrost microbial communities from Stordalen Mire near Abisko, Sweden - Palsa_T0_2 | ecosystem: Environmental > Terrestrial > Soil > Palsa > Peat permafrost | place: Sweden: Abisko... | reverse complement strand
CCCCGTTCAGGCGGTGGCTTCGGGCTCCGTGATCTCTCTCAGCTTCTCCAGCGCCCCGCGCAAGATGCGCGAGACCTGCATCTGAGAGACACCGATCAGGTCGGCGATCTGAGTCTGCGTCCGGTCCTCGACGAACCGGAGGATCAGCACCCGCCGTTCTCGCGCAGAGAGGCTCCGGGCCGCGGCGGCGATCGTGACGCTCGCTTCAACCAGCTCGAAGCGCTCGTCCTCATCGCCGAACATATCCGAAAGCGTGCCCGATCCTCCCTCGCCATCGTCGTGGGGGGCATCGAGCGAGACGCTGTGGTGCGCGGCCGCCGTCTCCAGCCCTTCGACGACGTCCTCGAGACTCAGCTCCGTGTACTCGGCCAGCACGCTCACGCTCGGCGCGCGGCCGGTCTTGGCGGTCAGCTCCTGGTAGGCGTCCTCGATCTTGAGCGCCCGCTCCTGGGCTCCCCGAGGCACATGCACCGACCAGCCGAGATCTCGGAAGTAGCGCTTCAGCTCACCCAGGATGGTGGGTACCGCGAACGACGAGAAAGCCGTCCCGCGCTCGGGGTCAAAGCGGTCCACCGCCTTGACCAAGCCGAGGCTCGCCACCTGGAGCAAATCGTCGAACGGCTCGCGAGCGCCTGAGTACCGGCGCGCCAGCTTTCGGGCTAACGGGAGGAACCGCTCTACCAATTCCGCCCTGGCGCGTACATCACCTGCCTCTCGCAGCCGCGCGAACAACTCGTCGGTGTCCGCGCGCCGGGTCGCTCCACTGGGCACGCCTTGCGGCGCGACAAGCGGCTGCCCGAGAGCTGAAGTAGCTGTCATCGCCTGCTTTTTACCCCCATCGTCGAGCCTGAAACATTTCCTCCTATCACTCGGAGTGCCGTTTCCGCATCCTGGCGGCCGGGTACGCGGAAACCCCATGCCGCTGCCATCAATCCCGCCTGCCGCCGGCCTTGCCCAGGCTCCGACGGGCTGACTGCTCCGACGCCGGGCTCGCCCGCCGTCGGAACGGGCGCGGCTTCGTATACCTCGACCCCGAGGGCCATCGCCTGCGCGACGAAGAGTCGCTGGCACGGATCCGGGAGCTTGCGATCCCGCCGGCCTGGGCCGACGTGTGGATCTGCCGCGACCCCCTCGGCCACCTTCAGGCCACCGGCATCGATGCCGCCGGTCGCAAGCAGTACCTCTACCACCCATCGTGGCGCCTCCGGCGCGACCGCGCGAAGTTCGACGCGATGCTCGAGTTCGCGGTCACGCTGCCGCGGCTACGCCGGCGTGCCCGGCGCGACCTGCGCGGCGATGGGCTGACCCACGATCGCGTGCTCGCGTGCGCGCTGGTCCTGCTCGACCTGGGGTTCTTCCGGATCGGCTCCGAGAGCTACGCCGAGCAGAACGGCAGCTATGGCTTGACCACAATGCTCAAGCGGCACGTGCGCTTGGCGGATGACCAGCTGATCTTCGACTACCTGGCCAAGGGCGGACGCAGGCGCGTCCAGGCGATCGCCGATCCCGCCGTCCGCGAGGTTGTGTCCGAGCTCAAGCGCCGCCGCGGCGGTGGCCCGCGACTGCTCGCCTACCGCGACGAGCGGCGCTGGGTCGAGCTCCGCTCAGAGGATCTGAATGATCGGATCAAGGCCCTTACCGGCGGCGATTTCTCCGCCAAGGACTTCCGGACCTGGAACGCCACCGTCCTCGCCGCCGTCGCCGTCGCCGGCCATGGAGCCGCGGTGGACTCGGGGGCCAGCCGTAAGCGGGCGGTCAACGCGGCGGTGAAGGCCGTGGCCGCGTATCTCGGCAACACCCCCGCGGTGTGCCGTGCGTCCTACATCGATCCGCGGGTGTTCGACCGGTTCCGAGCCGGCCACACCATCGCCGAAACGCTGCCTCGCCCGCTCGATCGTGTGGACCTCGCGAAGCGCAGCGCGCGGGAGGAGGTCGAATCCGCAGTGCTCGACCTGATCGGGGATTAGCTGCCGGTTTAGTCGTCCTTGCGATCCGCCTTGGCGCGAGCCGCGGCGTCGGCGAAGTCTGCGGCCTGGTCGCGGGTCGCCAAGGCCTGCTCACGCTCGCGCAGGGCCTCGGCCGCGGCGTCGAGCGCCTCCAGGCGTTCCCTGGCGGCCCGTTCCTCGACGACCTTCGACGCGCGCTCGCTCTCTCTCTGGCTGTCCTCCAGTCGCTCATTCCTGACTTCCGCGGCCCGCTGGACCTTCGTCTCGCGCTGACGGGCCGCCTCCTCGCTCTTCGCCGTAGCCCGCCGGTTGGCCTGACGGCGCTGGCGAGCGGCCTGCTCCTCACGCTGCTGGAGCCGAGCATCGGCCGTGTCGTCCATCCGCCGCGCCTCGGCTCGGAGCCTGAGCGCCCGCTCGCGCTCCTCCGCGGCCGCGCGGCGCCGCGCCGCATCGTCCCGCAGGACGGGGTCGCCGAGGATGCCGGCGATGATCTGTCGCACGGTGGCGTCGGCGCGGTCGAGTGCGAGCTCGGCCGCCGGCTTGGCGCCGGTGCCGTTCCCTGGCAGTAGGCGGATCGCGCCGCCCAGCGGCAGGCGAACGAGCTTCAGGTAGCTGTCCACTGCGGTCCTCGACATCTCACGTACCTTCATTGCGCCTCCTCAGGGTCGATCGCATCCGCTTTCTGTTCTGCGCGCCGAGCTTGCTGCTCGAGCTCGATTTCTTTCTGGGCCACGAACAGCCGCTCGCGTTCGGCCTCGAGCTCGGCCTGCTGCGCCGCCGATTTCTCCGCGCTCAGCTGGCTCTCGGCCGCGGCCTCCCGGCGCTGCGCCTCGGCCTGCGCCTCGCGCTCCGCCGCGACCCGATCGCGCTCGATCTGGGCATTGCGCTCCTGCTCGGCAACTTCGTTCTCGAGGCGCTCGCGTTCGAGCTCGAGCTCGGTCTTGTCGGCCACGAGTTGGGCCTCGGCGTCGCGCTGCTCGGCCTCCTCAGCCATCCGTGCGGCCTTGGCCTCGGTCTCGGCCTGGGCCTCCTGCAGGCGCCCTTCGCGGGTGAGGTCATCGTTGCCGAGAACCGACCCGAAGGCGGCCTTGGCCTTTCCGGCCAGCTTGCCCGCGATCCCACCAGCTGTCCGCTCAGAGTTGTCTTGACTGTTCAAAGCGAGTTCATTGCTCCTTCGAGTAGGGGTCGCGCCGCCCGTAGGCCCACAACACGGCAGCTATCGGATTCCCCCTCCTCGCTCGCTATCTCCGATACCCGCGAGCGCGATCGACAAACGTCGGCGCTCAGTCCGGATCGACGGGAAGCGGGTTGTGCTCGCGTCCCAGGCGAGGTCCCGGCCGTTCGATCTCGAACCAGACGTGCGTCGTGCCTTCGTGTACGCCCCAGCGACTGGACTCGGCATCGACGAGGCTCAGCCCCCAGCCCCCGAGGCGTTCGAAGTCGCCGCGGCGAACCTCGCGCTCAAAGCCCGAGCCCTCGTCGATCACCTCGGCGAGCAAGCGATCTTCATCGAGGCTGAGTCGGAGCCGGATCCTTCCCCGGCCGTGGACAATCGCATTGTTGACAAGCTCGGAGACGAGCAGCTTGGCGCGGCCCAGCTCCTCGCTCTCGAGTCTTCCGGCTCCCAGCTGGTCGAGCACGCCCCGCGCGCGACCGGCCGCAGCGGGGTCCCGGGGAAGCTCGACCTCTAGTGGCTCGGACATTTTGGCGCTGTTCCAATGAAGAGATGCATCACACCCACGGTACGCCTCAAAGGCGAGAACTGCATCCGGGAAACCGCGTGCACCGACCAGTGGTTGCCCGCAAGCGACCCAGCACGGCGGTCAAATCGAACGTCCTCAGGTCGAGGTTACGCGGCCCGCGCCGCGGGTAACTGACCGCCACCGGATCCTGCAGGATTCTCACCGCACTGCAACCGATAGGAGAGGCCCCATGCCCGACCCACAGGGAAACACCACTGCTGACCCCGAGGCCGTTCCCGACACGTCTCAGGGTGCGTACAAGGAAGGTCGCACGGACGACATCGCCGGGGATGGTGAGAAGCTTCAGTCCAACGACCCGAAGGACATGCAGGCCACGGAGCTCGACGACGCAGAGAGCGACGAGCTCGGCCCGCCGCTGCACCCCAAGAGCTAGTCCGAGCGAGCCACACCCGGGGACCCCACGCGACGATCTGGGGCGTCGAACTCCTGTGCGAGTTCGATCACCAGGAGTGCAATGTCGTCGCGGGGGTCTTCCCCGGCCGTGGCTCGCTCCTCGATGAACGACGCCGTCTGCTCTGCCCCCCATGCCGTGCGCGGCCAGCAAGATTTCGCCCAAGTCCGACTCGGAGAGGATCCGGACCGGCGCTCGCGCATCGGTCAACCCGTCGGTGTACAGCAGCATCGTGTCGCCGGGACTCAGGACCGCATGACCGGGGAGATACGTCACTCCGCTGGTCACCCCGATCAACGGCCCTGATACCGCGAGCCGCTCGACCGTGGCGTCCGCCCGCAGCACGAGCGGAGCGGGATGCCCCGCGGCCGCGAGCTCCAGGCGCAGCTGCCCCGAGTCGATGGTGGCGATGATCATCAGCGCGGTGAGGAATCGGTCGCGCACGAACTCCTGATCCCGGGTGACGGCATCGTTGAGCCGGCCCAACACGGTCGCCGGATCGCGATCGGCGAGCGCCCGGATCGTGTAGCGCGCGAGCGCAGTCAGGGCGGCAGCCTGCGCGCCCTTGCCGCAGACATCGCCGATCACGATTCCCCAGCTGTTCTCCCCGATGGCAAACGCGTCGTAGAAGTCACCGCCGACGTCCTGGCCCTTCGCAGCCGCGCGGTAGCGGCCGACGATGCGGATGCCCGGGATGTGCGGCAGCGCCTGCGGCAGCAGGCTCTCCTGCAGGGTGCGCGCGAGCTGCTGCGAGGACTGGAACAGGCGCGCATTGTCGACGGCCATCGCAGCTCGGCGCGCGAGGTCCTCGGCGAGCACGAGGTCGTCCTTGTCGCGCCCCCGCATACGTTCGGGCGGCCCTCGCGGAGGTCGAAGAGGCCGATATCCCGCTCCAGGACGCGCTTCTGATCGCCAGTGAGCTGGTGACCAATGCCGTCCTGCACTCGGGCTGTGGGGGCGATCACTTGCTCCAGGTGCGCGCCCGCCGGCGTCCCGATCGCCTGTTGATCTCGGTCCATGATCCCGGCCTCTCGGGCCAGAGCGCCAGCCTGAAGGAATCCGACTTCGGGCTGTGGGGCCTACATATCATCGAGCGCCTGGCCCAGCGCTGGGGATGTGAGCGGCCGGACGGGTATCGCGTCTGGGCCGAGCTCGCGGTGCCGACGTAGCTCTATCGCCTCAGGGGCTTCGAGTGCTAAATTCCCGCTCACGCCGTCCCTCCTTCGAGCGGTCGCCAGAGGAAGGGCGGTAGGCAGGCAAATTTGGTTGGGACGGCAGCGATTTCGTGTCGCTGGGCGGACAACTTCAGCAAGCCATCAGTGTTATCGGGAGTGTGATGATCTGGTGCTCTTTCTGAACAATTTGCGAATCCAGGGGTTCGGGTCTCATGACTGAAGTCGTGTCGCACGACCCGGCCACGCCGTGGAACCTGAGGATCGATCGCAGGCCCGATCCCGAGGGGGTCGTGCTGGCGCTCACCGGAGAGCTGGACCTGGCGTCGTCTCCGGTCCTGGACCGGCAGCTTCGGGAGCTCGAGGGCACGAATCCCGGGCGCCTGGTGATCGACCTCAGCCGGCTGGACTTCATGGACAGCACCGGCCTTGCGGTGATGATCCGCGCTCAACGGGCCGCACAGGCCAACGGTCACCGGCTTTCGCTTCGGCACGGGCCTACGCACATCCTGCGGCTGTTCGAGCTGACCGGACTGCTCGACCACTTCACGTTCGAGGACTAAGCAAGCCCAAGCCGGTGAGCTCCTGCCCGCGCTGCGGTCACTCTGAAACCCGCGCCGCCTCCGGTAAGGACTGCGTGGCGCCGTCTTCCGCGGCCCCATCGACCGCCTCAGCCCCATCGACCGCGACCACGAACTCGATCGCCTCGCGTCGGCGGGCCAGGCAGCGCGGACAGTAGTGCGGAGCGATTGTCGCCGAGCGAGGGGTCAGCGAAAGCCCGCAGCGCGGACAAGTGAGACGCATCGATCTGTGCTCCAGGTTTTCCCTCTACGTACGCCGGACCGCGGAAGGTCCAAGCCCCATATCTCAAGCGACTTCCAAGTTCACCCGTTAGCTTCCTATTCCTGGGCGTAATAGTGCCCGCGCCCACGGATCTCCAAACGGGCGCGTGGGCGGCACGCTGGCCGGGGGGCCGGGGTCAGTTCGCGTCCTCGCGCTCTCGCGCGTCGGACCAGCGCCCACTTCCGCCCTGCTTCATCTCCTCCAGCGTGCGCTCGAGCGCGGCCATCAGATCCTCGGGCGGCGGGGGCTGGTCGCGCTTCCCCGGCGCCTCGATCGTCTTGCCCTTGCGCTTGCGCGCGACCACTCGCTTGAGCCGCGCTCGGTACTCGTCTTTGTACGTCTCGGGTTCGAATTCGCAGGAAAGCTCCTCGATCACGGCGACCGCGGCGTCGAGTTGCTTACGTGTCGGCTTGTGCGACTTCTGGGTCGCGGCGTCGACGCCCTTGGTGGGGCGGATCTCGTCGGCGAAGAGCATCGTGGTGAGCGTGAGCGCGCCGTCCCGAGCCCGCACGATCGCGAGGTATTCCCTGGCCCGCATCACGAAGCGGCCGAGGGCGGCCCGCTCGGTTTTGATCATGACCTCGCGCAGGAGCCGGTAGGCGCGCGTGGCCCCATCGTCGCTCGACGCCGGGACCAGGAAATAGGGATGGTCGAAATAGATAGGGTCGACGTCTACTAGGTCGATGAACTGCTCGATGTCGATCGTGCGCGTCTTCCTGGGCTCGATCGCCGCCAGCTCGAGGTCGGAGACGATCACCTGACCGCCGTCATCAAGCTCGTATCCGTGGGTGATCTCCTCGTAGTCGACTTCGACGTCTTCCTGCGAGCAGAACCGCTGGACTTCGATCGGCGCAGCGTCCTTCTCGTGCAGCTGCTGGAAGTGCAGGTCGAGGTCGCGCACCGCGGTGACCAGGCTCACCGGGACGTTCACGAGCCCGAAGCTGAGCGAACCGGTCCACAGCGAGCGGGCCACGGTCAGCTCCTCGCGCTCAGACTGGCCTCGAGCGCCGCCATCAGGTCGGCGTTGTCCTGCGTGTCTTCCACCTCGGGCAGATCGGGCTCCTCGCCGCGCGCCTTCGCCTCGATCAGTGCGAGTACCCGCTCCCGATAGCCGTCTTCGAAGGCCTCGGGATCGAAGCGCTCGTGGAGGGTGTCGACGAGCTTGCCGGCCATCTCGATCTCGCGCTTGCTCGGGGCCCGGCTCGGCGCCGGCAGCTCGAGGTCCCCGGCGTCGACCAGCTCCTCGGCGAAGCGCATCGTCTGCAGGACCAGAGCCTGTTCGAGCGGGCGAACGGCAACCAGGTACTCGCGGTTGTGAAACACCCAGCGCCCGATGCCCACCCGGTCGGCCCGGCGGAGCGCGTCGTGCAGCAGGCGGTACGCATCCGCGCCATCCTTGCCCACGCCCAGGTAGTACGCGCGGTCATAGAACACGGGATCGATCTCGGCCGCGCATACGAAGTCCTCGAGCTCGATCAGATGGGATCGCTCGCCGGCCGCGGCGTCGATCTCCTCCTGGGTCAGCACGACATACTTGCCCCGGGGACTCTCGTAGCCCTTGGCGACCTGCTTGTAGGGGACCGCCTTGCCCTCCTTGGAGCAGATCCGCTCCTGCTTGATCCGCGCCCCGTCCTTGGCGTGGACCTGATGGAAGTGCACGCTCTTGTCCTCGGTCGCGGAGTGCACCTTGATCGGCACGGCGGTGAGGCCGAAGGTGATCGTCCCGTTCCAGATCGAGCGCGCCATCGCCCCTTGCTACCCAGCGGGCCGACAGACGAAAAGGAGCGCCCCCGGGGGGTCGTGCTGAATAACCGTTGAAGGTGAGAGGTTTTTCATCACGCGCCCTGGCCGCGCGCCATCCGCGGTGCCACCATGAGCGGCATGTCGACCCAACCCGGCTCCGTCGGCTGCAACCGCAGGGCAAAAGTCGCGGCCGCGGAAGACGCCACTCAATCCTCGGGCAGTACCGGCCAGTTCTCCAGGTCGATGAGCGACGCGACCGACTCGTCCCGCTCCGCGAGCCGGCGGGCGATTCGTCCGATCCCCTGCTGGCAAGCCAGGCAGAGGTCGGACCCCACGGCACGCGGGCGGTTACAGCCCTCCTCGGAACAGAACTGGTCCGGATTCATGCGCACACTCATGCTGCCGTCCTCAAGTTTTGGCGCACCTTATCTCACGCTCCGGGGTGACCTTGAAGGTTGTGTCAGATCCTGGACCTCCGGTTTCCCAGCCCGGGGGCTGGGTAGAAACCGGACAGAAGTCCAACGAAAGGAAGCAAACCATGGGCATCACTGACAAGGTCTCAGGCAAGGTCAAGCAGGCTGCCGGCGACATCGCCGGGGATGCGTCGCTGCGCCGCGAGGGCAAGAAGGAGGAGCGCAAGGGCCAGGCCGAGGACGAGCTCGCACGCAGCCAGGATCGCGCTGACCGCAAGGCCGAAGAGGTGGCTGACCTCGAGCGCGAGACGTCATAGCCCGCCCAGGAACGAGCTAGGGCGGCCACGTCCCGCGTTGCAATCGGGCTCAGCGGGCCTATAGGAGGAGGATTGAAGCCCGACCAGCGCATCACCCCTGCCGTCCTTTACCGGGCCGTGCTCCTCGCTTTCGGCCTGGTCGTCGCGGGGCTCATCTTTCGCGAGCTTCTCGACCTCGTGCTCGCGGTGCTGATCGTAGTCGTGCTTGCGATTCCCCTCGCGGCGTTCGCTGAGCATCTCGCACGGTTCAAGGTTCCCCGCCCGCTCGGGGTCCTGCTCGGCTTGGCGATCGGTGTAGGGGCGCTGGTCGCCCTATTGACGGCGATCATCCCCGTCTTCTCCCACGAGGTCAATCAGTTCGCTGCGTCGCTGCCGGCCACGATCGACTCACTCCGTCACAAGCTGGGGTCTCTCACCGGCACTTCGCCCTCCAAGATCGGCAAGCAGCTCCAGAACTTCGTTGACACGTACACCCACCATGCCTCGAAGCTGCTCGGACCGATTGCCTCGGTCGGGGCGACGGTGGCCGGCGCCTTGGCCGCGATCGTCGTCGTCCTGCTCACGGTGGTGTACACCGCGATCCATCCCCAGCCGCTGATCGAGGGTGTGACCAGGCTCGCCCCGCCCGCACGGAGGGCCGATGCCACCCGCATCCTGATGCGGCTCAGAGAGGCGTATCTCGGATGGATTCGGGGTCTCATCGTCGGCATGCTCGTCCTCGGGCTCCTCACCTACGTCGCGCTACGCATCGATGGTCTCGGCTACGCGGCGTTCTTCGCCATCCTCACCGCCGTGGCGATCATCGTCCCCTACTTCGGCGCGCTTGCCAGCGCCATCCCGCCGGTGGTGTACGCCCTGTCGATCTCGCCGGAGAAGGCGATCGTGGTCGCGATCATCTACATCGGCATCCATCAGGTCGAGAGCAACGTGATCGAACCGGTGGTGATGGCTCGCGCGGTCAAGCTCCATCCCGCCGTGGTGGCCATCGGCGTCGTCGCGGTCGAGAGCCTGTTCGGGTTCGTCGGCCTGTTCGTCGCGGTACCCATCCTCGCGACGGTCAAGATCCTGGTCGAAGAGCTGTGGATCAATCCCCACGAAGCCGTTGTGGCACCGCTCGCCGTGGTCGGCTCCGCGACCGCCGCCCTGCGTGAGAGTCCCGAGGCCCCCGCGACTGCCCAGGGCGATTCAAGCCGCTCACCGCGCGGCGAAGGTGTGGGGTAGCACAGGCCAGTCGCGGGTATCTGCCACGGAGATGCCCTTTCCTTCTCTCCGAGCGCGCGTGCCCTTCGTGGCATTCGCAACTAACACAAGGAGGTAGCTTCGACCATGCTTAGCGCAAGGACCAGAACCAAGATGGGAGCCACCGTAGTCAAGCAGGTGGCAAAGAACCCTGGCCTGCTGAAAGTGGTGCCACCAGCGACCAGCGTAGGCTGGAAGTTCGCCAAGCCCCTCGCCAAGCGGCGGGCGCGTAAGCGCGCCGAGCGCATCGGCGAGACCGCTCGCGGAATTGCCGTGACCGTGGCGACATACGCACCGCAGGCGGCGCGAGCCGTCGCCTACCTGTCGCCGCCCAAGCAGAAGCGTTCGCTTCCCAGGGTCGGCGTCGGCGCCGTGCTCGGCACCGGGGCGGTCATGGGCGCTGCCGCGGTGTACTTCCTCGAGCCCCAGGGCGGGCGCGAGCACCGTCAGCAGCTGGCGAAGCTTGTCAAGTAGATAGGTCGCGCCGGGCGGGTGACCCACGGCCGTGGGTTGCCCCCCGGCTTCGCTCCACCGAGGGTGAGCGGTACATGGAGCTGATCGATGAGGTGGAGACGATGGAGGGCTCGCGCGAGCTGATCGAGGAACTCAAGCGGCGCGGTCACACGGTCGTCCTCGCCAGCTCGGCCAAAGAGAAGGAGGTCGAGCACTACCTCGACCTGCTCGACGCGCGCGACCTCGCCGACAGCTGGACGACCTCCGCCGACGTCGACGCCACCAAGCCCGAGCCCGACCTGGTGGAGGCGGCCCTCGAACGCGCCGGCGGCCAAGAGCGCGAGGGCACCATGGTCGGCGATACGCCGTGCGACGTCGAAGCTGCGCAGCGCGCGGGGATCGAGACGCTCGCCGTGCTGACCGGCGGCTTCTCCGCCGATGAGCTACGCGACGCCGGCGCGCTCGAGGTCTTCGAGTCCGTCGCCGAGCTGTGCTCGAAGCTCGATCAGACGCCGCTGCGGTAGCGAGCACCCCCTGCGCCCGGGCCTAAGCTCACCGCCGGCGCCTCAACCCAGTGCGTAGTGCTCGATGTCCTGGTCGAGGGTTCCCTGCGACACGTAGTCGTAGCTGTGAACGTGGACGATCTTCCCAGCGCGATTGACGAAGATGGTGGTCGGTAGGCCCAGGATCGCCGTGAGCGAGCTCAGCTGGGAGATGGTGCTCTGGTAGCTGGGATAGCTGACCGGGTGCTTGGCCAGGAACTTGGTCGCGTCGCCAGGTGAGTCCTCGGTGTCGACGCCGAGGAAGGCCACCTGGCGTCCGTAGTGAGCGGAAGCGGAGGCGAACAGGGGAAACTCCTTCTGGCACGGCGCGCACCACGACGCCCAGGCGTTGATGACCACCGGGTAGCCATGCAGCGCCCGGATCCGGGCGGCCAGCGCCGACTCGGAGCCGAGCAGCTGTCCCGCCTGATCGTGGATCGCGGCCAGCGGAGCCGGCGACCCGGCGAGCGCGCGGGGTACGGCGGCGGCGCTCACCGGCACGTTGACTTTCGGCGGAGCGCTCAGGGCGGCCCGTACCTTGTCGACGAGCGCGGCATCGCTCAGCGGGCCCTGGGTGGCGACGTCGTAGAACCAGAGGATGCGCCCCGAGGACGACGTGAGGACGAACCAGGGCTCATCCTGGACCTCGTAGCCGTCGGCGACCCGACCGCTCTCATCGACCGCCACCGGGTAGGAGAGCCGGCGCGGCAAACCACGCAGGAAGCGTGGGAGCGCCCTCGAGGAGGGCTCGACGCTCCCCTCATCGACGCCGATCAGGCGCGGCAGGTGTGCGGCGGACGCGGCGGACTGGTACCCGTCGAGCGTCTCCAGCTGCCCGCGGAGGTTGAGCACCTCGGAGTCCCAGGTGGCGAAGAACACCTGCAGGTGCGCCCCGCCCGCGGGCCCGAGGCGCACGGTCCCCCCGCCCGCCCGAGGCAAGGAGACCTCGCTCTGAGGGCTGACCGAAGGGATCTCCGCATAGGAGAGCCGCGAGTTGACTCGGGGGTGGCCGGGCAGCAGGCTGGCGGATTCCTGGGCCAGGAGCTGACCGAGCTGAGGGATGCTGGAATAGGACATCTGGGTCAAGAACACCTTGGCCAGCTTGCCCTGGGGGGTGATCACGTAGAGAGCGGGCGTGTGGTCGATCTGGCCCCGGATGATCTGGACCGCGATCCCGTACGCCTTCCAGACCCGCTTGAGCTGGGTGTACGTCCCGGTCAGGAACTCCCACTGGTGCAGCATCCCGTGCACCCGCGAGTACGCGCGAACGTCCTTGACCGCGGTCGCCGTTGGGTTGGCATCGACCCCGAGCAGCTGAACGTGCGACCCGGCGGCGCCCAGCATCTCCCTGGCGTCGACCATGGCGGTCGTGGTCAAGGGACAGACGGTGGTGCACTCTGAGTCGTTGAACGCCAGGATCACCACGCGTCCCCGGAACGAGCTCAGCGAGATGCGCTGCCCGAACTGGTCGGTGAGCGTGAAGGCGGGCGCCGCGCCCGAGACCGCGGTACCGGGATCGAGGACCGGGTTGTTCGCCAGCGTCCCGCCGTGCCCGCTGCTCACGGAGGAGCGAGATATGACCACAGCGACGCCCAGGACGACAATCAGCAGCGCCAGTGCGTAGATGATCGGTGATGGTCTCTTCATGCGCTCGGCCAGACCCTTACGGCTGGAACTGTGCCAGAGCCGCCACCACGACACGCCGGACCCGGCGACCCGCGTCAGCTGCCGTCGGGATAGCTGCCGCGGTCGTTCGCTCGCGTCGCCGTGACGCCCACCGGAGCTAGCCCGACCTTCCCAGACCGGCCGAAGCGTGCCGGTCATATCCGTTCGCGCCATGCTCGCCCTTGCCGCGGACCAACGGGCCGCGGTAGGGGCCAGGCTTCGGTCGCGGCTTGCCCCCGGGGAACGCCAAGCGCAGGATCGTTCGCTGGACCATGCCGAGCTGCCGGTGGAACGGGCCCGCGTTGTACGGCAGGCCGTAACGCTCACAGATCTTCCGGACCTGAGGTGCGATCTCGCCATAGCGCGTGCTCGGCATGTCGGGGAACAGGTGATGCTCGACCTGGTAGCCGAGGTTGCCGCTGATCACGTGGAACAGCGGGCTGCCGTCGATGTTCGCGGCTCCCACCAGCTGGCGCACGTACCACGCCCCGCGGGTCTCATCCGCCACCTCTTCCTGGGTGAACGTGTAGGTCTGGTCGGGGAAGTGACCGCAGAAGATGATCGCGTAGGCCCAGACGTTGCGAATCAGATTGGCGGTGAAGTCCGCGGCGGCGGTGCGCCGGAACGACTCTCTGAACGAGCGGCGATCGATCGCCGTCATCACCAGAGCGCTGACCAGCGGCCAGGCGATGTAATCCTTGGTGATCTGCGACCTGGCCTTGCCGGAGATGCCGGCCAGGTCCTTGCGCACCTGGTCCATCCCCTTCTCGCCGCGACGGATCGCCTCGAAGTCCATGTCGTGGAACGCCACGCCCCACTCGAACGCGAGCATCAGCAGCACGTTGTAGATCGGCTGCAGCAGGTAGACGGGATGCCAGTCCTGGTGCGGGTCGATCCGCATGATCTCGTAGCCGAGATCCTTGTCCTTGCCGAGGATGTTCGTGAAGGTGTGGTGGATGTAATTGTGTGAGTGCTTCCAGGCCTCGGCGGTCGAGGCGGTATCCCAGTCCCAGTTCGAGGAATTGATCACCGGGTCGTTCATCCAGTCCCACTGGCCGTGCAGAACGTTATGCCCGATCTCCATGTTCTCGAGGATCTTCGCCAGCGACAGCATCGCCGTGCCGAGCGCCTGCGGGACGCGCCAGCGCGACCCCAGCAGGGTCGCACGGCCGAGGAGCGCGAGCCGGCGCTGCATCGCGATCACGGACCTGATGTACGTCGAATCGCGGTTGCCGAGATCGGCCTTGACCTGCTCGTGAAGCTCGTCGAGCTCGCGCCCGATCGCCTCGATCTGCTCGTCGCTGAGGCGCTGAAGCGGGTTCTCCGCGACGTCGATCGCGACGTTGCCGTTGGTGCTGGCGCCGTTCTGGGTTGCTGCTATGGCCATGCGTTCCTTTCGTGATTACAGATCGATCTCGACCGGGCCCTCCGGCGCGCTGATGCACGTTCTGATCATCCCGCCCTCCTGGCCGTACACCTTCCCGTTGCGCAGGTCTCGTACGCGCCCGGAGCGGAGCGCACCGATGCACGTGTGGCAGATCCCTTCGCGGCATCCATAGGGGAGATCGAGCCCGGCCTCCTCGCCGGCGACGAGGATCGGCATCTGGCCGTCGGATTCGGTCTCGCAGCCCGAAGCCAGGAATCTGATCGTGCCTCCTTCCCCCTCTTCGCCGAGCCCGAGCTTCGGCTGGAAGCGCTCGGAGTGCAACCGCCCCGGATCGCCCTGCTCGTCCCAGAGCTCGGTGAGCGCGTCGAGCATCGGGCCGGGGCCGGAGACGAACGCCTCGCGCTCGCGCCAGTCGGGACACAGATCCTCCAGATGCGGGGGCTCCATCCGCCCCTGAGCCGACGTGTGCTGCTCATGCAGGCGGAAGCCGGCGTGCTCGCCCGCCAGCGCGCGCAACTCGGTGCCGAAGATCACGTCGTCCGGGTTGCGCGCCGAGTGCAGCAGGACGGTGTCGCGCAGCGAGTCGCTCCGCGCGAGGTGCCGGACCATGCTCATGATCGGCGTGATCCCGCTGCCCGCGCTGATGAACAGGAGCCGGTCCGGCGGATCGACCGGGAGCACGAAGTCGCCCTCGACACCGCCGAGCGAGATGATCGTGCCCGGGTCGCACCGCCGCACCAGGTACGGCGAGACCTTGCCCTCCTCGACGTTCTTGACCGTGATGCTGATCCGGCCATCGCGACGGTCTGGGTCCGAGGTCAGCGAATACGCGCGCCAGTGCCGAACCCCGCCGATGTCGAGCCCGATGCGGACATACTGGCCGGGCCGGTGTCCGGGCCACTTGTAGCCGGGCTTGATCAGGACCGTGGCGGCGCTCGCCGTCTCGCGCTTGATGTCCTGCACCCGGCCGCGCAGCTCACGCGTCGACCACAGCGGGTTGATCAGCTCGAGATAGTCGTCGGGGAGCAGCGGCGTGCTCAGCGCCGCGAGCACTCGCAGCGCGCTGCGTTGCAGCCCCGGCACCGTCGGCCGCGCCCCCTGTTCAGGCATCTCTGTCCTTTAGGTGCCACATGCCGTTGGCGCGAGCGTTGAACCGGGCGGCCACCGGGCTGCGGCGGTCCGCCTGCTCGGGGGCGCTCACGATTGCGAAGCGGCCCCCACATGCTGCTCATGCCGACCCTCGGCGAATTCCTCGACCAGCTTGGCGCAGAACGCCGGCAGATCATCCGGATTGCGGCTGGTGACGAGCCCGTTGTCGACGTGGACCTCCTCGTCGACCCAGGTGGCGCCGGCATTGCGCAGATCGGTCTTCAGGCTCGGCCAGGAGGTGACCGTCCGGCCGCGTACGACATCGGCCTCGATCAGCGTCCACGGACCGTGGCAGATCACCGCGACCGGCTTGTCCTGCTCGAAGAAGCCGCGAATGAAGCTGACTGCGTCATCGTCAACGCGCAATGCGTCGGGATTCGCCACGCCACCGGGCAGGACCAGGGCGTCGTAATCCGACGACTCCGCGTCGGCTACGGCTCGGTCGGCCTCGATCGTGTCCCCTCGGTCCAGGTGATTGAACATCTGCACCTCGCCCTGCTCGAGCGAGACCAGATCTACGTCCGCGCCCGCCTTCCGCGCGGCCTCCAGTGGCTCGGTCAGCTCGACCTGCTCGACGCCCTCGGTGAACAGAAACGCGACGCGCTTGCCCTCGAGCGTTGCCATGATCATCAACTCCTTCCGTTTTCGAAATCAGACCTTATCCGCGGGCTACCCGGGATCGCTGCCGCGAAACGAAACGAACCGCGCGCAGAGGACACGTATATCGCGCCCGCGGGCGAGGACAACCGATACGCATCGACGCCGACGGCGAGGTCACCAAGATCGACGTGTAGCGAGGCCGGGGACAGCCCCCGGCCGCCGGTGCCGGGGCGACTACCATCCTGGGATGCCAGCGGGCCGCGCCGATCCTTACCGAACCCTCGGCGTCAGCCCCGCAGCCTCAGAGCAGGAGCTTCGTGCCGCCTACCGTCGGCTCGTGCAGTTGCACCACCCCGACCACAATGCCGGCTCCGCCGAGTCCGCACGCCGCTTCGAGGAGGTCCAAGAGGCCTACGCCCGGATCCGGCAGCTGCGTGCGGGTCGAGACACGGCCGCGCGCGCATCCGCGCCCCCGCCCCCAAGCGCCGATCCGGCCACCGATGCCCGACTCGCGGACCTCGAGCGCGAGATCCGCGAGGCCCACCAAGCCCGCGAGCGGGCTCGGCAGGCCGCTCGCGAGGCGGCGGCCGAGAGCGCCCAGCGCCCATCCGATGAGGAGCTCGGATACGTCACCACGGACGACAGCCTGGGCAGCATCCTCGCCGATGCTCGCGCCCAGGCGACAGAACGCTTCGCCGAGGTCCGCGAACCCGTCACCAAGCGGGTGGCGGACCTGCTCGACGAGCTGGCGTCGAAGCTCTCAGGCGAGGCTCCGCCCGGTCCCCGCGACTAGCGCCGGGCCGGTCCCAAGCGCGGTCGATCGCCGCTGAACGCGGTCCTAAAGCCGCCTCGCCCGATTGCCGATGTAGATCCTGCTTGCGCGTGGCGAGCCGCTCGGAAGGGGCCGAGCGGACCGCCGGTGACGCCCGCAGCCATCAACCTCGGAGGACAGATTGTTGCCAAGCCCGGCCCGCAGATTTCTCGGCACCGTTTCCGCTGGTTGCGCGCTCGGCGCGACCGTTCTGCTCGCATCCTCGGTCTCGGTCGCTCAGGCCAGCCTGATCAATGTCAGTACCTGCAACTCCAACGCGACCAGTCAGCCGTTTGCCCCGTGGGGCGATTCCTCGTCGTACGAGCTTGCGCCCGGCGGCGATTTCGAGAGCTCGGATGTCACCTCCTCGCCGTGGACGCTGAGCGGCGGTGCACAAATCGCTCCCGGAAGTGAGCCGTTTGCGGCCACCGGCACGCTGGGCTCCTCCTCGCTGTCCTTGCCCGCCGGCGCCTCCGCCGAATCACCGTCAACCTGCGTTGATGCGGGCTATCCCAGCCTCCGCTTCTTCGTCGCGGGCTCCGGCACGGTGGCGGTCAGCGTCGTGTACGGCTCCCTGGTGATCCCGACGGGAGTCGTGGTGGCTGCCGGCACCTGGACTCCCAGCCCGGCGCTGATTACCGGCTCCGTTGTGGGCGGCCTCCTTGCGGGCGGGACCGCGCAGGTTTCGCTCGAGCTCACCGGGCTTAGCGGCTCGCCTCAGGTCGACGACGTGTTCATCGATCCGTGGACCCGCGGCTGACCGTCGCCCTCTCCAGCCAGGGCAGAAGGAACATCGCCGGAACCTGAACAAAAGGCGACAGCTCCTATGAGGAATGGCTCGGATTGGGAACACTTCGCCGTCACCTGCGATGGATATCGATTCCTACGAGACTCCGCAGTCGGAGAGCCTGCTGATCGCCGGCCGCGACCGCCACGGTGAGCAGGAGCCGGCCCGGCGACTCCTGCTCACCGAGGCCCTGGGCGCAGTCGCGTTCCTGGCCGTCGCCGTTCCTTTGGCCGCGCTGGCCCCGTGGACGCGACCACTCTCCTCCGGCGCCCTCGTGGCGACCGTGGTCGCGTACCTGGTGGCCGCGCGGGTGAGGTTCCCGGTCGGCAGCGCCTCCACGCTGCCCACGCAGCTTGCGTTCGTGCCGATGCTGTTCCTGCTGCCGACGCCGCTGGTGCCGCTGATCGTCGCCGCCTGCCTGGTCGCCGACCTATGGCCGCGTCTGCTTCGGCGCGAGCTCTCACTCGCGCGTGTCCTGACGCGGATCGGCGACGGCTTCTATTCGCTCGGTCCGGCGCTCGTGTTGGTGCTCGCGGGTCAGGAAAGCCTGTCGTGGGAGCGCTGGCCCCTGCTGTTGCTCGCTTTCGGCGCACAGGTGCTCTGCGACGCGGGTGCCGGGCTCGCCCGCACGTGGTTCGCGGAGCGAATCGCCCCCTCCGAGCAGCTGCCGATGCTGTGGCTGTACCTCACCGATGCCTGCCTGGCCTGCGTCGGCCTCCTGGTCGCCGCAGCCTCGCTGCAGCGTTCAGGTCTCGTCCTGCTCGTCCTGCCCCTCGTCGGCCTGCTCTGGCTGTTCGCCCGGGAGCGCCAACAACGCCTCGACTATGAGCTCGCCCTCAGCACCGCCTACCGCGGCACCGCGCTGATGCTCGGGGACATGGTCGAAGCCGATGACCACTACACGGGAGCCCACAGCCGCGAAGTGGTGAGCCTCGCCCTGGCGGTCACCGCCGCCCTCCGCCTCGGAGCCGGCTGCAGGCGAAACGTCGAGTTCACCGCCCTCCTCCACGACGTCGGGAAGATCCGCGTTCCCAAGACGATCATCAACAAGGCCGGTCAGCTCGACAACGACGAATGGGAGATCATCCGCCGCCACACGATCGAGGGCGAGGCCATGCTCCGGCGTGTCGGTGGGGTCTTGGCGACCGTCGGACGGTTCGTCCGTTCCTCGCACGAGTGCTTCGACGGCTCCGGCTATCCCGACGGCCTCGCCGGTGAGTCGATCCCGATCGAGTCTCGGATCGTGTCCGTGTGCGACGCTTACAGCGCGATGACCAGCAACCGACCGTACCGGCCGGCCCTGAGCACGGGGGAGGCGCTCAGAGAACTACGCCGCTGCGCCGGGACCCAGTTCGATCCCCGGATCGTGATGGTGATCGAGCGCTTGGTCTCGCCCCGGCCGACGATCCTCCCGGGCACGCCCAGGGCGCGGCAGTTCTCGCGTCCATCGGGTCCCGAGCGCACCTTCATCACCACCTTCTAGTCCGACGCGCTCAAGACTGGGTCTGACGCACTTTTAGACTCCGGTCGTGGCATCATCGTGGTGATGGCACTCGATCTCGGTCTGACCCAGGTTTCGCGATCGACGAAGCGGAAAGGTTCGCGATCGACGAAGCGGAAATCATCCTTATGGGCACGGACCTTTAGATCCCGAGCGCCAACCACTGCGACGAAAGCGAGATCAAGCGATGACCGACGACCGTAAGCCTCCGGCGACCACCACCGACTCCGGGATCCCCGCCCCCAGCGACGAGTACTCGCTTACGGTCGGACCGGCCGGCCCGAACGTTCTCCACGACCACTACGTCGTGCAGAAGATGCAGCACTTCAACCGCGAGCGCGTGCCCGAACGGGTCGTACACGCGAAGGGCTCGGGCGCGCACGGCTTCTTCGAGGTCACCGAGGACGTCACCCAGTTCACCAAGGCGAAGTTCCTCGGGGAGGTCGGCAAGCGCACTCCGCTGTTCCTGCGCTTCTCCACCGTCGCCGGCGAACAGGGCTTCCCCGACACGGTTCGGGATCCGCGCGGCTTCGCGATCAAGTTCTACACCGAAGAGGGCAACCACGACCTCGTCGGCAATAACACGCCGGTCTTCTTCATCCGTGATCCGAGCAAGTTCTCGGACTTCATCCACTCGCAGAAGCGCCTGCCCGATACCGGAATGCGCAACAACAACATGCAGTGGGATTTCTGGACGCTCTCGCCCGAGAGTGCCCATCAGGTCACGATCCTCATGTCCGACCGCGGTACACCCCGGACTTACCGGCACATGAATGGCTACAGCAGCCACACCTACTCGTGGATCAACGAGGCCGGGCAGCGGTTCTGGGTCAAGTACCACTTCAAGACGGTCCAGGGCGCCGAGAACTTCACCGACGAGGAGGCGGGAGCGATGACCGCCGAGGACCCCGACTTCCACCGCCGCGATCTGCGCTCCTCGATCGAGCATGGCGAGTACCCAGAGTGGCAGCTCGAGATGCAGATCATGCCCTTCGAGGAGGCGGCCGACTACCGCTTCAACCCCTTCGATCTGACCAAGATCTGGCCGCACGGCGACTATCCACCGATCGTGGTCGGTCGGCTCGTCCTCGACCGCAACCCGGAGAACTTCTTCGCCGAGGTCGAGCAGGCCACCTTCAACCCGTCGAACCTCGTGCCCGGCACCGGCCTGAGTCCCGACAAGATGCTCATGGGGAGGATCTTCTCCTACCACGACACGCACCTCCATCGGGTCGGCCCCAACTACGAGCAGCTCCCGATCAACGCCGCCAAGTCGCCCGTGAACTCGTACAACAAGGACGCGGCGATGACCTATCGCCACGCCGGCGCCCAGCCCGTCTACGCGCCCAACAGCTTCGGCGGCCCTCAGGCCGACCCGAAGCTCGGAGGCGACCTCAGCTGGACGGTCGAGGCCGGGGAGCTCGGCCGCTACGCCTACACGAAGCATGCCGAGGACGACGACTTCGTTCAGCCGGGCACGCTCTATCGCGAGGTCATGAGCGACACCGATCGGGAGCACCTCGTGACCAACATCGTCGGTCACGCGAGTGACGAGGTCAGCGATGAGATGCAGCTCCGGGTGATCGCCTACTGGGCCAACGTCGATCCCGAGCTCGGCGCTCGGGTGGCGGCCGGCCTCGGACACGGCAACGGCAGCACCGACGGCGCATCCGCCAAGGCCGCGGAGGAGCTCGTGGCCGCGCGCGCGAATCGCGCCTGACCCCGTGGCCGACCGCGCAAGCGCACTTGGCCTCGAGTGCGCTTGCGCGGAGCCATCTCTGGGTAGGCAGGTCGCAAGTGGTTAGCGCCGCTTCCACCTGGTAGTTTCGCTCGCGCGGAGCTCCCAGCTCGCATAATCCAAGGAGGCCCTGACATATGGCTGACAAAGCGATGGATCTGTACCTGAACGATCATCTCGCTGGCGCTACGCTCGGCACCGATCTGGCCCAACACATCAAAGAACGCCACGCGGGCACGCCGCTTGGAGACGCGATGAAGACGATCGCCGACGAGGTCGAGGAGGACCGCAGGACGCTGCTCGACTTGATGGAACGGATGGGCACGCAACCCAATCCGGTCAAGCAGGCCGTCGGATGGCTGACCGAGAAGGCCAGCCGGGTGAAGTTCTCCGGCGTCTTCTCCGGCGAGCAAGACCACGGAGCGTTCATGGCGCTCGAGAGCCTCACGCTCGGCGTCGAGGGCAAGGCCCACCTGTGGAAAGCCCTCAAGGAGGTCGCCGATGAGTATCCATCGCTGGCCACGACGAAGCTCGACGAGCTGATCGAGCGCGCAGAAACGCAGAAGGCGACCCTCGAAAGCCTGCGGCTGGCGGCGGGAAGAAAGGCGCTGCACCGCGACCCCGAGCCCGAGCGCGTGAACCCGTATTCGGAGGACCGTCCGCCCAGCAGCGATGACCGGTGGGCCGCCGGCGTCAGCTGACCGGGCTCGCGCCCAGCACGCCGACCGGGTAGCAACTCGACACGCCCGGGTGGCATTTGAGGGCGGCGCCCGCCCCCCGCCTACGCGTCGGAATGCTGGTCCGTGTCGCCGAGCGTGGAGCGGCAAACGACACACAGATGGCGGGAGGCTCCCGGGCGCCATGCCATCCACCCAGTTCCCGGGGTCGCCTCCCGCCACCGCGCCGAACCGCACCCCGTTCCAAGTCGTGAGCACACGGTAGCCCTGCCTGCGACACTCCACAACGTCATATGACACCGACCTTCTTGGAGTCGCTGCTCCGGCCGGAACGAGCCGCGCTGCTGCGGACCGGGCACGCGAAGCGATGGGAGCCGAGCGAGGTGTTGGTCCGGCGAGGCGTACACGCCGACAGCGCGATCATCGTGCTCTCGGGGTTGGCGAAGATCCACACCACCGTCCGAGACTCGGAGGTCCTCCTCGCCCTCTCGGGCCCCGGTGATCTCCTGGGCGAGATCTCCGCCGTGCGTGATTCGGTCCGCACGGCCACCGCGACGGCGCTCGAGCCGATCGACGGAGTGGTGATACCGGTGGCGAGTCTGCGCGCGTTCCTTTCCGACCATCCCCGCGCCACGCTCGCGCTCCTCGATCTCACCCTGTCGCGTCTACACGTCGCGGATGCGCGGCGGATGGAGTTCGCGACCTCCGAGAGCCTGGCCAGGGTTGCCGGCCGGCTCGTCGAGCTCGCGGAGCGCTTCGGCGTCCGGCGCACCGATAGCGCGATCGACGTCGCGCTTCCGATCACCCAGGAAGAGCTCGCCTCATGGAGCGCCTCCTCGCGAGAGTCGACCGCGAGATCGCTGCGCACGCTGCGCACGCTGCGGCTGATCGAGACCGACCGGCGCCGGTTCACCGTGCTCGACTTCGACGGCCTCCGCGCGCACACCGCGCGGCTGTGAACCACCCCGCTCGGTTCGCGAGCGTCGGAGCCCAGGCACGTCGGCCCCGGCTGGGTAATCGTGCTCAGGCCCCGGCAACGTACGATAGGGCTCGGTGCGCTGGCGCGGGAAGCGCCACCGGCTACCGCAAGGGACCTGAGGAAACCGATGTCTGAGATACGGGCGAGTGCGATCATTCCCACGTACAACCGTGCGGAATTGACCGTGCGGGCGGTCGAGAGCGCCCTCGCCCAGACCTCTCCGCCGATCGAGATTCTGGTGGTCGACGATGGCTCGACGGATGACACGCGTGAGGCCATGGCGCAGTTCGGCTCGGCGGTCAGGTACGTCTATCAGCCCAATGCCGGGGTGGCCGCGGCCTGCAACACCGGGGCTCGGCAGGCCACGGGAGACTGGATCTCGTTCCTCGACTCAGACGATGTTTGGCTCCCGAGCTACTTCGAGCAGCTGGTCACGGCGATCGAGACGACCGGAGGGGGCGCCGAGTTGTACTTCGCGGACATCACCCTCGAGGGCAGTGGCAGCGTGTGGGAAGAGGGCCGCTTCTCTATCGAAGGAGCCCACGAGCTCAGGGAAGACCCCGCCGACTGGCTGATGCTCCCGCTACAGCCGATGACCTCGCAGGGAGCGATGATCCGCCGGGAGACTTATCTGCAGCTTGGAGGCATGGAGACTTCACTGCTCGGGCGGGAGGACACCCACCTGTTCTTCCGGATCGGGCTCGCGGGGCCGGCCTGTGCCGTGGCCGGGGTTGCGGCTGAGATGACCGATGATGCCGCTCCGGTCAGTCGCCTGACCGCCATCCACCGCCCGACCACCCGCACCTATTGCGAGCAGACGATCTGGTTGTACAAGGACGTGCTGGACGGGCATCCCTCGCTTACGCGGCGCCACCGACGGGTGCTCCGGCGCCGCCTGGCGGCCGGCTACTGGGATCGCGCCCGCCTCGAGTTGCACGATATGCGCTTCGCCGGCTGCGTAGTCGCCGCGACCCGAAGCTGTGCGCTCGCGCCCACGGTGGCGGTGGGACGGACGAAGCGCTGGATCGTTCGCCACCGGACCGCGTAGTGCGCCCTAATTGTCGGACGGCGCACTAGCTTGTCGACCGCGTCGCTGACGCGCTCGCCGGAGCCGTCGACGGGCTCGAGCCGCGGGTCCTCGACGCTGCATCCGCTGCAGTGGCTCCGCACACGAGATCGAAACCTTGCCGCCCTGCGCCGTGCCGGCCGAGCCGCGCTCGTGATGCCGGCCGCGTTCGCCGTCGGCGACCAGGTGATCGGTAATCCGGAGGTGGCCTCGTTCGCCGCGTTCGGTTCGTTCGCCATGCTGCTGCTGGTCGATTTCGGAGGCCCGATGCGCGCTCGTCTGCAGGCGCAGGCCGCACTCGCGGTCACGGGCGCCCTGTTCGTGTGCCTCGGGACCCTGGCCTCGCGCTCCAGCTGGCTGGGTGCCGCGGCCATGACGGTCCTGGGATTCGGCGTGCTGTTTGCCGGCGTCGCCAGTTCGGCGCTGGCTGGTGCCACCACGTCGCTGCTGCTGGCGTTCATCCTCTCGGTTTCGCTCACCGGGCCGATCTCCTCGATCCCCGACCGGCTGGCCGGCTGGGGTATTGCCTCGGCAGCGGCGCTCCTGGCCGTCGCGTTGCTCTGGCCGGCCCCGGAGCGCGATCCCCTGCGCGGGCCGGCGATGACGGCCATGCGCGCCCTGGCTGCGCGTCTGCGCTCGGACGTCCGGCGGCTTGCCGGCGGCGAGGACGAAGCGGAAAGCGACCGCGAGGCCGTGATCGCGCGGACGAGCTCCGCCGTTGACGCCCTGCACCGGGCGTTCTTCGCGACGCCCTACCGTCCGGCCGGCCTGGGCACGCCGGCACGGATGCTGGTCCGACTTGTGGACGAGCTGAAGTGGCTCTACGCGATCACCATTCAGTCCCCGGCGCGCCCCGAGTGGACTCCGGTAAACCTGGCCGCCTGCGCGGTGAAGTCGGCGGCGTCCACCGTGCTCGAATCCGGCGCCGATCTGCTCGACGTGCAGGGAGGACGCCCCGACGCCCTCAGGGCCGCCCTGGCGAAGATGCACGAAGCGCTGTTCGCGCTGGAGCAGGGCGACAATCTCAGCTTGCCTGCCCTGGCGACAGATCCTGGTTCCGGCCCCAGCCCCGGCCCCGGCCCTGGCCCCGGCCCCGGCCCCGGCGCGGACCGGATCGATGAGTTCATCAGCTCGCTGGACCCCGGCTTTCGCGCCCAGGAGCTCAGCTTCGCCGTCTCCCAGATCGCGGCCAACATCGACCTGCTGGCGGCCGCCGAGCGGCGCAGCTGGAGCCAGCGGATGCTCGGCCACCAGCCCTCGGGGCTGGCCGGCCCGCTGTCGGCGGCGCAGACACGCGCCGGGGCGCACATCGACCGGCACTCGGTCTGGCTTCACAACAGCGTGCGCGGCGCGGTCGCGCTCGGAGCAGCGGTGCTGGTCGCGAAGCTGACCGGCGTGCAGCATTCCTTCTGGGTGGTCCTCGGCACCCTTTCCGTGCTGCGCTCAAACGCTCTCAGCACCGGCCAAACGGCGGTGAACGGACTGATCGGCACGATCGCCGGCTTCATCGTCGGCGCCGCGATCGTGGTCCTGGTCGGCACCAACACCACGCTGCTGTGGTTCCTGCTTCCGCTCGCCGTCCTGCTCGCCGGCCTCGCGCCCGCGGCGATCTCGTTCGCCGCCGGTCAGGCCGCGTTCACCTTGACCCTGCTGATCCTGTTCAACATCGTCCAGCCCACCGGCTGGCGCCTGGGCCTGGTGCGGATCGAGGACATCGCGCTCGGCTGCGCGGTGAGCCTCGTCGTCGGGCTGCTGTTCTGGCCGCGCGGCGCCGGCGCCGCCCTCCGCGTCGCGCTGGCCGAGGCGTACACCGACAGCGTGCGCTACCTGGCCGGCGCGGTCGAATTCGGCATGGGTCGTTGCGATTCCGGCACCCCCTCCCTCCCCGCCCCGACCAGCGAGGCGGTCCGCGCCTCCGCGGCGTCCACGCGTCTCGATGACACCTTCCGCGGCTACCTGGCCGAACGCGGCGCCAAGCGGATCCCCTTGGCCGAGGTGACCGGCCTGCTCACCGGCGTCGCCGGTCTCCGGCTCGCCGCCGACGCGGTGCTCGACCTCTGGCACCGCGACGACGCGGCGGGAGGAGACCGGACCGCGGCCCGGCGAGAGCTGCTCGCGAGCACCCAGCAGATGGTCGGCTGGTACGACGGCTTCGCCGCCGCCCTCACCGGACACGGCGAGGTACCCGAGCCGATGCCGCATGACGACCTCGCCAGCGGCCGCCTGCTCGAAGCCGTGAGCCGCGACCTGCGTCGCGACGACGGCCGCGCCAGCGCGACCGCAGCACGCGTCATCTGGACCGGCGATCACCTCGATGCCACCCGCCGGCTGCAGGCCGGCCTCGTCGGACCGGCGCTCCAGGTCCACCCGCAACGAGCGCACCCTCAGCCCGCCCCGGTACGATCGACGCATGTCCAGTCCGGCCGCGCTCGTGGATGAGATCGCCAACGAGCTCGACACCTGGCCCGGCGTGCGGATCGAGCGTCGGGCGGACGGTGCCGCCCTCGTCCGGTACGAGCACGTCGAGCTCGGCGTGCTGTTCCGGGACCGCGGCCTGGCCGAGCTGCCTTTCCTGGGCGCCGAGCATGACGAGCTGATCGAGCACGGCGATGCCGAGCCGGCCGACGCGACGCCCGATTCCCGCGGCGTCAGCCACGGCATCCACGGACCGGCGGACGTGACCGCGGTGCTCGAGCTGTTCGACCGCCGCTACCGGGACGTGCGCGGCGAGGACGACCCCTACAGCTCGCAGGACCCGGCGTGAGGCAAGTGCAGGCCGGAGCGCACCGCCCGCGCCGCAGCCCCGCCGCCCCCTCAACCGTCCCGAATAATCCGCAAGATCCTCGCGCCTCAGCCCTTCGGGCGAGGGCAGGGCGAGCACGACCTCGCCCACGTCCGGCGGCTCGAGCACACCCTCGCCGTCGGCCGGTCCGGCCTCGACCACCACGTCGCCGCCGGCGACGCTCTCGGGCGCCTGTGAGCTGAGCTGCCGGTCGACAGCACCGCCGCGCGGCACCTGGATGATGAGCCTCGGGGATTCACCCACGAGCCGTCAGGGCCGTTTGGCCCGCATCCCGGCGACGGCCTCGGCCAGTCCCGCCGCGTCCAGCACGTCGGCCATCACCCCGATCTGCTCCTCGAACACCTCGGGGGGAATCTGCATGCGAA
>Ga0302325_10006453_pt1 | contig 26352 bp, 23 predicted proteins | sample Palsa_T0_2_FD_201948 | JGI IMG/M metagenome (GOLD analysis project Ga0302325, IMG submission 201948) | Peat permafrost microbial communities from Stordalen Mire near Abisko, Sweden - Palsa_T0_2 | ecosystem: Environmental > Terrestrial > Soil > Palsa > Peat permafrost | place: Sweden: Abisko... | reverse complement strand
CTGTTGGGTTCGGGGAACCGGTCGATGTGTGACTGCCACCCGGCCGCGGCCATCGCTACCCGCAGATGGTCGAGTGCAGCGCCGCAACTGATGAGCGCCTCTCGTGCGGAATGGTCGGCATCCATCACTCGACTTGGATCGAGGAATAACCGCAGTTGTCCGCGGTTGAACACCCACTGCCAGGGCTGGCTGTTGTGCAGTGACGGCGCGCGGCACGCTTTCTGCACCGCATCTTTGATGACGTCGGTTTCCACTGCCGTAGTAGGCATCTGTCCACCTCCCGATCTTTTACCTGTCTTGAGGGTTCTCCTCGACGCCAGGCGGCAGCAGGGCCATAGGTCCCTGCTCCCGATGCCATCGGGCCATACGTAGGCGACTGGTCGATTTGTAGGCCAATCCCGACCCTAAGAAAGATCGCTTGCCCAAAGCTCCTCGGTCTTCAGACGCCGCACCGGTGTCGGCGGGCAGGCGGCACACGGACAAAGAGACCAAGCGTCGCGAGCCAGAAATCCCGCTCGTAGAGTCCAATGTCCACTGGTGAAAGGCCCTACGGCACCTGTGCTCTTGGCCGGCATCTGCATAGCGTCATGGGTGTCGATGTCCGTGTCGGATCAGGAGCAGGCAATGAACAGTGCAGATTCACCCGGACCGGTTGTTGTTGGAGTCGACGGCTCGGACGCAGCCATCGGAGCCGCCGAATGGGCAGCCAAGGAAGCGATCCATCACGATGTTCCCCTTCGACTCGTTTACGTCATCCAGATCCCGGACGGGCCCATGAGCTCCGAGCGGGCTAATGCTGCTGAGCATGACTATGCCGAGAGCTCTTTGCGCGCGGCTCGTTTGGCGGTCGAGGAGACCGGCCTACCGGTCAAGATCGACACCGCCGTGCTGTACGGCGATGTCGATCTTGATCTGATCGCCGAGTCGAGCAGCGCCACCCTCATCTGCGCCGGATCTGTGGGGATCGGTCGGGTGGCCAACATGCTGCTCGGCTCGACCGCGGCGATACTTGCCGAGGAAGCGCACTGCCCCGTGGCGATTATTCGGCGCGATGAGAAATCGCCGCCTTTGGAGGCCGGCCTCATAGCGGTGGTCGTCGATGACAGGCCCGGCAACCGCGACGTTGTGCGTCGCGCGATGGAGGAGGCGCGAGTGCGGCACGCTCCCGTGCGTGCGCTCTGCGTCGGCCGTAGGGCGTTTTTCGAGAGCAGCCGGGACAGGTTCTATCGGCGCCTCGACGGCTTGCTGCGGCGTTATCCCGACGTCGAGATTGAAGTCGCGACCACGCGATTGAGTGTGACGCGATATCTCCAAGAGTGCGTCGGCGCGGTTCAGCTGGTCGTTATCGGCAGCGGGGATGCCCGCCGGGTGACCCAGCTAGTGGGTCCGCACGGCCTGCCGATCCTTCGCCACGCCGACTGCTCCGTGCTCGTCGTGCGGGGCCAACGACAGATGAGTGGTTTAAACGCGCCGGCAAAGCCGGGACGCCTGCCCACATGCTGCTCGGGCTCGTTTTGGTTAGCGGTCAGAGTGCCCGGCTTGAAACTCATGGTCCCAGGCCCAGTTTGCGATGGCTGGGTCGTCCTCGCCGTATTCCCTTGTGTAGCGACGAGCGCCTAACCGGGCGTCGACCATCCGCTGTCGAAGCTCAGCGGCATGATTGCCCAGCCCGTCGACGCGGTCGATGACATCCATGACAAGGTGAAACCGGTCTAGGTCGTTGAGCATCACCATATCGAAAGGTGTTGTCGTGGTGCCGCGTTCCTTGAATCCCCGCACGTGGAAGTGGGCATGGTTGTTCCGGCGGTAAGTCAAACGATGGATCAGCCACGGGTATCCGTGGTAGGCGAATATAACCGGAGTGGTCGTCCCAAAAAGTGAGTCGAATTCCCTGTCGGACAGGCCATGCGGATGCTCCGAGTCGGGTTGGAGTCGCATGATGTCCACGACATTGATCACTCGGACCCGCAGAGTCGGTAGCTCACGACGCAAAATGTCTGCCGCGGCCAGCGTTTCCAGCGTTGGAACATCCCCAGCGCAGGCGAGTACCACATCTGGCTTGCCCGCGGCGTTGCTCGCCCACTGCCAAATCCCGAGACCGCGCGCACAATGCCTGATCGCATCGTCCATGCTCAGGTAGGTCAGGGCCGGCTGTTTGCCCGCGACCACGACGTTGACGTAATTGCGACTGCGCAAGCAGTGGTCGGCCACCGACAGCAGGGTGTTGGCGTCCGGCGGTAGGTACACACGTACCACCTCGGGCCTCTTGTTCGCGACGTGGTCGATGAAGCCGGGGTCCTGGTGCGAGGCGCCATTATGGTCTTGGCGCCAGACATGCGAGCTGAGTAGGTAATTGAGCGAGGCAATAGGCCGACGCCACGGCAGGCGCGAGCTGCTCGTCAGCCATTTGACGTGCTGGTTGACCATCGAGTCCACGATATGGACGAAGGCCTCATAGCAGTTGAAGAGACCGTGGCGACCGGTCAGGAGATAGCCTTCCAGCCACCCCTGGCAAAGGTGCTCGGACAGCACCTCCATCACTCGGCCATCGGCGGCAAGGTGATCGTCGCCAACAATTGTCTCAGCAGCCCATGTGCGATCTGTGGTCTCGAAGACCGCGGACAGGCGATTGGACGCGGTCTCATCGGGTCCCATCAAGCGGAACCGGTCGCCGTTGCGGGCGATGATGTCGCGCAGAAATGTGCCGAGGACCTTTGTTGCTTCAGCGGTTTCGGTAGCCGGCTCGGCAACCGTTACTGCGTAGTCGGTGAAGTCTGGCATGTCGAGGTCACGGAGCAATAGGCCACCGTTGGCGTGTGGGTTGGCGCTCATCCTGCGATTGCCGACGGGCGCCAGAGCTCGAAGGTCGGCGCGCAGTGCTCCTTCGTCGTCGAAGAGTATCTCCGGGTTATAACTGCGCAGCCATTCCTCCAACTGCTTTCGGTGCTCTGGGTTGGTGCGCGTCTCCGCGAGCGGAACCTGGTGTGAGCGCCAGGTCCCCTCGACCCGTTGCCCGTCGACGATCGCCGGACCCGTCCACCCCTTGGGAGTACGCAATACGATCATGGGCCACATTGGCCGCTGTGTGGCGCCGTCATCGCGAGCGGCTTGCTGGATCGCCGCGATCTGGTCGAAAGCCTCATCAAGCGCGGCCGCTAGTAGCTGATGCGCAACTTTGGGGTCATCGCTTTCCACGGTGATTGGCAGGTAGCCGTACCCGCGGAGGAGTGAATTAAGTTCGGCTCCAGGAATTCTCGCCAACACGGTCGGGTTGGCGATCTTGTACCCGTTCAGATGAAGTATCGGCAGGACCGCTCCGTCGGTAACCGGATTGATGAACTTATTCGAGTGCCAGCTTGCGGCTAACGGACCGGTTTCGGCTTCACCGTCGCCAATCACACAGGCCACCACCAGATCCGGGTTGTCGAACGCAGCGCCGTAAGCGTGCACCAGGGCGTAACCGAGTTCGCCGCCCTCGTGGATGGAACCTGGTGTCTCGGGGGCCACGTGACTGGGGATACCGCCGGGAAAGGAAAACTGGCGGAACAACTTGCGCACACCCTCGGTATCCGCACCGATCCCGGTGTACACCTCGCTGTACGTGCCCTCCAGGTACGCGTTGGCAACCAAGCCCGGCCCGCCGTGGCCCGGGCCCGTGATGTAGATGACGTTCACATCACGCTTGCGGATGATCCGATTGAGGTGCGCATAGATGAGGTTCAACCCCGGGGTGGTGCCCCAGTGTCCGAGCAATCGTGGTTTGACGTGCTCAGCCTGAAGCGGTTCTCGCAATAGCGGATTGTCTAGCAGGTAGATCTGGCCCACCGACAGGTAGTTGGCCGCGCGCCAGTATTCGTCTATCAGGCCCAGTTCGTCGGAGTTCAGCACTGTCATAGGGCAATTATCACTTCTTACCGCACGTCTACCTACTGCCGACAGATGTACGAAGCATTACCAAAGGTCCCTTGAAGGCGCGGGACTCGGCGGCCGGTTCGACGCCTGCGGGTGGTTGGCTCCCTACCTCATCCTTCGACGACCACGCCTTTCGGCCGGGCAGGGTGTACCGTAGGGGTGTTGGTACTCCCAGCCCATCCGGAATGGCTCAGCTTCTGACGCTGATCTGCCTGAGCATCCGCTCACGCCGGACACATCGATTTACCGTTCAGTCGGGATAAATTTGAATGCTCCATCGTTGTTTCAGCCATTGATTGCTCCCTTTGGGATGCAACACTTTTCGTACGTGCCGAGCTTTGGCATCCTCGGCACCTATTCGCCGACAGAGTGCGGCTTGGCGACCTTTAGCGCGGCCCTGACAAACGGGCTGACAGCCAGCGGCGCCGACGTCAGCGTCGTGCGCATCGCCGACGGTGACGTCTCCGAGGGGCCCAAAGTTGTCGGCGAGCTCGTCAAAGGCTCGGCTTCATCCATAGCGGCGACTGCGGAACTCCTGAACCAGAGCGACGTCGCCATCATCCAGCACGAGTACGGCATCTACGGCGGTCCCGACGGAGACGAAGTCGTCCAGGTCATGGCCGGATTGCGCGTTCCATCGATCGTCGTCGTTCACGCGGTGCTCAAAAATCCGACACCGCACCAACTTTCGGTGCTCGAATCGGTGATGGCATTGGCCGATCAAGTGGTCGTGATGTCGGAGGTCGCCCGCCGGCGCCTGTTTGCAGGCTTCGTCGTCGACCATCACAAGGTCACCGTCATTCCGCACGGCGCGGCACTTCCCAACGCCAACGGCGTGCGGCATCCGGACCGGCCGACCATCTTGACCTGGGGCCTGCTGGGACCGGGCAAGGGCATCGAGCGGGTCATCGACGCGATGGCTTCGCTCAAGAGTCTGCCCAACCCGCCGCGGTACATCATCGCCGGCCGCACTCACCCCAAGGTCGTCGCCGCGCAGGGGGAGGGGTACCGCGAAGCGCTTGTCGCGCAGGCGAAACGCCTCGGGGTCGCCGATTCGGTGTCCTTCGACGCCGTGTTCCGCACCCCCGAAGAGCTCACCGCGCTCATCCAGACGGCTACCGTCGTCGTCCTGCCCTACGACTCGAAGGACCAGGTCACATCCGGTGTGCTGGTCGACTCTCTTGCGAGTGGCCGCCCTATCGTCGCCACCGCTTTCCCGCACGCGGTCGAACTACTCGGCAGCGGCGCTGGCAGCGTCGTCGCTCACGACGATCCCGACGCATTGGTCGCAGCGCTGCGCCAGCTGTTGACCGATCCGCACGTCGCCGATTCGATGGCCACCGAAGCCCGCGGGCTGGCCCCGAGGGTCGCCTGGCCCGTCGTCGTCAACGCCTACGTCGGCGTGGCGCAACGGCTGGTGGCCAGTCAATCGGCAGTGACGTGACCGGCGCCGCGCCCACCCCGGTGTTCGCGCACCTATTGCGGATGACGGACCATCGAGCCACCTTCGAGCACGCCTGCATCGCCGAGCCCCGCCGCGACCACGGGTACTGCACCGACGACATGGCCAGGGTGCTCGTCGTCACCACCCGCGAGCCCAACGCGACGGGCGCCGTGAAGGGCCTCGCCGGGAAGGCCTTGCAGTTCGTGAACGACGCCCAGGCCCACAACGGCTCCTGCCGCAACCGGATGGACCGCGCCGGAAATTGGACCGACCAGCCCACAACGGACGACCACTGGGGCCGGTGCATCTGGGGGCTCGGCACCGCCGCCGCCCACAGCGGCGTCAGCCTGGTGCGCCGACTGGCCGTGATTCAGTTCGAGCGCGCTGTCAAGACCAGGTCGCCGTGGCCGCGGGCGATGGCGTTCGCCGCCGTCGGCGCCGCCGAACTCCTCAGCGTCGAGCCCGGCAATTCCGCGGCCTTGCGACTCCTCGCCGACTACGCCGCCACCGTCGCGAGACCCAAGACCAAGTCCGACTGGCCATGGCCCGAGCCAAGGCTCACCTACGCGAATGCGATTCTGCCCGAGGCGATGATCGCTGCCGGGGTCGCGCTGGACGACGCGGACCTGAAACAGCGTGGCCTGGATCTGCTCGAGTGGCTGCTCGACTACGAAACGAATGACGGCCACCTGTCGCCTACCCCCGTGGGCGGCCGCGGGCCGCAGGACAGCCGGCCCGCCTTCGACCAGCAGCCGATCGAACTGGCCACCCTCGCCGACGCCTGCGCACGCGCCTCAGCCGCCGATCCGCGGGCGCTCTGGCCGGATGGGATCCGGTCGTGCGCCGCTTGGTTTCAGGGCGCCAACGACTCCGGGTTGGTCATGTGGGACACCGAGACCGGTGGTGGTTTCGACGGGTTGCTCGCCGACTGCGTCAACCTCAACCAGGGCGCTGAATCGACCCTTGCGGTGATCTCCACCCTGCAACACGCGCAGCGCTTTTCGCTAGTCCCGCAATGACTATGATGAGCACCGGGCTCGCCACCCGCGACCCTCAACGAATCGCGGCCGACCCGGCGCGGGTGATCACCCGGCTCTTCGTGCCCGGCCAGGAGGGCTTCGAGCTTCAGGAGTCCCGAGCGGGAGTGGTGCTCAGGCGCATCCTCGCCCTGAGCGACGACGACGTTGAGTCGTCCCTGGACGACGTGATCATTCGCTTCGACGGACGCCATCGTGACCTGGTGGGCACGTTCCGTCGACACGCCCGCGAGCTCGCCGACCGCTTGAATCCCGACATCCATCTCACCGATGCGCGAATACTGTTGCTGGGAGCGACCTTTACCAGCGAGTACGCCATCGAAGGGGCGGCGCTGTGCAACCCCAGCATTGTGGCCCACCCCGACCAGACCGACACGGCGGCAGGCAGCCTGCGATTCGTGATGAGCGTGCGGGGGATCGGGGAAGGACACCGCTCGTCCATCGGATTCCGCACCGGTGTCGTCGACGCCGAAGGCCGGGCCACAATCGACGAGCCATCCCGCTTCGCCGCCACCGGACGCGTGTCGGGCGCGTCGCTCGATGCCGCGGTCTTCCGCGGCGAACTCGGCCGCATCGGCAATGCTGGCGAGGCCGCGAACTACGTCTTCGATGGGCTCGGCGACCGCTTCACGCGATCCGACCTCGACGCGCGACTCGACAATCTCCGGGCCCACCTGAGCACCCGCGGACACGGCGAGCGCACGGTCGCCCTGATCCGCGCGATCGCCGCTCGGTCCTATGCCGTCGAATTCCCCAGCGAAGTATCGGTTTCCGAGCGCGTGCTGTGGCCGTCGATGGAGGCCGAGCAGGCCGGCATCGAGGACGCCCGCTTCGTCCGCTTCGTCGACGACGACGGCTCGGTCACCTACTACGCCACCTACACGGCCTACAGCGGATCCCACATCAGCCAACAACTACTCAAGACCAAGGACTTCCAATCCTTCACCTCCGGGCCGCTCGTCGGGAAGGCCGCGGCCAACAAGGGTTTGGCCTTGTTCCCCCGACGAATACGCGGTCGCTACGCCGCCATGTCGCGATCGGACCGTGAGACCAACACCGTCGCCTTCGCCGACCATCTGGCGGTCTGGACGAGCGCGTCGCCCTGCCAACAGCCGGCCGAGCCATGGGAAGCCCTGCAACTCGGAAATTGCGGCCCGCCAATCGAAACCGACGCAGGTTGGCTGGTGCTCACCCACGGCGTCGGGCCTATGCGCACGTATAGCATCGGCGCGATTCTGCTCCACCTCGACGATCCGACCCGCGTGCTCGGCCGGCTGCGACGCCCACTGCTCAGCCCCATTCAGGACGAACAGAATGGCTATGTGCCCAACGTTGTCTACTCCTGCGGCGCGCTCGTTCACGCCGACACCCTGGTAATCCCCTACGGGATCGCCGACCGCGGCATCGGCATCGCCACTGTGCCACTACCGCAGCTGCTGGCCACGATGGTTCAGCAGTCAGATCGCCCGAGATGAGGTCACCATCAGCACGATAAGAAGGTCCCGCGGGAAGACGCAGAATCCGTTGGGCGAGTATGTCCTTCACATGGGTGTGGGATTCGTCGCCAAAGAACGTCCGCATGTGCTGGAGGCGTTAGCTGCGCTCGAGTCGCATCTGGGCCGCTGGGACCCGCTTGACATCAGCCTTGAAGTCTCGTTGCAGGACCGCGGCCGCCAGGAGCAGCGCGTCACGTTGCGAACGACCTTGCCTGGTCTCCCGCCGCTCGTGGCCGTCGCCGACAACCGCGACATCACGCGCGCCCTTCACGAAGCCAAGCATGAGTTGATCCGGCAGATCGAGCACCAGAAATCGGCGCGCGAACCCATGCACAATCGCAAGCTCGGGCACGACACGATCCGCCACCCGGGCACCTCGGCGCAGGGGCATCGCAACCCGCCTGCACCGTAGCCGCAGGTATGCGTGCCGTAACGACGTTCAGCGCGTCGGCGGCCAGTATCGTGCGCGGATCTTGCGCTTCATCAATTTTCCGGTGTCTTCCCGAGGCAGATTGTTGTCGAACACGATGATTCTGGGCGTTTTGTAGTGCGCCAGATTGGTTCGAACGTGTTCGCGCACTTCGTCTTCGGTCAGGCCGGTCGCCTCGACGTGGGCGGCGATCGCCTCGCCGAACTCCTCGTCGGGTACGCCGAACACGGCGACGTCACGGATGCCGTCGAGTTCGAGCAGGCACGCCTCGATTTCGGCCGGATAGATGTTCACTCCGCCCGAAATGATCATGTCTGTGCTGCGGTCGCTGAGGTAGAGGAAACCGTCGTGATCGAGGTAGCCGACGTCGCCGATGTCGAGGTATCCGTCCTTCTCCATTGCGGCCCGCTTGTCCGGATTGCCGTGGTAGGTGAAGTTCGGCAAAACCGACGGTGGCCGCAGGTGGATGCGTCCAGATTCGCCTTCTGGCAGCAGATCTCCGTTCTCGGAGTAGATCCTGACGTCGGCGTCCCCGATCGGCCGTCCGACGGTGCCGGGGTGCGCGAGCCAGTCAGCGCTGTCGCACGCCACGCAGGGACCGGTTTCGGTGCCGCCGTAATACTCGCGGACGATCGGCCCAAACCAGTCGATAATGCGCCGTTTCACTTCGGGCGGGCACGGCGCAGCGGCGTGCACGACAGACTTCAGTGAGGAGACATCGTACTTCTCCCGGACCTCGTCGGGAACATGCAGTAATCGGACGAACATCGTTGGGACAGCTTGGAAGTGATCGATCTGGTGTTCTCCGATCAGTCGTAGCAATTCCTCGGCGTCGAAGCTTGCCATGATCGTCAGATCGATGCCGGCGGCCGCACTCACGAGCGCGTGAGCATTGGGCGCGCTGTGGTACATCGGCGCTGCCACCAGGGTTCGCATCACCGGGGCCAGCCCGAATGTCTCGAGCAGCAACCCCACAAAGGCTTGCGCCTGCGCGGGGGTGGATGGCGCGCGGACGATGCCCTTGGGTCTGCCCGTCGTGCCGGAGGTGTACACCATCGCCATCGGCGCCTGCTTGGGCGGTTCTGACCAAGGGCGCTGCGACGCCAACCAGTCCTCGTAGACCGGATGTCTCCCGGTCGGCCGTTGAGATTCCTGGGCGACTTCGATCAGTGCCTGATCGCCGGCTACCGCCTCGGCGGTGGCGATGAGGCTGGTGTGGGCGAAGATCACTTTGCTATCGCTGTCATCGAGCAGATAGGCGAGCTCGGCCCCTTGCCAGTGCCAGTTCACCGGCACCGGTATGGCGCCCAGCATCCCGATACCAATGCTCGCTTCGATGAACGCGATCTCGTTGTGCAGGTAAATGGCGACTCGATCACCTGCCGTGACATCAAGGGCGGCAAGCCCGTTCGCCACCGCGCCGGCACGGGCGCGGACATCTTCGTAGTCCCGGAAGACGGGTCCACACCGCACGCCGGCCATCAGTCGACGCTCCGGGTGGCCCGCCATCTTGCGAACATGTCGGCGAACTCGCTGCCGTGGGCCGCTGCCCCTTGAGCGCCTGCTTCGAGGTCGGCCGCCCGCGCGAGGTCACCTTCGGCAGCCTCACGCAGCAATCGTTTGGTCGCCAGCACCGCGGCGCCGGGGCGCGCGGCAAACGTCGTAGCGAGATCGAGCGCCGTGGCGAACGCATCGTCACTCAGGTGGTGCACCAGCCCCATCCGTAGCGCGCGCTCGGCGTCGATTGGTCGCCCGGCGAGCAGTAACTCCAACGCAGCGCCCTCGCCGATCAGGCGCGGGAGTAACCAACTCGCGCCCATATCGGGCAAGAGGCCCATTCTGATGAACGACGGGAACAGGGCCATCGTCGGGGATCCCACCCGGATGTCGCAGGCCAGCGCCAACGACATACCGGCACCGACCGCGGGGCCGTCGATGGCGGCGATCGTCGGCTGCGGCAATGCCCAGATCATGTCGACGACCCGCATGTGCCGGGCCAGCGATTCGGCCACTTCGGCCTCGGGCAGCTGAGAAAGGTACTCGATCGTAGCGAAGTCTGCGCCCGAGCTGAACGCACCGTTCGCGCCGGTGAGAATCACCGACCTCACGGCGGAATCGGCTGTAATCAGCGCCAATTCGTGAGCCAGTCGGGTTAAGACCTCGAGGTCGAGTGAGTTGCGGTGCTCCCCGCGATCGAGCACCAGCACCCGCACGCCCTCTGTCGGGTGTTCCACGCGCAGCCCGCCGTCGATCGGGGCCGTTTGCGTCGCTGTTTCGGTAGTGGTCACAGCCATTCCCTCCAGAGATCGATGTTACGGGTCAAGTGACCTGTCGCCAGGTTACAGGTCACTTGACCCGTAGTCTATATAGTGTGGCGGTGGCATCGACACCGGTTCGCGGCGGCGCTCCGCGGACGCAGCAGGCGCGGCGCGATCAGACCCGCGCACGTCTGATCGAGGCGACCATCAGATCCATTGCCGATCACGGATATCCGGCCACGACGACCAGGCAGATCGCGGAGTCCGCCGGAGCCTCACTCGGGGCGATTGCCCATCATTTCCCGGCCCGGATTGATCTCATCGCCACTGCGCTCGACGAGGTTTGGCGTCGCATGGAGACCGAGTTGCGGGCTCGGGTCGCGCACGCGGCCTCCGTCGGCGGTGCGCGCCGTACACCTGCATTGCTCGACGTGCTCTGGACCGCGTTCACCGACGACCTGTACACCGTATGGGTCAAGGTGTGGATCGCCGCTGCTGACGATCCCGAGCTCTACGCCGCGCTTGCCCCGCTGGAGCGGCCCCAATCCGCTGTGTTCGCCGCGATCGCCGCCGACGTGGCACCGAAGAACGTCCCGCTCGCCGAATGGACCCGTCGATTCAGCGTCGCGCTCGATGCCATGCGCGGCCTCGCGCTGACACTCACCATCCAGCCTCGGACGACTCCGATTCAACGAGATCCCTGGCCGGGCCTCAGACGCGAGCTCACCCGCCTTCTCGACCGCTGATCGCTCGTCGGAGGGCGTGCCTCTATCAGTCGATGAGTGCGCCGTGGGTGCCGGTGACGGGTAGGTCAATCGGCGTGATCACGCCCGGCGGGGCCTCGCACAGATACGGAACCGCGTTGACCGCGGCCATGGCCGTGCTGACCATCAGCAGCTTCATCACGTCCTGGTCTTCTGAGAGCTCTGAATTGTCTGGTGGGCCAAACCGGATCACGGCATCCACCCGCGGTTCACCCTCGATTTCCACTTTGAAGCCCTGGGGATCGGTCCACTGCGGGTCCAAGGCGTCGTCGCTCATGGTCCAGCAGATCGCCAGTTCAACGACGACGCGTCCGTTGCGGTAGCCGCGATAACTGCGCCGTTGCCCGGCCACTGTGCCCTTGGCGAAGGTGATCCACCCCAGGTCCAGGTCCCGGGTGGCCAGGGCGTGTTCGACCAGGCCGCGCTTCGATTCCAACTCGATGCCGAGCATGTCGGCGATCAGGTCCAGCGTCTCGAAATATCCGAGGCCGTATCGGGCGGTGGCGGGGTCGACCTCGGTGAGCCGATCCTTCGTCGGCTTGGCGAACCCGAGCACCGTCCAGGCCTCCCGCACCGGGTATTCGGTGCAATCCAGCGTCTCGATCAATTTCACGCTGTGCACACGCCGGCATGCACCGGTCAGAAAGCCCGCCGCTACATTGATGAACCCCGGTTCGAAACCAGTGCCGAGGAATGTCGCACCGCCCGCTATGGCGGCATTCTCGAGCGCGGCCCTCTCCTTCGGATGGTGTGTGCCGGTAAGGAAGTCGCCCGTCGTCACTACGTTGATGCCGGCGCGCAGCAACCGCTCCACCAGTGCGTGGTCGATGAAGTGCGGGGTGTAGATCACGCAATCGGGCGCTGTACCGATCAGGGCGTCGACGTCATCGGTCGCCAGGATCCCTACCGGTGCGACCCCGGCCAGTGCCCCTGCATCGCGGCCGACCTTTTCCGACGAAAATGCATGTACCCCAACCAGTTCAAATGTTTTACGGTCGAGCACCGCCCGAAGCGCGCGCTGGCCGATGTTGCCCGTCGCCCACTGCACCACGCGATACCGAGTCATGAAGAGTTCCCTCCTACCGTTGCCTGGCCAGTTCGAGGCTGATTGGAAGTGAGTCGTAGACATCAATACCACCGATATCGGACTGGGCGACCTGACGATCGAGCACCGGAGCATCACCTCGAGGGTGCCCCTTGAGTTCACCGCCTCGCCATCTAGGCAACATCCGTATTGCGGTGGCGGGACACTTCGCCCTTCACACTATGGATGGATTCGCCCGGACCAGCGGAGGTCATAGTGGTTGTCGGAGACAACGAGGTCGCCCTTAGCTTGGAGGTTGACCCGGCGGGGCGGCGGGCGCAGGTGCGACGCGCGGCGCTGGCCAGCTCGATCGGCACCACGATCGAGTGGTACGACTTCTTCCTCTACAACACCGCCGCCGCGTTGGTTTTCCCGCACCTGTTCTTCCCTGCGTCCAGCCCGTACGCGGGCGCGATGGCCTCGTTCGCGACCTACGCGGTCGGGTTCGTCGCCCGCCCGCTGGGTGCCGCGATTTTCGGGCACTGGGGCGACCGGATCGGTCGCAAAGCCACACTGATCGTGACGCTGCTGGTGATGGGCATCTCGTCGGCGATCGTCGGCATCCTGCCCGGCACCGCCGCGATCGGGGCGGCCGCGCCGCTGCTGCTCGTGCTGCTGCGACTGGTGCAGGGCCTCGCGATCGGCGGCGAGTGGAGCGGGTCGGTGTTGATCGCGATGGAGTGGGGCGACCAACGCAAGCGGGGGCTGCTTGGCAGTTTCGCTCAGCTCGGTGTGCCGATGGGGCTGGTACTGGGCACCGGCGGCATGACTCTGCTCTCGGCAACGCTTTCGGCTGAGGCGTTCAACTCGTGGGGCTGGCGAGTCCCGTTCCTGTTCAGCCTGGTGCTGGTCGCCATCGGCCTGGTGATTCGGCTGTCCATCCTGGAGACGCCGATGTTCGCAAAGTTGGCCGAGGAGGGGAAAACTGCCCGCACTCCTGTCATCGATGCGATGCGTCACCACTGGCGGGAGATTTTGTTGTCGGCGGGGCTGCGGTTCAGCGAACAGATGCCGTTCTATCTGTTCACGACCTTTGTCCTGATCTACGTCGTCTCGCGGCACGGGTTCGCCAAGACGTTCGTGCTCACCGCCGTGCTGGCGGGCGCCGTGTGCGAACTCGTCGCGATCCCCCTGTTTTCGCACCTGTCGGACCGCTTCGGCCGCAAGCGGGTATACCTCACCGGAGCGGTTCTGACCGGTCTGATTGCGTACCCGTACTTCGCAGTGTTGACCCAGGGCGGGGCCGGGCTGATCTTCATCGCGGTCGTCGTCTCGTTGTTCATCCACGCGCTGCAGTACGGCCCGCAGGCTGCGCTGATCGGCGAGAACTTCCCAACACACCTGCGCTACGGCGGCGCCGGACTGGGCTATCAGCTGGCCTCGGTTTTCGCCGGTGGCCCCGCGCCGCTGATCGCGACGTGGTTGCTGCATAAAACCGGAACCCCGTACGCGATTTCGGCGTACATCGTCTTCGCCGCGGTCGTCACGGTCGCCTGCGTTCTTGCCCTGCCGGACCGTTCCCGCGTCGACATCGACGACGCCGCCGTGTACAGCCGATAGCGGCGCAGAGGTCGCCCGACGAAGGCGCCGCTCTTGTCCGCAAGAAGTTAACGGTGTAATGATCGAAATCGACTTACGCCACACCGACGTGGCGCTCCAGGACGGATCGCCGTGAACATCGAGCCGCTCGACGAAATGCTTTTCACGAGGACAGCCGCAGGGGAGCGATACGTATCATGAGCTACGACTTGATCATTCGCGGTGTTCTGGAGCCGGGCAGGCGCGCGGACATTAATCTCATCGACCTGGACAACTTGGGTCTGCACTACCCCGAGCAGGTGCGGGATCTGCCCGGCGGCGCCGGAAGGCTCATTCAGCGTTCCGATGGCTATGTCGAAACGCTGGTGCTCGGCCAAACCATCGTCGCCGACGGTGAGCTCACCGACAGCCGGCCAGGAGGCCTCGTCCGCGGCCCGCGGCCCATGGCGACGGCATAACCGAAGACGTTGAACGACAGCACGATTGACTCCCAGCCCGACATGCGGGTACGTCGGGCTTAGCGACCGTGGATCGCGTTAGCGGCGAAATCAGCAGCCTGATCCGTCATGCCGTTCGTCTTGTAGGCGCTGTGGGCGGCCCGGCTGAATCCCTGGCCCGACGAGCAGACCGGGTCTTGGGGTGTGCACAGGTCGAGCGTCTTGTGTACGTAGAGCGGCCCGATGCTGATCGGCGGGGCGTCGTGGTCGATCAGGTTGAGAAACCCGTTGGAGGGCTTGCCGAACAGGGTGACAGCCGCGACGTGCGGGGCGACGTTGGGTGGCAATGGTCCGCTGATGCCCGCGGGGAGTGCGTAGCCGGGCGGGACGCTGTCGGAGGTGATGTAGGCCGCGATGGCCGCGCCCTGCGAGTAGCCGCCGAGGACGATCTTGGTGGCGGGGCAGGTGTTGACGGTGTCCAGGACTTTGTTGGCGGCGTCGGCGACACCGTCGGACGCTTCCGAAAAGTTCAGCGAAGCGGGGTAATTGACCGGATACACGTCGATCGAACGGCCGCCCAGACGGGATGTGAGGGCGTCGGAGAATTGCTGCCCGACGGTGCCGGGACCGGGTGGCTCCATGGTGCCGCGGGCGAAAATGACCTCGACGTCGGAGCACTGACCATCGGCGGCGGCCTTGCTGATGGCCGGGGTGGTCACCGCCGCTGCAAACAGCATCGTCAGGACAGCTGCGAACTGCAGCGCCCTCGTCATTGGCCGTGCACACCATGACAGCGGCGATATGCCATAGCGGGTTGTGTCGTGCACGCTGTTGCCTTTCGTCGAGCGAGGATGCTTTTTGAAGCGTATGCGGTGGAAGACTCCCGCGCAGTGCGGCCTCCGGCGTCGATGCCGTCGGTCATTTTGATATCCCGAACCAGCGGTGGTCAAACTCAGCACCTTGCAACACCCCGGATGGAGGTCTTCATTCCTCGCGCGTCGGCCGGAAAGGAAACTGCAGGTGACCAACGGGACCAAAAGCGTAACGACACGCAACGAAACGGCAGCTGAAGCGGTGTATTTCTCGATCAATGCAGGGGTTCGCGGCGTCGATTAGGTTTTCGCTTCGATTCGCAATACGCTAGCGCGCGGTTTGTCCTCAACTCAGGAAAGCGGCCATGCCCATTCAGTCCCAGCTGGTGCGCCCACGACAGGTGCGCAGTGCCCAGCGATTCGCTTCCCGCGTCAAGTGCCCAACGGTCGGCCAGTGCTTCGACATCGAAGCCACTCGCGACGCAGACGGATGGATGATCCGGATCCCCGAGATCGGCAGGGTCACCCGCGCCAGTCGCCGCGCTGCAGTGGAACTGGCGGCACGGGAATGCATCGCACTCTGGACGGGCATCCCGATCGGTTATGTCGCCGTCAACATCGAGATCGGCTAACGCGACCTTCATTTATTGGCCAAGGTGTATCTCGGCCGTGACCTCACCGCGATCGTGACGAAGAACGCTCATCATCATGATGGTGTTTGCGGCGTTCGCCGTTCTGACGATGGCGACGTGCGTCGGTTATTACTTCGGTCGGCGCGCGGGGTCCACGCCGAAAACCTGGAAGAAGCGAACTAGTCGGACCGCGTTGGGGAGGCGGGCGGCCAATCTGGTTGTGCTGGTCGCAGCCCGTCGTATTCGGCAGCGATTGCGACCCGAGCCCATCGTCGAGCTGTTCGGACTGAGAATCCTTGCGCCACTTGATCTGCTGCGGGGTAGCGTTACGCGGATGCGCTCCTACCGGGGTGCGCCAGGTTGGTGAGGCAACGGTATGTCAACGCTCGAGGGCAAGATCGCGTTCGTGACCGGCGCATCGTCGGGACTCGGCGCTGAGACAGCCAGACTGTTATCACGGCAGGGCGCAACGGTTTTCGGCATAGGCCGAGACGCCGCACGGTTGGCCGAGGTTTTCGCCGACGTCGCACCTGGCGCATACGCGTCGGTGGACATCGCATCGGCGCAGGCCTGTAGAGACGTGATCGAGCAGTGTGTCCGCGAATTGGGCGCTCTGGATGTCCTGATCAACATCGCGGGGCGACACCAGATGCGACGTACGGAGTCGATGACCGACGACGAGTGGACACGAGATCTAGCGGTCAACCTCAACGGGCCGTTCCACTTGTGCAGGGCCGCATTGCCCTATCTGCTGGAGCGAGGCGGCAACATCGTCAACGTCAGCTCGATTGCCGGCGTCGAAGGCCAGGCCTATTCGGCCGGCTATTGCGCTGCCAAGCACGGCCTGATCGGGCTCACCCGGGCGTTGGCGGTCGAGTACACGGCAGATCGCTTGCGCGTCAATGCGGTTTGCCCCGGCGGCATGCTGACCCCGCAAATCGAACAGTTCACCGCACCCGAGAACCCGAACTACGACCTGATCATGCGCACGGCCTCACCGCGCGGCATGATGCAACCCCTCGAGGTGGCGAACGTGATCGCATTCCTGGCCAGCGACGACGCAGCCGCTGTTCACGGCGCCGTCTATCGGGTCGACAACGGCAAAGGCGCCGGCTAAGCGATCAGGAGCCGGTGAAGCGTGGCTCCCGCCGCTCGGCGGTGGCGGAGACTCCCTCAACGAAGTCCGCTGTCGCCGCGAGCTTGATCTGCTCGGCTTGTTCCAATGCAGTGGCCGCGCGCACGCGATCCGCCAGATCACCACGCAACGTCTGGCGGATCGACACCACTGCGAGCGGGGCGCTGGCAGCGATCTCGGCCGCGAAGGCGTGCGCCGTCGACCGTAGTGCGTCATCGGCTGCCAGCCGGTCGCACAAGCCGAAACGCGCCGCTTCCTCGCCGGCCACCGCACGGCCGGTGTAGAGCATCTCCTGAGCGCGCTGCGTTCCGACCGCCGCCGGCAGCGTGACGGTGATCCCGAATCCCTGATGCAGGCCGAGGCGGCTGAAGTTCGCGATGAAGCGGGTGGACGGCGCGGCGACGCGGAAGTCGGCCACCAGTGCCAACCCGAGACCGCCTCCGACCGCTGCACCCTGCACGGCCGCGAGGATCGGCGTGCGCGCCGCGAACAGCCGAGCAGCCTCCCCGTAGAGCGAACCCGTGCTGCCCGCGACCGACTGCTCGGCGCCGCTCAGGGCGCCCGGCAGGTCCGCACCCGCGCAGAAGTGCCGGCCCGCCGAACAAAGCACGATCGCCCGCGCGTCCACATCGGCATCAAGACGCTCGAAGGTATCGGCCAACCCGGCGATGAGGGCGGCGTCGAAATGGTTACGTGCGCCGCGCTCGAACTCGACCGTGGCGACGTGGTCGGCGGACACCTCAACGCGGATCTGATGACTCATAAAGGCATTGAACACGGTGGAGCAGAATGAGCACACCACCCGCACGCTCGATGAAGGGCATTACAGTTGCTTTCGATCTTGACCTAAAGTGTGATTGAGGTTTTACCGTCATCGCTATGTCACCAACGATCATCCCGTCGGGCAACCGCTGGCCTGAGGAATTGAGCACGGTCGGCGGGCTCCGATTCGCCCGGCGCTCGGCACATTTCGACGAAACAGTCAGCTTCTACCGCGACCTGGTCGGCCTTCCACTGTGCGCCACGTTCGGCGAGAGCTATGGCAGCAGCGGAGCGATATTCGGTTTACCTGAATCGAGTCTCACCTTCGAGATCGTGGAGGCCATCGAACCGGTTGCGGTGGATAGTCATGAGCAGCTGTGCCTGTATTTCCCCGATAGCGCGGCTCAGCAGCGAGCGACTGCGCGGCTCGTGGCGGCAGGGGTCAGACCGGTTGAGTCTCATCCGTATTGGGCGGCAACCGGATCGGTCACCTATCGCGATCCGGACTGTCGCGAGGTGGTATTCGCACCGTTTGTCTTCGGTGTCAACGAACCCGCGGAGGGCGCCGCATCGGGCGAGCACTGGACCGCCTAGTAAGAACGCGGAAGGCCACCGGGGTCGGGTCCACCGGTGGCCGTCCTCTGCGCTGGATCGTTGCTGCTAGTGCTTGAAGGCGTCCTTCACCTTCTCGCCTGCGTCCTTGAGGCTGGCCTTGGCCTGGTCACGCTTGCCTTCGGCCTCGGTGCCGTGGTCGTCGGTGGCCTTGCCGAGGGCCTCTTTAGCCTTGCCGGCGACGTCGTCGATCTTGTTGGTCACTTTGTCGTGGGTTCCCATGAGCTTTAGCTCCCTCTTTTTTGGACTCCTGCATTGCGTCGGGATAAATACCCGGCCGCCGCGCCGGTCAAACCATGTGTGCGAGATTGGCACAATGCGGGTCGCGATCCTCGATGACTACCAGAACGTCGCGTTGAGCATGGCCGACTGGTCCGACGTGGCCGCCCGAGCCGAGATCACCGTGTTCAACGATCACCTCGCCGACCCAGACGCCGTCGTTAAACGGCTGGCGCCGTTCGACGTGGTGTGCGTCATGCGGGAGCGCACACCGTTGCCGCGTAGCGTCATCGAGCGCCTGCCGATGCTGAAGATGATCGCCTCGACCGGGCCGTTCAACGCCGCGGTCAACATCGCGGCCGCCAAGGAGCGCGGCATCTACGTCAGCACCACCGGTGGCTATGTGGACTCGACGGTCGAGCTCACCTGGGCGCTGATCCTCGCTGCTGCCCGCCGGATTGTCGACGAGTCCGCGTCAGTTCGCGCCGGCGGTTGGCAGACCTCCGTCGGCCCACAGCTGGGCGGCACCGTTCTCGGTGTGCTCGGGTTGGGACGAATCGGCAGCCGGGTGGCCCAAGTCGGCAAGGCGTTCGGCATGGACATCATCGCGTGGAGCGCCAACCTGACGCCCGAAGCCGCCGAACAAGCCGGGGCGACCTACGTGTCGAAAGACGAGTTGTTCAGCCGCGCCGATGTCTTGACCATCCATCTGGTGCTCAGCGAGCGCTCTCGTGGCCTGGTCGGCAGCGCCGAGTTGGCACTGATGAAGCCGACGGCGTTGCTAGTCAACACATCTCGAGGCCCGATTGTCGACGAGTCGGCCCTCGTCGATGCTCTACGGTCGCAGCGACTTGCCGGCGCGGGCCTCGACGTGTTCGACGTCGAGCCGTTGCCTACCGGGCACCCGCTGCGATCGCTGGACAACGTGGTCGCCACACCGCACATCGGTTACGTCGCCGAGCAGGTCTACCGGGTCTTCTACGGGGAGTCTGCGACCAAGATCGCTCGCTGGCTGGGTCAGGGCGGCGGCAGCTGACTTCGTAGCACTGCGCCGCGACCGCCACGAGTCGGCGAGGCCGAGGACTGCTGACACCGCTGCGGCGAGCGCCCAGCCCACCAAGATGTCGACGACGAAATGCTCGGCCGAGTACACCAGCACGAAGGCCATCGCCAACGGGTATGCCACCAGTAGCGGACGCCACCCGCGCCTGACCCGCCGCCACAGGAAGATCGAAATCATCGCGGTCAACGCGGCGTGCAGCGAGGGAATCGCCGCGACCAGATTTACGCTGGCCTGTCCCGAGTTGACCAGCGCGCCGGCCGACTGCAGATGCAGGGTCCCCCAACCGCGGGTGGAAATCCGCTCCACGAATTGGTGAGCACCCGGCTGACTCATCTGCATCGCGCCCAGCAGTCCGCCGTCGTGAACACCTGCAGCGCTTCGGTACATGCACGGCGGGTTCGACGGGCCGCTGGCGATGTCGGCCGCTGCGCAGCGCGCGGCCGCCCACGGTGGGGCCGCCGGCAGGACCACGTAGACGGCGACCGAAGCGAACGACAGCGCAACGAACCGACGGACGAATGCCGCCCAGTCGGTCCGGTTGTACAGCCAGAGCACGCCCGCGACCGCGTACGGCAGGATGAAAAACGACATGTAAATGCTGCTGATGATGACTTCCCACCACGGGGGCAGCGGCAGCTTGATGCGCTCTTGCAGCCACACCGTCGGGACAGTGCCGAAGAACAACCAGCGATCAGCATCGGGTTGGAATCGCCAGAGCGTGGGCGCGCCGAGCATGTCCGCCGCACCACGGCTGAGGTCGTAGAGCACCAATACGAGCGCGAACGGCAGCCAATCGCGCACGACGGTGAACACCTTGTGCCCGCGGCCGATGCTCGCGGCAACGAGCCCGGTAGCGATGTACAGCAGCAGCAGTTCGCGGTTGAACGCGACCCCGTCCGTCACGGTTCGGTAAGTCACCACCAGGGCCCACGTGCTGACGGCGAGGCGTCGTGCCCAGGTGAGCGAAACTTCGCGGCTGGCCGGATCAGACTTGTCGGCGAAATCGGGTGGCGGCGAAGGCACGGTGGACGGCCGGCTGGGGCGGCGTCGCCCAGCAGGTTCGGTCTGTGGGTCGCGCTTGAACAGTCGGACCCGGCGATCGGTTGTTACTGCCACCAGCCCAACCTTATCCTTTGCCGACCGTTTTCCATCCGTTCATTGTCGCGGCGATTTGCAATCAGACCAATAAATCAGCCAAACACGCTGTAAGCGAAGGGCTTTAACGCATCCTTAGCGCGGTCCTGCGGGTGTCTATGTGACAGCTGTGAATTCGTTGCCTCGTCGCTTCACCCGTCAAGGTGCATCAGAGCCAGCACGCTCCATTGTCGTAGCACCTTCCGCTCTTCCGCGGTGGAGATCATGCCGGATGGTGCGAACATTTTCGACGGCACTGGGTCGTCTTCAGTCAGCGGTATGCCACCGCCGCGAATTGCCCTGAATATCATCACGATTCCGGCCAGCACCACGATCACCACAACGGCGGCGAAGATGACCGACAGCGTGCCCTGGATGAACGTGTTCCTGATGACGTCAGCCAGCTGATCCTTCGTCTTCGCCGACCCGAACGCCGTCTTACCCGATGCTTGGGCGGCGGCGTACTGAAAATGCTGCGTCCAGTAGCCGACGTTGGGATCGGCAGAGAAGATCTTCTGCCACGACGCGGTCAGCGTGACTGTCAGATCCCACAGCAACGGAATCCCCGGAATCCACACCCACTTCAGGTAGCCCTTCTTGACGACCACCACCGTGACGACGGTCAGTGCGATCGCGGCCAGCAATTGATTGGCGATGCCGAACAGCGGGAACAGCGTGTTGATGCCGCCCAGCGGGTCGGTCACGCCCATCAACAGGATGCTGCCCCACGCGGCAGCCACCGCCAGGCTGCAAATCCACACGCCCGGGCGCCAACTCGGATTTCGCAACTTGGTCAGCGGGCCGCCGAGGTTACCGAGTGCGTCGGAAAGCATGAAGCGCGCGACCCTGGTGCCCGCGTCGACCGCAGTCAGGATGAATAGTGCCTCGAACATGATCGCGAAGTGATACCAGAACGCCTTCAGGCCCGAGCCGCCCAAAACCCGTTGCAGCACTTCGGACATGCCGACCGCAAGCGTCGGTGCGCCGCCGGTGCGCGACACAATCGACTTCTCGCCCACGCCGGTAGCTGCTTCATTCAACTCGGCTGCAGTTACCGGCGGTCCCGACAGGCCAAGGTGATTGACGTAGTCCGCGGCGGTCGCCGCGGTGCCGCCGGTGCGAGCTGCCGGTGCATTGAGGGTGAAGTACAGATGCTGGTCGAGGATCGCGGCGCTGATCAATGCCATCACCGCGACGAACGACTCGGTGAGCATGCCGCCGTAGCCGATCAGCCGCATCTGGCTTTCCTTCTCCAGCAGCTTCGGCGTGGTGCCCGACGCGATCAGCGCGTGAAATCCCGACAGCGCGCCGCACGCGATGGTGATGAACAGAAACGGAAAAAGGGACCCAGCGAACACCGGTCCATCACCGTGAATGGCGAAGTGCGAGACCGCCGGTGCGCTGACGACCGGGTGCGCGATGCAGATGCCGGTCGCCAGCAAGGCGATGGCTCCGACCTTCATGAACGTCGACAGGTAATCGCGCGGCGCGAGCAGCAACCACACCGGCAGCACCGACGCGACGAATCCATAGCCGACGATCAGCCATGACACCATCACCGGCGACAGATTGAACCACGATGCGCCCCAGCCTGTTTCGCTGACGACATCGCCGAACGCCACGGCGAGAATCAACAGCACAAAGCCGATCACGGACACTTCCGCTACCCGCCCGGGTCGCAGGAATCGCAAATAGCAGCCCATGAAGACGGCAATCGGGATCGTCATCGCGATGGAGAACACGCCCCACGGACTTTGCGCCAATGCTCGCACCACCACCAGCGCGAGCACCGCGATGATGATCACCATGATGACGAAGGTCCCGACCAGAGCGGCAGCACCGCCGATGGCGCCGAGCTCGTCGCGGGCCATCTGACCTAGCGAGCGGCCACGGCGCCGGGTGGAGATCGACAGCACCAGATAGTCCTGCACAGCGCCGGCGAACACCGCACCGACGATGATCCAGATGCTGCACGGCAGATAACCCATCTGGGTGGCAAGCACCGGGCCGACGAGCGGTCCGGCCCCGGCGATCGCGGCGAAATGATGGCCGAACAACACCCGCCGGTCGGTGGGCACGTAGTCGGTGCCGTCGTCGAAAATCTCTGCGGGCGTGGCGTAATCGTCGCGCGGACGCACGATCTTTGCCTCGATCAGCCGCGCGTAGAACCGGTATCCGATCACGTAGGTACAGATCGCCGCAACGACGAACCACACCGCGTTGACCGGCTCGCCGCGAGCGAAGGCGATGATCGCCCAGGCCACCGCCCCGAGCACGGCGATCACGCCGAAGAAGATTTTGTGCTTGGTGCCGATGGGGGAGCGGTCGATGATGGCGACCGGCGGCAGGTTGGCGTCAGTGTGGATGTAGCTCAGGTGTTGGGTATCGGGCGTCGGCTGCGGCGGTGCTGCCACGGCGCCTCCTGTCGTGTCAACACGCGAAATTGGGCCGCTGGCAGCTTAACCCCGGTACATGGCGCGCACAGTGTCGATGGTGTCGGCTTCGTCGGGTCGTTTGTCGTCGCGGTAGCGCAGCACCCGGGCGAAGCGCAGCGCCAGGCCGCCGGGGTAACGCGGCGACGCCTGCACACCGTCGAACGCCACCTCGACCACCTGCTCCGGCCGCAGTTGCACGACGTAGCCCTCGGTGCCGCCCGCTGCCAGCTCCTGAAATCGGGCGGTCTGCCACTCCAGCATCGCGTCGGTCATGCCCTTGAACGTCTTGCCCAACATCACGTAGCCGCCACCGGCCGGGTCGAGGGCGCCCAGATGAATATTGGACAGCTTTCCTTTACGGCGGCCCGACCCCCACTCGACGGCCAGCACCACCAGATCCAGGGTGTGAACCGGCTTCACCTTGAGCCAACCGGCCCCGCGGCGGCCCGCCTCATACGGCGCGGTCAGCGACTTAGCCATGACGCCCTCGTGCCCGGCGGCCAGCGTCGCATCCAGGAAGTCGCCGGCGGCAGCCGGATCCGAGGTGATCAGCCGATCGACCCGGTTCTGCAACGGCACGATGTCGTCGAGCGCCGCGGTGCGCTCGCTGGTAGGCGCGTCGAGCAGGTCGATGCCGTCGCGGTGCAGGATGTCGAAGAAGAAGACCGAGAGCGGCTGGGTGGTGCGGGCCGCCGCGACGTCGATCGATCGGCCGAAGCGCGACGCGGTGACCTGGAAGGGCTCTGGCCGGCCGTCCGGACGCAGCGCGATCGCCTCGCCGTCGGCGATCAGCTCGCGAACCGGCAGCGCCAGGGTCGCCTCGACCACCTCGGGCAGTCGCGCGGTGACGTCGTCGAGGCTTCGGGTGTAGACGGTGACCTGTTCGCCGGCACGGTGTATCTGCACTCGGACGCCGTCCAGCTTCGCCTCGAAAACCCCTGTGCCGCCGAGCTTTTCCAGGGCTTCTGCGACGCCCGCGGCGGTCTGCGCCAGCATCGGGCCAACTGGCCGGCCCACCTGCAGGGTGAACGCGTCCAATGCCGCAGCACCGCCGGTCAGGCCCGCCGCTGCGACTGCCGGCAGTGCGCCGCCGAGCATCGCCGCTCGCCGCACGGTGGCGGCGGGAATCTGCGTCGCCGCGGCGACCGCATCGGCCATCACACCGGCCAGCGCGCCCTGGCGGAGTTCTCCGGTCAGCAGGTGCCGCAGAAATGTCTGCTCGACTTCGGTTGCGGACGCGAACAATCCGGCGACGAGGTCGGCGCGGCGCGCCTGCGAGCCCTTGCCCGATACCGCGCCGATCTTTGACAGCGTGGTGTCGACCCCGAGGACGGTCAGGCTGGGTTGCGCCACGGCGGGCGGCAGCGACCGCAATGCCGCCCAGCCCACACCGATTTGGCGCTGCGGCAGGTCGCCGGACAGCCATGCCACGACGATCGCGACCAGCACGGGATCGGACTTGGCCTGGCTCAGCAACTCGGCGATCCGCGCGATCTTGGCCCGTCGCGAAGTCGAGCCACCCACGTCAACCGAGGTCGTCGCCACGTCGATCAGCAGCACAACCCACCTTTACACGCCTGACCGACAACGTCACGCGCCGCCGCGATAGCGTGCAGCTAACGTGCGGGCACTGCCCGAACAAACAAGGAGGTTTGGATGGAGATCAACGGCAAGAAGGTCGTCGTCATCGGCGGCGCCTCGGGCATGGGCCGCGCCAGCGCCGAGTTGCTGCACGCCCGTGGTGCCAGCGTCGCGATCTTTGACCGCGAAGGGTCGGACGGCAAGGAGGTCGCGGCCGGTATCGGTGGTGACTTCTACCCGGTGGACGTCACCGACTTCGCCGCTACCGAGGAAACGTTGAAGACCGCGGTCGACAAACTCGGTGGCCTGCACGTCACGGTCACCACCGCCGGTGGTGGCATCGCGAAGCGGACCATGTCGAAATCCGGTCCGCACGATCTCGAGTCCTTCCAGTCGGTCATCGATCTCAACCTGATCGCCTCGTTCAACATCAGCCGGCTGGCGGCCAGCTACATGAGCCAGAACGAACCCGAGGACGAGGAGCGCGGCGTGATCATCAACACCGCGTCGATCGCGGCGTTCGAAGGCCAGATCGGGCAGGTCGCCTACACTGCGGCCAAAGCCGGAATCGCCGGCATGTGCCTGACCATGGCACGAGACCTCGGGTCGCTGGGCATCCGCGTATTGGCAATCGCGCCAAGCCTGTTCGCGACCGGGTTGACCAAGGGCATTCCGGACGAGTACGCCACCGCGCTGACCAAGGACGCGGCGTTCCCGAAGCGGCTGGGCCGCCCGGAGGAGTACGCCAAGCTGGTCGCGGCCATCGTGGACAACCCGATGCTGAACGGCCAGTGCCTGCGACTGGACGCCGGCCAGCGGTTCGCGCCCAAGTGACGATCTAGCCGTCATCCCTGGCCCGACCGACCACCCGGTTGGGGGGCCGCCGCATTTAAGTACACTCTTTGCGACCGGCCTATGGCGTCCAAGAGGAAGGCCCCGCAATGGGTATCGCACTGACCGACGACCATCGCGAACTCGCCGAGGTAGCCCGCGGGTTTCTCGCCTCGCAGAAGGCCCGCGCAGCAGCGCGGTCACTGCTGGATGCGCCCGAGGAGGACAGGCCGCCGTTCTGGCAGGGCATCGTCGAACTCGGCTGGCTGGGTCTGCATATCGACGAGGAACACGGTGGCTCGGGATACGGGTTACCTGAGCTCGTGGTCGTCATCGACGAACTCGGTCGTGCGGCGGCCCCCGGGCCGTTCGTGCCGACCGTCATCGCGTCGGCGGTGATTGCCAAAGACGGCACCGCAGAACAGAAGTCGCGACTCCTCCCGGGGCTGATCGACGGAACTGCGACCGCGGGCATCGGCCTGGGCGGCAACGTCAGCCTCGACAACGGCGTCGCCGACGGTGACGCCGGCATCGTGCTGGGGGCCGGCCTCGGCGACATGCTGCTCATCGCGGCCGGTGACGATGTGCTGGTGGTGGAGCGCGGTCGCTCCGGCGTCACGGTCGAGGTGCCGGAGAACCTGGATCTCACCCGGCGCTCCGGACGTGTTCGGTTGGAGAAGGTCAGCGTCAGCGACGACGACATTCTGTCCGGAGCACACGACTCGGCGCTGGCAC